>Ga0213825_1000314_pt1 | contig 36998 bp, 23 predicted proteins | sample MC6MC0900MG_FD_179896 | JGI IMG/M metagenome (GOLD analysis project Ga0213825, IMG submission 179896) | Enriched soil aggregate microbial communities from Iowa State University, Ames, United States - MC6-MC0900-MG | ecosystem: Environmental > Terrestrial > Soil > Unclassified | place: USA: Iowa...
GGCGAGGCTGACATTGACGCGCCACGTGTGCACGGCGGCGCCGTCTGCGACCGCGACGACCTGCAGCAGGCGCAGGCCGCCGGCGACCTGCGTGCACAGTGGCCGCGCGCCTGGGCACCGGCACAGCGCGAGCAGTTCCTGCGCGGGCTGCTCGACGATCCAGCAACGGTCTGTGCCTTTGCATTCGAGCTGGGCAAGGCCACGGTGCGCGCGGCGACCCGGTTGCAGGACAACCCGGGATTCCGCTTCTCCGGGCTGCAGCTGGGCTGGATCGGCTTCGGCACCGGCGGTGCCCACGCGCAGGGCTGGGAAGGGTTCCGCAGCCTGGGGCGCGGCTACCGGCCGGCCGGCCGCAACAGCGACGCGCTGCAGGCGTTCTACGCCGGCCGGGTGCGCGGAGAGTGCGGCGTGGGCCGCCAGGTCGCGCAGCTGGCGGCCCAGCGGGAGCTGTTCGGGGATGCGGATTTCGATGCCGCTTTCAGTCCGGGCGAGCTGTCGATCGGCACCTTCCTGACCCTGCACGACACCGACAGCATCCTGCTCGGCAGGCACGCCGGCGCGCTGTTTGCCGATGGCAAGGCCGTGCGTACCTCGCGCCTCGGGCGCCAGGCCTTCGTCGGTGCGCCCGGCTTCATCGAGCACGTGTTCGATCGCCAGTTCCTGGACGACATCAACAACCAGGCCGAAAATTTCGTCATCGTGTCAGTGAGTGCGGAGGCGGGCGACGCCCTGCGCATGCACGGGGGCTTCGCCCATTACGACCGCATCAACCGGCGCATCTGGGAGCTGGCCAGCCAGATCCCGGGACCGGGGCCGCGCCGCTTCGAGCGGCTTCTGTTCGAGCGCGACCCGACCCTGCGCGCCGCGCTGCCGGCCCGCCAGCAGCCGTTGCTGGCTGAACTGGATGCGCTGTTGGACGATCCGTTCTACCAGGGGTTCGTGATTTATGTGCATCCGCGCGGTATACGTCCGGTGGGCTATCACGTCGCACGCCTGCTCGACCGCAATCCGCGCACGCCGTTTGCGTTCGAGCTGGGCCTGCACAACCTGCATACCACGCTGTACCACCGCTGGGTCGAGACCCGACTGCAGCGGTGTCCGGCAGCGTTGATCGATTCGCAACCCGAGCAGAGGTGAGTCATGGAAATTGCAATGATTGGACTGGGGCGCATGGGCGCCAACATGGCCGAGCGGCTGCATCGCGGCGGCCACCGCGTGATCGGTGTGGACCCTGGCGACGCGGCGCGCGCCAGCGCTGCCGAGCGCGGCTTCGAAGTCAGCGCGTCGGTCGCCGAGGCACTGGCGCAGCTGTCGGTGCCGCGCGTGGTGTGGTTGATGGTGCCGGCCGGCGAAGTGGTCGACCAGACCCTGGCCGCGCTGTCGCCGCACCTGTCCGAAGGCGACGTGGTGATTGACGGCGGCAACTCGTACTACAAGGATTCGATGCGCCGCGCGATCCAGCTGCGGGAAGAGGACGTGACCTACCTGGACTGCGGCACCAGCGGCGGCGTGTGGGGTCTGCAGGAAGGCTACAGTCTGATGATCGGTGGCGACACCGACGCGGTGCAGCGGGTCGGTGACATCTTCCGCACCCTGGCGCCGGCGCGGGACAGCGGCTGGGCGCACGTGGGGCCGAGCGGGGCAGGGCACTTCTGCAAGATGGTCCACAACGGCATCGAGTACGGCATGATGCAGGCCTATGCCGAAGGCTTCGCGCTGATGCAGCGCAAGACCGAGTTCAACCTCGACCTGGGTGAGGTGGCCCGGGCCTGGCAGCACGGCAGCGTGGTGCGTTCCTGGCTGCTCGACCTCAGTGCCGACGCATTGCAGCGCAATCCGCAGCTGGACGGCATCGCCCCGTTCGTTCCCGATTCCGGCGAAGGTCGCTGGACCGTGGCCGAGGCCATCGACCTGGATGTCTCCGCACCGGTGATCACCCTGTCGCTGCTGGAGCGCCTGCGGTCGCGCGAAAAAAATTCCTTCAGCGACCGCATGCTGTCGGCGCTGCGCAACCAGTTCGGTGGCCACGCCATGATGAAGGAGTAAGCAGGGGCAGCGCCGGTAGGGTCGGTTCCCAAACGACTGCACGGAAGGGTGATCGGCACGTGGACGCATGACCCTGGCCGGAGCGACGTCTCCGATGAGAGTCATGCCCCACCGCTCTGATCAGCGGCATCGGCAGTTGATCGGGATGCAACCCAACCGGCGGATCGCCGTTGATCCAGGTTCGCAGTTACCGAAGATCCACGCGCCGGCCACTGTCGGCGCTTTCGCGGCCTGCCTCCAGCAGGCGCATCAGCTGCAGCGCCTGCTCGGCGCTCACCGGTGCCTCCTGCCCGCCCAGCACCGCGTCGCGGAACGCGGTGTAGAACTGCCGGTAGTCGCCCCGCACATTGTCCACGCTGCGGCGCTGCACCTTGCCGTCATCGTCGATCCAGACGTGCTGCCCGTGTACGGGATCCAATCCCCACCCCGGTGCACCCGGAGCGACGCCCTGGCGCAGCTGGTCTTCCTGCACGTCGCGACCGTCCTTCAGGAAACTGCCGTGGCTTCCATGCACCGCGAAACGCGGCGTCGATGCGGCGACCAGCGAACCGGCGTGCACGATCGCGCGCAGGCCGGGGTAGTGCAGGACCGCATGGAAATAGTCGTCGCTGCGTGCGCCATCGCGTTGCGCCGCGATGTCGGCGCTGATCGCTTCGGGCCAGCCGAACAGCTGCAGCATCTGGTCGAGAAGATGCGGGCCCAGGTCCATCCACAACCCGCTGCCGGGTGCCTCGCTCTCGCGCCAGCGGTCGCGCACCTGCGGGCGGAAGCGGTCGAAGTGCGAATGGCATTCGGCGATGCGGCCCAGCACACCGGATGCAAGCACGCCGCGCAGGGTCAGGTAGTCGGCATCATGACGTCGGTTCTGGAATACGCTGACCACGCGTTCGGCGCTGCGTGCGGCCTCCACCACGCTGCGCGCTTCGGTCATGTCCAGTGCGAATGGCTTGTCGACCAGCACATGCTTGCCGGCCTGCAACGCGTCAAGCGCGAGCGGCGCATGCTGTTGGTTCGGCGTGGCGATCACCACCGCGTCGATGGCCGGGTCGGCCAGCAGCGGTTCCACCGCCGCATGCACGTGCACGTCGGTAAAGGTGCGTAGCAGCCGGTCGCGTTGCGAACTGACGATGCTGTGCAGGGCCAGCCCGGGCGTGTGCTGCAGCAGCGGCGCATGGAACACGCTTCCGGCCAGGCCGTAGCCGATCAGTCCCACCTGCAGGGTCGCGGTCATGGTGTCGTCTTCCGGTGGGGTGGGCTAAGAATAATTGCAATTGATGCACTGCGGAAACATGAATATCAGGCGTTGAAACTGACTGGTTCACGGCGATTTGATGTCATGGCGACGCCTCGTGTACGCAGTGGCGCCGACACTGGGCACACACACCAGGAGACACCGCACATGACCACCACTACGCGTAACCTGCTTGCTGCTTCGCTTGCCTTCGGCATGCTGCTCGGCACCTCCGCGGCGATGGCCAAGGATCCGCCGAAGACCACCGACCACGCCGCCATGACCCATGCCGACAAGCATGATTCCGCCGAGCCGGTCACCGATACCTGGATCACCACCAAGGTCAAGAGCGACCTGCTGACGAGCAGCAACGTTCCGGGCACCAAGGTAGAGGTGGAAACGGTCAACGGCGTGGTGTCGCTGTCCGGCACCGTGGCCACCAAGGCCGAGCATGACAAGGCGATCACCACCGCCAAGGGCATCAAGGGCGTGAAGAGCGTCGATGCCAAGGCGCTGAAGGTAGCCACCGCCGCTGCCACGCGCTGATTTTCGCAGCACGGAAGACATCGGGGCGCGCCGCAAGGCGCGCCCTTTTTGCTGGGCGGGGGCTTGGCCGCTCCCGTGCCGCATTCACGTTGGTGTGGGGTATATTCACGCCATTGACGAACCCGGCCGGGGAGGCCGAGTAGCCATGCCGCTGATCGGGTCTTCGTTGGGACACCTGCGTATCCTGCTGGTCGAAGATTCGCCTGATGATGCCGCGCTGATGAGCCGGCAGATGCTCGAGGCCGGTCTGCAGGCCAGCTTCGAGCGGGTGGAGACCGCAGCCGAACTGCGCGACGCGCTGTTGCGTTTCGCACCCGACGTCGTGCTCTCCGAACTGGACATGCCCGGCTTCGCCGGCAACCAGGCGCTGGAGATCGTACGCGGCTGGCATGCGGACCTGCCCTTCATCTTCGTCTCGGGAACCCTGGGCGAAGAAAACGCGGTGGCAGCGCTGCACCAGGGCGCCAACGACTACATCATCAAGCACCAGCCGGCCCGCCTGCCGTCGGCCGTGGCGCGTGCGGTGCGCGATGCGCGCGGCTCGGTCGACCGCCAGCGGGTGGAGGCCGAACTGATGCGCGCGCAGCGGCTGGAAAGCTTGTCGCTGCTTGCCGCTGGGCTCAGCCACGACCTGCGCAACATCCTGCAGCCGCTGCTGATCATGCCGGAGCTGCTGAAGGCGCGTACCCAGGACCAGCAGCTGCATCACCTGGCCGACGTGATCGCCGAGTGCGGACGGCGCGGCCACGAGATGGCCGAGTCGATGCTGTCGTTCGTACGCGGCTCGCGCACTGCCATCGAACGCATCCAGGTCACCCACCTGTTCGAAGCGATCGAGCTGCTGCTGCGCAGCACGTTGCCGGCCCGGGTCAGCCTGCACCTGGAGGTGGCCGACCCGGAGCTGGCGGTGGACGCGAATTACACCGAGCTGCAGCAGGTGCTGTTGAACCTGTCGCTCAACGCGATCCAGGCGATGCCCGACGGCGGGCGCCTGACCCTGCGTGCCGAGCTCGACACCGACCCGCACGGCCCGGAACGGCTGCGGCTGTCGGTGAGCGACGAGGGCGTGGGGATGAGTGCGGAGGTGATGGCGCACCTGTTCAATCCGTTCTTCACCACCAAGGCCAACGGCACCGGACTGGGGCTGATTTCCTGCAAGCGCATCATCGAAGGCGCGCAGGGCAGCATCCAGGTGGCCAGCACGCCCGGCGTGGGCAGCTGCTTCGTGCTGCTGCTGCCGGTCCGCGCCGAGACCGTCGAAGCAGCGCCGCAGGTGCAGCCGGTGGCCGCCGGTGCGGGCCAGTCGATCCTGGTGGTGGATGGCGAGGCGACCCGCCTGTCGCTGCTGGGCAATGCGCTGTCCAGCCAGGGCTACCACCTGCAGCTGGCCTCCGATGGTGGCGCCGCCCTGCGCTGGATGCAGCAGGAGGCGATGCCGGCGTTGGTGATCGCCGATGCGGGGGACAGGCTGCTCCCGGCCAGCGACCTGCTGGATGAAATGGCCGCGCTGGGGTACCACGGCCCGGCACTGGTGCTGGAAGACGTGGATGAGCCGGTGCCGTTGCAGGGCTTCCCTGCGGGCGTGGAGGTCCACGTGCTGCGCAAGCCGCTGGAGATGCAGCAGGTGTTCCGCTCGGTGGCCGACGCGTTGTCCTGATCGCGGGGAATACCGGCGAACGGTTGGTATCTACCCGGTTTCCCAGGGAAAGCGGGGCAGGCTCGCCACCGCCTGTTCCAGCCGCCGCGACCAGTTGCCGTGGATTTCCGCATACAGCGGGCTATCCCCGGACAGCCGCATGCGGTGGCTGATACGCAGGTCGCCGGTGCGCAGCAGCACCAGGTCCACTGGCAGGCCCACCGACAGGTTGGAACGGATGGTCGAATCCAGCGACACGATAGCGGTCCGCGCGGCGTCGTCCAGATGCGTCTGTGGGCGGATGATGCGGTCCAGGATCGGCTTGCCGTACTTGGATTCGCCGATCTGCAGGAAGGGCGTCTCGGGCGAGGCGGCAATGGCGTTGCCGAGCGGGTAGATCATGTACAGCCCCGGATGCTCGCCGCCCACCTGGCCGCCCAGGATCAGGGTCGCCTGGGTATTGACCCCGTCATGGCCATGCTCGGGCGTGCTGCACTTGACCTGGCTGTCGACCAGCACCCGGCCCACGTACTCGGCGACCTCGAACAGGTGCCGGTAGGCCAGCAGGTTTTCCGGCCGCTGTTCCTCCACATCGCGGTGCAGGCGCGAGATCAGCAGCTGGGTGGTGGCCAGGTTGCCGGCGGCCATCACCACGAAGCTGGCCTTGCCGGGAAACTCGAATTCGTGCAGCTTGCGATGCACGCGAACGTCGTCCAGCGACGCGTTGGTACGGGTATCGGCGGCGAAGACCAGGCCCTCGTCCACCTCGATGCCGACGCAATAGGTCATGTCGGTGTCCTATGATGTGCACCCCGATTCTATGCGGTGGCCCTGTTGGCCCCGTGTGGATTCGCCCCACGTACGCTGAATGACCATGACCACTGTGCTCCTGAGCCTGGGCAGCAACCTGCAGCCGCAACAGCATCTTCACGCCGCGGTGGCCGCGCTGCGCCAGCGTTTCGGCGACATCCGCGTGTCCCCGGCCTACCGCACGGCCGCGGTGGGCTTCGACGGCCCGGCATTCCTCAACAACGCGGTGGCGCTGGACACCGACGTGCCGCTGGAGGCGCTGGATGCCTGGCTGCATGCGCTGGAAGACGCCCACGGCCGCGACCGCAGCGGGCCACGTTTCAGCGACCGGACCCTGGACATCGACGTGGTGTTCTATGGCGACCTGATCGTCGAGGGCCCCGGCCACCTGCGCATTCCGCGCCCGGAGCTGAAGCATGCCTTCGTGCTCAAGCCGCTGGCCGATATCGCGCCGGACTTCATCGACCCGGTCAGCGGCCTGACCCTCGCAGCCCTGTGGCGGGCACACCCCCAGTTCGCAGACCCGTTCGAGGTCGTCGAGTTGTGACGACCAACGGTCGTCACCTACCGCCAGGGGGCATTGCCCGGTAGGTATCGACCGTTGGTCGATACGCAGCCGGCATCACGTCAACATCCGCCCCCCGTCCACCCGCAGCGTATGCCCGGTCACGAACGGCGCGTCGTTGACCAGCCAGTAAACCGCCTCGGCGATCTCTTCGACCGTGCCGGTGCGGCCCAGCGGTGTGCGCGCCAGCAGCGCCTGCTGGGCGAAGTCGTCCTTGCCCTGCTCGGGCCACAGGATCGCGCCCGGTGCCACGGCATTGACCCGCACTTTGGGCGCCAGCTCCAGCGCCAGCGAGCGGGTCAGCATTTCCAGCGCCGCCTTGGCCGCCGCGTAGACCGGGTGGTCGCGCATCGGCTGGGTGCCGTGCAGGTCGGTCAGGTTGACGATGCAGCCCTGGTGGCGGCGCAGCTGGGGCGCCGCGGCCTGGGCCAGCAGCAGCGGGGCGCGGGCGTTGACCGCGAACAGGTCGTCCCACTGCGCGGCGGTGATCTGGCCGAGCAGGGTCGGGTAGAAATTGGATGCGTTGTTGACCAGCGCGTCGAGGCGGCCGAACTGGGCCACGGTCTGCTCGACCAGGTCGGGCAGCGCCTCGGCATCGCGCAGGTCGGCCTGCAAGGCCAGTACGCTGCCCGGGCGCAGCATGTCCAGGTCGAAGGCCATCTGCTGCAGTTCGGCGGTGGAGGTGTGCGCATGCAGCACCACCGACCAGCCGCACGCGTGGAACTGGCGGGCGATGGCCGCGCCGATCCGGCGCGCGCTGCCAGTGATCAGCACGACGGGTGTGGTGGCGGTCATCGGGGCTCCTTCCTGCTCGGCTATGCTGTGCATTGTCACCGCAATCGCCTGCACCATGCATTCCTCATTGCCCACGCCCGACACCGACGCCCTGGCCCACAGCGACGAACTGGCCGCCGCGCTGCGCGCGGAGATCCTCGCCAATGGCGGTGCCATGCCGTTCGCCCGGTTCATGGAGCTGAGCCTGTATGCGCCCGGGCTGGGCTACTACAGCGCCGGCGCCAGCAAGTTCGGCGAAGCCGGCGATTTCACCACCGCCCCGGAAATGGGGCCGCTGTTCACCGCCACCCTGGCCAATGCGATCGCCCCGGTGATGCAGCAGCTGGGGCCGCAGGCGCGGTTCCTGGAGCTCGGTGGCGGCAGCGGCGCGTTCGCCGAGATCCTGCTCAAGCGCATGCTGGAGCTGGATGCGCTGCCCGAGCGTTACGCGATCCTGGAGCCCAGCGCGGACCTGCGCGAGCGCCAGCGCGAACGCCTGCAGCGGGCGCTGGTGCCGCCGCTGTTCGCGCTGGTCGAGTGGCTGGACGGCCCGTTCGACGACGACTGGGACGGGGTGGTATTCGCCAATGAAGTGCTCGACGCCCTGCCGACCCCGCGCTTCCTGGCGCGCGACGGCATGGTCTATGAGGAAACCGTGGAGCTGGATGCCAACGGTGCGTTCATGCGCGGTGCGCAGCCCGCCGACGCCATGCTGACCGCCGCCGTGCGCCACCTGGAGCGCTATCGCGAAAAGCCCTTCGCCGATGGCTACCGCTCGGAACTTCTGCCGCACCTGCCGTACTGGATCCAGGCCGTGGCCGGTGGCTTGAAGCGTGGCGCGATGTTGTTCGTCGATTATGGCTACCCGCGCAACGAGTTCTACCGCGATGATCGCGACGACGGCACCGTGCGCGCGTTCTACCGCCACCATGTGCACAACGACGTGTTCCTGTGGCCGGGCCTGCAGGACCTGACCGCGTCGGTGGATTTCACCGCACTGGCCGAAGCCGGCACCCACGCCGGGTTCGAACTGGCGGGGTACTGCAGCCAGTCCAGTTTCCTGCTCGGCAACGGGCTGGATGGATTGTTGGCGCTGGCCGAAGCCCGTGCCGACGAGATCGGCAAGGTGCGCCTGCGCGACCAGGTCAAGAAGCTGACCCTGCCCAGTGAAATGGGCGAGCGTTTCCAGGTGATGGGCTTCCAGCGCGACGTGGATCTGGAACCGGCGTTCGCGCTCGGCGACCTGACCTGGCGGCTTTGACATGCGGGCAACAGGGATGTTGAAGCCGCTGCGTTTCCCACGGCTGTGGCTGGGCCTGTGGTGGCTGGCGATCGGGCTGACGATCGTGGTCTGCCTGATCCCGCCGCCGCCGCTGGCGCTGCCGCAGAACAGCGACAAGATCGAGCACTTCCTTGCGTACTTCCTGCTGGCCTCGGCGGCGGTGCAGATCTACCGTACGCGCGCGGCACTGCTGTGCGCCGGCGCCGGGCTGGTCCTGCTGGGCGTGGGCATCGAGTTCCTGCAGGGCGCGTTGACCACCACCCGCATGGCGGATCCGATGGACGCGCTGGCCAACAGCATTGGCGTGGTGGCCGGCATGGCGGTGGTGTTCACGCCGTTGCGCGATCTGCTGTTGCGCATGCGCGGGTGAGGCGGGTGACGACCAACGGTCGTCACCTACCATCACGCGGTTGAACCGGTAGGTGCCGACCGTTGGTCGGCACGCATCGAATCGGTAGGTGCCGACCGTTGGTCGGCACGCATCGAATCGGTAGGTGCCGACCGTTGGTCGGCACGCACTCAACGCGGGACCAGCTCCAGCGTATCCAGCACCCACATCGTCGGACGGGTGTCGCCGGTGAAGCGCACGCACAGGTCCTGGCGACCCTTCAGCGAACGTGGCAGTGCCGCTTCCAGCGTGATGAACCCATCCTCGCCCGGCGTGGCCGGCAGCGGCACGCTGGCCAGCGGCTTGCCATCGCACTGCGCGTTGAGGATGTCCATCTCACCGTGCGCGCTGCGTGCCGGCACGAAGCGCCGCTGCGGCTCGTCATGCGCCAGCTGGAAGTAGTACGGAATCTGCCCGGCCCGCACCCGCAGCTTCGTAATGCCGTCGACGTCCGCGCCTTCCCACAACCAGCACGGGTTGAAGATGTTCACGTTGAAGATTGCGCGTGCGCCATCGGCCGGGCCGTCGTCTTCCAGCCGCAGCAGCAGCTTGCCTTCGCCCGGGCACATCGCCAGGTGCTCGTCGGTACGGCTCAGCAGCGACTGCGCGGTGACGTTGAAGCGGCTGGCCGCCTTGGCCAGCGCCTGCCCGTTGAAGAAGGTCGCGGCCTGCACCCCCACCGGCAGCGGCTGGGTCAGCGGCGCGGTGTAGCGCGGCGACGCGGCGGTGACCGGGCTGCCGTCCACGCTGTAGCGGATCTCGTAGTTGAGCGGGTTGCGCAGTGCCAACGTCGCGGTGCCGGCCTTGCGGTCGTCGCTCACATCCGCTTCCACCTCGAATGGCGTCTGCGCGTAGGCGATGCCCATGGCCTGCCAGCGCTGCAGCTGCGACGGCAGGCGCGCCAGGAAGTCGGCGAAGTCGCGGCGCTCACGCGGCGACCAGCCGGTTTCGGCGACCGCGGCCAGGCGCGGGAACACGTTGTGGTGCAGGCGCGCGACACTGCGGGTGTGCTCGGTGAACATGTTGGCCTGCAGGCCCAGGATGTGCTGCTGCTTGTCGCGGGCCAGGCTGTCGGGCACCGGCTCGAACCCGTACACGCGGCCCAGCGGAGTGGTCAGCGGGCGGCCCGGCGGCTCGTTCTCCGAGTTGGTCTGCAGGTAATCCATGTACATGTCGGTGACCGGCGACATCACCACGTCATGCCCTTCGCTGGCGGCCTTCAGGCCGCCCTCGGTACCGCGCCAGGACATCACCGTGGCTTCCGGCGGCAGCCCGCCTTCAAGGATCTCGTCCCAGCCGATCAGGCGGCGATCGTGCTGTTCGAGGAACTTCTCCAGCCGCTTGATCAGGTGTGCCTGCATCTCGTTTTCGGTGCCGGCGCCCACTTCGCGCATGCGTTCCTGCACGCGCGCGGAGGCTTCCCACTGGTCCTTGACCGCCTCGTCGCCGCCGACATGGACGTACTTGGCGGGGAACAGCTGGATGACTTCCTCCAGCACGTTCTCCAGGAACTCGAAGGTGCTCTCTTCGGTGTTGAACAGGTTCGGGAACACGCCCCATTCGCTCAGCGGCTGCAGCGGCGTATCGATCGTGCCCAGCTCGGGGTACGCGGCGATGGCGGCGGTGGCGTGGCCGGGCACGTCGATCTCCGGGATCACCTGGATATGCCGCGCGGCGGCGTAGGCGATCACTTCACGGATCTGGTCCTGGGTATAGAAGCCGCAGTACGGGCGTGGCGCACCGGTGGCCGGGTCGCGGCCGCCATCGCCGGCCGGAATGCGGCAGCTGCCTACCCCGGTGAGCTTCGGGTAGCGCTTGATCTCCATGCGCCAACCCTGGTCATCGGTGAGGTGCCAGTGGAAGGTGTTGAGCTTCTGTTCGGCCATCGCGTCGAGCACGCGCTTGATCTCGTCCAGGCTCTGGAAGTGGCGGGCCGAATCCAGCATCAGGCCGCGCCAGCTGAAGCGCGGTGCGTCGTCGATCTTCAGTGCCGGCACCACGCCGTCGCTGCCGCCGGTGAGCAGCTGCGACAGGGTGGCCGCGCCGTAGAACAGGCCCGCTTCGGTGGCTGCCTGCACGGTCACGCCGCGCGCATCGCTGCGCAGCTGGTACCCCTCGGCGCCGGTCTTGAGCGCACCGTCGATCACGAAGCGGATGCCGTCGCTGCCACGCCCGGTGGCCAGCGACAGTGCCGGGCCGCCGCTGTGCTGCACCTGGGTGGCGAACAGCGCGGCCACACGCTGGGCAGCGGCGCCCTGCGCACGCAGTGCGGTTGCGGCGGTGACGGTGTAGCCGGCGCCCTCCAGGCGTTGCAGGTGGGCCGGCGCGGGAATGAGTGGCAGCGAGCCGGGCAGGGCACGCGGGCCGTCCGGTGCCTGGGCGTCGGTGGCATGGGCCAGCGGGGCGAGGGAAAGTGCCAGTGCGAAGGAGAGCAGCGACAGCGAGGTACGACGGGTGCGGGTATGCATCGGGTCATTCCTTTGGTGCGTTCTAAAAAAACGGGCCCGGATGTCCGGGCCCGTCTCGGGAAAACAAGACCGGTAGTGCCGGGCTGTGCCCGGCATACCTTAATACTTGAAGCGGAAGTTCAGGTAGTACTGGCGACCGTTGGAGTAGAACGAGGTCGGGATGGACGCGCTCTGGTAGTACTTGTAGGTCGGGTTGTTGAGGTTCAGGCCGTCCAGGGTGATGCTCATCCACTTGGTCGGGGCGTAGCTCAGCGATGCCGACAGCGTGCCGAAGTCATCCTGGTAGTAGGGGTTCGCACCGGACAGGCTGATCAGGAACGAGGAACGGCGGGTGTAGCTGACGCGCGCACCGAAGGTGTCGTTCTCGAAGAAGGCGCCCACGTTGTAGGTGTTCTTCGAGGTGCCCAGCAGGTTGTGGCTGCCGTCGGCCCAGGTGTGCGCCGAGCTGCCGTTGGCGTAGGTGTAGTTGGCGTTGAAGCCGAAGTTCTCGCCGATCGGCTGTTCGTACGCCACTTCCACGCCGGTGACCTTGCCGTCGGCATTGATCGGGGTGGAGACCGCGTAGGTTTCAAGCTGGTTGGTCAGCTCGCTGTACAGCTGCCGGTTGACCACGTCGAAGGCGATGTAGTCCTTCATGTCCATGTGGTACGCGCCCAGCGAGAGCAGGCCGCGCGGCATGAAGTACCACTCGAGGTTGGCATCGAGGTTGGTCGACAGGGTCGGCTTCAGGTTCGGGTTGCCGCCGCCGCCAGTGCGGTTGAGGTCCGAGCCCCAGGCAGACGCACCCAGCGCGGAGTAGTCCGGCAGGGTCTGGGTCTGCGACGCGGCCACGCGCAGCACCAGGCTGTCGTCCAGGTCGAACTTGATGTTTGCGCTGGGCAGCACGCGGTCGTGCTTGTTCTGGAAGGCCTGGCGCTGCCACATGCCGAACAGGCTGCTCACGTCGGCACGGGCCGCGTCGCTGACGGCCAGGTAGGTGTCGATGTCCTGCTTGATGTTCACGTAGCGCAGGCCGACGTTACCGCTCCACCAGTCGCCGGCGAAGTTGGCCTGCAGGTAGCCGGCGAAGTTCTTCTCCTTCACCTTCCATTCGGCGCCGTAGTTGTGGCGACCGGTCGGACCGTCATTGCCGTACAGCCAGGTGGAGTTGTTGAGGATCGCGGTCTTCAGCGCATCCGGGGTGTAGTACCAGATGTCGCGCGGGAAGGTGCCGCCGACGCCGCTGGCGAAATTGCTCGGGTACTGGCCGGTGGCGCTGCCTTCCAGGGCCGACCAGATGTCGCCCGGGCTGGCGCCTTCCGGCGACAGTGCTTCACGCTCGTGGTCGGCGAAGCGCAGGCCGAAGTCGAGCGAGCTCAACACGCCGCCGTCGCTGAAGTACTGGTTGAAGTCCAGCGTGGCCCACTTTTCCTCGTCCTCGGCCTTGACCAGCTGATTGCCCCAGGTGCCGAAGCTGCTGACGCCGGTCGGACTGATGTCGCCGCCCACGCTCCAGTCAGCCGGGGAGCCGGCACCGTGCGTCGCCCAGCTGGCGCCGCCGCCCTGGCCCAGGGTGACTTCGGCGATGAACTGGCGCGGGGTCTCACCCGTGCCCTTGGTGGTGCCGGCCTGGAAGTTGGCGGTCAGGTTGTCGTTGATCGCCCAGTCGGCGTCGAAGGTGACGTAGCTGGTCTTGGCCGTCGCCTCGCGGTAGATCATGTCGTACACCGCGTAGTTGGTGCCCGGCACGCCTGCGTAGGTGGCGTTGGTGAGCACGCCGTCGGTGACGGTGTAACCCGGGTTCGGCGCCTGGCTCTTGGCGAAGTTGCCGCCCCAGAGCATGAAGTTGCGGTTGTAGTTGTTCGCTTCCAGTTCGGAGGTGAAACCGCTCAGGGCCAGGGTGAGGTTGTCGATCGGCTTCCATTCCAGGGTGACCAGGCCACCCTTGCGCTCGCGGGTCTGTTCGAACAGGGTCGAACCCAGCAGGCCGGGCACGCTGACGCCGATCAGGTCCGGGTTCGTCGCGGCCACCGGGTCGGTCGCTGCGATCTTGGTGAAGCCGCCCGGGATTTCCTGCGCTTCGCGGCGAAGTTCACGCTTCTGGTAGAAGCCCTGCACCAACACGCCGAAGGTGTTGTCGGCGTTCTTGTAGTTGAACAGGCCGGAGTACTGCGGATCGGTGGAGTCGGCCTGGTCGGAGCGCACCGCGCCGACCGATGCTTCCGCGCTGATCTGCTTGGAGAACTGCAGCGGGGTGCGGGTGATGATGTTGACCGTACCGGTGGTGCCGCCGTCCTGCAGCTTGGCCTGCGAGGACTTGTTCACTTCCACCGAGCTGACCAGCTCGGACGGCAGCAGCGAGTAGCTCACGCTGCGACCCACGTTGTTGCCCTGGCTGAGCACGAACCAGTCGGCCGAGCCGACGCTGTGGCCATCGATCAGGGTCTGGGTGAGGCTGGGGCTGGTGCCGCGCAGGCTGACGCGGTCGGCTTCGTCGAAGCCGCCTTCGTCGGCGCTGGCCGAGCTGATGTTCACGCCGGGCAGGCGCTGCAGGGTGTCGGCCACGTTGTGCGCCGGCAGCTTGCCGACGTCTTCGGCGGTGACCACTTCCAGGCGCGCATTGGCTTCACGCTTGGTGTCCAGCGACTTTTCCATCGAGCCGCGGATACCGGTGACGGTCACCGTGTCCAGGTCGGTCGCGGAGGGCTGTGCGTCCTGCGCGTGGGCGCCGAAGGCGATACAGCTGAAAATGGCTGCCGAAAGCAGGCTCTTGCGGTGGTTCATGATGTCTCTCCTCATCAATCGTTGTGCGCCAGCGACGGCGTGCGGTTTGCGATGCGTGCGACCTTTGCCCAGCGCCCGTTGCCGGAACGCGCCTTGCTTTTTCAAACGTCGGTTCGGCCGAGATACCAGCTTGCGGCGCCGATGACGCCCAACTGCCCGTGCTCGACCACCTTCACGGGAATGCGTTCCAGCGCCTCGCGCATCGGCCCCTTGTTGAGGTAGCGGGCGACGAAAGTGCTGTTCAACAGGAATTCGCGGATCTGCGGCAGGATCCCGCCCGCCAGGTACACGCCACCGTGGGCGCCGTACTGCAGGGCCATGTCGCCGATGGTGCTGCCGAGCAGGCCGCAGAACACTTCAAGGCTCTGCCGCGCCAGCACGTCCTGGTTGCTGACCGCCGCGGCGGTGATCGCATCGGGCGTGGCCAGCACGGCCGGCTGGTCTTCGATCGCGCACAGCGCGCGGTAGAGATTCATCAGGCCTGGGCCGGACAGCGCATGTTCGACCGAGACGTGGGCGAGTTCGCGCTGCATCTGCCGCACGATCGCCATTTCCAGTTCGGTACTCACCGCCAGCGTCGGCTGGCCCGCTTCAGTGGCCAGTACCACCGCGCCATGCGCGGTCGGGATCCACAGCGCCGCACCCAGCCCGGTGCCCGGGCCGACCACCAGGGTCGGGCCGCGTGGGGCGGTGGCCGGGCCGGTCAGCTGCAGCACGCCACTGGCATCGACCTGCGCGGCGGCGTAGGCCACGGCTTCGAAGTCATTGACGATGTACACCGTTTCCAGGCCGAGGTCGGCCTCGATCTGGCGCGCCGACAGCGGCCACGGCACGTTGGCGGTGATCACCGTGCCGTCTTCGCGGGCATACCCGGCCGTGGCCACCACGCAATGCGCGGGTCGCTCGCCGTCGGCGATGAAGGCCTGCAGGATCGCGCTCAGCCCGGCGTAGTCGGCATTGCGGAACTTGCGGTATTCCAGCAGCTGGACCGGATGGGCCGGGTCCTGGCTGGCCTGCACACGGGCCACGCGGACATGCGTGCCACCCACGTCGGCCGCCAGGAACGGCGGCATCGTGAGGGGGGCGTTGGCCGATACGGCGTGGGCGGCTGCGGTCACACGGGCTCCCTTGGGATACGTACGGCCAGGTCTGGCCCCGGCGATTGAGCGGAGTCTGTAATCGTTCTGACAACGATGTCAACGATAACCTCACACTTTCGATGCTGCGCCGCAACGACCTGCGTCACAAGAAAACGTTTTCAGCCCCGCGCCGTCAAGATTTCGTAAAGCCGTTGCAATCACTGGCCGCGTGAAGGCACGGCGGGGGCTGGCGGCGTTTCTGCGCAGGTGCAGCACGGCGTTTTCCGCGGTCGGCGCGGAAACCAGTTGTTGACAAAGCCGGGTAGCCCATCGAATAAATGTGACAACGTTGTTCCCAGCCACTCTTCCGACGCCGCCCGCGTGCCGTCGATGCAGGAGCCTTCCAGATGTCTGTCGTGCCTGCTGCTTCCGCGCGTTCGAGCGTGGCCACCTCGATCCTCATCATCGGGGTGCTGTTCTTCCTGATCGGCTTCTTCACCTGGCTCAACGGCCCGTTGATCACCTTCGTCAAGCTGGCCTTCGAGCTGGACGAGGTGGGCGCGTTCCTGGTGCTGATGGTGTTCTACCTGTCCTACTTCTTCCTGGCCCTGCCGGCCTCGTGGATCCTCAAGCGCACCGGCATGAAGAAGGGCCTGAGCCTGAGCCTGCTGGTGATGGCGGCCGGCGCGGTGGTGTTCGCCCACTTTGCCCAGCAGCGCTGGTACCCCGGTGCACTCAGCGGCCTGTTCATCATCGGCAGCGGCCTGGCCCTGCTGCAGACCGCGGTGAACCCGTACATCAGCATCCTCGGCCCGATCGAGACCGCCGCGCGACGCATCGCGCTGATGGGCATCTGCAACAAGATCGCCGGCATCCTGGCCCCGCTGCTGATCGGTACGCTGGTGCTGCACGGCATCGGCGACCTCTCCGAGCAGGTCGCCGCCGCCGACCCGGTGGCCCGCAACGCCCTGCTGGACACCTTTGCCGCCAAGATTCAGATGCCGTACATGGCCATGGCCGGGCTGCTGGTGGTGCTGGCAGTCGGGGTGTTGTTCTCGCCGCTGCCCGAGCTGAAGACCGCCGAAGCCAATGCAACGCCGGCGCGCGCGCCCGGCCTGGCCGAGCGCACCAGCATCTTCCAGTTCCCGCACCTGTGGCTGGGCGTGCTCTGCCTGTTCGTCTACGTCGGCGTGGAAGTGATGGCCGGTGACGCCATCGGCACCTATGGGCATGGCTTCAACCTGCCGCTGGACCAGACCAAGCTGTTCACCTCCATCACCCTGGGCGCGATGCTGGTGGGCTACGTGGCCGGCCTGGCGCTGATTCCGCACCTGGTCTCGCAGCAGCGCTACCTGAGCATTTCGGCCAGCCTGGGCGTGCTGTTCTGCATCGGCGCCCTGTTCACCCACGGCTATGTGTCGGTGGGCTTCGTCGCCGCGCTGGGCTTTGCCAACGCAATGATGTGGCCGGCGATCTTCCCGCTGGCCATCCGTGGCCTGGGCCGTTTCACCGAAACCGGGTCGGCGCTGCTGGTGATGGCCATCGCCGGTGGCGCGATCATCCCGCAGGCCTTCGCGGTGCTGAAGCAGCACTTCGACTTCCAGTGGGTGTTCGCGGGCCTGATGGTGCCGTGCTACCTGTACATCCTGTTCTACTCCCTGCGCGGCCATCGGATCGGCCTGCCCCGCGACAGGCAGTGATCGGCGATCATGGACGCCCAACCGGTGAGCCAGGAAAAGAGCATGCGTAGAGCGACCATCAAGGATGTCGCCGAACGGGCCAAGGTGTCGTTGAAGACCGTCTCGCGGGTCATCAACAACGAACCGTCGGTGATGCAGGCCACGCGCGCGCGCGTGCTGCGCGCGATCGCCGAGCTCGATTACGAGCCGGATCCCGCGGCGCGCAACCTGCGCACCGGCACCACCCTGGTGATCGGGCTGGTGTACGACAACCCGAATCCTTACCACATCATCGGCGTGCAGAACGGCGTGCTCGCCGCCTGTCGTGAAACCGGCTTCGGGCTGCAGATCCATCCCTGCGATTCCAGCTCGCCGATGCTGGCCGAGGAACTGGCCGACTGGGTGCAGCGTTCGCGCCTTGCCGGGCTGGTGCTGACCGCGCCGATGTCCGAGCGCCGCGACCTGGTCGCCGCACTGACCGCGCGCGGCATCAAGCTGGTGCGCATCATCGCTGCCACCGCCGATCCGCAGGACGGCGCGTGCGTGTTCGTGGACGACCGCGAGGCCGCCTACGAAATCACCGAACACCTGATCCAGCTCGGACACCAGCGCATCGGCTTCCTCTGGGGCGGCTCTTCGCACCGCTCCAGCGGCGAGCGCCACGCCGGTTACGAAGCGGCGCTGCGCGACTACGGCATTCCGCACGACAAGCACCTGGTGGTGCAGGGCGACTACACCTTCGACGACGGCTTCCGCGGCGCACGTCGCCTGCTGGCGCTGCGCGAACCGCCCACGGCGATCTTCGGTTCCAATGACGAAATCGCCGCCGGCGTGCTGGCTGCGGCCAAATCGGCGGGCATGAACGTTCCGTACGACCTGTCCATCGCCGGTTTCGAGGACAGCCCGTTCTCGCGCCAGTCGTGGCCGCCGCTGACCACCGCCAAGCAGGCCACCGAAGACATCGCCCGGCATGCCGCGCGCCTGCTGATCGCGCAGCTGCGCAGCGATGCCTACGACGACGCGCCGCTGCAGCTGCAGAACCAGGGCTTCGTGCCGCAGCTGATCGTGCGCGGTTCCACCGCGCCGATGCGGCCGCTCGCTGCCCGCCCTCCCACTCCTGAAACCACCTGAGTCCCGCATGTCCCTGCCAGCCCCGCACGACACCCTGATGTTCCGCGAAGCCGCCGAAGCGGCCGACGTGATCGCTGCGCAGTTCGTGCGCAACGAAGCGACCGTGCAGACGCTGGCCGCAACGCTGCGCGCGGCGCCGCCGCCGTTCGTGGTGACCTGCGCGCGGGGCAGTTCGGACCATGCCGCCACCTATGCCAAGTACCTGCTGGAAACCAAGCTGGGCCTGGTCACCGCGTCGGCCTCGCCGTCGGTGGGGTCGGTGTATGAATCACCCCTGCAGCTGCGTGGCGCGCTGTACATCGTGATTTCGCAGTCCGGGAAGAGCCCGGACCTGCTGCGCAACGCCGAGGCCGCGCGCGCGGCGGGCGCGCGCGTGGTCGCGCTGGTGAACGTGGAAGACTCGCCGCTGGCACAGCTGGCCGAGACGGTCATCCCGCTCGGCGCCGGCGCCGAGCGCAGCGTGGCGGCAACCAAGAGCTACCTGGCCTCGCTGTCAGCGCTCCTGCAGCTGGTCGCGTACTGGAGCCAGGACGCGGGGCTGATCGCCTCGCTGCGCACCTTGCCCGACGCACTGCGCCAGGCATGGAACAGCGACTGGTCCGCCCTGACGGATGGGCTGGTGCCGGCGCACAACCTGTTCGTGGTCGGCCGTGGCCTCGGCCTGGGCGCGGCCCAGGAAGCGGCGCTGAAGTTCAAGGAAACCTGTGGCCTGCACGCCGAGGCCTACAGCTCGGCCGAGGTCAAGCACGGCCCGATGGCCCTGGTCGGTCCCGGCTTCCCCGTGCTGGCGTTCGCGCAGCCGGATGAAACCGGCGCCGGCACCCGCGCGGTGGCGGCCGAGTTCGCCGCCCGCGACGCACAGGTGTGGTTGGCCGCTCCCGACGGCGACCTGCCGTTGCCGCAGGCGCCGCACCCGGCCTGCGCCCCGCTGCTAGCGGTGCAGGCGTTCTACAAGGCGATCAATGCGCTGGCGCTGCGCCGCGGCCACAATCCGGACCTGCCGCCGCACCTGAACAAGGTCACGGAGACCGTCTGATGAAGTCCGTCCTGCGCAACGCCCGCATCCTCACCGCCGACGGCTTCCGCGATGACCTTGCGCTGGTGATCGAGGACGGGCGCATCACCGCGCTGGTGTCCGATGCTGCTCCGCAGCTGGGCAGCGCGGCCGAACAGGTGGACCTGGGCGGCGGCTGGCTGCTGCCCGGTTTCATCGACGCGCAGGTCAATGGCGGCGGTGGCGTGTTGTTCAACAACACGCCCGATGTGGAGAGCCTGCGCACGCTGGCGGCGGCGCACCGCCGCTTCGGCACCACCGCGCTGCTGCCGACGCTGATCAGCGATGACGCGCAGGTAATGCGCAAGGCCATCGATGCCACGCGTGCGGCGATCGAACAGGGCGTCCCCGGGGTGATTGGCATCCACCTGGAAGGTCCGTACATCGCCCCGGCGCGCAAGGGTACGCACGACGCGAACAAGTTCCGCGTGCCCGATGCCGACGAGATCGCGATGGCGGCCTCGCTCGACAATGGCGTGACCCTGCTGACCCTGGCGCCGGAGCGGGTGCCGCTGGAGAGCATCCGCGCCCTGGTCGAACGCGGGGTGATCGTGGCCGCCGGGCATACCGCGGCCACCTATGAGGAAGCGCGCGCTGGACTGGACGCGGGCATCCGTGGCTTCACCCACCTGTACAACGCGATGTCGCCGCTGACCGGTCGCGAGCCCGGCGCGGTCGGTGCGGCGCTGGAAGACCGCGACAGCTGGATCGGCATCATCGCCGACGGCGTGCACGTGCATCCGGGCAGCCTGCGCGTTGCGCTGGCCGCCAAGCCCTCCGGCAAGGTCATGCTGGTCACCGACGCGATGTCGCCGGTGGGCGCCGACAGTCCCAGTTTCGAGTTGTATGGTGAGGTGATCACGGTCGTCGATGGCGTGGTCCGCAACGCGGCCGGTGCGCTGGCCGGCTCGGCGCTGGACATGGCCACCGCGGTGCGCAACGCGGTGAACCTGCTTGGCCTGCCGCTGGACGAAGCCGCGCGCATGGCCTCGCGCTACCCGGCCCGGTTCCTCAACGTGGACGACCGGCTTGGCGAGATCGCCGCAGGCTACCAGGCCGACCTGGTGCTGCTGGACGACGCGCTGCAGGTGCGTGCGACCTGGATCCGCGGACAGCGCGAGGACGCATGAGCGCATCCTCCGCTGCGCGCATGGGCTCCATCGATGCCCTGCGTGGCCTGACCGTGGCGGCGATGCTGCTGGTCAACAACCCCGGCGACTGGGGCCACGTGTATGCACCCCTGCTGCATGCGGAATGGCACGGTTTCACCCCGACCGACCTGATCTTCCCGCTGTTCCTGTTCATCGCGGGCGTGTCGATGGCCTTCAGCCTGGAGCCGCGCGCCGCCGATGCATCGATGCGGCCCCTGCTGGGCCGTACGCTGTTGACGCGCGCGCTGCGCATCCTGCTCGCGGGGGCGCTGCTGCACGTATTGGCCTGGTGGCTGTTCGAGCTGCCTGCATACCGGCTGTGGGGGGTGCTGCAGCGCATCGCGGTGTGTGTGGCGGTGGTGGGCCTGCTGGCCATCCACACCCGCGCACGTACGCAGTGGGCGGTGCTGGGAGGCCTGCTGCTCGGGTATGCGGCACTGCTGCTGGGTGCCGCTACGCTGGCGCCGTGGCTCAATCCGGTCAGCCGGGTGGATACCGCGCTGTTCGCACCGTTTCTGTACAAGTACGACGCCGTGACCCGGCTCGGGCACGACCCCGAAGGCCTGCTCAGCACCGCCGGGGCGCTGTCGACCACCCTGCTGGGCCTGATCGCCGGCCGCTGGCTGCGCGCGGGGCGGCTGGGTGCGCTCGGCGGTGTGGCGCTGATGCTGCTCGGAGCGGGTCTGCTGCTGGCACCGCTGCTGCCGTTGAACAAGAACCTGTGGACGCCCAGCTACGTGCTGTTGACCGGCGGGTTGTCGATCGCCGCCCTGCTGCTGGCGCACCAGCTGGTCGACCGCTGGCACTGGCCTGCACTCGGCCGACGCTTCGGCGTCAATGCCATCGCCGCCTACCTGGGCTCCTCGGTGATGGCGTTGGTTCTGATCGCCAGCGGGGCGTGGGCGGCGTGTTACACGATGCTGGCCAACGCAGTGCCCGGCCAGCCGGCACTCGCGTCGCTGCTGTGCGCAGTGGGGTTCGTGGCGTTCTGGTGGATCATCGCGTGGGCACTGGACCGCCGCCGGATATACCTGAAGATATGAATACGCTGGCGGCGGTGTCGATTATCCAAAAGCCGTCGAAATTTTACCTCCGCCTCACATCCGGACAGTAAAAGTAGCCTCGCCGGGCTGCGTTAGGTCACGGGGGACGCATCGGCACACCGTAATTCCCTTTTCTGGAAAAGGAACGGTCCATGCGTCCCATGAATGCGACTCCGCCACCTTCCCGTCTGGCGGCAGGCATCGCGCGCAGCCTGCGCGTGGCCTGCGGCGGCCTCCTCCTCGCCACCACCACCGGCCCGGCCTGGGCCGGCTGCGATACCACGGCCCCCACGACCGGGCAGACCGTTACCTGCACGGCAGCGGCGCCGAGTCCGCAGACCACGCCCATCGCCAGCGTGCCGGGCTCGAGCAATGTCACCGTCAACGTGCAGGCCGGCGCCCAGCTCGGCATCGCCAGCGGCGCTGCGATCGCTTTGGACGGCGGCAGCGGACACCGCATCGACAACAGTGGCAGCATCACCAGCGCCAGCGGCGTCGGCATCCTCACCAACGCGGCGACCACGGTGGTGAACCGCGGCGTCATCAGCGGCAGCACCGCCGGCATCATCTTCGGCGCCGGCGCCGACCGCCTGGACATGCTGGCCGGCAGCATCAGCAGCAGCGTCCTGCAGGGCGCGGGCAACGATGCCATCACCCTCAGTGGCGGCACCGTCGGCAGCATCGACCAGGGCGCCGACGCGGACAGCCTGCAGGTCTCGGGCGGTACCGTGTCCGGCACCGTGCAGCAGGGCTCGGGCATCGATACCTTCCTGATGACCGGCGGCAGCATCGGCGCGTTGCTGCAGGGCGATGGCCTGGACCGCTTCCGCATGACCGACGGGCGCATCGTCGGCGCGTTCGATGACGGCGATTACGGCGAAATGACCGGCGGCCGCATCGGCCGGGTCAACATGAAGCTGGAAGACAACACCTTCCTGATGTCCGGCGGCACCATCGACGGCAACCTGGTCACCGGCTTCGGCAACGACACCATCGTGCTCTCCGATGGCTACATCGGCGGCAACATCAGCGTCAGCGGCGGCAACGACGCGGTCACCATCACCGGCGGCACCGTGCGCGGCGAGATCCGCCTCAGCTTCGGCAACGACCGCTTCGACTGGAGCGGCGGCGGCGTGGTGCACGGCCTGGTCGATTCCGGCGAAGGCGACGACATCGCCACGCTGGCCAACCTCAACGTCTCGCACCTGGGCGCGTTGCCAGGGTTCGACGGCGGTCTGGGCACGGACAGGCTGAACATGGACAACGTGAAGACCAACGGCGTCGCGCGTTTCACCGGCTGGGAATCGATGGCGCTGGCCAACGACAGCCAGCTGACCTTCGACGGCGACCTGCGCTTGGGCGATACCGGCAGCGGCAGTGGCGCACTCGACGTAGACGCGACCAGCACGCTGTTCGGGGGTGGCATCAATGCCAGCGTCGTCGGCTTCAACGCGGCGCTGCCGGTGAACGTGACCAATGCCGGCCGCATCGACCTCACCAACGGCGGCGGCGGCGCCGGCGATGCGTTCACCATCGCCGGCAATTACACCGGCAACGGCGGTGCGCTGTACCTGGACACCGTGCTGGGCGCCGACGACTCCGCGTCCGACCGGCTGGTGATCTCCAACGGCGTGGCCAGCGGCACCACCGGCGTCGGCATCCTCAACGCGGGCGGTGCCGGCGCGGAGACCGTGGCCGATGGCATCCTCGTAGTGCAGGCGATCAACGGCGCCAGCACCAGCGCGAACGCGTTCGCGCTGTATGCGCCGGTGGCCGCCGGTGCGTTCGAGTATTTCCTGTTCAAGGGTGGCGTCAGCGCAGGGAGTGGCGAGAACTGGTACCTGCGTTCGACCCTGGTCAACGATGTGGTTCCCGCGCCAGCCGCACCGCCCATCGGTCTGGGCTCGGTGACCCCCGAGCCACCGCCGCCGGAGGCGCTGGGGGCGCCGCCGCCTGAGCTGCCGCCGCCCCCCTCGCCAGATGTCCCCGAAAACCCCGACCCGGTGGCCGCCGAACCTGCTCCGCCGCCGGAGCCGGCCCCGCCACCGCCGGCGCCCCCGCCGCAGGAGGACGTGCCGCCGCCGGTGCCCACGGAGGTGGCTGCGGTGCCGGGGCCGCTGGCCGAGCCGCCGACGCCCGAGGCACGTCCGTCAGAGGCGGCCATCGTGCCCCTGTACCGGCTGGAAACGGGCCTCTACTCGGTGGTGCCGCCGTTGCTGCGCGAGGCCAGCCTGGCCAGCCTGGGCACCTTCCACGAGCGCCAGGGCGAGCAGCGCATCCTGGCCGGGCAGGGTGGAGTGCGCGCCGCGTGGGCGCGGCTCGTTGGACAGAGCCATGAGCAGTACTGGGAGGGCGATGCCCAACCCGGCTTCGATGGCGACATCCAGGGCGTGCAGGCCGGCCTGGACCTGTACGCAAATGCAGGTGATGGGCACCGCGACCAGTTCGGCGTCTTCGTCGGACGCACCCGCGCGCAGGGCAACGTCAATGGTTTCGCGATCGGCTGGGAGAACGTCGCGGTCGGCCGCACCCGGTTGGACGACAAGCACGTGGGCCTGTACTGGACACGTGCCGGCAGCGCCGGCGGCTACCTCGATGCGGTGGTGATGCAGAGCCGCTACGACGGCGAGGCCACCTCCGCGCGTGGCATCGGCATCGACCTTGACGGCGACGGCACCACGGCGTCGCTGGAAGTGGGCAAGCCGCTGCTGCGCTTCGGCGAGTCGGCGTGGTGGCTGGAGCCGCAGCTGCAGGTGATCTGGCAGCGCACCTCGGTGGATGACACCGCCGACCGCATCGCCCAGCTGCGCTTCAATGCCGACAATGCCTGGACCGGGCGCGCCGGTCTGCGCCTTGCCGCCGACTACGACATCGCCGGCAACGGCTGGCAGCCGTACTTCAAGCTCAACTACTGGCAGACGCTCGATGGCGAAGACCGCATCGACTTCGACAGCAACCGCATCACCAACCAGCAGGATTCGCGTGCGCTGGAGGTCGGCTTCGGCGTGGTGGCGCGGTTCAACGCCAACGTCAGCGCGTTCGCGGTGGCCGACTACACGCGCGATCTGGAAAGCAGCCGGCAGAAGGAGCGCAAGGTGATCGAGGGCAACATCGGGCTGCGCTTCGACTTCTAGCCGGCAGGCCCCGCCATGGCGGCCGGCACCGACCTCGCCGTGGCGGCCAGCACCGGTAGGGTCGCATCCCGATCGACCGCCATGGAATCTTCCACGCCCGGTTGTGGCATGACCTACGGTGAAGCCAGGCACCAGGCTTCACCGCAGGTCATACCCTACCGAACGTGGAACCAACCCTCCCTCGGCCTGCGTCCGGTGCGCAGTCACGCTCACTGAGCTGCAGCAATCGCCTTGATGCGGGCCTGCGCGAGTGCCTCACCCACCGCTGGGCCCTGCAGATGGGCAAGGTCGAGGTCGCGTGCCTGCACCGACAGCGCCGCCTGGTGCAGACGCTTGAGCGTTTCGCCCTGCGGGTATGCGCGATCCTCGAACTCCAGGCGACCGCGCGCATCGGCTTCGCAGCACAGCGCGATCTTCGCGATCCGTTCCGGGCGACGGAAGCCGTCGCAGCGACCCAGCAACTCCAGCACCGTGCCATCGCGCAGTTCATCGATGCGGTGCACGTTGAGGTGGTCGCGGCAGACCGCTTCGGCCAGCTGCCGATGGTCCAGCGGCACCTTCAGCCGTTCGCACAGCGCACGCAACGGTGCCAGCCCGCGCTGCTCGTGCATCACATGGCGCGGCCATTCCGCTTCCGGGGTCAGCGCCTTGCCCAGGTCATGGGTGAGCGCGGCAAAGCCGACCTGGTCATCGCCTGGCGCGAGCCGGGCGGCCATGTCGCTGACCATTTCCTGGTGCACGCCGGTGTCCACTTCGGGGTGGTACTCGGCACGCTGCGGCACGCCATACAGCGCCTCCAGTTCCGGCAGCACCGCGCCCAGCGCACCGGCGTCGTGCAGCGTACGCAGGAACGCCGACGGCTGTGCCGAAGCCAGCACGCGGCGCAGCTCCTGCCAGACGCGCTCGGGCACCAGCGCATCCAGTTCGCCACTCTCGGCGATCTGCCGCATCAGCTGCATCGTCTCCGCGGCGACGGTAAACCCCAGCGGGGCGAAGCGGGCCATGAAGCGGGCTGCGCGCAGCACCCGCAACGGATCTTCCACGAACGCCGGTCCCACATGCCGCAGTACCCGCTGTTCGATATCGCGCACGCCGCCATACGGGTCCACCAGCGCGCCGGTGGCTTCATCGCAGGCAATGGCGTTGATGGTGAAATCACGGCGCTGCAGGTCCTCCTCCAGCGTGACCGACGGGTCCGCGTCAACCACGAAGCCGCGATAGCCGCGGCCGGATTTGCGCTCGGTCCGCGCCAGCGCGTATTCCTCGCCGCTGTCGGGGTGCAGGAATACCGGGAAGTCCTTGCCGACGGCCTTGTAGCCCAGCGCTTCCATTTCCGGTTGGGTCGCACCGACCACCACCCAGTCACGGTCGCCGGGCGGGCGGTCGAGCAGGCGGTCGCGAACCGCGCCGCCAACGAGATAGATTTTCATTGGGGAATCATGCCACGACCGCCTTGGCACCGATCCCCTGGCGCGCCCCTGCCCGCGACGGTAGCGCCGACCGTTGGCCGGCCCAAGCGGCATCGAGAGATCACGTACCCCCGCCGCTCCCATAGCGATGCGGCATTGCCTGGGCCGACCAACGGTCGGCGCTACCGGGGGTCAATCGCCACCCTTGTCTGCGTCGGTCGGGCAGGAGAACGCCTTGCGCTTGGCCTGCAGGCGCCCGTTCATGCGGTCGGTGACCGGCAGGGCGTCACCATTCAAGCGCCAGTCGTAGATCACGCTGAAGGCCAGGATGCGCGCAACGTACTCGCGGGTTTCCTTGTAGCTGATGGTCTCGATCCAGATATCCGGGTCGAAGCCGGGACGCTGCGACTGCCAGCGCGCGGTCGGGGTCGGGCCGGCGTTGTAGGCGGCGATGGTGACGTACGGCAGGCCGTCGTACTTGTTCATCAGCTGGCGCAGGTAGGCGGTGCCCAACGCGATGTTGGTGTCCGGGTCATACAGGCTGGCCGCGCCGCCGTAGCCGCCCAGCCCGATCGACTTGGCCACGCTGGCCCCCGTCGCCGGCAGCACCTGCATCAGGCCCATGGCATTGGCCGGCGAACGCGCCTTCGGGTTGAAGATGCTCTCCGCGCGGATCTCGGCGGCCACCCAGGCCGGGTCGATGGCGTTGCGCGCGGACTCGCGGCGGATCGCCTCGTCGTGGTGCAGCGGGAAGCGCAGGCTGTACAGGCGCTGCTCGTCCGGGGTTTTGCCGAGCGAGAACACCGCGCGGTCGAACCAGCCGTTGTCGCGCGCCACTTCTACCGCGATGCGGCGCTGTGGGGTGTCGAAGCGGGTCAGGGCATCGTTCCACTCCGCCACCGCCCAGCCGGCACGCTCGATCTTGAACAGCTCCATCGCTCGCACGATGGCCGGATCCCGCGCCACCGCAGCCTGCGCCTGTTTACTGTCGGTCGGCTCGATGGGGCACAGCGTGTACGTGCTCTGGCCCAGCTGGTCGGCAGCGAGGAAGCCGTGGAAGGTGGCCGAACGCGCCGCTTCGCGGTACAGCGGCTGCGCCTCGGCGCGCTTGCCGGTCTTTTCCAGCATGCGCGCTTCGAAATAGCGCCAGCGCGAATCGGCACGCTGGGTCGGACCCATCTTGCGGATCGCGGCCAGCGTGGCCGGCCAGTCGCCGCGCGACATCGCTTCGCGCGCGCGCCATTCGTGCAGGCGCTCGTCATAGGCCGAGTCCGGCACCGCGTTGAGCCGACGCGCGGACTCCGGGCCGTACGAGGCCACGGTCCACAGCGCGATCTGATAGCGCACCTCAGCCTGCTGGGCCGGGGTCAGCTGCAGCGCATTGGCGTACTGCGGCAGCTGCTGTTCGGTGGCATCCGGGTCCGCCTTGGCCAGCTTGGCCAGGCCGTCGGTAGCGATGCGCCGGCTGCGTTCGTTGCGCGGCCAGTTCAGCGCGCTCGCATTGGGCTTGTCCACGAACGCCGCATAGGTGTTGGCCAGGGCCAGGTCCGCGGCCGGCAGCCCACGCGCTGCGCTGCGCATCACCGCCGGCTGCTGCGCATCGGCGGCAGCATCAATGCGTTCCCAGCGCAGCTCCGCGCTCATTCCACCCTTGGTGTCCAGTACCGCGAACACCGGGTCGCAGGCATCGGGCAGCGACTTGCCGGTGCTGCGCCAGATCGCCTGGGCGTCGCTGGTCCATTGCGCATCGGCCTTGCCGGTGGCCTGGCGCGCGTTGAGCTGCGCGCAGCGCAGGCCGACATTGTCGGTGGGTGCCCAGTTGGCCAGCAGGGTCGGCCAGTCCTCGCGGCGCGCCACCGCCGGCAGCCACACGCTGCGGAAACTGCTGGCCACGGCCTGGCCGTTGTACCGCTTCAGGAAATCCTGCGCCTGCGCGTTGGTCACCGTGTCGATGTTGCGCCGCAGGTTGGCGTATTCCAGCCACCCATACAGCGGGTGCCGCGCCAGGGCGGACGCCTGCGCGGGGTCGAACTGACCGCGCTCGGCGTTGTCGATGGCGGCTTTGATCTGCGCGCGCTGCGCGTCGAGGTTCTGGGCACCCGCCGTGGCGCCCAGCCCCAGACCGGCGAGCAGGGTGGTGGCACTCAGGATATGCAGGGGGAATCGGTTCATGCCGGAAGGATAGCGGGCGCCAGTGAACGCCGGTGTCGGCAAGCCCACTCGATCCTGAACGGATCGTATCGCTCCCCTGAACAGGCAGCGGAAGCGGGCGTAATGTCAAAGGCGCCGCAAGGCGCGTAGAGCCGGGTTCTGCCCGGCTGCCCCTGGACCCTCAACGTTCGAACAAGGGAGCACACCATGGCCTTCACCGCCGCAGGAAAGCCCGGCCCGCTGGCCGACATCAACGTCACCCCGTTGGTGGATGTAATGCTGGTGCTGTTGATCATCTTCATCGTGACCGCGCCGATGGTGTCCATGCCCATTCCGGTCAACCTGCCGCAACCCACGACCGTGGTACCGCCGATCAGCCCACCGCCGCCGATCGAGCTGCGCGTGGACGCCAGCAACCAGGTCAGCTGGAATGGTCAGGCGGTGGCCGTCGGCTCTCTGCAGCAGCGCATGCAGGACGCTGCCCAAGCCAACACCGGGAACCTGCCGGAGCTGCGAATCGCCACCGACCCCAACGCCGAATACGACGTGATGGCCAAGGTCCTGGCGGCTGCCAACAACGCGCACATGGAAAAGATCGCCTTCGTGCGTCCGTAGTCGTCCGACCGGCCCGCCCACGGCGGGCCGGTCACGCGTCACCCACGCAAGCTGTGCCGTTAGCGGCAATCACCCTCTCTCGGCTTCCACGTCTACCACTCGAGTTGGTGTCCGGAACTTCCGCGCAGCGGGGTGGGGGATCACCCCAACATGGGCGAATCCACGCCAAATCGCCCACTATCGGTGTTGCCGGTCACATTTCCGGACATTGGCGGAAACACTTCAGTCGCGCATAAACCTCCCTGCCGCTCGGGCTTGGGAGGAGTAAAAGGGATGTTCATTTCATATCCGCGTTGCGCGCGCCGCCGCGCGCTGACCGTTGCGATCGCGCTCGCCACCGCTCCTTTCGCAAACGCGCAGGAAGTGGAAAAGACATGGAGTACGCGCCTGGACGAGCAGCTGTGGGCTACCGAGCGCCAGGCGCAGCGTGCCATCGAGGACCATGTCGCATCGTCCTTTCAGACCGACCAGCCGTTCGAGTGGTACGTCGCGGACAACAAGGTTTCCAGCCAAGCGGTGACGTACTACTACCGGGTCAAGCCCATGCACCTGCTCACCACGGCTTGGAAGTTCCAATTCGTCAACACGGACTACGACAGTCACGATGCGATGCTCGATGCGATCAAGCAGCGCTACGCTTCGCCTGCAAACTGCCCTGATACGCAGATCACCCCCGGGGAGTGGCGCGTAAGTTCCATGGGCCCGGACGGAAGTCCGAAGCGCATGTCCGCCAAATACAAGGTGGTCCAGGGATTCATCGCAAACGGGCGATGCTCTGCCTACACATCGACCACCAACATCCATCAGATCCGCGAAGTGAGGTGTCCCAATCCGCGACTGCTGGAATGGCGGCCGGATACGCAGGCCTGCGAAATACGACCGGATTACGAGAGCTACGCCGATACGTTGATGACGTATACGAGCATACCGCTCACCAGCCAATGTCCAATAGGCAATCCTTGTGAGCCCACCACGGGCAACAAGTCCCAGTCAGAGCTTGATCTGGACCTCGGCTGGATGCGGTTCGTACGGCACTTCAACTCCATGACTTCGGTTGCCGGAGGTGGATTTGGATCCAACTGGACGCATTCACACAACGTATCACTATCGCGGCATGCCGACAGCGACGACGCGGCCGAGCTTGGCCTGATCGAGGAGGACGGCACCCATCTCGCGTTTCGTCGCGAGGCGGGTGAATACGAAGCCATCAATGGATCGGGCGACAGGCTTTCGCCACAGGGCGACGGGTGGCAGCTCCATCGGAGCGCGGAAGTCCTGGCGTTCGGCGCCGACGGCCGCATCCGACAGCGTAACCGCGAGGATGGGACGGCGCTCGTCTACCAGTACGACGCGCTTGACCGCTTGCTTTCCATTACCCACTCGGGTGGTCGGCAGCTGCTCCTGCACTACGACGCCCCTGAACGTGGAGACCTTATAACCTCACTGTCTGTAGCAGGACAGGTGGTAGCGTCCTACGCGTATGGCGCCACCGCGCAGGTGGCCACCGTCACCCATGCAGATGGCAGTACGCGCACATACCACTACGAAGACACCCGCTTCCCGGAGTATCTCACCGGCATCACCGGCGAGGACAACCGCCGGTTCGGCTGGTACGGCTACGATGAAAAAGGCCGGGTAACCTGTAGTCGTCATTCCGGCGATTGCAGCCAGGCCGGTGTCGGGGTCGATGGCACGCGCCTGGTCTATACCGGTGACGGAACCACCGTTGTTACCGATGCCCTTGGCCGCGTCACCACATACGGACTCAGCGGCGTTGCGATCGAGGGCCATCCGCGCAAGGTGACCGGGCTCACGGACAGCCAGGGCACCGCCAGTCGCTCGTACTACCCGGCAGCGCAGGACTTCCGTCGCCGGCTGCACACAGTCATAGACCGCCGTGGCACCCAGACCAGGTATGACTACAGCACCGGTACAGACCCGCTTGGAGGTCAGCCGGTCCGGGTGCAGGCCACGACCGAAGCTGTCGGACTGCCCGAGCAGCGCGTCATCGAGACCCACACTGAGGCAAGCACCAACCGCGTGGTATTCAGCCGGGTGGGCAACCGGGAAACCCGCATCACCCGAAACGCGCGCCTGCAGCCGGTCACCATTGCGGTACGCGACATTGTTACAAACGACGTGCGTACCACCGCCTTGAGCTACTGCGAGGATGCAGATGTGGCCGCGGGTGGTACCTGTCCGGTGCCGGGCCTGCTCAAGCAGGTAGATGGGCCACGCACTGACGTGAGCGACATTGTCACCTACGCGTACCATGCGGCCGATGACGCCGTTTGCGTGCCCGACGGACCCGGTGCATGCAGGTTCCGCAAGGGCGATCTGCTGAGCGTGACCAATGCAGCAGGGAACACCGCGCAGACGCTGGCCTACGACACCCACGGCAGACCGCTTTCGGTCGTGGACAGCAACGGCGTCATCACCGAGTTCACCTACCATCCGCGCGGCTGGCCTACCTCGGTGACCGTACGAGGCGATGGCACCGCCACCCACCGCACCACCAGGATCAGTTACTGGCCGACCGGCCAGGTGCAGGAGGTGGTCGAACCGGATGGCGGCGCAGTCACCTATGTCTACGACGCCGCCCAACGCCTGACCGATATTGCCGACAATGCCGGCAACACCCTCCACTACACCTTGGATGACGCTGGCAACCGTCTCAGGGAAGACACGGTCGACGACGCCGGCGCGCTGCGTCGAACCCTGTCCCGCATCTACAACACCTTGGGCGAGCTGACGACGCTGAAGGACGCCGGTAATCACGCCACGGTTTTCACCTACGACCCTGAAGGAAATCCTGCCAGTCTGACCGACGCGTTGCAGCGCGTGACCACCCAACAGCACGATCCGCTCAACCGCCTGACGCGAACCCTGCAGGACGTGGGCGGCATCGGAGCCGAGATCACCTCCGCGTACAACGCGCTTGGCCAGGTCACCCAGGTCACCGACCCGAAGGGTCTGCACACCACCTACGCCTACAACGGCTTCGGAGACCTCACCAGGCAGGTGAGCCCGGACAGTGGTGCCACGGACTTCACTGTCGATGCTGCCGGCAACCGCAAGACCCGCACCGATGCACGCGGCATCACCGCCACCTATCACTATGACGCGCTGAATCGCCTGACCGGAATCGCATATCCGGACCCCAGCCTGGACGTGGGCTACAGCTACGACATTGCGCCCGCTGCCTGTGATGACGGCGAGCGCTTCGCCAAGGGACGACTGGGCCAGGTGCAGCATGCAGCGGGAAGCACCGCGTACTGCCATGACCGCTTTGGCCAGGTGACCCGCAAAGTGCAGACCGTGAACGGCGTCAGCAGTACCGTGCGCTACGCGTACACGGCCGCAGGTCGTTTGTCACAACTGACGTATCCCGACGGCAGTTTGGCCGACTATGTACGTGACAAACTCGGCCGCATCAGCCAGATAGGGCTGACCCGGCGCGATCAGCCGCGCCAGGTCGTGGTCACGGACGTTACCTATGCACCGTTCGGTCCGCCTACGGGTTGGACCTATGGCAACGGACGAAAGCTGGAGCGACCGGTGGATAACGATTACCGGGTGCAGGCCGTCCATGACGCGGCTGCAGGCGGACTGTCGCTGAGCTACAGGTACGATGCGGTCGGCAACATCATCGAACTGAACAGCGGAACTGGAGAGGAAGTTCTTGCCAGGTATGGTTACGACACGCTGGGCCGACTGACTCAAACACAAGACGGAGCAACCGGTACACCTATCGAAACCTATACATATGACGCCACCGGAAACCGAATATCGATTTCCACGGCATCTGGAACTGCCAGCTACATCTACCCGGTCGGCAGTCACCGTCTCATAGCAGTTGATGGGATTGTGCGGAATCATGACGCCGCTGGAAACACGGTGAGCGTCGGTGGCAATGAGCTGGTTTACAACGACGCAGGCCGCTTGATGCAGATCAAGCAGGCCGAAATGCCAACCGAGTCCTACGCTTACAACCATAGGGGAGAGGGAGTGCTGCGTTCCCTCGGCTCTGGCGGCGGACAGGTTACCCTTTATGATGAGGCTGGGAAGTGGCTCGCGAACCATGGCGTTGCGGGAAATCCCCTCCAGCAAGCAATCTGGTTGGACGACTTTCCGGTTGCAATTGTAGATTTCGGTATTGAAAGCTCACCTGACCTGTCATATATCCAGCCCGATCAATTGGGCACACCACGTGCAGTGCTCGACCCCGTACGTGATGTGACGATCTGGGAGTGGAGCGCCAAGAGTGAGGTTTTCGGCTATCAAGCGCCGAATTCGGACCCGGACGGTGATGGAACAATATTCCATCTGGATCTCCGCTTCCCTGGGCAGCAGGCCACAATTGCAAGCGATGTGTTCTACAACTACCAGCGTGACTACGATCCCTCAGTGGGTCGATACCTGCAAAGTGACCCGATTGGTCTCCAAGGTGGAATATCCACATATTTGTACTCGGAAGCGAGCCCGCTGGATCGAGCTGACCCCTTGGGCCTCGAGTCCGGCATCTTCCAGTTTGGAAAATTGCGGATGGCGCCGCCTGATGGAAAATTTGCTGCTGACGCGATTAGGGCGGGCCAGATTCTGGCTGCTCACAACTCGGAGATGAAAACCAAGAACATTCGAGGCGCTGATCAGTTTTATCATTGTCTCGCAGCTTGTCGCGCTACGCAGGCGACAGGAGATGCGTCGGTAGTGCTTGATCTAATGGCGGGAAAAGAGTTCAAAGACTACTTTGCGGGGCGGGCGGGACTCTACGGAGAGGGTACGATATTCAGTCATGATGAAATGCTCAAGGACGTTGCTGTCGACATGTCCGTGAATAGATTCGGAGCATCGTGTGACATGAAAGAAGACTGCGCTCGCCGATGCGCGCACTTTGTTCCGGAGAGGTCGCGGCCCCACTTGCAGAATTACATCCCTGAATGGAGGGTCGGTGAATGATGATCCCGAGGTGGTGTTCGTTACCATTTGTGTCGATTGCCGTTTCAGCGTGTGCCGGGAGTGAGGGGCGGCACTATGCAACTCTGGCCGAGATGCGCCAGACAAACGATTACTCCATCGTGGCAGGACTCTCGGTACCGCAAGATGCGCGGATTATTCACGCTAGGCACGATGCAGAGACCGGTCTCTTTTATATTTCTTATAGCACTTCGGATCCCGACTACTCGATTCGAGCGAAAGCCATGTCGCCTGTAGAGGGGCTAGCTCGCGCGAGGTCAAGAGCCACGCTAGGTTTTGGTGAATCAGTTCCCGCTGATGCGCGTGTTTATGTGTGGTGTCAAGACAAATGGGGAGGTGCGCCGGGCGGAGGATCTGTAGACAAAGAGCTCCTGTTCTTGGCGAACGCGAAGGATAGGCAGCTTCAATGGAACAATGTCCATAACGTTTCCCTGATCGGAGATTTCTGCAAATAGCGTGGCGTTTTCAGGAAGCGCTCTGGAGAGCCATTGAGATGACGCGGGGGGGGGCTCTCCACCGGCATCGAGAGGGAGGTGGTCGTGCTCATGCTCCGAGTTGAACGAGAAGCTCCATACGGTGACTGCCCATATCGTTCGGGAAGTTGCGCTGTTCGTTGGCCGTACATCGGGCGGAATACGCCGTCGAATGCAGGATTCGTAAAGTCTGCGTGAAACCGCCGATTTCATCACGCCTTCATCTTTACAGGTTGTTTACAAAGGAGACGCTGCCGCGCTTCGAGGGGGAGGCGACGGCGGTCCCAGCTAGCCATTCCTTTGGAGAGAGAGCGAATGAACAACCTGCATTACCGCCCCTTGGCGGCTGCCGTAGCGCTGTGCCTGCTGTCCGTACCCGCCCTTGCCACCGCGCAGGACGCCCCCCGTAGCACCACCGACCTGGACCGGGTGGAAGTCACCGGTACCCGCATCAAGCGGGCCGAGGTCGAAGGCCAGGTGCCGATCCAGACCCTCACCCGCAGCGAGATCGAGCGCACCGGCCTGACCTCCATCGGTGAAGTGCTGCAGCAGCTGACCGGGTCCGGCTCCGCGCTCAATGCCAAGTTCAATTCGTCCGGCAACTTCGGCTTCCCGCCCGACGGCAGCGGTGTCGGCGCCGGTTCGGCGCAGGTCGACCTGCGCCACCTGGGCGCCAAGCGCGTGCTGGTGCTGGTCGACGGCATCCGCTGGGTCAATGAGTCGTCCGCCTCGGGCGTGGGCGCCGCCACCGACCTCAATACCATTCCGCTGGCCATCGTCGAACGCATCGAAGTCCTCGAAGACGGCGCGTCTTCGCTGTACGGTTCGGACGCGATCGCCGGCGTGGTCAACATCATCACCCGCCGCGAATTCGACGGCGGCCAGGTCACCCTGAACTATGGTGAGTACACCAAGGGCGACGGCACCCAGAAGGGCGTGGACCTGGCCTGGGGCACCAGCGGCGACCGCTACACCCTGTTCCTGGGCGCGAGCTGGACCAAGCAGGACGATGTGAAAGCCAGCACCCGCGAACAGTCGCGCTTCCCGATTCCGGGTACCGGGCTGTCGTTCGGCAGCTCGGCGACGCCGACCGGGCGATTCATGTTCACCGACCCGAACACCGGCATCGCCTACAACATCACTCCCAATTCCGGGGTGACCAATCCCACCTTCAACGGGGTAGGGGGCTGCGCCCGCACCGACGATTACCACTGCTTCGCCACAGCGGACCGGTTCAACTTCGCCGAATACAACCTGCTGCTGACCCCATCCGAGCGCAAGGGCGTCTTCGGCCAGTTCCGCTTCGACATCAGCGACGAAGTGCAGTGGTACATCAAGGCCCTGGCCAACCGCCGCGAGTCGACCAACCAGGCCGGTCCCGAGCCGCTGTTCTTTGGTCCCGACGGCGCCACCGGCAACCCGCTGGCTGACAACATCGTGATTTCCGCGCTCAACCCGTACAACCCGTTCGGTTTCGACCTGGATTCGTCGAGCAACCTGAGCATGATCGGTCGTCGGCCGGTGGAAGGTGGGCCGCGCATCTTCGAGCAGGAAGTGAACACCACCTACTTCGCTACCGGTCTTACCGGCCTGTTCCAGGCCGCCGACCGCAGCTGGTCGTGGGACATCAACGGCATGTACAGCAAGAACAAGGCCGAACAGACCAACTACGGCAGCTACAACATCTACAACGCGAACATCGCGCTGGGCGATCCGGCGATCTGCGCGGCCACTCCGGGCTGCGTGCCGCTGAACATCTTCGGTGGCCCGGGCACCATCACCCAGCCGATGCTGGACTGGATCCAGCCGGTGGTGCACGACCGCAGCCAGAACGAACTGAGCCTGTTCACCGCCAACCTGAGCAGCGACCTGTTCACCCTGCCGGCCGGCCCGGTCTCCTTCGCCACCGGTTACGAGTACCGCAAGTACGAAGGCGAATACCAGCCAGACCCGATTACCGTGCGCGGCCACTACAACGGCGTGCCTTCGCTGCCTACCTCCGGTTCCTATGACGTCAACGAGGCCTACCTGGAACTGGCGGTGCCGATCTACGCCCGCGCCGACCGCGGTGAGCGACTGGACCTGAGCGTGGCCGGCCGCTATTCGGACTACTCCACCTTCGGTGGCGAGTTCGTGCCCAAGTACGGCCTGCGCTGGCAGGTGAGCAACGACTTCGTGCTGCGTACCAGCTACGCCGAAGGATTCCGCGCGCCGTCGATCGGCGAGCTGTACGGTTCGGCCGCGCGTGCCGACCTGCAGCTGTTCGACCCGTGCTCGGTGGGCCTGGGTGGCACGCCGCCGCGCGGCAGCGCAGCCAACTGCGCCGCACTGGGTGTGCCGGTCGGCTTCCAGCAGGCCAACTCGCAGATCTCGGTGACCACGGGCGGCAACGACCAGCTGACCCGGAAACCTCGCGCAGCTTCACCGCCGGCTTCGTCTGGAGCCCGTGGTTCGGCAGTGATGCGGCATGGTCCGAGCGCTTCGACGTGGAAGTGACGTTCTATCGCCACACCATCGAAGGCGCGATCCAGGCGATCAATGCACAGACCCAGCTTGACCTTTGCGTGGACACGCTGGATCCGATTTACTGCGG
>Ga0213825_1000320_pt1 | contig 36646 bp, 42 predicted proteins | sample MC6MC0900MG_FD_179896 | JGI IMG/M metagenome (GOLD analysis project Ga0213825, IMG submission 179896) | Enriched soil aggregate microbial communities from Iowa State University, Ames, United States - MC6-MC0900-MG | ecosystem: Environmental > Terrestrial > Soil > Unclassified | place: USA: Iowa...
CTCATCAATTAATACATCCATATCCTTTGCCTTCGTATAGATGGTTGTTAAATACTTATCCATTTTCTCCTCTGTATTTGCCACGCCATCTTTAATTCCTTCTACATAGCCAATAATTGAGGTCATGGGCGTTTTTAAATCATGCGAGATGTTTGATAATAATTCTTTGCGATTTTCTTCATATTGAAGCTGAAGTTTGACGGATTCCTTTAGCTTTACTCTCATTTCCTCAAATGATCGATTGAGCTGACCAATTTCATCATTCGAGCGAGAAGTAATTTCAAAATCTAAGTCCCCTGATTTAATCCGCTCAGCACCCTCCCTTAAAGCTGAAATTGGATTGATGATACTTCTAGATACTAGATAATTTAATAAGCCGATAATCATCATAAATAATAGAAATAAAATACCTAGAAGAATAGGTAAAAGCTCTCGTGTTAATTCCGCATGAGAACTAACCTCTCTCAAAACAAAAATACTCCCCTCTGATTTGTCAGGAAAATAAAAATCGAACTTGACGTACGTATAAAATGCTTGATTAATCATAATTGTGTCGCGTGAATTAATATTGGTTGCTTCAAAACCTGGTAAACTTTTGAGCAATAATTTTTCATGATCTTTCTGTGATGCATAAACAATTTGATGATCTTTTCGCACAACGGTTTCAATGGATGGTGCATTTATTTTTTGTAGCTGTTCGATGTCTAATAGCTGCAGGGGATTATTTTTTGCCAGTAATTTTAAATCTAGAAAAGCATTTTCTTCTACCGTTGTTAAAGGCTTTTGTACATAGGATTTTTTGTAAAAATGCTCAATTGCTTTGACATCACCTGTTATTGCAAAGGAAAAAAGAAAAACCGATGCTAATAAAAGCGTGATAGCAATAATAATTACCCCTACATAAGATAGCAAAAACCTTGTTTTAATGGACATATGCATTCCCCCAATATGCTGAAACTATTAGCAATGTATCATACAAATCTTAAAACTTTATAAAAACATGCTGAAAAATCTATAAACAATTCATCAATAATATAGTATTCCGCTTTCTAACGAAAAAAAGATACGGCACATTCACTGCAATGCCGTATCGATATTATTTTTATTTAACCTCTTCTGCCCTTAATTTCTTCTTTGTTTGCCAGCCTAAGATAATGAATTCAATCAACACCACAGCTATCAATGAGGCACCAAACAATGGCATTAAAATTCCTAAAAGTATGAGGAAACTAACGAAAGGTATTGAAATTTTATGAGAAATTTGTGGTGGCGCAGATAGCTCCCCTTTTTTCTTCCGTAAAATCCAAGTGCGAATTCCCCACGCAATCACTGCTAAAAAGGCTAGACAGACAACAAGATTTAATAACTTATTTGGCCATCCGAACAAGTGACCTTCATGTAAAGGAATTCCCCATGTAAAGAACTTAGCCAACATACCATAATCCTCGTAGTTAACTTGATCAATAAACTTGCCGCTATATTGATCAAAATACATAGTTGCTTCTTCTGTAGGCTTGACATCGAGACCTGTTACACCAGAGTTACTAGCCTTTGCTACTGTATAGACGCCCTCAGCGTTTGAAGGATAAATAATCGAAAAAGGCTTGGCGATATTCATGGCAGTGATTTCTTTTTCAAGATTAGCGATCGAAATTTGGTTGTCGTTTGTATAACGGACAGCGCCTCCACCATGATGCTGAGCATGTTCACCCTCAGATGTTGGTGTTTCTAATTGACGGGTTGCCCATGGAATTTCAGACACATCAGAAGTTGGTGGCTTTTGCTGTAATAATGGGTAACCGAAAGTTGGGCTTTCTGACGCTATATCAGCAAGTATCGAACCTTGAAAGGCAGACCATAAAAGCCCTGTAGAAATGAACATCACCATTGGAATCGTAATGAATGTCCCAACAAGCGCATGGTATCTTTTACTTTTTTGCCGTTTATTTTCAGACTTGCGCTTTTTCAATAAATTCCCTTTAAAGGTCATATAAAGTCCTGACAGTAATAAAAAGATCGTCCAGCATGCCGCTAGTTCTACTAAATAATTGACAAATGTACCACCAATAAATAGGGAGCTATGCGTATTTCTCATAATATTAGAAAATGTATAATTAGCATCCTGACTGCCAACCATTTGATTATTGTCATCTAAAAATACGTATTTCTCTTCTTTCCCATTTGATAATGTTAAACGAGTATTATATGGTTCTTCTAACATAATCACTTTAGTAGTAGAATAACCTGCAAATGCCGCTTCCGCTTTTTCTACGGCTTCATCAATTGTTAAGATCTCTTCTTTATGACTTTTGCCAAAGAAGTAATCATCATATAACTGATTCTCAACATCTGTGAAAAAAAGATAACCAATTCCACTCAATGTTAGTGATAGAAGCAATGGCGTAATAAAAAGTGCTGCGAAAAAATGCAGCCGCCAAAATCTTGTATAAAGTAAATTTTTCATAATTAATCTCCTATCTCTCTATTTATAGCAGATTAATTATATAAGTAAAAAGTGAAATATGAATGAAGTACTAAAGGCGGTTTTATGACAAACAAATGTATTCCAATTGGTATTATTATTATTTACACCAACAAAATGGCTACCTCAAACACCTGCGAGGTAGCCTAAAAAATATTCTATCCTACTAATTCTTTCATAACATTGGCATATGCAGCTAAAATGGACTGCTCATGTGCGCCATCATGTCCAAGATATTGTTCAACAAGCTCCTTTAGTGGTTTTGCAGCATAAGGCTCTTGCATAATTTCAAATTTTAATAAGCTTTCATAGTATTCAACGACTTGTGGATTCATGTGGACCACTCCTTTAATTTTTTACATAAAAAAACATCTTCCCTCATCAGAAAGATGTCTACTATGACAAATACACGACATAATACAGTGATTGCCATGGTGAAAAAAGCTTTCTATTAAACATAGAAGCTACCTGTTTTGCAATCATCGTACTATGAGCATGCAGGAGAATTTCTCTAGTCACACTCAACACCCCCTATCCTCGTAGGTTTTTTGGTTGTACTAGATAAAGGCAGGTCTCCTGGCTTATGTTCATCACACCTTTCACCTTCCCATTACAATACGTAACAGTGGTCCATTGAAAGGCGCTCCCATTTACAGTTGCGGGACAGCGTCGGATTCCCACCGAACTTCCCTTTTAAACAAATCAAAAATTCCGATTTGTACCTCTATCTTATTATTCCGTTTTTATTATTATACCATAAAGGTTTGTATGCATAGTCACAATCCAGATAGATTACTAATATCTATAGATATCATATCTACTGGAAACAAAGCTGTAATCGATAATGTACCAATGCATGTTGCTGTTGAAATTAAGAAAGCTATTGAAAATTTTAAGGCAATACAAAAGGAAACTTCCTCTGCACCAACTGTAGCCCAAAAGAAAAGGATATGTACGATGTTGTAGACGAAATCCGCGAATTAAAGGATTTTTTAGATGCAGGAATTTTAACACAAGACGAATTTGACGCGAAGAAAAAGCAATTGTTAGGAATCTAGGTCACTCAAAATTAGTGGCTTTTTTCATTACAACTAAAAAAGGCCAGCTCGCCTAAATAAGATTTGCTGGTCTTTTGTATGTAACTAAATAAATTTTCTTGCTTAAGGACTATAAATATTATTTACCTCTGACTTTAAACTTTCTACAAATTCAAGTATTTGTTCCATTTTTACTATTAGACAAAATGCAGGACCACATTCTCTTGGGCCAAAATGATACTTTTCATTTGCATCTAATACAAAAATTAATTTATAACGAGTCTCCGATTCAATTCTTTCATGTTCAGGAATTTGAAGAAAACCGTGCTGGGGATAAAAATAATTTCCATAATGAGGGATATGGTAAATACTCAATCCTGGATCTTTAGGCTCTAAAATACTCAAATGAATACTATCAAGAAGTTTCAAATCTTCTAACAATTTGAAAAAATCTTCCTTTAAACAGGCAATTTCCTTATGTACCTCGGGAAAATCTCGACCCGCTCTAAAATAAATACAGAATTTCACACTTGAATCATTGACTAATTTTAAATTTATTTCAACTTCGCAATTTGGTTTACTAGAGTAGTCTTTTAATACTGCCATAAGTAAATCTCCTTCTTTCTAATTTAATAGTATGATGATTTGTCAAATTAAGTGCAACAATTGCTTTATAACCTGTTAGCATCTTCCATGATTGTAACTTCAAAGTGTGGAAGGTCAATGTTACCTAACCAATCGCCACCCAAAGTAATACCAGCTTGCGTGCAACCCCCTACTCGATTTAGTATTGTAACATCATATGTCCTTCATAGATAATAAATAACAATTACATATTTTTTATGGAAGCATACGGTCTACAATTAAATCATGGTCCGATTCCTTGAACCGAAAATTAAAATAATTTATTGTCTAAATTATTCCTAACGAGTAAAAACTAAAATATGTAAAGTCAATTGCTATGAATACATTCTGATGAATAAACCTTTTTCAATCAGTCCCCTCATTCATAGCAATTGTTTATTCCTACTTATTTTTTTGAATTACCAGTTAAATTATTAGCTACAGCTTGTAATGGCTGAGTCATTTGTTGTGACGATTGGTTTGTTTGATGTTGAGGTTGCTTCGCTTGTTGCAAAGGCTGAGTCATTTGTTGCAATGGTTGTGCCATTTGTTGTATTGGCTTCATCATTTGTTGAGCATTCTGCAGATTTAATTTATTCGAAATATTTTTTATGAACTGTTGAAGATTACCATTTTGCATTCCTCTAGCTACACCCAAAATAACAGCTCCAATTACACCCCATGTAAGAAATCTCATTACAAAAGCCTCCTTATGCTAAATATTTTTGAAACAGATATAGTATTGGGAATCAGGCTAATACTATACTGAACATTTTTTGGGTTATTAATTGTTGATACTCTAAAGGTAACATCATCCCCATTAAAAATTGTTGCTTCATGTATTCAAAATATTTACTCCTTATGCATAAAATAATTTTGGTACCTCATACTTTATGTGTAGACTTATTAACTGCTATAAATTGCTTATTGACTAAACTGGTATCTCACATTACTACTAGCAGATATTCTACTCTCTACCTCAAGCCCTACACATCGACAAACATCCTATTCGCATGTCAACTAACCATAAAAATAGCCCCCTTATCAAATAAATAAGAAAGCTATATAATTCATAATCTATCACTTATCTCCAACTGGCTTTAATGAATTCACCGGAATCCAAACATTCGCACCGTGAGCGTTATTTACATCCACGCCTACAAATAGATAGCCATTAATTTCCTCACCCCATGAAATTACAATACTCCCCTTTTTATGCATTGTTTCAGATTTAGCTCCATTTAATGGAGTACTTTTCCCACCTGCATCTTTTGTTAACTCAAAAAGTACATCTCTTTTTCTCGACATTGTCTCAGCGATTTTAATGTCTGTACCAGAATACTGAAAACACTCACCGCCAGAGCAATATGAAAGTAGTTGTCCATTATTTGTAATAGAAATATTCCCATCGCTTCCTTTAAACCACGTTCCATAAGATCCGGCACCATAAATACCATCACGATTAATAATGATATAAGTTGGATTGTTATAGAAAGATGAACGAATTTTTATTGGCACTTCTTTGAAAACTACCAAATCTGTTGCTTGTACCCGATATTGCCCCATCTGGTAGAATGTTTTTCCATCATATTTTTCAATATCATACGTTTTAAAGAAGTTATTTCGCTTTACCACTAACGAATCAAACGTACCATCTGAATTTTTTCTATATACCTTGATGTCTTTTTTAAAGGTCATTTTTCCTGTTTGGTCTTTTACAACCTCTGCTCCATCATACATCACTTTTGCTTCTGATTTTGTTGGATTTACTACTGCAAATACAAATGCTGTTAGTAACACAATAAAAAATTTTCTCATTATTCTCCCCCTCGTATTTTAAAAAAACATAATCTTAGTATTATATACTGTAATCAAATGTTCTACCAACGAATGTTAAAAAATCTAACAAAAGTAATATAATCTCATACTCTCGGAATTTAATTATATTTCCTTGTTCCCATTTCTATTATTATTCCAAATTAAAAACTAAAGCTCCCCTTTAGCTCAATAAGGTAATTTACAAATGCCTATTGAGGTGTGAGACTTCACTGAAAGAAGTTAAAAACAAACTTTTTTTGATTTTAAGACTATGTTACCATATATGGAAATACATGTTTCGGGAGGAATACATATGAAATGCAATAAAATCAGAATACTACTATTAATTTGTTTACTCATTATCTTAGTTTTATCTGCTTGTAGTAAAGAAAATGATACAGGTTTTGATGATCAATTTATTGCTGATTTAAAAGACTATATTCAAGTAGAATGGGAATATAAAAACATAGAAGAGAATAATATTATTAGTTTGATTAATTTACATAAGTCACAATCTCACTCATTTCTAAATTCTAGTGATGAAATAAAAGAAACTCTTGCCCAACAGCTAGTATTCTATGAAGATGCAACAAATTATTCAGATATTAAAATTGATTTCAATCCTAAAACAAGCTCGCCAGAGGAAAAAGAAGTCTATGATGCGATAGATGATTTTAAAACCAAAAAACTCTATCATTACACTTCAACTACCAATTTAGTCGATACAATTAATCAAGTTCCTATACAAAATGCTAAAGAAGAGTATGAAAATACTTTACGTGAACTAGATAAATCATGGGATCATATTAAATCTCTATCAGAAAAGTATAATTTGAATCTTTTTGGAGATGAAGAATGAACTATTTTTTATAAATTAATCAAAGAAGCCTCGTTTTACCTAATGTATAGAGCTACTTACCTTACTCGTCATCTATTTCAAATTTAAACTTTTATTAATTACGTCTTGCTGAATAGCTTGCATGTGATTGCATACAAGAAAAAAGCGTCCGAAATTTTACTATTTTGGACGTTTTATCATTAAAAATCTCATAAACTATACATAAAAACAGTTAATTGTAAATATTTTACATTAAATATATTTGCATTCCATTTATGTTTAATATACCCTATGTATATAGACATCTTTTTACAAGGAGTCAATACAAATAAGAGGAGTGCATTAAACATGGCAAAAAAAATGAAGAAAAACAAAAATGAGGAAGCTGTAGCTGAGAAAAAAACAAAGAAAAAAGCTGACAAAAAGAAACTTGAGAAAAAGTTAGCAAAGAAAAAAGCTGAGAAAAAAATTGAAAAGAAAGCTGCTAACAAAAAAGATAAAAAGAAAAGCAGTAAGAAAGCAGCCTAACAAAAAAAGTAGCTGGAGAAAACGAATGGTTATTCTCCAGCTACCTTTATGTGGATTAAAAATATGACATAATAGGCAGTCATACTACTATTTCACTTAGCAAGCAAAAATAACGCCCCATATTAAAGACTTCTAATAGGATCTCATTACCCACAAAAAAACAAAAAACACCTCCAATAGATTTTAATATTCACTAATAGTGTCAGTGGCGTTACTTGCACACTATTTCTTTTAATTTTAATATGGAAATTTAAATTTCGTACTTAATTGCAAATAAAACTTAGGCGTTGATTTGTTTTCTTTTTCTTTAAAGGTGAAATATTGCAAAAACTAATATGATTAGTTAAAATTGAAATACAATTAGTTTTTGGAGGAGGTATTGTCAAAATGAAAGTTACGAATATTGGTACGGTGTTTCAATTGTCATTTATGCCAAGAATATTTCCTGTTAATTGTTATTTTGTAGAAGAAGAAAGCGAGCTTACCCTTATAGATACAGCACTGCCTTATAGTGCAAAAAGTATAATCAATGCAGCGAAAAAAATCGGAAAACCGATTACAAGAATTATCATTACACATGCACATAGTGATCATATAGGAGCACTAGATACATTAAAAGAATTACTACCAACTAGTCAGGTATTTATTTCTTCCAGAGATGCGCTTCTATTAGAGGGAAATAATACCTTACTTCCAAATGAAAAAAACACACCCATTCGAGGTGGCCTTCCAAAAAGTATTAAAACCAAACCAGATTTATTACTGGAGGAAGGTGATCGTGTTGGCTCCTTAGAAGTAATTGCAACACCAGGTCATACACCTGGTTCCATCACTCTATACGACACACGTAATAGAAGTTTAATTGCTGGAGATGCGCTTATAACTAGAGGAAAGCTAGTAGTATCTGGTATGATGAATCCATTTTTTCCGTTCCCTGCCCTAGCTACATGGGATAAAAGCACTGCTCTTGAAAGTGCACGAAAATTAAGTGATTTTAATCCAGGCTTACTTGCTGTGGGACATGGAAAGATGTTGGAACAACCACAGAGACTTTTAAAAATAGCAATAGCAGAAGCAGAAAGAAGTCTTTACAAACAAAATAGGAGATGAAAATAAAATGTCTCGTCGTATAAAGTTAGATTTACCGATTATTTTACAAAAGGCAGTAGAAATAGTAGATGAACAAGGCTTGGACCAACTTTCAATCGGACTATTAGCAGAAAAATTGGACGTGCGACCGCCTTCCTTGTATAACCATCTTGATGGATTACATGAATTGAGGCAGAAGTTAGCCATTCAAGGAGTAAAAAAACTTAATGAATATATGCTTCAAGCTGCAGTTGGACGTTCAGGTGATGATGCCATTCGTGCAATTAGTAAAGCATATATGCAATTTGTTCGAGAGCATCCCGGATTATATGATGCTAGCACTCGCTTTCCTGATGCTAAAGATCAAGAATTACAGCAGGCCCAAAGATCTGTTGTACAACTTGTCCTTCAAGTGCTAGATGCCTATAATTTGCAAGAAGAAATGGCGATTCATATGGTCAGAGGATTACGAAGTATTCTACATGGATTCACCTCCATTGAACAGATGGGAGGATTTGGTATGCCCCTTGATATCAATAAAAGCTTTTCAATCTTATTAAATACCTTTATTGAGGGCATTCATGCAGTTACGCTTAATGAGGGCAAATAAATAACTTTGTGAATGGAAAAACTTGACCTCGCAGGGAAGTCAAGTTTTTAATTGCAATGCAGCTTGTTGTACCTGCTGACGAAGGGTTTTTGTCGCTGCAACCATATACGCCAGAGCAGCGACCGTTTCTGGTTCCTTTCTTGTTTTTAAACCACAGTCGGGATTTACCCAGAATTGATTGTGTTTTAAAACTTGTACACGAGGACTATGAATATCATATACCCCTAAGAAAATGCCTTTTGCATACGGGTTGACTTTTAGGGAGGAAATTAGCTCTCCATGACTACGTGATGTTTCAATTGAAATAACATCAGCGTCCAATGCACTAATTGGTTCAATAAAATCATTAAATTCACAGTAGCACATATGTGTATGAATTTGCGTTTCATCTCTCACACTGGAAGTGGCAAGTTTAAAGGCATTTACTGTCCATTCCAAATATGCTCCCCAGTTTTCTTTACGAAGTGGCAGCCCCTCTCGTAAAGCTGGCTCGTCAACCTGTATAATAGAAATTCCTGCAGCCTCTAATACCTCTACTTCCTGACGAAGGGCAATTGCAATCTGATAGGTTACATCTTTTCGTGAAATATCATCACGCACAAAGGACTAATTTAATATAGTTACCGGACCTGTAAGCATGCCCTTAACATAGCGCTTTGTTTAAACCTTGTGCAAAAGCTGTTTCTGTCACAGTCATTGGTAATACCCATGCTACACCCAACTTACTTATGATTTTGAAGAATTACCAGTTAAATTATTAGCAACAGCTTGTAATGGCTGAGTCATTTGTTGTGACGATTGGTTTGTTTGCTGTTGAGGTTGCTTCGCTTGTTGCAAAGGCTGAGTCATTTGTTGCAATGGTTGTGCCATTTGTTGTATTGGCTGCATCATTTGTTGAGCATTCTGCAGATTTAATTTATTCGAAATATTTTTTGTGAACTGTTGAAGATTACCATTTTGCATTCCTCTAGCTACACCCAAAATAACAGCTCCAATTACACCCCATGTAAGAAATCTCATTAACAAAAGCCTCCTTATAAATATTTTTGAAACAGGTTTAGTATTGGGAATCAGGCTAATACTATACTGAACATTTTTTGGGTTATTATTGTGTATCTCGATACTCTAACCAGTTATAGAAAGGCACTGGACGCTCTCTGTGTGCTTTGCCCTCCACAGATGATTTATAAAGGACTACACCATTGAATAAGAATTTTTAAATCATACATTTTTGATTTACATAACATTCCATTAAGATAATAATATTTGTTCCAGATGCCAATTGAAGAGTATCTGTAAAGGGGGCAATTTGCAAACAACTTGTGTCTTAGTCTAAGCCACTTCATTAATTGTACATAGCCTATACTATATCAATTGAAGGGAGTTTAAAAAAATGGTAAATCCAATGCGTTTTAACCAAGGACGCCAATTTTCCCCAGGTATGAGACCATTTTTTCCAGGTATGAGTCCGTTTTCTCCAGTTGGAAGACAATTCTTTCCAGGTGTGAGCCCATTTTCTCCAGTTGGAAGACAATTCTTTCCAGGTATGAGTCCGTTTTCTCCAGTCGGAAGACAATTCTTTCCAGGTGTAAGCCCGTTTTTTCCATCGGAGATCGAGTTTTTCCCAATTGAGATTGAGAGTCCGTTTTTTGGGAACCCATTTTTCCCAGTCGGAACTCCGTTTTTCCCAGGTATGAGACCATTTTGAATGTTTAAAATCATTAGATGATTTACAGTCATTTTAATGATAAAGATGATTTAGGTTTTCCAAAAATTGCTGCTCTTATCATGGGATAAGTCACTCAAAATGAGTGGCTTTTTATATTTTCTTTGTGCAACTCTTTTTCCACTCCCTAATTTACTAGTATGTAGGCAAAAACCTTGCCATAGACCTACACGATATTGACCTGTCATCATAAGTTTATATTTTATTGGAAGTGAATTATTATGCATTCATCAAAGGTTGCTTTTTTATCAGTTAATAGCAATTCTCTTGTGGTTATTCTAAAAATCATTGTTGGACTTTTTACAGGTTCGGTTGCCATTTTATCGGAGGCAATCCACTCATTTCTTGACTTACTAGCCTCTTTAATTGCATTTTTCTCTATACGAATTTCAAATAAACCAGCAGATAAAGAATACCCTATGGACATGGTAAGGTTGAATATATTTCAGGGACAATTGAAACACTTTTAATTTTTGTTGCAGGTACTTGGATTATTTACGAATGTGTTCATAAAATTATTACACCCCCACCTATTAAACTTCCACTAGGAATACTTGTCATGTTTTTTTGGTGCATTAGTTAATATTTTTGTGTCAAGAATTGTGTACAGAACAGCTAAGAATACTAACTCTGTAGCAATAATTCGAATGCACTCCATTTACTTACAGATGTTTATACCTCGTTAGGAGTCGCCTTAAGTTTATTAATTGTTCATTTAACTGGTTGTTATATTTTAGACCAAATAATCGGTATAGTACTAGCATTTTATATTATGATGGAAGAAGCATTTCCTCCACTATTAGATGCAAGTTTATCAAAAGAAGAAGAAGAAGAAATTAAGTAAATAATTGAATCATTTAAAGATGAATATATCGAGTATCACGATTTCAGAACAAGGCGCTCCGGTGCTGAGGAGTATATCGATTTTCATTTAGTAGTAGAATCGCAAAATAGCATTGAAACAGTTCATGATCTATGTGATCGTATAGAAGAAAAGATTAAAAATACCTTTCAAAATGCAAATATTGTTATTCATTTAGAGCCAGAAAATGAAAAAACAAATTAATTTTTTTATCTATAATCAAGTAGTGAACCAGGTACTCACTGTTGGGTGGGATGATAAAGGGAGACAAATAAGAAAATATATTAGCTATCATGAGAAAAGGACAGATGCACTCATTGCCCTTGCCCAATACAATGACAATCCAATCTGTAGATTTAACCGTCATTTTGGCGAACCTATCCGTCACTTTTAATGTTCTTTCCACTTGTCAATCAATAAATTTTTTGATATTTTAGAGTTAGTTATCTAACTAACTAATTAAGCTAGGAGGAATTTTAATGGCAAAACCAACTGGTATAGCAAAAGCAGAGCTATTAACAGCAGCCAAGCAATGTTTAGTCAACAATGGTATTGAAAAATTCACATTGAAGGCTGTTGCAGAGCAAGCTGGTGTGACACAAGGCACCATTTATTATCATTTTAAAACGAAAGAGCAAATTTTACTTGAAATTATTCAAAGCATTTGTGAAGATTCCTGGCGTGAGCTTTCAGTAGTAAGCAAAGAATTTATTCAAATTGCACTTCAATCAGCTAAGAGCCGTTACGAAAATAATGTATTTTATCATAAACTATTTTTCACCTTGATTGTTATCGGCTTTAATAATTCCTCCATAAAACAGCAAATTGCTGATATCTTAAAATCTGAAAATGAAAGTCTATTCAAGGCTATGTCAAAGCTATGGGAAAAGTCACCAATAGAAGGTGTCTCGTTGGAGAGTTGGAGCATTTTCTTTAATGCGCTAATGGATGGTTTGGCTTTACAGGTCATGGTGCTAGAGGACTTTCCGATCGATCAGTTTTATGAAGAACTTGAAAAAATTATCGTTACACTTTATCAGCTAGGAAAATAATTTTTCAGGAGGTAAAACAATGCCATTCTTTTTGCTCTGGGGATTTTTTATTTGGCTAGCAGCAAGCGCGGTTTTTAGGCTCGCAGGTCAATTCTTTTTTACGCTTGAGCACCCTTTAATTATTTTGTGTACATATCTATTTGTCGTTCCGGTAATTTGGACGGTGACAATCCCTATTTATTCAATAAAAAATTGCACAGGCATAAGACGATTACAAGCAGCCATTTATATTGCACTGCCTGGTATGCTAATAGATGCTATTGTGCTACTATATTTTGATAAAATATTCACCAATTTATCAGCAGACATGGATCGCTATTTTGCCTCGTGGCTGCTATGGGCATACGCTTTGATTATATTTACTGGATGTGCAAAAAATCCCTTTCGACTCCAATTTAAAAGGGTTTATTAAATCATTCTAGAATTAGTCATTATAGATCAATTTCGCCTTGGCGTAAATGTTGCTGTCGCTTCGCTTTCGCACAGATAAACAGTGTGTCCGGATTTTAAATTGTGCCTAGGCCTGCACGATGCAGGTCAGTTAGCCGTTTTCGCATGATGCGAAGATTTTAGGCTAACATCCTTTTAATCATTCCTTTGAAAATCCGTGACATCCGCTGGGGACTTTGGGCCAACAGATGTTTTTTGTGCGAAAGCGTAGTGCTAACGGAGCGGCAGCAACATAATGTTTTTTGTGCGAAAGCGTAGTGCTAACGGAGCGGCAGCAACATGATGTTGGTCACTCAGTCGCTGCCACAGGATGTGGCGTTCTTAGACTGAGTTCCTCTTTTTCAGTAGATGGTTGGACACCCACTGAAAAGAAACCAAAACCGCATTTCATCTCACGACCTGTAGAGATGGAAGACTTCTGCTGAATGAAGATAAAATTATTACATGTGAAGGTGGGATAAAAAATGATTATTGGCTTGCATCATGTTCAGATTACCATACCACAAGGGACTGAAGCACAAGGCAGGGATTTTTATTGTCAGGTTTTAGGGTTGAAAGAGATTGAAAAACCTAATTCCTTAAAAGGAAGAGGTGGATTTTGGTTGCAAGTAGGAAAAATGGAGGTGCATGTTGGAACAGAGGAAGGCTTTAATCGCTTTACTACTAAGTCTCATATTGCCTACCAAGTTGAGGATATAGCATTTTGGAAGGCTAGATTAACAGCGCACTCCATAGAAATAATTGAATCCATTCCAATCCCAAATTTTGAGCGCTTTGAATTTAGAGATCCCTTCGGTAATCGTGTGGAAATGATTCAACAATTATAACCTTTCGAGCAGCCAGTTTACAATTGGCTGCTTTCTATATTGGTACATTTCAATTGATGCTAAATTAAAATCAACTTCGCATTGGCGTAATTGTTGCTGTAGCTATGCTTTCGATACAAAAAACAATTGCTGAATGAAGATCAATACATCTTATTGAAACAATTGTAACGAAACTGTAAACTCAGGCGATGAAGCCTTTTATATCAAGCTATTAGGGCAATTTCCAGCAATGCGTGGTAACATTTACCTCAAAGAAGCCTTGCTTTTTCATGCTACGATTAATTCCAATGGCGAGCCAAAATAGGATTAATCCTAGCATTAGCTTTAGGAGGTAACTAACAACATGAATAAACGATTTTTAAGCACTACATTAGCATTATCAATAGGTTTTACTACATTAGGAATGGTACAGCCAGCTGTTCAGCCAATAGAGGTCGAAGCTGCTACTATTAATAATCTCAACAATCAACAGGCTGTTGCTGCAAAGGCAGAGCAACTAATTCAAACTGGTAAAAGTTTAATTGGAAAGGCAACATACAGCAATACGGTATACAAGCCTACATATCCATATAAATTTTCCTGCGCTTCATTTTTGATGTACATTTTTGAGAAAAATGGTGTCGATCTTGCAACGTACAATGAAGATTATATGATGAAGCAAGGAACATATGTAGCTAAAAATCAACTACAAAAGGGTGATTTATTATTCTTTAAAAGTAAAAAAACTGGTACAGATCCTGATCACGTAGGGATGTATATTGGGGATAATAAAATCATTCACATGGCTGATTCTAAACAGAACATCGTAATTTCAGATTTAAGCAGCAAACCCTATTATACAGAGAATTATGTAACAGCCCGTAGAGTATTACCTACCCTACTTTCCGCTAACCCTGCAACAAAGGGTGATAAAGTTGTCGAAAACGCTTATAGCTATAAAGATAAAGTGACGATGAGTTCAACGATTAATGAAAAAAGTCTCCGTTTTACTGGCCCTGGATTTGTCGAGTATGTTTATCGTAAAAGTGGTGTAAATCTTGGTACAACCAATTTAAAAGAGCAAATGAAATTAGGAACTACGGTTTCACGTGCAAATTTAAAGAAAGGTGATTTAGTATTCTTTAATAGTACCCCGGGATCTCAAACACCTTCAATGGTAGGCATATATGCAGGAGATTATCGTATTATGATTCCTAATTCAAATGGAATTATTACTAGAGTAATGTTCGTTGATTATTATGATAAGCATTATATTACGGCTAAACGTGTTTTTTCAAATTAACAACAAATTCAATTTGAGTGAAAGGCTATGACAAAAGCTTATAAACTTCTTTGGTTGCATACTATAGAATAATTATATAAAGAAGTATTCCTCCATGAGGGTACTTCTTTTTTTAAGCGTTAAAAAACATGACCGAGGTAATATTTGAAGGTAAAATTTTTGTCGAAATATAAGAAAATCTTTGTTTTAGGGGAGGCCTTGCTGAATTGGTGAGAATATGTGCACAATTGATTCGTATTGATGTTAGATAGAAGATCATCTGTACTTAATAGAATGATTGGTCAAGGGACATAAGAAATTAGACAGTGGCATAGTTTGTCATATGAATAATTTCTATGAGCGAGTGATGACCCGCTTCCAACGCCAGTGGAACGAAGAGACAAATTTCACGTTCAATGGCAAGTTATCTGTGCGAAAGATAGCAACAGCAACAACGAGTCGGCATCACTGTCGATTCTCTTTCGCACAGAAGTTATTGAGGCTACAATCCTATTTATTGCTTAGGCTTCGTTTTGATATAAAATTTCTTCTAGGCTTTTTATTTTTCTTTCAATTGATTGGCAAACTCTATCATGGATCGACTCGACATTGGTCCCTTTATTAATACAATCGTTTCCGAATCAAGCTGGGATTTTAGTAGATCCAAAACACCTGTGACATCCTTAAATATATGAATTTCTGCCTTCGAGCCTTCCTTTATCGCTTGCTTTGCGATATGCTCGGCTCGATTGCCAATGGTAATAAGCGTATGAATATCTCTTTTGGCAACCAACGAGCCAATTTCTCGATGATACTTTTCCTCAAACCTACCTAATCGTTTAATATCTCCTAAAATAAGAATGACTTTCTTTCCTTTTCCTATTGTATCTAATACTTTTAAGGCTGCTTCAACAGAAGTTGGATTATTGGTCCATGTATCATCTACTATTGTACTTTCTCCTATGCCCGTTGAAAATTCTAGATGTCTGGCCATTGGTTTAAATGTTCTCAAACCAGCGATGGCTGTATTGAACGATAATCCCATTTCCTTTGCCGCAGCGATAGCTGATAAGGCATTGTATACTTGGTGTTCTCCATAGCCAGGGACAAATACATTATACTTTGCACCTGACACCTGCAGTACAAACTTCATGCCATTTTTCATAAATTGTATGGTAGTGGCTTTATAGTCTGCCTGTTCATGTACTCCAACGGTAATAATTTTCCCTTTGAAAGTATGCAAGGGAATTTTTTTGGTATTTTCATCATCTGCATTAATAATTAATGTGCCACCTTCTGAAATACCTTCTAAAATTTCCGCCTTTGCTTTTATATAGCCTTCAAGATTTCCACATCCATCAAGATGATGTACACCAATATTTGTAATAATACCAATAGTAGGCTGATAGATCATACATTGATGCTTAATATTTCCTGTATTTCCTAAACCTAATTCAAATATGGCTGCTTCTGTTGACTTATCGATTCCCGTTAAATACGGTAAGGATTGACGAGGTTCATTTTTACTGCTAACAGATGCTTGAACATTCCATTCTCGACTAGCAATATGCTTAATCATTTCTTTTGTTGTTGTTTTTCCACAGGTCCCTGTCAAAGCAACCACTGGTATTTGAAATAGATTTCGATAATAGTCAATAAATGTCCAATATGCCTGCCCAATGCTTTTCACTTGGATAACAGTTGTATTGGCTAATGCATTTTTTAATTCTGCTGACGATTTATCTGAAATAACTAGTGCCGGACCTTTGCGATCTATCTCCTGCCAGTTGATAGTATCTCCCCTACTTACAAACATGAGCGTATGACTTTGAGTCAAATCATGCCGGTTATAATAAATTGCCTGCTTGACAGACCATTGTTCAGAACCGCACAATAAATCCCCTTGCAATACCTTCCTTAGGTTTTTTACTTTTATTTGTTGCAAATTTACTTTGCCCCCTTTCTTTGAAATACATCGCTAAGCTAGCGAGAAGTGAAAACAAATTTTATTAAAATATTGTAATGAATTGATAATCAAACTATTCAGGTGGTAATCCTTTCTTTCTTTTTAGATCTGTTGCTAAATTAGAAACCTGCTTACTATACATATCTCCTTTAACAAGAAGAATCGTATTTTCGTCCACTATATCTTGTAATAGTTTATAGGCGAGCAAACTATTTTTAAATGTATAAACTGGTGAACTTAACCCTAAGTCAACAGCATGATCTGCCATAATTCGTGCATGCTCTCCGATAGTAACTAGAACATCTACACCAATTTGATGAATCAATTCTCCTGCCTGCTCATGAATGATATATCCCCATGAGCCTAAATCGGTAATTGTTCCAATGACTGCAATTTTCTTCTTGTCCTTTCCAAGCGCCTGTAAAACTTTTAAAGCTGCCTCTAACGAAGTGGTTGTTATACTCCAGGTATCATCTATAAGCACGGAATGATTAATACCTTCAAATAACTGAAGCTGCTTATTCAGATGCCGAAAGGATTGTAGTTGTTTTGCTGCCATTGGAATGGTTATACCTATTTCATAAACAGCTGCAATAGCTTCTAATGCATTATATACTTGATGTTCACCAAACCCTGGTACGAATACCTCAAAGCTCTCGTTATTATAGATAATTGTAAATAGCATTCCATTATTATGATAGCGAATATTAACAGCTCTAAAATCACAAGATTCATGCTTTCCTATTTTAATAATGTTGCCGTGAAATCTTGAAAAATCTATTTTTTTGGTGTTCTTATCCTCAGCATTAATAATTAATGTGCCCTTTGGATGAATAATATCTAGCATTTCTCCCTTTGCCTGGATATAGCCCTCCAATGTTTTACAATAATTTAAATGGTGTGCCCCAATATTCGTAATAATGCCGATTGTCGGTTTGAAATATTTTCCTGCCTTTGTTACATCTCCAGGTGAGCCAACAGCAGTCTCAAAAACAGCCGCCTCTGTTTCCTCATCAATGCTTAGTAAATATTGTAAAGATGCTGTCCTAGAATTACTGCTAAGAGTTGTTGCAGATACTTTTTTCTCTGCTGAAAGTATATGTTTGATCATCTCTTTTGTTGTGGTTTTACCAGAAGTACCTGTAATGGCTACTACCGGAATATTAAATTGATCTCGATAAAAGTTTACAAATTTCCAGTAAGCTTCATCTGCATTTGTTACTTTTATAGTAATGATTTGCCTAGGAATTTCATTATGACTGTATGACCAATCTGTAACTAACACTAGTGGATAAAGTGGTTCAAGACTTTTCCAATTAACAATACGTTTACTCGTAAAAAGAGCCGTATTAGTTTTTTTCACTTGCTTTAGTCGATAAGCCCCGTGCTGAATCAATGTTTCCTCGGATCCTTGCACTAAATTGCCTGCAGTTATCACTGTTAAGTTCTTCACCGTAAGAGGCTTCATATCAATTTCCCTCCTTTCCTAACTAGTATATGTCTGGTCATAAAAGTTGCTTGGATGTAGACAAGATACATAACTAGAGGAAAACTATTTCTTCGCATATATATAATTGTGATTAAGTATCTCAGTACCACTAAAAGGAGTGATATACCTGAAAACGATTATATTTATCGGTACAAACAAATCTGGGTCCAGTCGTGAAGCAACGAGAGCAGCAGAAAAAATGGGCTTTTTTACAGTACTTTTTACAAACAATGAAAAGCAATTACAGCAGAGAAGAGCCTATCCAGATATCCATAAAATGATTCTTATTGATACGTCAAAAATAGAAGACATGAAGGATGAAATTTATAAATTAACAAAATCAGGATTAGAAATAAAAACGATTGTTAGCTTTGTCGATCCCTATGTCCATATTGCTTCCATCTTATGTGATGAATTTTGTGATAACTATACATCATCAACTGCCATTGAAATGATGGAAGATAAGGAAAAAACTAGAAATTATTTAAAAAATCAATCCTATTCACCAAAGTTTTTTCTTATCAAACCACATGAATCAGTTCCGACAAACCTAGAATTCCCACTGATTGTCAAATCTCCAAAGTCAACAGGCTCAAAAGATGTTTTATTAGCCAAAGATTCAAGTCAATTAAATGATCATCTTCGTTATCTTCGAAGTAAGAATTTAGGAGAAACTATTATGATTGAAGAATATATTGATGGCCCTCAATATTTAGTAGAGGCAATTGTCTATAAGCGACAGCCTCATGTGATTGGTGTTATAGAGCAAGAAATTACACAAGGTAAACGTTTTATCATTACAGGCTATGGGGTTCTTGTAAAAGCTCCATCAGATATACAAGTTGGTCTTGAAGAAGTACTTCAATCCATCGTTAAAACATTTAACATTGAAAATGGTGCACTGCATTTAGAGCTTCGTTTAACAAAGAATGGCTGGAAGCTTATTGAGATTAATCCGAGGATTTCCGGTGGCGCTATGAATAATATGATTTTTGCAGCATTTGGCTTTAATTTAGTGGAAGAAACATTAAAACTATTATTAGGGGAGCCTCCAAATATTCAGCCAAGACATAAAAAATTTGTCTACACAAAATATGTCATTGTCGAAAGTAAAGGCATTTTAGAGAGAGTTATTGGTAGAACGAGGGCATCTAAGTTACCAGGTGTGGTAGATGTCTATGTGAAACCTAGAAGAGGAACATTGCTAACCCCTCCTCTATCCATGGGCCATCGCTACGCATATGTCATTGCAGAGGGCACTACATTGGCTGAGGCTAAACAAAACGCTGTCAATGCAGCCAAGGAAATAAAATTCATCTTAAAGGTCGCGTAAAAAAGGTGGGGGTACATATATCCCCCACTGCTTTAAAAATATCCCGAGTAATTGTCCTTTTATAATTAGACAATTACTCGGGTTTTTTTACGCCTTATAAGTGTCATCTAAAAATTTAACTGTCTCAAACATATTCGTTTTACTAGCACCCTTAACTAAAATGGTGTCATGTGGTTCGATTATTTTCTCTAACAGTGCATGGAGCTCATCTTTATTTAGAAAATGATAAACTTTCGCTGGGTCCATCCCTATTGCCCTTGCAGCGGCGCCCATTTCCTCCGTTCTAAAGCCATATGTGATAAAAAGATCTATATCCTGCTCATAAACATATTCACCCAACTTACGATACTCTTCTTCTCGCAAATCCCCTAATTCCCGCATTTGACCAATGATGGCAATTTTACGTTTCTTCGCTATATTTGTCAGTACGTCAATCGCCGCACGCACACCCTGAGGATGAGAATGAACTGTATCATCAATAACAGTAATATTATCACGACAATTATAAATCGTAAGCCGTCTAGGCGGTTTTTTGAAAATCAGCCCTGCTTGAATGTCAACTGGACTAAACCCTAAAGTATCCGCAACTGCGATAGCATTCAAAGCATTATAAACGTGATGTTCTCCTAAAATAGGAATATACATTGTTATTTCCTGTCCCTGAAGCTTTATTTTAAAGGTCATACCAACATCCTTATATTGAATATCATAGGCTTTATAATCTGCGGGACGATGAATACCAACCGTTATAATTTTCCCTTTAAATTGCTGAGTTTCTAAAAACTTAGAGTTATCATCATCTTTATTTAAGATTAATAAACCACTTTGATCCATTCCATGAATTAATTCAGATTTTGCCCTTGCCACACCCTTAATATCTCCATCAAAATTACCAACGTGTGCTAACCCAATATTTGTAATAATACTAATATTCGGTTGAATAATACTACAGTGATTCGTAATGATACCTGGGTAAGCCATTCCATACTCAAGCACTACCGCCTCATGAGAAGCGTTAATTTCCTCAGCATGTTTTTTTGTATGCTCAGTCGTATTCCAATAATCTTTCGACTCGAAAATTTTCCATTTTCTTGATAATATTGAGCCTAGAAAAGCTTTAGATGTTGTCTTCCCAGCACTTCCTGTAATAGCAATAATTGGTTTCTGCTGCTCTTTTGGGTGTGGGTGTGGTTGTGATTTTTGTTGTAGTTTTTGTTGTGGTTTTTGTTGTGGTTTTTGTTGACTAATTCCTTTTTTCACTTGTTTTTGGTTTTTCGCAAGATACATTGCATAGCGAATAGAATTAATCACAACATCTAGTTCTAAATAAAAAGCAGGAGGACAACCTGGTCGCCAGTTTACTTCATACATCCAAATTTTTTGTTGCTCATCTAAGCCCACATCAATCCCAATTTCATCAATCACCTCTCCAAATTGCACCATCTGAATTTCATCTAGGTGTTGAGCTAATGTTAAGGAGAAATGCTCTAGCATACGTCGAATATCAAAGGCCTCTTCCTTGAATTCCTGCTCCAAGAAAGGATCTAAATAATTCGTAAATCCTCCATTATTGATATTCGGAATAATCGAACCAGCAGGGGCAATTCTCGGATAAATAGTAGTGATAACCCATTTACCCTCGCCATTTTTTTGGACGTGAAGACGGAAATCATAAACCTGACCTGCCTTCGTTTTAGATTGGATATACGGCTGCATGATAAAGGTTCCTGTAGCAAGTTGCCCTTTAATTAATTCATCAAGCTGGTGCTTGGAATATAATCGCTTTTCACTATCCTTTCTTACCTCAAAATTCGTACTACCTGCTTTCGTTATAAAATAAATGCCTTTTCCCTTGCGACCGTCTATCGGCTTAAATACGACTTTTTTATAGTAAGTAAAAAATTTATGAAATAACTCAGCATTTTTTACAACTTCTGTTGGTATTAAATATTTATCAAATTCCTTTGCTTCCTTAAGACGCTTCATTACGTTCCATTTATTCCCTATAGAATGCGTTGTAAATGGGATTTCATCTTTTAATTTATCAATAATTTCCTTTGAAACTGATAATTTTTCTGGACTACCTGCATTATAAACTACATCTGGAAAAGGCATTATTCTTTCAAGCCATTCACCATTTTCATATACCTTTCCTCTTATGGAGCGTTTGTTAAAATCTATGCTTTTTGGTGTAAAATAAAAAAATTGAGCCCCTTCCGCTTTTGCAACGGCTGCATATGCATATGACTTAATAACGGTTGTTGGGTCAAGTCGATGATGCAACATTCCGATAATTGTCATTTATCTCTCCCTTTCATATGATTCTCTCTCTAATCAATTCTGCCAATGCAAATGATTTAGTAGTTTTTATTACCATTTTGGTTCAATGATGAATTTCCCTTTTAGCATGTCAGGTTTTAATAATTGGATTGCAGATATACCACTAAATTCAATGGATTTTTCAGTGGATGTTCTTTCTAACCTCACAACATCAGCTATTAAATTTGTATCTTTTCCTTCATAATCATAGGCTCGTAGCAGTGAAACCGTCCCCCGACAACGCTCGATATCAACACCCTCTATACGGAAATACTCTGTTTCAAACTGATTAACAGTATCCATTAATCGTAAATGTGAGCCATTATGTGTTATGAGAAAGAAGGGAATCGTATCACTTCCAACAATTTTCACAAGCAATTGACCAAAGTATTTAGAATGAAAATCCTTCATGATATCCTGTAGAACCTTAATATCATTTAGTGCTTCACATAGAAAATGATTTCTTCTTTTTTCATGATTCAATATTCTCCAGCCCCTCCCACGACTTTTTGAGCCATCTGTTGAAGCTATAACAAATGATTCAACCCCTCTCGATATCATATGTAGAATGAAGGAATATGACGCATTTTTTCGTCATATAAACTCGAACTTCCTAATTTTAGAAAAAACAATTGAAGCTATAACAAAAAAATGGATCACTAAATAAATAATATCGTGCCAAAGCATTACACTGTTGTTATATCTTATTGTTCAAAGCATAAATAAATTTTTACATTGTTGTTTACCTTTTTCCAATTGAATCGTTATCTAATTAGGAGGGTTGATATGAATGAGGAATTTGGTATTCAATTACATGAAAAATTAAAAGCAGTATACTTTACGCTGCTCAAAATGGGCGCTAATAAGCAGGATGCTGAGGATATATTGCAGGAGACAGCTTATCAATTCATCAAATACATAGACGGGATTGATGCAAATTATGCGGAAGCTTGGCTTTACCGTGTAGCGATTAACAAATTTTACGATGCCTTACGAAAGAAAAAGCATGCGAACAACTATGTACTCACGTTTAACTTGCAGGATTTATTAGATGAACAAACACCTGAATCATACGTACTACAAAAAGAAGCACAGACTACCATTCAACAAACATTAAGCATGCTTCAGCCTAAAGAAATGGAGTTATTGTTATTAAAATATAGCGCTGAATTAACATTAAATGAAATCGCTATTCTTTTTCAAACGACAGATAAAAGCATTAAAACTCAGCTTGCCCGAGCACGGAAAAAATTTAGTGAAGTTTTCGAAAGGACTGGTGATTATGGAGAAAATATCAATTATTAATAACGATGAATCATTTCAACATTTAGTGAAGAATGCCAAACGAAAGTCAGTAAAAAGAATCATTATCATCTCAATAAGTGTTTTTATAAGTATTGTACTCTTATTATGGGGACTAATTGCCATGGGACAATATTTTATGTATAAGGAAATGGATAAGCAATCTTTGCAGAATCATACTAACAGCCTATTTACAGGTGCGAACATCCAAACAAATAGTACTAACTACGATCATTTTTTCTTAGCAGGTACGACAAAATCCAATCAATTTAAGGATATTAATGGTCACCAAATTAAATGGGGTACCATTGAGCATTTTTATACAATTTTAGGAACAAAAGCATATGTTGAAAATAATAGTAATCTAAATGGATACAATAATAGTTATCGAGTATTCCAATTTTATCCCTACACAGAACCAAAAATTGAAAACGATCTGTCTTATTTAAAAACTTTACCACCCTTCTACAATGTAGAGGTTGCTGTTTCCTTTACACAAGAAGTAACGTTTGAAGAGATGACTAAACAATTTCCTACTGCACAATGGGCATGGATTATTCAAAATGGGTTGCTTGAATCTATAGAGGAAGAAAAAGAAGAGGCAGAAGAAATGAAAAAAGAAATGCCTACTTTCATACCCCGAAATTATGGTTTAGTAAATGGTGATTCAGCATATGGCTTTCACATCTTAAAAGATCAACCGTTTCAGTCCGCGCAAAATTTTTTAGATGAAGTAGCTACATATGGCAATGATAAACAAGAAGCACTTGCTATTTTAAAAGAGAGAATAGAGGAGAGAGGTGAGGATGCAACGGGATTAAATTTTCCATACCATGAAAAAGTATACGATGCCGAGATTTTAAAAAATACTATTGGTAACGCAGATGAACATTCCTTAAAGGTTAGTGGTGCTGTCTTAACAGGAACACTTGAAAGCATCTTGCCCTATTTAGAAAATGATGTTGTACACCATATAAGTGTAGGTGTAATTCTACCATACTAAGGAGGTACATGTTATGAGAATGTTCAGTTATCTATTTATACTTTTCGTTTTAATAGTATCTCCCTATTTTATTATTCATCATCAGCTACCAAGTCGATTCATACAAATGGCTGCTCTTTTTGTAATCATGCATCTTATAGCACTGCTTATTGTACATATAGTGCTTCCTAACTCTCGTAAAACAATAGGCCTTTACCATACCGTTTTTTCAATTGTATTATTCGCGCCTATCTTCTATTGTAGTCAGGTGATATTTGATCAATCTATTGAAAATATTCACAGATTTTATAGCGTTATTCCAACTAGCTATGTCATCTTATTATTAACCGTTATATTCTCTATTAATTTTTATAAGTTTAATGATTCTTCCAAATAAAAAAAACGTCCATTCATTTGGGCGTTTTCTTGTTGAGACTCTATGGTGTTGTATGTTGTTGATCTCCATGATTTAGTAGAATGACACCGCCAATAATCAGGACTATTCCAATAGCTGAGTATAGATTAAATAAATCTCCCCATATAACGATACCCACAATTACGGTAAGTGCAGTTCCTACTCCAGACCATATCGCATATGCTAGACTCAGTGGTAATGTTTTCAAGCACAGGGATAATGAGAAAAACGAAAGCCCATATCCGAATCCAACCGCTATTGATGGACCTAAAATGGTAAACCCCTCTGAAAGCTTAAGCATTGTTGTCGCAAATACCTCACTAATAATCGATAACGTTAAAAACAGATAACCTCTCAATTGTTACTCCTCCTTAATGTCCGCCACCTGCAAGGTTGAGAACAATTACACCAATAATAATAAATAAAATTCCATAAAGTTTTTTTCGATTCATTAATTCCTTATAAAAGATCACACCAATAATGGCTGTTAGTGCCGTTCCCACTCCAGCCCATATCGCATATGCAGTACCAATGGCTAAAGATTGCAATGTTAGGGAAAGAAAATAAAAAGCTGTACCATATCCAACTACGACACCGATAGACGGTAGTATACGTTTAAAGCCATCTGTTTGTTTTAACATTGAGCTGGCAAAAACCTCTGAGATGATTGAAATAAATAGAAAAGCAAAAGCCTTCATGTTTGATTGTCCCTCCTAACCCACTGTTTCAAAGATAGCATTCATTATATAATATTTATTCATAAATAAAGAGACCCTGGGAGCATTCTACTCTTAAGGTCTCTATGATTCTTCATCCTCTACATATTCTAGAATATCTCCTGGCTGACACCCCAATGCCTTACAGATTGCATTTAATGTAGAGAAACGCACGGCACGAACCTTTCCTGTTTTTAAATTGGATAGATTGACAATTGATACATCTACTTTTTCTGCTAGCTCACTTAGCTGCATTTTTCGATCAGCAAGCATTCGATCTAATCGAATAATTATTGTCATTTTTTCACTTCCTAAGCTGTTGCATCATATTCATCTTGTAAAAACGCTCCATATCGGAATACACGGGCAATCGTCCAAATGACTAATCCACATAGTAAAAGAGTCCAATTAACCCCCGTAAATTGGTAGGCTACCCCTTTGATTAATCCCGTTTCGACTAGCAATTCTGCTAATTTAAATTGTTCAAAAATGGTATAGGTTACATACGTACGGAATGCTCCAACTGTTAAGCTTAAAAATACGATAGCATAAGCAATCCATTCCATTTTTCTACTATTCGTTCCTGAAAAAATAATTCCTTTGCTTAAGTTGCTTAACACATTTCTAACTTGTACAACGATAAATAATAATAGTGCTATGTATATTGTAGCAGTAAATAATAATTTCAAGACATTCCATTTAGAGAAATGAAAATCATTGGCTACTTGATTGGCTAATTCGATTTTCAAGCCTCCAAAGTGAATAGAGGCGGCGATCTGCCCATGTACAAGTATATTATGGACTTCCTTTTCCGTCACTATAAATACTGCTACCAAAAGAACACCTATCATTGTTAGCGCAAAAATCATCAGAACCATTAAAATGGTGAAAATTGTGCGTAATCCTTTAGTTAACAATCGAAATTCCTTACTTTGGATTGTCTGCTCCATATCAAGCATCCCCTTTCTTATCTTTTATTATACATTCCATTTTATCTTTTACAATAATTATTTAATGTTTATCATTAATTCATTAATTTAAAAGCTAGAAAAGAAAGTCTATTTCTTTTCTAGCTTTTATAATGATTTTTATTTGTGTTTTAGCAATTGAGCCTTTATTAAATATTCCTGTGCAACATTTGCAATATTTTTTCCTTCCACATTGACCTGATAGTTCATTTCGCGCATTTCATCATCAGTGATGTGATCTGCCAGCTTATTTAAAGCTTTTTCTACGTCAGGATATTTTTCAATTGTTTCTTTTCTAAGCAGAGGTGCACCTTGATAAGGCGGGAATAGCTCTTTATCATCTGCCAACACATGCAAATTGTATTGACGTATTTCACTATCGGTAGAGTAGGCGTCTAATACATCAATATTCCCAGATTGAATTGCTTGGTATCTTAGCTTTGGCTCCATTGTTGTAATATTCGTAAGTGTAATGCCATAGCGTTTTTGAATACCTATATAGCCATCTTCTCGATCATTAAATTCCAATGTAAAGCCTGCTTTTATAGATTCTTGAATCGGCTTAAGGTCCGAAATTGCTTGCAAATGGTAGGCTTCAGCCATTTCTTTGGAAACTGCTAAAGTATACGTATTATTGTATTTCATTGGACTTAACATCACCATGTCAAATTGCTTCATCATTCCTTCTTTAGCCTGATTATAAACATCTTCTTGATTGTTATTGACCGCTTCCTCTTTTAAAAATTCTGAAATAGCCGTTCCTGTAAACTCTGGATAGATATCAATACTGCCTGATTTTAGTGCATTAAATACAAAGGAAGTCTTTCCAAGACCAGGTTTTAATTGTACCTTCAGGTCTGTTTCCTGCTCAATAAGCAATTTATACATATTAATGAGTATTTCAGGCTCCGATCCCAGCTTTCCAGCAATCACAATCTCCTCTTTTTCTGTGTTGTTTAGCAATGGTAAAATGATCATGAATAATGCCAAAATACTAATCATAGTTAGGGCTGTCATCGTTTTTCTAAATGACAAAAATTCTAATTTCTTTAGTAAAAAATCGAAAATTAGTGCTAATATTGCCGCGGGTATAGCGCCTAAAAGTAGCAGAGGTGTATTATTTCGATCAATACCAAGAAGAATAATATCCCCTAATCCTCCAGCACCAATTAAGGCTGCTAATGTTGCTGTTCCAACAATTAATACCATTGCTGTTCGAATGCCTGCCATAATAACAGGCATGGCAAGTGGCAATTCTACTTTTAATAGCCGTTTTCTTGTATTCATTCCCATCGCCATCGCTGCCTCTTTTAAAGATGGCTCTACCTCATTAATACCCGTATAAGTGTTTCTTAATATTGGAAGAAGAGCATAGACCACTAAGGCAATAATGGCAGGTATTTTTCCAATACCAAACAGAGGTATTAATAAGCCAAGTAACGCTAGTGAAGGAATTGTTTGAAGGACCGCACTGACCCCAATAATAGTTTCTGCTATTTTCCTTTTATTTGTTAAATAAATGCCTAGTGGAATGGCAATGATCACAGCAAAAAATAGCGCTATCAAGGATATTTGTATATGTTCCAGTAATGCTGCCGCTAACTGTCCCTTACGCTCACGAAACATCTCAAAAATATTAGCCATGTCCATGCCCTCTTTCTAAAGAATCCTTCGCTAAATACTGCAGCATGGAAACTCTTGTTACCATACCAATCAGTTTTCCATCCTCTTGAACACCTAAACAGTCAACTTGTGCTAGTTTTTCAAGAATTGTAGCGAACGAATCATTGATAAAAATGGTACCACCTAGCTTATTTGACGCAATGATTGGTTGCATGACTATATGAATATCAAAAGGTTTGTACACATTGTTTAAGCCGATAAACTGTCGGACAAAGTCATTCACAGGGTTTTGAACAATTTCTTGAGGTGTGCCAATTTGAACAATTTTACCATCCTTCATCACACATATTCGATCCCCTAATTTAAGTGCCTCCTGCATGTCATGTGATACAAAAACGATTGTTTTTTGTATAGAACGCTGCATATCCAATAAATCGTCCTGCAGCTTTGTACGGCTTATTGGATCTAACGCACTGAAAGGCTCATCCATTAAAATAATCTCTGGGTCAGCCGCTAAGGCGCGAATAACTCCAACCCTTTGCTGTTCGCCGCCTGATAACTCCTTTGGCTTACGCTGACGATATGTTTCAGGCTCAAGCCCAACCATCTCCAATAATTCTTTAACCCGCTTTTGGATTTTCGTTTTACCCCAGTTCTTTAATTCAGGCACAACTGCTATATTTTCTTCGATCGTCATATGTGGGAAAAGGGCAATTTGTTGTAATACATAGCCAATATTCCAGCGTAACTCATGAATATTATAGTCGCTTATTCTTTTGTCATTTATCCAGATAGTTCCTTCAGTTAAAGAAATTAATCGGTTAATCATTTTCAATAATGTAGTTTTGCCACATCCGCTTGGGCCGATAATCACAAAAAATTCGCCCTTCTTAATTTCTACGTTTAGTGCTTTAACAGCCGTATGGTTGTTACCATATTTTCTTGAGACATTGTCAAATGTTATCATCCGTCATCTCCTTTTGAATTTGCTATTGAAAGCCCAGTCCTAGTTACATGTTTCACCCCTTTATATTTCACAGCCTAAAGCCATTTCAAACATTTACCACTTTAACATTATTTCATCCAGAATATCTCTTGTTAATCTTTATTTAAAAGGGTTACTTTTCAACAGTTAGTATCTTTAAAGGTTAATAATACCATTTCCTCTTAAATTGTGCCTGTCTCTTACAATCTATGAAATTGACTGTTAATTGCCACTTATGAGAAGATAAAAAAATAGAAATCGAGAGGTAGTGAAGTATGAACAACGGATTTCAATTTATGCCTATCAGCCAACTAGCTGAAAGATTTCCTGAAGACTCTTGGTGGGCAAAGTTTTACAAGGATTTTAGCAATGATGATATTGCTGCTTTTTATGAAGGTGATTTAACACTCCCTTTCCTTGATTTGGATTGGGGCAAGCCCTTCCCAGAACAAGAAAATACAATCACCATTTTTATTGGTGGTAATTTCACGGTAGACAATCTCTACAATGCAGGGACAGACGGGGCTATAGGGCTAACCGTGATGGGCAATTTGACTGCTAAAAATATAGCTGTAGGCGGTCAAGAAATCTACGTACACGGTCATTTGAAGGTTGAAGGTATTTTGAGCGGCTCCTATAATCACGGCGAAACGATTGTGAAAGGCAATCTTCATGCAACGGTTTTAGTTCAGGATGACGAGTATCGCTTCAAAGTAGATGGACAGAAACGGTTAAAGTGTCTAGTAAACATTTGGTATGGAGACGGTGTTTTTCAGGACCTTCCCGTAAAGATTCAGGATGTGTTAATCGAAGAGGTTTTTCTGAATATGGATGACGATGATGAGGATGATGAGATTGGTTTTTCATTCGATACACTCGTCAGAATTCTTAAAGAAGGACGTTCCCCACTTACTAATCTAAATGAAATCTATCAAACAAAGAAAACAGCCCCTTTATATTTTACGCATAATAATATAGATGAAGAAAATATTTGGAAGCTGACACAATGTATTCTTATGTCAGAAGATACATCTACTTTTAATTTTGAGGAGCAAGGTGTGCATTTTACAGTTCAGCGGGAGCAGATAGATGAAGATGGAGACAAAAGCAACGACAATGTTTACCTGAAAACTTCGCAATACCATTATTTTATCTGGCTCAACGAAGATCAATCCATTTCCCTATTGAGAAAAACCTTAGATGAGGGAGCCGAGTGGATGGCCATTATGGAAATATCACAGGATGATTTATCGGATTTGAAGGCTTACTGGATTTTGCTGTTGACCTCTGTAAATGTAGCGGAGCTTTATTTACGGGACACCGAAATCCAATACGTGAAGGATATTTTGCAACATCCAGAAATTCAAGCACTAGATGATGATAATGATGGTTTCTGGGACGATTCCAAATATTACAGCTTCCGTCAATCGTATATTGATGAAGAAGGTGACTTTATACACGCTCGAGTTGAAATTATGACTCCTGACGAAACGTATTATTTTTATACACTTGACAATCAATCCTATGTTTCACGATACTATCAACCTCCTAACTACTATGGCAGCCTAGATATTTCTTTTTTGGATGCTAGACGCTGGGAGGCTTCCGAACAATATTTCGAGGGCTTCAAACAGTTTATGTCCAAGAAAGTGGCAAACCAACCTAGGAACTAATTGATACAAATGACGTTCTATTAATGATGGAATCTATTTAAACAGCTCTTTATTTCCCTTGCACTCTTTGCAATAATTAGAGATAGCTAAACTTTGATAGAAAGGAGGGAGATGTTGTAATCCACCAACATCAATGAAACCATGAAATACTTCATAAATTTCTTCAAAGGTCTAATGATTGCTACTATCGTTATTTGTATTTCGTTTTTTATGGTAACGCAGCTATTCAATACGCGGGAAACCACAATTCCTGAAGTTGTGGATGATCGTCCAAGCGTGGAAGAATTTATTGGCTCCATTGCGGAAACTGCACGAAAACTTGGAGCTGAAAATGATTTATACGCATCCGTTATGATTGCACAAGCCATTTTAGAGAGTGAGCATGGTCAAAGTGGACTTAGCGCTGCACCAAATAATAATTTATTTGGAATGAAAGGTCGTTACCAAAATAACTCGGTAACACTTGAAACATCTGAGGACGATGGTTCAGGTAACATGACAACTGTGATGGCTGAATTTCGCAAATATCCTTCCTATGAAGAATCCATGAAAGACTATGTAAAATTATTGCGTAACGGTGTCTCCTGGAATAAGAATTTCTATGCAGGAGTATTTAAAAGTAATACAAAATCCTATACAGATGCTACTAAATTTTTAACAGGTTCTTATGCAACAGATTCCAAATACAATGAAAAACTCAATACCGTCATTGCAAAATATGATCTAAACCAATACGATAGTCCTGTAAAAAATAAAAAAACGATTACCGTGGCTGACGGTGATTCTCTTACGCATATTGCGGAGGCACATAAGGTGAAAGTAACATCCCTTAAACAATGGAATCAGCTCCGATCTGATAAAATCGAAGCAGGCCAAGAATTAAATATTTATCAATATTAAAATCTCCATGCTACTTTGGGACACACCCTTTGTGGCATGGAGATTTTTAAACTCTTCTTATACAAACATTTATAGCAATAATCTAAACTACTAACATTTTTATTTAATTACTGATTCGTCAATCTTTGAATCACTGTCTCAACTTCAAAAACACGTTTATTTAATGCACCCGTCCTATCCTCTACATGATGAGCAATTTTTTCAGTGAAATTCCCTAAATTTTCAACAATGTTTTTCTGTAGCTCAGCTTGTCCAGCTTTTAGCTCCTGTACATCACTTTCAATTTTATCTAAGCGCTGCTCAATACCGTCAAATCGTTTATCCATACCATCTAATCGTTTATCCATGCCATCTAATCGTTTATCCATGTCATCTAAACGTTTATCCATGCCATCTAATCGTTGATTAATCGGTGCTAACTCTTCCCTTAAAACGGAACGTAATAATTCTTTTAAATCAGTGTCCAATACATCCCCTCCTGTCCTTTTACTTTTGATTTATTATAGCATAAAATAATCCCATTCTAACTATCTATTTTTAACAAATCATAGGGATATACATCGATTTTTTCTGCTATTTACCAGTAAGAAATTTCATGGTCTTCCACCCCCTTTTCACCTATGACGATGGCATATTTTACCCCCATAGTTTGATGAAAACAAAAAAGATGCACTCTGTTTTTATACAGAAGCATCTTCCTCAACAAAGGTATTCGCGAAATGATTGGAAATAAACAATTGCACCAATTCACTTCTCCACATTCATTAAAATATAATTAAATAAATATGCTTCCCGCAGCCGTAAGTGTAGAAACAGCTAGATCTTTGCGATAAAGTGGATGTTGGCTATCCAAACTATTTATACTTACCTCACTCCCACCAAGTGAAGAATGAATAAAAAGACTATCCCCCATATATAAGGCCATATGTCCTGGAAAATATAATAGATCGCCCTTTTGCAGGTGCTCAAAAGATATTTGTTTAATCGGAAACCCATCAACAATTTTAGCATCTCGGTAAATCAGTACTCCATTTAGCATATAAGCCATTGAACAAAGCCCTGAACAATCAATGCCTAAAGGAGATTTACCTCCCCAGCGGTAGGGAGTAGCTAAGTAGCTAAGTGCTGTTTGCACAACATTTTCTCGGAATTGCGAGTCTGGTAATTTATTTTTAGCAACTTTTGGTTGAAGCCACTTTCTTCGTGCATATCCAATTTCACCAGACGCTATTTGTATAGCCACCCACTCTGGGTCGTTTACTTCTATTGATAAAGATCGTACAATTGAACCTTTTACGAGCGTCATTATTTTGCTACTTTGAATTTGCGGATATTGTAAAATATCTGCAAAGCTTTGAATAATGAAATGGTTAGCTTCTTGTAGCCAAGTGTTTGTTTTTTCCTCGTCTATAATTAAACATTTTTTTGGGCAAAATCCCTCATACCGATAGGCTGTCTGTATACGTACCCAATTAGCATCTATGTTAGCAATGATCTTTACAGGCATGCCATTAAGTACCTCGTCCACCAGTTCGGATTCTTCCTGTGGCATGGCATGTAAATTTGCAATCATTGCTGTCACAATAGCATTCATTTGGTCACCCCTTTCGCTTCACCAAATGCTCATACGCAATTTTTGATATCCGACCGATAAGCTGTTTTGCATACTCATTGTTTATTACCTCAGTTATAAAAACGCCTATCAAATAATCATTTGAGACATTATAAACTATGCCAACATCATGCTCGACTGTTTCAAGACTACCTGTTTTATGAGCCATTTTCACATCATCTACTAAATAACGTTTTAGTGATTCATAGACACGCTGTCGACTTAAGATATCGATCGTCAACTTACTAAATTGTTTAGGTAGCAGATCTTGTTGATAGATTCGTGAAAAAAGATGAGCCATATCATTTGCCGAAGTGAGATTGTCAATTCCTCTTTCCAGCTTTTCGAAGTCCATCATCTTCCTTTGTAATTTTGTTTGACTAAGACCAATTTGTCGAAAATAATGGTTGAGGACATCCATTCCAATAAAGTCAATCAGGACATTGGTAGCTACATTATCACTGGTAATAATCATCCACACCAATAGCTCATAGATAGTACTTTGTTCAATGCGCTGTTCACTGATCACACTATAGTCAACCCATTCTTCTGGTGCTATTCTAATCTCTTGATGGACATCTTGATTGTAGCGCTCTAAATGGGTCAACACCCCAAGTAAAATAGGTACTTTAATTAAACTAGCACTGGAAAAAACCGCATGTAGTTTTTCCTGTATGAAATAGTGATTTGTACTTGGGTCTTTGACAAATAAATGTACATTATAAGGAGCTTCTTCTAGCATTCTTTGAATAGCACGTTCCATATAATATACCTACTCAATAACTCTTATTTGTTGGTTTTCTGTATTCAAAGAGATCGTGCTACCAAGAGGTAAAGACATTGTAGGTAAACAGTGACCACACGTTAAATCCATTATAATGGGCTTTTTTAGTGGCACTAAAATCTCTTGAAAAATAGTCTGTAACGATAAACTATACTCTGGATGCTTCGGGTTATCTGGGCCGCAATTAGTCCAAGCTCCTAATAAAATGCCCGCAGCCTCATCAAGCTTGCCCGCTAATTTAAGCTGTGTGAGCATTCGATCTACCCGATGTTCAGTTTCATCAATATCCTCTAAAAATAATATTTTATTCTTTGTATCTATTTCATATGGGGTGCCAAGTGAGGCTGTTACTAGTGTTAGGTTTCCTCCAATTAGCTGTCCTGTTGCTTGACCAGCAGCAAGCGTTGTCATACTGCGGCCAAGTGGATTTTTAAGCAGGTAATCATGACAAGTTGTTGCCATCACCATTTGTTTAAAAGAGTCCCATGAATATTCATCCATATCCTGCTGAATAAATTCCGTTGATGGCATCGGCGTATGATAGGTCACAAAGCCACATTTCTGATTAATGGCGATGTGTAAAGCTGTAACATCGCTATAACCAGCAAAGACTTTTGGATTGGCTCTTATTACATCGAAATCTAAAAGTGGTAGAATTTTTGTAGCCCCATAACCTCCACGAATACAGAAGATACCATCAATCCTTGAATCATTAAACATTTGATTGACGTCAGACGCACGAAGTTGATCAGTTCCCGCTAAATAACCGTGCCTTGCCTGACATGTTTCTCCAACAACCACCTTTAATCCAAGCTTTTCAACACATTCTATAGCTGGCTTTAATTTGTCAGGTGGAGTGGCCCCTGAAGCACTAATAAGACCTACTGTATCCCCTATTTTTAAAGCTTTTGGAAATATCATTTGTATACCTCCATTTGTAGAGATGCTTGATATTTTGCCATTTCCTGCTCATTTGCCAAGACAAAATGCCCTTCTTCTACCTCCTTAAACGTTGGAGGATTTCTATCATAACAATGCTGTGCTGGATCATAGATTTCTACGATTTTATTACGCTCCTTATAGGGATTAGGCTCTGGTACGGCTGATAGCAATGCTCGCGTATAGGGATGAATAGGATTAGAAAACAGCCGCTCAGTTTCTGCTAGCTCAACGATTCTTCCCTTATAAATAACTGCTGTTCTGTCCGTAATAAAGCGAACTACTGACAAATCATGTGCAATAAATAAGTAGGTTAAATTTTTTTGCTGCTGTAGGTTTGCTAATAAATTTAAAACTTGTGCACGAATAGAGACATCTAAGGCCGAAATGGGTTCATCTGCAATAATAAATTCCGGCTCCATTACCAAAGCTCGTGCAATGCCTATACGCTGACGTTGACCTCCTGAAAATTCATGTGGAAAGCGACTTGAAAACTCTGGTAATAATCCTACATTTAAAAGTGCAGTCCGCACCCTTTGTTGGCGATCCGCATCATTGTTATAGTTTTTTGTATTGAGCAATCCCTCAGAGATAATATAATCAACTTTTGCCCGTTCATTAAGGGATGCCATAGGGTCTTGAAAAATCATTTGGATTTTCTGGGTAATTTCCCGATCCCAGCTTTTTGAAATTTTCCCATGAATGTTCCGACCACGATAAATAATCTGCCCCTCAGTCACATCATTGATACGCATCATGGCTCGACCTATTGTAGTTTTCCCTGAGCCTGATTCTCCCACTAAGCCAAATATTTCACCTTTAAAAATAGTAAAGCTAACATCATTAATTGCCATAAATTTATGCTTACCCTTACCAAAAGCTATCTTTAAATTTTTAACCTCAACTAGAATCTCCTTATGACTCATGTGCGCACCGTCTCCCTTCTTCAAAAAATGATTGCAGTGCTTCAGGAGGTTGTACTTTAGGAGCAAGAGGATCTAACAGCCATGTACGCGCATAATGTGTATCACTTACTTGAAAAAATGGAGGACGTTCCACAAAATCAATCTTTAACGCGTATGGATTGCGCGGCGCAAAGGCATCTCCTTTAATATCTTGGAACAGATTTGGCGGTGTGCCTTTAATGGAATAAAGCTGCTCGCCCTTTGAGCCTAGCTGTGGTAATGAGGAAATGAGTGCCCATGTATAGGGATGCTTAGCATTAAAGAAAATTTCATGTGTCTTACCAATTTCGATAATATCTCCTGCATACATAACGGCAATCCGATCGGCTACCTTAGCAACAACACCCTAAATCATGTGTGATGTAGACGGTTGTTAGCTCATATTTTTGTTGGAGATGCTTTAAAAGCTGTAAAATTTGCGCTTGTATTGTAACGTCTAGGGCTGTTGTCGGTTCATCGCAAATTAATATT
>Ga0213825_1000321_pt1 | contig 36611 bp, 27 predicted proteins | sample MC6MC0900MG_FD_179896 | JGI IMG/M metagenome (GOLD analysis project Ga0213825, IMG submission 179896) | Enriched soil aggregate microbial communities from Iowa State University, Ames, United States - MC6-MC0900-MG | ecosystem: Environmental > Terrestrial > Soil > Unclassified | place: USA: Iowa...
GCTTGGCGAAAGAATGGAACGTTCCCTTGAGGATAGCTGGTATACAGTATATCACGGCGGCGCCTATGACCAAAGGGGACTGGTGCTCATCGAAACGGAGAAAGACATCAGCTTTACTGATGAGCGCGAAAACCGGTTGGAGGCACAGAAAACAGAAGGTGGTTATCTGGTGGATGTTCTGGTTCCCGCCCGCAGTGCCATAGCTGTCCGAGGCTGCGGATATGGAGAAACTGAGGAATCTGAGTCTATATCCTCCTGCTGTGGTAGAGCGGCTGGAGATTCCGAAACCGTGCCGTTCTGCTGGGATGAAAGAACTGGAAAGCTGGAAACGCCATACTACACGATCTGCTGGAATGAAGATGGGCATTTGTGCCGCATTTATGATAAAGAAAATGACAGAGAGGTATTGGCAGACGGCGAATCCGGCAATGTGCTGGAAATCTATGAAGACAGGCCGCTTAATCATGATGCCTGGGATGTGGACATTTATTATACTCAAAAAAAGGAAATTATGGAATGTATCCGGCCGGCAGAAGTGGTAGAGACAGGAGCGCTTAGAGCTGTGGTACGGTTCGCTTATCATTATAACCAGTCGGATGTGGTCCAGGATATGATTGTGTACCGGGACAGCAGAAGAATCGACTTCAGGAGTGAAGTGGAGTGGCAGGAAGACCACAGGCTGTTAAAAACTTCCTTCCCGGTCAATGTGCGAAGTACCAAAGCGTCCTATGATATCCAGTTCGGCCATGTGGAACGCACAACCCATTTTAACACCAGCTGGGACATGGCCAGGTTCGAGGTGGCGGCCCATAAGTGGGCGGACTTCTCCGAAACCGGCTACGGTGTGGCGTTGATGAATGACTGCAAATACGGCTACAGCATCAAGGACCATGTGATGAAACTTTCCCTGCTGAAAAGCGCAAAACATCCGGATACCCAAGCGGATATGGGGCATCACAGCTTCACCTATTCCCTCCTTCCTCATAAGGGAAGTTTGCAGGAAGGCCGTGTCATTGAAGAAAGTACTGCTTTGAACCAACCGCTGGAATGCAGAGGAGGGAACTCTGTAATCACCGGCAGGCAAATAATTATCTGTAACACCAATGCGGTACAAATGGATGTAGTAAAACCGGCAGAAGACGGCAGTGGGTTGATTCTGCGGATTCACGAATGCCATGGTAGCACAGTGGAAGCAGTGATCACTTCGGATTTCCATATTACAGGTTATGAAGAGTGCAATCTTCTGGAACAGTCTTTCGGTATCAAAGGCCAGGGAGCGGAGATCCGATGCCGCATGAAGCCGTTTCAGATACGGACCTTCAGAATAAGTTTAGAAAAATAATAAATAAGAAATTGTATTGGAAGGAGCACATTTTGCAGTTAATAGAGAAAATCACAGACAGAGTTGTACATGGCAGTGACAAGGAATGGGCCATGAACATCCATTCTTTTGATTGGGTGCCCGGAGTAGGATTGTACGGTATTTGGAAAGCGTGGGAGGTTACCGGAAAGGATGAGTATCTGGATTTCCTGACTGATTGGGCTGGTAAGCATCTGGAAGATGCTTACCGGCAGAAGACCGTGAATTCTACGGCTCCTATGATTGCAATACTGGAATTGTATAAGAAGAGCGGCAAGGAAGCATATCGGAAGGTGTGTCAGGATATGGCGGAATACGTTCTGAAAGAAGCGCCGTTAACCATTGACGGAGGTTTGGAGCATACGGTGACAGAGAATGCCAGCTTCGATAATCAGATGTGGGCTGATACGTTATTTATGGTATGCATCTTCATGGCCAGGTTTGGGAGACTGACCGGTAACAGAAGTTATACGGAATTTGCTTCGGACCAGCTAGTCCTCCATTACCGTTATCTGTGGGACGAGGAGACGGGGCTGTTCTATCATGGTTGGGACGGCACCAGCAGGACCCATTTGAGCAGCATCCATTGGGGAAGGGCTAATGCCTGGATCATATATAGCACCGTAGAAATTCTCAATGAGGTGGGGGAATTCGAAGAAAGGGATGATGTAATCCGTAAGCTGCAGCGCCATGCCTCCTCTCTTACACGTTTGCAGAGAGACAATGGATTGTTCGGCTCCATATTAGATGACCCCACATCTTACGATGAGCTTTCTGCTTCTGCCGGAATCGCCTGTGGGATCAAGAGGGGCATCCGGTTCGGGTATGTGGACGGCAGCCTGGAGAATGCTGCCCGGCGGGTATATAAGGTGCTGCCTCAGTACGTAGATGAAACAGGAACGGTTCAGGGAGTGTCCGGCGGGACGCCCATTATGAAAACAGCTAAGGAATACCGGGACATTCCAGTAATACCTACTTTGTACGGGCAGGCCCTTACCTGCCTGGCATTGTCTGAATTTGAACAGGAGTGATAAGATGGAGCGAAAGGAAGTATATGCTGTCCAGGAATTATATCAGGATAACTTAATGGTGACTCATACTGTCTGCGGTGCCCATGAGTATGATATGAAAAACCTGCATTTTCATGACGGATTTGAGATCTGGTTCACACTGACGGACAACAGCGGATTCTACTTTGAAAATTGTTCCTATACGCTGAACCGGGGCGGTCTGGTGCTGGTCAATAACAGCGAGCTGCACCGAACCACCGCTCCACCCGACGGAATCTTTGACCGCTATATCATATCCTTTGTGCCGGACTATATTGCAATGTTCAATACCGGTGAGGAGGACCTATTCCATGCATTTATAAACCGACCTCAGGGAGTGGCCCATTATGTACAGCTGACAGAAGCACAGACAGAGGAGTTCCTGGATACCATTTCCCGTTTGGACCGTTATATTAAGGATAGCCGGTATGGGACAGAACTGCTTAAGAAACTGACCCTGACGGAACTGGTGACCTTGTGCAGCGGGTATTTCAAAGGTTCCGTGCACTTTCAGGAGGAGCAATCCTCGGAACGTTTAAATCCAATTTTGCAATATATTAAAAACAACATAAACAAGGATCTGACGCTGGATACGCTGACGGCTAAGTTTTTCATCAGCAAGACCCATCTGATCAGACTATTTAAAGCCGTAACCGGGATGGCGCCCAATGAGTATATCATCATGACGCGCGTGATGAAGGCCAGGACCTATCTTTCAGAAGGGATGCCCATATTGAAAATCTGTGAGCTGGTGGGGTATGCCGATGAATCCCATTTTATCAGGACCTTTAAGCGGATCATGGGAATTACTCCAAAGCAGTACAGCAAACTCAGAAGAAAGAATTTTGATACGAAACCAAATGGAAACCAATAAAAGCAAGAACACAGAACCATTCTTTTGGAGAAAGGGAATGTACGATGATTGAATTTTTAAATCCTCAGGAAAAACATTTAAATGACAAGATCATGGGCAGGATGGATAAAAAATATGACAGGGAAGAGGCAATGATCACCCAGTGGCGCGGCGAACACGGATATCACAGTACACTGGTAAACCAGATGGTACATCCGACCTACGATTCCCTGAGTTATGCATATGAACGGATGAACCGGGGAACCGAAGAGGATTTTGAAGAGGCAATAAGAATTCTGCACCGGGTGGTACCTCTTCAGGATACCAATTCCGTTCATGATACCTATGGAATATGGCCATATTTTATGGAGGAGACGCTGGAGCAGATGGCTCCGCCGGATTGGAACTGGGCGGATTTCTGTGGAAAGAAGCTGCTGCAGATGCTCATCGATTACAAAGAACATATCCCGGCCGATTTAGCGGAGATGATGCACCAGGCGATCATACATAGCTGTAACTCCATCATCCGACGGAATATGGGTCCACACTATACCAATATTTCCATTATGGGAACCCTTGTGACCATGGTAGCCGGAGAGCAGTTCGGAGAAGATTCGCTGGTGGAATACGCGAAAAGAAGGCTTGATGGCCTGTATGCGTTTAACATCGGCCACGGGGCATTCCAGGAATACAACAGCCCTTCTTATACCTGGGTGGTCATCGATGATCTGGCCTCCATGATTCCTTATATAAAAGATAAAGAGGCTGTTAAGAAGCTGGAAGATATCAGCGGCCTGGCCTGGAAATGCATTGCAGACCATTTCCACTATAAAACCAAACAGTGGGCAGGTCCCCATGCACGGTTTTACGGAATGCTGGAAGATACCCAGCTGCTGATGCGGATCCAGAGGGCCCTTAGCTATCAGATATCCCTGGTGCCTCTTGATGAAGAAGGCCTTGATGAAAAGCTTCCCATAGGATTTTTCAGCTCCAAGAGCGTGTGCCCAACTTATTATGAGCAGTATTTTATTAATCCAACCAAAGAAAATCAGGTGGATGCGGTATTCATCCACAGCGAGAAACCTTGGGAGAGCGAAATCGCAGTCTGCTACCAGAATGAAAACTTTAACCTGGGCACTTTTTATAAGTCCAATTTCTGGAACCAGAAGCGCAACCATATCAGCTACTTCGGAACGGAAGAAAAGCCTGTTTATTGCAGCATCAAATGCCTCCACGACTTTTATGATTATTCCTCAGGCCTTATTGTCACCTCTCAGGACAAAACCAGGGCGGTGTCAGTTACCGGCTTCGGAACCAACGGAGGGGACACCCACTGCAATTTGGACATGGTAGAAGACGCCACCATCAAAGCCTCTGACTTAAGACTCCGCTTCGAAATCGGCGGGGCAACAGACCAGGTAAGCGCAATGAAAACAGGAGACAATACCTTTGATATTGAGATTGCAGACGCCTGCATACGCATCGCATTCCCGTATGCAGAATTCGGAGACAACCAAGTGGAACTTCAAATAACTAAAGAAGCAGAGCACGTCAACGAAACCGGCGGGCATAAAGACATCGGATCTGCCGTATGCATTGACGCAATTCTATACCACGGAGAGGAAACTGACATCTGCTTTACAGATCTGACCGGTTGCTGCTGCGCCATCACATTTGAAGTCATACCGAAAGGCGGCCAATTTGCAGAGCCCGCCACGGCATCCATAATCAACGGCCAATTGGTAGTGGAACAAGCCGGACTAAAAGCCGAAGGCCCACAGAAAGCATGCACCATGGAAGCGTTCAAGGAACTGGCGAAAGCATACAGAGATGGGAAAGAATATCAAGAAATCTATCTGAGATAACATGGAAATACGCAGGAAATATATCTTGATCGGATGATACATCTTTAATTACCTTGCAAAATCCGGATAGAGTCCAATGATTGAACGGGTGATAGGAAGGCACAGAGAACGATTGGCCTTCATACACCCGTTCAACGCATTTATATCAGAAACCTTTAAAAAGGTCCTTGAAGCTGTACTTAAGCAGTGAATAGAGATCAGTCATGCTGATGCCGTTTTCCCTGACGATTTGTACTTTGTATACATTATTTATAGCCTTTGTTCACAGGCCCGCATCTCCGAAGGTGCAATTCCTGTGACCTTTTTAAATACTTTACTGAAATAGTACACGTCGTTAAATCCCAGGGATTCGGATACTTTTCGTAATGATAGATCTGGAAACTGAATCATAAGCTCTTTTGCTTTCTCTATTTTTAACCTTGTAAAGTATTCAATGAGACTGGTACCTTTATATTTTTTAAAGACTCTGCACAAATACACTTTTGAAAGACCCATTTCTTCTTCCAGGGTTTGGAGAGAGACATTTGAAGATAAATTGTTTTTAAAATAGGCAAGAATTGTTTCGACAAGGTCTTCGCCTGTTTTTGTTTCCGGTTCGTTGTTCATAAACATCTCAATTAGAAAATAGCAAAAATTATCGGCAAATTCTGAGTTATTTGCGGAGAAAGAAATAATATTCTCAAGAAAATAAAGACTGTTATAATCAAATTCCTTTTTCAGCAAAAACTTTTGTTTTAAAGAGTTAAGAAGAAATACAAGATCATTTCTTTCGTCAATATAGGGCCGCTGTTTCTTGGACCAGGACTGGAACAATCGCCGGATGTTAGAACGCAAAAGGTCCGGTTGTTTTTGTTGGATGAGAAGTGCATATAAGTCTACGATATCGCTTAAAGTTTCTGCAGGAGCATTTTGCCTTGGAAGGCTCGCGAACACGCCGGTTTGGCCAAGAACGATATTTGCAATGGCACCGTTGTAGCATTGACGCACCGATGCGGCCATCGCTTGTTTATTCGTTACTGTATGAAAGACAGTGATATATTCTTGAGACACTTCCTGGAGATTTCTTACAAATTGCTGCAAGGTGGCATCCAGCATCTGAGCCTCGATATCCGAATAATTTAATATCATAACTTTTTCATTAGAAAAGAATCCGTCAAAGCAGTGAATGAATTGCTTTGAATGGCGTTTGGGAAAAAGCCGCTCCATTTCATTATTTGGGATATACCGTACATTGGGATGGATCATAGTTTCAACAGTGCTTAGCGGGTTGGATATGATAATATAAATCAGAAAGAACGTATCCTGTCCCATGGCTGCTTCAAACGAAAGGGAATCATCTCCTACGAAAAATGAAATAATATTTTTACGACGCCGTTTCACACGTTTTTTACAGCTGGCCAGACAGCGCCTCAATTCCTCTAAATCAACCGGCTTCAATAAATAATCTGCGACTCCCAGACGGACCGCCTGTTGTGCGTAATCAAATTCCTGATAGCCGCTTATGATTACAGGAAGGGCGGTACAGCCTGCATTCTTTAATTTCTCAATCAAGGACAGACCATCCATATCCGGCATACGGATGTCTGTGATCACAATATCGGGCGAGACATCCGGAAGCTGCTCCAGTGCGGAAACACCATTGTCCGCAGTCCCGACTATCTCATAATCCTCATTCAAATCAAGAATTTTCTGCTGCAGAACCTTAAGTGCATAAACTTCATCTTCCACAAGAAAAATTGTGGTCATGTTACACCTCCGTAATGACTGTAAGTTCAATGTACCCTCCGGGAGAATCCGGATTGTTACCAATATCTATAGAGAAAGAATCTCCATAAAGGATGCGAAACCGTATATAAATATTCGAAAGACCAAGATTTCCGATCTTTGTATTAACCACATCGCCATGGTCTACCAAAGTGGCATCGCTTTCCTGTAACTGGCTGTAAATCATTGATATGGTATCGTTTGAAAAGCCACTGCCATTATCCGTTACGACTAAGTGCCAGCCATTAGAAACCGGTTCAATGATTACCTCTATGTTCAGTTCATGGACTTGAGAGCTGAATCCATGCTTTACCGCATTTTCCACCAAAGGCTGAATTGTAAATTTGGGTAGGACGACCGATAGGAGGGAAGGTTTGGCATGTATGCAGATATTCAGTTTTCCTTCATGCCTTTTTTCTATCAGAGATATATAATTATTTAAATGGCTCAGTTCATCCTGAATCGTATATTCTCGCTTGGAGTAATCGGAGATATAGCGCAGCATTTGTGAAAAACAAATGCAAAGGTTGGAAACCTCTTTATCTCCATTCATATAACTCACCGATTCAATCATGGAAATCGTGTTATACAGGGTATGGGGGTTCATTTGTGCCTGCAAAGCCAGATAAGCGGCACGCTCCTCGTTGGCACAGGACTGAATATTTCTGGCAATCGCTTCTTTTAACTGATCGAACATAGTACGGAATGCCTGATTGATCTTGTTGATTTCCACAATATTTGAAGTGGTATTCAGCGTAACATTCATATTGTCAAAGGATACCCGCCCGATTGCCTCGCTTAAGTCGGTGAGAGGGGCGGCCAAACGCCTTGTAACGATGCGGATTGTCAGCAGGGATAACATGGCAAGAAGAAGGAAGATACTGCCGGTTAATACGATAATTTCCAATCCATAGGGTACAAATTCTGATACAGGACAATAAACGGCTGTAATCCAACCGGAATATTTGGAAATATGATAAGAAACTTGTTTTTGCCCAAAACGGAGGGAACCTGACTGCGCACCAGTACTGCATATGGTCTCATACATATCCGCCAGTTTTGAATCAGCTTCTCCGGAAACCGCAGGATATATAAATGTGCCTTCCTGAGATAGAATAAGCACAGAACCGGAGGCCTCCGTAAGCTTGCAGTAATTTTCTAATTGGGAATAGAGATTCTGCACCTCTATGAATCCATAATTTTGTTTTCCATCGGTTATGGTTCTTGCCACAGAGTATACCTGCTGATGCTCTCCATCAAAGGTATCGCGATGCGGAGGAATGAATACCTTTTTTCCGTTTGCACTTAATACCTCTTCCTTCCATGGATAGGAAAGAGCAGCTGTCTTGATCAAATCAGGATTTTCACCGGTTTTTGCAAGCGTAAAATAAGAAGAATCATTGAAAGCTATAATCCGGTAAGTGGAAAAAAGAGGAGCATCAAGAGCTACAAATTTTTCTACCACCTGATCACTGTCATTCATAAGGTCAGCAGAGGAATCAGAACTTTTCATGATCTTCATAAATGATTTGTCAAAAAGAAGACCATTGATGATACGGTCCATCTCTTTTAAGGAGGCCTCTGTCTGTTCCTGTACTTTTAAAGAAAGCTGGGACTGTATCTGGATGTTTCGGCGATACTGTTCCCGATAGAGGATGAGCAAAGAAATTGCAAAAAAAACAGTCAGGATCAGCAATAAAGTTGCAGAATAGGTTTGAAACAATTTTTTTATATAGTTTTGATCTTTTTTTATTGAGAACACCACCTTTATCTGTGAAAAGTGTAACATATGGTTTGTGGGAAAGCAATATTTTGAAGGTGCTTTTCGGGGCGGTTTAAGATATTACATCATCAGGTTTATTATTTTCTTTTGCGACTTATCTTAAATTGCTTTATAATAAAAGGAAGGCGATAAGAAGGGAAAGAGGGGAAGGGCATAATGAAGATCAGATTCATGGGGGTTCTTACTGGTTTGCTGGTCTGTTTGATACTTGTGGGATGTGTGGGTGGAAAGCATGAAAAAGCAAATGATGAGGTGGCGAACGAGCCTGTTGTACTCACGTTTATGATGCCTCAGACACATGATAAGGACTTTTTACAGGGGTTATTGAAGGAATACGAAAAAGAAAATCCCGGCTGCCAAATCGAGATACAGAGAATTCCAGATAATCAATGGATTGACCTTGTGAAGTCAAAGGCAGCGGTGGGAGAAATGCCGGATATGATCCGAATCGACCGAGGCTTACTGGAAGAGGTTGGCACGGACCATTTTGTGGAATTTGGTGAGCAAGAATCATGGTATAACCGGATTAAAGAAGAGCAGAAGATCAATAAGGAAATAGACGGCCATTTATTTGGTCTGCCGATTGGTTCTGTAAGCAGTATCGGAATCATCTATAATTCTGAGATTTTTGAGCGTTTGAACCTTTCTGTTCCGCACAACATGGAAGAGTTTCGGGCAGTCTGTGAACGTTTAAAAAAGGAAGGGCTGATTCCGCTTTATGCTTCCGATAAAGACTCATGGACAACGCCGCTGTTTTTCAGTTGTATGGCAGTTCAATTGACAGAAAATCATTTGTGGGAACGCCTTCTGAGCAATCAGGTTAAATGGTCTGAGGTTCCTGAATTTGAAACCATGCTTAATGAAATAGTGGCTCTTTATAAAGCCGGGTATACGAATCCGGATTACCTGGAAGCTACTTATGACGGAGCGGTAGATGCATTTGCAGCCGGTAAAGCAGCCATGTATACATCAGGCCAGTTCTTTATTCAGGATGTGTTAAAGAAAAATCCGGAAAGGGAAGTAATGATGATGCCGGTACCATATGATAATAAGGACCTTCTGACCATAATCAGCGGGCCAGGGATGTTTGCCGTATCAAAAGACTCTGAGCATATTGAGGAGGCAAGACATTTTTTAGAATGGTTTTCTATGCCGGATCATATGGATGTATTTAATAAAGGCTGGAGTCATATGCCGGTATTTAAGGATCAGAAAATGGTTTTAAACAGTTGGCAGCAATTTCTATATGATAATTATATTTCAAAGAATAAAACAGTATCAGAGATTGGTGAGGTATTAAGCGGAATTAATAAAAATGAATTCTGGAATAACCAGCGTGAGATGTTAGCAGGGCGAATGACAGCCAGACAGGTATTAGAAGAATGGGACCTAGATTTTGCTGAGCAGATGAAATTTAAAGGAAAGACAGGCTGGTAGTATTTGTATGGAAAGAGGGTGGCTCAAAACAATTGAGCCGCTCTTTTTTGCTTAAATGGGAAGTGTTTGTGATTTTACATTATTCCAGTGCAGGATATTACATTTTGAATTTTTAAATTTCCGTTATACTGAAGTTAATATAAGGGAAAGGAGAGTCATTACTTGAAAAACAGGAAGAAGGAAGAATTCTATCGCAGGATTCGTCCCGTTTTCGGGATAGAAGACAAGAGAAAAGCAGCGGCATATTGCATGGAAAACTGGCCGGAAGAAACAGCACACGTAATAAGAACAGCCAAGGATGCATGCTGCAATACATTTTTATTTGACTTTCCATGGGATATGGAACGAACGTATGAGCCGGTAACCTTTGAGAAAGAAATTGACTGGAGCCTGATTCCGTTTGGGGACAGAGAGTTTTTGTGGCAGTTTAACAGGCACCGTTTTCTTCTCTGCCTGGGCCAGGCATATCATCTAACCGGTGAAGAGCAATACGCCTTTCATTACGTCAGGCTTATGAGGGACTGGATGGAAAGAGCGGAACCGGGAGAAGCCATTGATTTAGGGCCATGGCGTACTCTGGAAGCAGGAATTCGCGCAGAAAACTGGTTGAGGTCACTGGTACTGGTGGAAGATAGTGAATCCGTCAGTGACGGGTTTATCGAAGAAGTAGAACAATGTCTTGGAGCGCACGGGGAACGTCTGCTGGAACATTTCAAAGAACACAAATACATCAGCAATTGGGGGGTTTTAGAAAGCAGTGGATTGCTTTTACTTTCCCTCGTCATGCCGGAGGAAAATGAAAAGAAAAAGGAATATGAGACAGCAGCCCTAAAACGTTTGGAGCAGGCGGCAGCGATCCAGGTTCTTCCTGATGGTACTCAATGGGAACAATCCCCTATGTACCATAATGAGGTTTATCATTGTTTTTTAAATGCGTATTATTATGGAACACGCGGGGGACTTGTTTTTCCTGAAATCATAGGAGAAACCGTCAGGAAAATGGCATATGTCAATGGGTTCTGGATAAAACCGGATCACACTCAGTTTGCGCAGGGAGACAGCGATACTTCCGATTTAAGGGATCAGATAACGGCGGGTGCGATTGTCTTAAAGGACCCTGTCCTTAAATTCTGGAGCTATGAAAAAGCAGATTATGAGAGTGCCTGGCAGTTTGGAATGGAAGAATGCGAAACCTATAAAGCGATGAAGAAGAAAGAACCCTCCTTTGTGTCGGCGGAGCTGCCATTTAGCGGAAATTATTATCTTCGCAGCGGCTGGAGGAAGGATGATAATCTTCTCCATTTTCACTGCGGAGAGACCGGGGGCGGACATGGCCATGCCGATAAGCTTCATGTGAATTTGGTTATAAACGGTGAGGATGTGTTGGTGGATTCAGGAAGATATACATACGTAGACGGACCTGACCGGTTTGCATTCAAAGAACCGGGGGGACATAATGTATCTCTGGTGGACGGAGAACCATTCAGCCGGTGTGAAACATCCTGGATTTACAAGGAGTTGTGCACATGCTTAAAGCAGCAGTATTACGAAGGGCACTCAGGAGCTTATGTAGAAGGAAGTCATATGGGTTACCTTGATCGGGGTGTGCTGGTGAATCGGAAGATCATCTGGATCAAACCGGAAGTATATATTCTGGTGGATGATTTTTATGGAACGGGAAGGCATACCCTGGAAAGCCTGTATCACTTTTCAAGGTCCGGATCAGTAAGCTGTGGAGAGAATGGAATCTTGTTTGAGGGAAATAAAACAAAAGCCTTTATCCAGTTTCCCAACAAAGACGAAACACTGGAGCTGTATGCAACGGAACAGTCCTGCCATTACAATGAAAAGTCAGAGAATAAAACCTGCAGGGCAGTCAGCACCTCTGAAGGCTTTTACAGCAGGATTGCTGTGATAAACGGTGGTCCGAAAGAAACAGCAGAGCCTGCCAAGGTGGAACGTCTTGGGTTATGGTCCGTGGTTCATGAAAAGACGCTGGATCGGAAGGATGCGGAGGCTTTGAAGATTATAGTTTCGGGAAAAGAGTATATTTTATTTTTCACTCACAGGGAAGTACTGACTCCTACCGATATTTTACGGTATGAGAATTGCCTTGGCTATGGGAAAGCGGTACTTTTTGACCGGTCCGAGGAAAAGGAACAAGTGGTTGCCGGCGAAATTCTGGCCTGGTAGCGGTAAACAGTCACTATAATATTGAATTTTAGCAGAGGAATTATATATGAACAGGGATAAAGCAGCAATGGCATTTCAGAATGCCATGGAAATTACAAAGAAACATCAAAACGAGTTTTTAAAGGGGTTTCCGGCTCCAGCAAGCGAACATAACTGGTATCCGGTAATTGAAAATAATGACTGGACTGCAGGCTTTTACACGGGGATGTTATGGATGTTTTATGAGGAAGGAAAAAACGGAAGCTTTTTGGAAGCGGCGAAAAGACAGATAAAAAGCTTCCGAAGCAGAATCGAGGAGCGGGTCGTGGTGGACCATCATGATATGGGATTTATTTATATGCCTTCCTGTGTGGCTTCCTGGAAACTGACAAAGGACTCCTTTGCCAGGGAAACGGCTCTTATGGCAGCGGATAACTTAAAGGACAGGTTTCAGGAAAAAGGGAGTTTTATTCAGGCGTGGGGACAGCTAAATGATCAGGGGGAATACCGGTTGATTATTGACTGTCTGCTGAACCTTCCGCTTCTCTATTGGGCATCTGAGGAAACAAAAGACATGTCCTATGAGGAGGTTGCGCTCAAACATCTAGAAACTGCGCGCAGGGTATTGGTTCGTGATGATTATTCCACGTATCATACCTATTATTTTGACCCGGAGACAGGAGAACCTGCGTATGGGGCCACCAAGCAGGGCTATTCAGATGATTCGGCATGGTCCAGAGGACAGGCGTGGGGAGTTTACGGGTTAGCACTGAATTATTCAAACTGCAGAAAGCCGGAAATCGTATCGCAGTGGAAGGGGGTTACGGATTATTTCCTTTCTCATCTACCAGAAGATCTGGCTGCCTACTGGGATTTTTATTTCATGTCCGGTGACGAACCAAGAGACAGCTCTGCGTCAGCGATTGCGGTTTGCGGGATCCTGGAGGCGTACAAACAGGGAATGTGTGACGAGAGTTATAAAGAGAAGGCAGAGGAAATCCTGGAAAGTTTGATTGACCATTATGCAGCCTGCCCGGAAGATGATGGGAACGGTCTGCTGAAACATTCGACTTACGGCCGCCTTTTGGGAGAAGGAATTGACGAATACTGCCTCTGGGGAGATTATTTTTATGTGGAGGCATTGATGAGAGTGATGAATCCGGACTGGAAACCTTACTGGTTATAAAAAACCCGGTTTATTAATTTGCATTCATACAGGTTACGATCTGACATTCTTTTTTGACATACATTTTTTTATAATAAGCTTACAAGACAGGAAACGCTCTGTCTAAGTACATAATGGAGGTATTTAAATGAAAAGGGTAAACAAGGTATTGGCGGCAGCATTAGCAGCAAGTATGGTTTTATCAGGCTGTGGAGCCGGTACATCCAAAACAGCAGAAAGCAGCCCTTCTGAAGAAAGCAAAGGGGCAGAAAGTGTGGCAGCAGAGACCAAAGAGCAGGGGTCTAAGGAACTGGAAGGTACGTTGGTGTACTGGTCAATGTGGAATGATACGGAGCCGCAGGGAGAGGTATGGCAGGAAATCGTTGATGGTTTTATGAAAAAGCATCCAAAGGTTAAAGTGACCGTTCAGTGGTGCGGACGTGACAATAAGAAAATCTTAAAGCCTGCAATGGAAGGTAATGAGACAATTGATATATTTGAATATCCTTTTGAAATTGATTTAAATGAATATGTTCTTGATCTTACTCCCTATGTGGATAAGGTGTATGATACCACAGACGGAAAACCTTTTAAGGATACCTTGATTCCCAGCCTTTTGATTACACCGGGAACCATGACCGGGCGGACGGATATTCTTCCGGCAGTAGGCTATAAACCCTGGATGTCATTGTTCATGTACAACCGGGCCATCTTTGAAGAGGCCGGCGTAACAGCGGAGCCAAAGACCTGGGAAGATTTCGATGCATCCTGTGCAAAGATCAAGGAAGCAGGATATGTGCCGATCACCTTTGACGATGCTTATGCTTCCTGGCTTCCCGGCATGTATCTTGCAAGGGAAAAAGGCCAGGAATGGGTACAGAAACTTGTAAAGGATACCACGGGCGAGATGTGGAAGGATGAAGCAGTGGTCAATATGGCCAAAGCATTCGAGGATTTTGCTAAGAAGGGTTATTTTGATGCCAATGTAAGCGGCAATAAATGGCCGGCAGGTCAGGTGGATTTTGGAAATGGAAAGGTTGCCATGTACTATAACCTGACCGGTTTGCCTACCGAGGTTGCGGATATCGCCGGACCTGATTTCCAGTGGGGCGGCTTTTCTTATCCTGATGTAACAGACGGCGCAGCACGCTGCGGCAAAGAAGACCCCACCGGCTGTACATTGCTGGCTGTAAACAAAAACACAGCAGATCCGGAGCTTGCCATGGAATTCGTTGCATACGCCTTAAGCAAGGAAAATGATGCTAAAATGGTAGAGCATGCGGGAACTACACCTGCAACCGTGGATACCCAGTGGCCGCCGGCTCTGGAAAACATGAAAGATGCTCTGGAACTCGTAGAAGTACCGCTAAAGTCGGGCGGGGATATTGCATCCAATCCGGATTTATCCCCTACAATTTCTGAAAACTTTATCAAACTGGCAGCAGGACAGATTACCGCAGATGATTTTGTTGCCAATATGGCGGCGGCAGCAAAGCGGTAAATGCATGCGGCAGAATCTTAAGAGTTATGGAAGAGGGCGACGCTCTCTTCCATATTATATGCCAAAAATTGGAAGGAGAAGGTGAATATGAAAAGCAAAAATTGGTTTGTCGTGCGTTTTCTGGCTCCGGCAATGCTGTGCCTGTTGGCTATTTTTCTCTATCCTGCACTGAGAACGATTCTGATGAGCTTTAACAAGGTGGGCTTTGTGACGGACAATATGAAGGATTGGGAATTTATCGGATTTGCCAATTACACCAAGCTGATGGGAAGTCCTCTGTTTAGAAGGTCCCTGTGGAATATCTTGAAGATCTGGATTGGAGGGGGAGTGGTCATACTGAGCCTTTCCATGCTGTTTTCCGTCATCATTACCTCCCGTATCAAAGGAAAAAAATTCTGGAAAGCCATGCTCTACCTTCCCCATATTATCAGTTCAGTGGCACTGGTTACCATGTGGATGCAGTATGCATACCACAATCAGTACGGGCTGTTCAAGCGGCTGTTTGAGCTGATTCACTGGAATTCCATGGCACAGTTTCAGTGGACTGCTCCAGAGAATCTTTTTCTTGCAATGATGATTGCCTACAGTTATGCGGGAGTAGGATTTTATATGCTGATTATGGTGGCAGGAATCGATGGGGTTTCCGAGGATTACTATGAGGCTTCCCGGATAGAAGGAGCAGGAATCTGGCAGCAGTTTTGTTATATCACCCTTCCGATGTTAAAGGATATTATTAAGAGATGCATCGTTTTGTATTCGGCTTCGGCTGCCGGCTTCTTCGTATACTCCACGTTGTTTTCCTTTAATACGGAAAATGCGACGGTCACCCCAATGGTATATATGTATGAGGTGGTATTCGGTACAGGAGTAGGCTCCAGCAGTGCAGAACTAAACGTGGGCGCAGGTGCTGCGGCAGGCGTGCTGATCATGCTTGTGGTACTCATTGTAAATGCCGTACTGAACCGCATCATCCCTTCAGAAGATGGACAGTGAGGAGGAAATAGAAAATGAATCGCTATGGAAAGAGAAAAGTACGATGTAAGAAACAACTCCGTTTTATCCCCGGTTATCTTCTTCTGGGAATATGGCTCGCATTTACAGTGGCCATGATCGGTTGGATTATCCTGGCCTCCTTAAGCACAACAAAGGAGATCTTTGGAAATCAGATATTATCCAGCGGACTGCATTGGGAGAATTATGCCAATGTGCTTCGTAAGCACAAGATGTCGGTATACTTTGCAAACAGCATCATATACAGTCTGAGCGGCTGCATAGGGATTATTCTGATTGCAGCTCCGGCTGCTTATGTGCTTTCCCGTATTTCGTTTCGGGGAAAGAGTGTCATTAACAATGTGTTTGTCATTGCCATGTCTATCCCTTCTGTCATGCTGGTGATGCCTCTTTTTAAAATGGCAACCTCCATTGGTCTGATTGGCTCCCGCTGGACCCTGATTATACTCTATATCTGCATTAATGTGCCATTTGGTGTGTTTTTCCTTATTGGTTTTTTCATGTCATTGCCAAAGGCATTGGAGGAAGCTGCAGAAATTGACGGTTGTACGCCAGACCAGGCATTCTGGAAAGTTATGTTCCCACTGGCCCAGCCAGGCATCATCACCTTAACGATATTTAATTTCATCAATATCTGGAACGAATATTTTATGGCTCTGATTTTTGCCAATAAAACGGGGCTTCGTACGGTTTCCACAGGACTCCAGGCAATTGTTCAGTCTATGAAATACTCCGGAGACTGGGCCGGTCTGTTTGCCGGTGTTGTGATTGTATTCTTACCGACATTTATCCTGTTTCTGTTTTTATCTAATAAGATTATGGCAGGAATAACAGGCGGAGCTGTCAAAGAGTAAAGAGAGGGAGAGTGTTATGCATCAGGTTGTATTTCGGAATGTGCCAAATGACTGGCATAATGCGCTGCCGGTTGGAAACGGTAAAATGGGTGCCATGATATTTTTTCGGGACCACGAGCTGCATATCGCATTGAACCACTATGATTGTTATTATCATGTTTTGCCGAAGAAAACAAAGGATGACCGGAAAGATCAGAAGAAAAGTACCTTTGATGATCCTGCCAGAATGCTGCGGACTTATGAGGAGTTGCGCCAGGCAGTCTTGGAAGAAAGGAAAACGGAGGATTACGGCAGAGCTCACTATCTTAACATCCTTCACCCGGAACAGACAGGAAAAAGACCTGCATACAAAGGCTCCAGCTATCCCATGGCAGGTGAAATCGTATTATACCTGGATGAAAACGTAGATACCAGCATCTCCTGTCTGCGGCTGGCGATTGAAGAGGGAAAGGTATATTTTTGCACAGGGAAGAACGGAAAAACGGCAGAAGCAAAAATATTTGTCCCAAAGACAGAGGATGGCGTGATCATAGATATGAAGCAATCTGCGAATGGGTTGTGGAAGGAGGCATCTATGACCACTCCCTCGAAACGTGGGCAGGGGGGGTATCACGTGGCCACAGAGGTCACTGAGCATATCATATGCTTTCGAACTTCTTTTCAGCAGGATAAAACGGCTGCTAATACGATTAAAGGGGAGGAAGTTACACCGTTTATCCAGGAAACGGTTTTCTACCTTCAGGAGTCCGGAAATCATGGGGAAGGAAGAGAAAGCCTGTGTTTTCCCGAAGAATCTAAGCAATTTACGGCATTTGCAGCGGTTGTGCCGGGAGAAGGCACGGCTGTAAAGCAGGTAAAATATCTGGAAAGCAGACGGAAGGAATTGGAACATATCCATGACAACGCCTGGAACCAATTCTGGACCAGTTCTGTTAGACTGCCGGATTATTTCCTTGAGACGCTTTGGCATCTGCATGTTTATCTGATGGAATGTTCCAGCGGGAGAGGAAGTGCTTACCCGGAACAGGCGTGCGGATTAAGCGGTCTATGGGATATCCGCAGACCTAATATGTGGGGAAGTATGTGGTATTGGGATGCCAATATCCAGACTGCTTTTTATGGAACCTATTCTTCCGGTCACCCGGAGCTGTTAAAGATATTTTGCGACGGATACCTGGCATATGAAGAGGAGATCCGGGAATATACGAAGAAGGTCTATGGAACAGAGGGCTGGGCCCTGGATTATCCCCATACCCTTTACCACTGTATCCAGCCTTGGTGCGCTCAGTTTTTATGGCTGTATTATCAGTACAGCGGCGATAAAAAGTTTCTGGAGAAAAAAGCTTATCCTGTTATGCGGGAACAAATTCGTTTCTTTAAGTGGCTGGCAAAAATTGATGAGAATGGTATTTTTCACTTGGAACTGGATATTTGTCCGGAGCAGGGAACCATCGGCAGCGATACGGTAATTACGATCGCCTGTATCAAGAAGCTTCTTGCCATGGCGATAGAAGCTGCTGGTATTTTAAACAGACCGGAATGTGAAGCAGCCGAAATGAGAGATGTCCTTTTAAACCTTCCTAAATACAGTCTCACCTCGGATGGAAAGAGATGGAAGGATTCCCCGGAGGTGAATGACAACCTGTTTATGAGACATCCTTCTGTACTTATGCCTGTATTTCCTGCCGGTGAGGTTACCTGGGAAAGCGATAAGACAGTACGTGAGATAGCGGAAGAAACCTTAAAATATGCGGTGGATCATACGGAAATCGGAACCTTTGGCCCCGGTTGGCTGTCCATGGCGGCAGCGAACTTAAAAAAGGGAACGTCTGCACAGCGGATATTATATGAAAAGCTGCTGGACTACGAGCTGCATTCCAATGGCTTGGGATATGAGGAATCGGAGAGGTTTATCAATTACTGCCACATTACAAAGCCGGCACATGAACTGCCGCCTATGATGGAGGTGTCAGGCTGTATTGTGAATACGGTTAATCTGATGCTTCTACAGGCGGAAGATGCAATCCATATATTTCCTGCCATTCCCGATGGCGATGATGGGTTCATGGGAAAAATCGTACAATACAGGGAAGATGAAGACGAAGTGGCTGGGGAATATCCTGACTGGAAGGAGGCAGCGTTTACCGGCCTTATGGCTCCCGGAGGTTTTATTGTATCGGCGCAAAGACGGGAAGGAAGGACTATCTATGTCTGCGTGGAAAGCACCAGGGAGAATTGCCTGAAGCTGCAAGTACCGGGTGAACTGAGTGACAATGGAAAGCCTTACTTGTTACAAAGACAGATGAAACAAGGAGAGAGGGTAGTACTAGGGAAGAAATACGGGCCGCCGGTTTTAGCACTTCCGGAAGTATCCATTCATAAAGCAGCACGGACTCACCGGAGAATATTCATCGGTGAAAATGAGGATACCGGCTTTTATAAGGCTGTGGATTCATTTACCTGTTCCTATGGATTTGCGAATGAAAACCGCTCCATGTCCACACCATACATTTTTGATTTTGGAAGAACGGATGTTATAAAAGATTATGATCCTGTCTATCTCCGACAGTCTTATCTAAACGGGCAGGCCCTGGTTTATGCAGCCGGACCTCAGTCTGTTGGAATACAAGCATACAGTGATGATATGGGATATGGATTTCCAAATCCCCAGGTAATAGCTATAAAAGATAGAGAGCGACCGGATGATTTAAGACGGGATTTTCTGGAAGGCTCGGAACAGACAGAGTTTTTATTGGAACTGCCCAAAGGAAAATATGATTTTCTGGTCATTTCAGGAGATGAAGAGGAGGATTCTTTGACCACGGTAAGCCTTCCGGAGCAGGGAACCAGGATGGAGGGCGCCATAATCAAGGCAGGACGGTATCAATGCAGAATTCTTCCTTATATCCAGCAAAGGGATGGGCTTGCTTCTATCCGTCTGGAAACCGGCAAAGGCATGAAGTGGAAATTGAATGCCATATTTGTGAACAAAGAATATGCTTTTTTGTAAAAAGGGTGTGGTGTAGAGCCTAAGGAGCAGCGGCCTTTTCTCAAAAGTACCTGTGATACAGAAAAGATAAAACGATGATAACAGACCGAAATTTGACAGCACCAAAATCCTGTGATATAATGACTGCGTTTCAGTAAAGGAGATAATATTATGAACTTCTATTTGACTAATCAGCTTGTTAAGAAACTCAACTCTGTACAATTCATACCGATGAAACATTGTACAGAGTATAGCGTATAGATGACGCAATAAGATTTCATCGGAAAGCAGGGCAATATTCATACTAATACGATTGGTATGCTATTGCTTCTTTCCGTGTGTAAATTTAGCGTATAAAAGGCTATGGGCAATGTTTTGTCCGTAGCCTTTTGCTTTTTTAAATATCGGTTTTTTAGAACTGAGAGGCAGAAGGTAAATACACTTATGTGTATTGTCTTCTGCCTTTTTGCGTATTTACACATGGTTGCTGGTTTAACAACAGAAATGAAAGGAAATTGATTAACATGAGTTTATTAGAAATTAACGGATTATCACATTCTTTTGGAGATAATTTACTTTACAAAAATGCGGAATTAACCCTCAACAAAGGCGAACATATTGGTATTGTTGGTCAGAACGGAACTGGAAAAAGCACTTTGATTAAAATTTGCACCGAACAGGTGATGCCGGACGCCGGACGAATGATCTGGCAGTCCAATATCTCTGTTGGTTATCTCGGCCAGTATGCGGAAATAGACCACAGCTTAACGATGAAAGAGTTTTTAAAGTCAGCTTTTTCAAGGCTATACGAGATTGAAAAAGAAATGGGCGCATTATATGAGATGGCCGCGAGCGGCGAAATGAGATGCTTGGAACGTGCAGCTAAACTTCAGGAAGAACTTGAAAGACATGATTTTTATTCGATTGATACACAGATCGAACAAGTGGCAAACGGATTGGGATTGCTTGCGATTGGTCTTACTCGTCCAATTGAGCAAATGAGCGGCGGCCAGCGTGCAAAAGTAATATTAGCAAAATTACTACTGGAAAAACCAGATGTTCTTTTGCTTGATGAACCAACAAACTTTTTGGATAAGGAACACATTTCATGGCTTGCCGATTATTTATCAAGATTGGAAAATGCTTTTATGATCGTGTCACACGACTTTGCCTTTTTAGATAAAATCACAAATCGTATTTGTGATATAGATAATGATACCATTACAAAATATTATGGCACCTATTCAGAGTTTTTGAAAAAGAAAACTTTGTTGCGAGAAGATTATATTAGGCAATATTCAACACAGCAAAAGGAAATCAAAAAGACAGAAGAATTTATAAGAAAAAATATTGCCGGACGAAAATCAAAAATGGCAAGGGGCCGCCAGAAGCAGCTTGATCGCATGGATAAAATGGAAGCTTTGGCGCAGAAGGAAATAAAGCCATATTTTTATTTTCCAGAATTACCCTTGACGAATACTGAGCATTTAGCGGTTAAGCACTTATCAATTGGCTACCATTACCCTGTATTGTCTGATATTGATTTTAGTATAAAAGGAGGGCAGAAGGTAGTGATTACCGGGTTTAATGGAATTGGAAAATCAACGCTGTTAAAAACTCTGGTCGGGCAAATTCCGTCCATGCAAGGTTTATATAAATACTCTGATCAAGTAACTCTTGGATATTTTGAACAGGATTTGTCATGGCCTGATGAAACAAGAACACCCATTCAGATTGTTTCAGATGCTTATCCGAATCTGGTAATAAAAGACGTGAGAAAAAAGTTGGCCAGATGTGGTATTTCTAGCAAGCACGCGATGCAATCAATCGGGACATTAAGCGGCGGAGAACAGGCGAAAGTGAAAATGTGTCTATTGACATTAACGCCATGCAACTTTCTGATTATGGACGAACCGACTAATCATTTAGACGTACAGGCAAAAGACTCCTTAAAAACAGCCTTGTCGGAATTTTCGGGGACTGTATTACTGGTTTCACATGAAGAGGCATTTTATCAGGATTGGGCACAAAGGGTCATTGACATAGAGAGACGGTAAAATATTCTGTGACGGGCTTATCCAATTGTAGAGATAACGTAGAAGATACGAGAAAAGATGATTGACGATTCTGTATAGTAGAAAATGATTGAGACGCTAGTGCCTCTTTGGTATAATATCAACAGACGTACTGGTCTTAGTTTTTCTTAATTATCATCTGTTTTAAAAGTGTTAGAGATAAAGTTAAATTGAAACTTTTTATAGTAATTTATATTATATTGAAATGTCAAAAGTACACAAGATAGGACAGGAAATGTAATGCTTAATTTGATATTATGATGATGTAATGAAGGGAGGTTAAAAGATGGCATGGATAGAGATGCTTCAGCAGGCAATTAACTACATGGAAGACCATCTAATGGATGATATTAATTATGAAGATGTAGCAGATATGGTTTATATGTCAAGTTACGAATTTCATCGAACATTTAGTATTATGGCTGGAATGACAGCTAATGCTTATATTCGTAATCGTAGATTGTCACTTGCAGGTGTGGAATTAATGGAAACAGATGAAAAAGTGATAGATGTAGCTCTAAAATATGGCTATGATACTCCAGAGAGCTTTGCGAAAGCATTTACACGTTTTCACGGCGTTTCACCCAAACATGCAAAAAAGCAAGGAACTAAATTATGCCTCTTTAATCCCTTGAAAATTAAGATATCAATGGAAGGCGGTAAAAGTATGGACTATCGTATGGAAGTTAAAGAAGAACAGAGGTTTATATGTTTAAAGAGAGTATTTTCTAACGAAAGTATAAATGAAGAGGGAAATCATGAAATACCAGATTTTTGGAATGAATGTCACAAGGCTAATCTTGTAGAGGTATTACGACGATTAAGACCAGACGGTAAAAAAGATTTATATGGACTTTGTTCTCCTACTCAGGAAGGAAAGACAACATTTGATTATGGAATAGGGGTCATTGTTGATGACGAAACGAAAGAATTTAATCAAAATGAAATGGAACTGAAAGGATATCATGTTTGGACTACTTCAAAGCAACAGTATGTGGTATTTGAATGCTTTGGAGAAAATGGCGATTGTATTAGTGAAGCATGGATTCGATTTTTTAAAGAGTTTTTACCACAGATGGGATATGAAGCATCTGATCATACCGATTACGAAATCTATTTTGAAAACGGAAGAATCGGTTTGTTCTGTGAATTGTGGATTCCAGTAAAAAAGTGCTAATTTTGTTTTACAGCCGTTAGGGAGATGTTATCTCCTTGGCGGCTTATTACATTTCCACAAATTGGGCCGGGAAGGTTTTGTCGTGGATATTTGGGAAACGACAAAACCTTTTATAAAAGCAAATATAAAAAATACAAGTAACTGCTTTAAAAGGTAAGGCACAAGGACTAGATGGGAAGCCAGTGTTCTATTGGCAGTGAGTCTATTATGCCTTAATGCCTGTAAGGACATAGAAAACTACATTTTTTATAAAATCTGAGTCAACTTCAGCACCCGTTACCAGCATTCGATAAAATAGCGGAGCAAAAATCAAATCAATGCTCAGTTCAATATTCATGTCTTTTTTTAGTTCTCCTCTGTCCAATCCGCGCTGTAAAATTTCTCGTGCTTCCAGACGACGTGGTGCAAAATATCGTGTCCGATAGGCGTTTGCCACATCTTGATCAAATTGTCCCTGTGCTATGAGCTCAGTGATTACACGCCCTCTATCTGTTTCCAAAAAATCACTCAGATTGCCAAGCTGTAGTAAAAGATCCTTTTCCACCGATCCCGTATCTGGTGTGTGTATACGCTGCTGTGCCGCCGCAAAAAAGCTATCTGCTACAACGGAAGCCTTGTTTGGCCACCATTTGTAAATTGTAGCCTTACTAACACCAGCTTCTTTTGCAATACTATCCACTGTTACCGACTGAAATCCATCCTCCATTAAAAGCTTATATGCCGCCGCAAGAATAGCTTTTTCAGTTTTTTCACTTCTGGGACGCCCTTTTTCTGCCATTCTATTAACCTCCTCGTATTATAGAGTCATAGCTTTTCTTTACCAATTCTCTAGTATAAGCAATGTTTATTATATAATAGATTTAATAAAAAAACAAGGATTGACAATACTAAACGTTTAGTTTATTATATAGTAACATCTTAAAACTTGCAATGTAAAGGAGATTTAATTATGAGACAACTTTTTCAACCTCTTACTATTCATAATCTGACCCTAAAAAATCGTATCTCCATCCCACCCATGGTGGTTTATCACTGGGCGGATGATACCGGCACTGTAACCGATCGACAAACTGAACACTATAGGGAGATGGCTAAGGGCGGGGCAGGCCTTATTATTCAGGAAGGCACCTGCGTTGAACGGACCGGCCGGCTCACAGACACCCAGCTCGGCATTTGGGAAGATGGGCACATTGAGGGGCTTAAAAGAATTACCGATGCCGTTCATCAGTATCCCACTCCTATTTTTGTGCAGCTCCATCACGCGGGGGTCTTTGGTTTCATGGAGGATACTGTTTGTCCAAGCGATATCACCTGCACTGTCAAAGGTAAGGAAAAACAGGCCCGTGCGCTGACCATTGAAGAATTGCATCGTATCCAGCATTCTTTTGTTACTGCGGCAGAGCGTGCAGTAAAGGCCGGATACGACGGGGTAGAAATTCATGCATGTCACAACTACTTAATTTCTCAGTTTTACAATACTCTTGTCAACAGGCGAACCGATGTCTACGGCAAGCAGCCATCCCTGTTTGCACTGGAGATCATTGGCGAAATTCGTCGTCGGGTACCAGAATCATTTGTGATTGGAGTACGTCTGGGGGCATTTGAGCCCACTCTTGCAGACAGCATTGCCCATGCGGTAGAACTTGAAGAAAACGGTGTTGATTTTTTGGATATTTCCTATGGATTTGAGCAGAGATCCTATCCTGAAAAGCCCGAAAATTATCCTTTTAGTGACCGCATTTACGCAGCACAGGAAATCAGAAAAAGAGTTTCCATTCCTGTTTTCGCTGTAGGAGGAATCGCATCCGCGGAACAGGCCGAAGAAATTCTGCAAAAAACCGGTGTAGACATGGTCGACATAGGAAGAGGAACTCTGGTAAATCCGAACTGGGCCAACGATGCCAAGTCAGGACGGGATGTGGGGACCTGCCTATACTGTAAAACCTGCATGTGGAGGGTTAATTCCGATAAATGCCCCGGAAGAAAACTCTTTCTGCATAAAACTTGAAACGCAAATAAATTTCACATAGTTTTCTAATCAATTTCACTCTAACCATAATGTTGCCGCATGGGAAACGGCAACATTATGGTTAGAGTCTTACGTAAATCATCAAGTGGTAGGAGATTAGAACTAATCCACAGTATCTAAAACTAGCATAGCTTATACCATAGAATTGGTAAAGAGAAGCTTTCTATAATACAGGAGGTTAATTGACAATGAGTAAAAAATATCTGATTCATGATAAACCCTTCAAAGCGCTTTTTATTCTAGCTTTGCCTATTATCATTGGCAATATGTTTCAGCAGTTTTATACCATGGTCGACTCCATGGTGGTTGGCCGTATGGTCGGCGAGGACGCACTGGCCGCTGTCGGTGCGTCATATGCGTTAACAACAGTATTTATTTCAATAGCAATCGGTGGGGGGATCGGCGCTTCAGTTTTGACCAGTCGTTATTTTGGTGCGCGGCAGTATGCGGATATGAAGAGAACAATCCGACTTTCGCTCTTTATCTTTTTGGCACTCAGCATCCTGCTGGGAGTAGTTGGTATTTTAGGCAGTTACAACATTCTAATCTGGCTGCAGACGCCTAGAGATATTTTGGACATGGCGGTAGAATATTTGAATATCTATTTTTATGGATTGCCATTTTTGTTTTTATATAACGTGGTTGCTGCGATGTTTAATGCATTGGGTCGTTCGCGTATCCCGCTGTATTTACTGATTTTTTCGTCGGTTTTAAACATTGGTCTGGACATTTATATGGTCGGACCAATGAATATGGGAATTGCAGGAGCTGCATGGGCCACACTGATTGCACAAGGTATTGCGGCAGCTACATCTTTTCTTTTGTTTTTGAGGGAGATGCATAGCTATGACGATACCATAGCTAAGGGTAAATCAGCACGTGAGCTACAAAAAATAGCGGCTATTGCCTTACCTTCCATTCTGCAGCAGTCCACCGTATCTATCGGCATGATGCTGGTACAGTCAGTTGTTAACGGTTTTGGCACTCAAATGTTGGCAGGCTTTTCAGCAGCCATGCGGGTCGAAAGCCTCTGTCTGGTGCCAATGATAAGCATTGGAAATGCAATGTCACCGTTTACCGCGCAGAACCTAGGTGCGGGTAAACATCAGCGAGTACGGCAGGGCTACCGAGCAGGACTGTTGATGGTAATTCTGTTTGCTTTACTCATTGGTCTACTATTGGAAGGTCTGTATAACCCTATCATTACGCTATTTCTAGGCAGTGAGGGGACTGGTCTTGCGCGACAGGTGGGAACAAGTTATTTGCAGTTTATGGGCTTTTTCTATGCCCTGCTTGGGTTAAAAATGGCAACAGACGGCGTATTGCGTGGTGCAGGTGATATGAAAATGTTTACTATAGCAAACCTCGCCAATCTAGCCATCCGCGTGATCATAGCTATCACATTGGCTCCGCGCTGTGGAATTCAAATGGTGTGGTACGCCGTACCCATAGGTTGGGCGATTAATGATATTTTATCATTTGCACAATACAAAACTGACCAATGGGAGCGTATAGGCAAGGCAAAAAGTAGTGTAGCACATGTTAAAACTTATGAAAGCCAAAATATATAGTTTATTAAATAATGTGAAAATCTCTTCTCACATAAAGCTGTTACTTTTTTGTAACCCATTCATGGAAAAAATCAGTTATAGTAGGATTCACAACAGTAAAAATCTCCCCCTACCGGTGAATTTTAAACAAAAGAAGGTGGAACCCTATCAGGGATATCAGCCAGGAATACATATTGAAAGAAAAAGGAGCACAAAAAATGAACAAAAAATATACCGCATTGATATCAATTCTAATGGCTGGCACGGTCCTGTTAGTCGGCTGTCAGAAAGCCCCCAGACAAGACAACACCTTGACAAAGCCGATTGATGATGTGGCAGCATTAGGAGAATTTCTTCCTGCCGGAGCAGAACTGCTGACGCCAAAAAAAGCGGAGAAAAAACAGAGCATTTACATGGAAGACCTAAATAAGGATGGGAATCAGGAAGCCTTTCTCTTATACAGGGACCCTAATGACAACCGTCAGGTCCATATGATGTTTCTGGTAAAAGAAAACGGAGCCTGGCAGAAAAAAGCGGATATGGAAACCGGATTTATTGATGTTGATACATTTGACCTTGCTGACTTAGACGGCAACGGAACGCAGGAAGTCACCCTAGGCGGCGGATTGTCCGATTCCGGCCATGACAACCAGTTTTATATTTACGAACTGCAAAACGGCATTCTGGAACAGAAAGCGGATCTTTCTTACGATACACTTCAGATCTCTGATTTTAATGATGACCAGATACCTGATCTTATGGTACTATCGAAAAAAGAGAACGAAATGCGGACCGCCGGACTCTATTCCTATGCGGAAGGAAGAATAAAGCCCATCTCTGAGATCGAACTGGATCCAGAAGGAACGTTAGAGCATGTTGCCTTAGGAACATTGGCCGATGGAAAGAAAGCATTGTTTGCGGACAGCGGGATAGGCGCACATTCCATGCTGACAGAGATCATTGTTTATGAAAACGGCAATCTTAAAAAGGTAGGCGATCCTTCTGACAGCATTCTTATGAAGCCCTATCCGCTCTACAGCAGGGATATCAATGGAGATGGAATCGTAGAGGTCGGAGGAATGTACAGCCCAAAAGGTTATGAAGACGCTGCCATGGCAGATATCCCTTTCCTTTACACTTATAAGGATTATTATTCTGATGGTTCCTTTCAGACAGTAGAGGAACGTTATTCTGACAGCGGCCGCCACTTTTATGTCACCATACCGACAGAGCTTCATGAGAATGTAACCATCAAACGGCTGGACAATGGAATCCACCTGATTTCTACCGTAGGAGATAAGGTTTTATTCGAGGTGAAATGGGCGCCAAAGGATGCCGTTCCTGCTAACAGCACTCTTCTTGGAACCGCGAAAGACATAGTCTTTTACTCGGAATGGAAGGAAGAGACAAAAATTCCAGCAAGTGCCTTCCATCTGATGGAAGAAGAAATAAACTGAGGTAACACGCACATGAAAACAATTTTGGTAGTCCAATTTCACTATTAAAGGATTACGTTTGAATCATGAAACCGAGGTCGTTATTGCAGATAAAGAAATCCTTCAAGGAAGGGAAGAGTACATAGAATACTTTGCATTAAATGGCAGCACTTGGTTTCCCACCAGTGTAAATGGAATGTCTGCAAAAAGAGAGAACATTATAATAGTAGAATATCTGCAGGGGAGAAGATAAAAATCCTCTTTGCTGTAGATAATGTAATTGCATACTCAGCAGAGATTATGCAATTGTATCCAAATGAGAAACCGACACTGTGCCCCAAAAGTGGAAGAGAACCAGCTGGTTTTTCAGGGGAAAGCAGAAAACCTGGATTAAGATTGAGAATATTAACCCCGAGAAAAATATTAGTGTAGGCAGTCTGCTGGTGATTACAACTGGAAAAAGTGTTAAGTGATTACAACTGGAAAAAGTGTTAAGCAAGTAATTGATAAATCACGGTGCTGCTTTGCGTATGTTAAAAAGTGACAGAAGAGTAATACCATATAATTGTTTTATAAAGAGGTCAAATATTAAGACAAAACTCCAAAAACGATAAAACAAAGTGATATAGTTTTGTCGTTTCTTAAAGTGCAATACATGCTTAAACCATCTATCGAAATAGAAAAAGCGAAAAAATCCTTCAAGGATATAGATTGTAAAGTGTGATATGACTTGGAAAAGTTCTGTGAAAGGTAGATCCTATTGTAATGTAAGATTAGAGTAATAGAGTAATTTGACACAGAACGGAAGAAATGGTAAGATTAATATAGTGATTTCCAACTATTCGCGAAAGTCTAGTTTAACGAATAGTTTACCAAGGAAAACTAAGGAAAGGTTAATTACTTTATTATTTTAAGAATTTTATCTCTCATAACCTTGATTACTGTTGTTCTGTTATGCTACCACACTCACACTCTTTATACCAAAATACATAAAGTACTTCAAGCATCTCTGCCTAAGAATCAAACGGTATATACTAAGTCAAATTAAAATAATTATTGTGGTAGATATAAATGACTGGTCTTTCAGAAAACATTTATCAATCTATATAATAAAAGAAATGAGGTCCAACTATGAGTTCTTCTCTCTCCTACCATCAGCAAAAAGATATTGAAAACGTAAAGCACCTGCGCCAGTTGGTAAAAGAACTCCCCAATTTCTGCGGAGATTTCTTCAGGGGAATTGAACCACGCACTTCTTCCAGAACCAGGATCGCCTATGCTTATGATCTAAGGGTATTTTTTGACTTTCTTATTAAGGAAAACCCTGTTATCGGTAAACTTCAGGTTCAAGATATCACTTTAGACCACCTGGATTCACTTCGGGTTGTGGACATCGAAGAATACATGGAATATTTAAAATACCGTTTTAATGATAAAAATCAGGAAGTAACCAACAAAGAGCGGGGAATCATGCGAAAAGTCTCTTCTCTAAAGAGCTTCTATAATTATTATTACCGGAATGAGCGGCTTCAAACAAATCCCGCGGCTCTGGTGCAGCTTCCTAAGCTACATGAAAAGGATATAATCCGGTTGGATATTGATGAGGTAGCTCTTTTGCTCGATGAAGTAGAAAGTGGGGAATCTTTAACAGAGAAGCAAAAGGCTTATCATGCGAAAACCAAGATCCGTGACCTAGCCCTATTGACTCTTATGCTGGGAACTGGGATCCGGGTATCTGAGTGTGTCGGACTTGATGTAGATGATATTGATTTAAAAAATGGTGGGATCCGGATTCATAGAAAGGGAGGAAAGGAAGTCACTGTATACTTTGGTACTGAAGTTGAGGATGCCCTTCTTGATTATCTGGACGAACGCAGTTTCGTCATTCCTGAGGAAGGTCATGAAAAAGCCCTCTTCCTATCCCTTCAAAAGAAACGGATTGCAGTACGCAGCGTCGAAAATCTGGTAAAGAAATATTCTAGACTCGTAACACCGCTGAAAAAGATCACACCCCATAAACTGCGAAGCACTTATGGAACAAGCCTGTATAAAGAAACCGGGGACATCTATCTGGTTGCAGATGTTTTAGGACACTCAGATGTTAACACCACCAAAAAACACTACGCTGCTTTGGAAGATGAACGCCGGCGCAGTGCCAGAAATAAAGTAAAACTTCGTGAAACAACTTAACAAATTATAAGTTAAAAACATAATATATAGTATTATTCAAAAACCTGCGCCGCTGAAAAGCGGCGTTTTCAATTGGCCTGGCGAGAATTTGGAGTCTATGTGAATATGGATTTCTATCATATTCTATCAACTTTTCAGCAGGGGCAAGCATCAAATCTTCCCCCTGCTTATTACCCCTTAAATACTCTCCTTGTCACACATCTACAACATCATATATCCCGCCACCGTTCCTTATTCTACTTGGCATGTAGCAATCTCCTCTGCAAACTGTTTTGCATCACCACGAATATAGGTTTTAAAAACATAAAGTATGCTAGTTTTTACATGCTTCCTCTTCTATATTCCCATTCCCCACCAAGTCCATCTCATTTAATGTTATACCCCCTCCTACTCCTCCTAAGAGTCCGTGCTTCAGATCCAACTTCAAATATATATTAGACAAAAAATAAAACTATATTGACATTTCTATTCTTACAGCATACAATAATATATAGAAAATTTTCTATGTGAGGTTGTACTATGGAAGAAAAATATATTAAGAATGCCAAAGTCCTTAAGGCTTTGTCCGATCCAAAACGATTACGAATTGTTGATATGCTTTCTTGTGGAGAACTATGCGCCTGTAATATTTTGGAAAAGTTTCATATTACCCAGCCAACCCTATCCCATGATATGAAAGTGCTGATGGACGCTGGTTTAGTGAAAGCAAGGCCTGAGGGTAAATGGATTTATTACTCATTGAATGATGAACACCTAAAAGCTTTTTATCAGCAGTTAGGAGAAATATTCACTTCATCTCCCGATTGCATTTGCCATCGTAGAGGTGTTGATATATAGATGTGTTACAGTCACCATCATTGTCGGTGTCATATTCCTTAGGAATATTTGGCACCGATAAAAAAATTGTCGTTATATAGAAGATCTTCAATGTGACAGAAACATAATTCTTCACGGCACGCAATTCTAAAATAAATTTAATGAAAGAAGGTAACTTTATGAAATCAATGCAAATTTTTGAACCTGCTATGTGCTGCTCCACTGGACTTTGCGGAGTAGGTGTTGACCCAGAACTGCTTCGTATTTCTACTGTACTTGATACGTTGAAAAAACATGGCGTAACTGTTGATCGCTTTAATCTCAACAGCGCACCTATGGAGTTTGTGAATAATAAGGTCGTGAATGACTTCGTCAACGACAAAGGGCCAGACGGCCTGCCTGTCACCGTGATGGACGGGAAAATCATCTTAGCTGGAAAATATCCCACAAATGCGGAGTTTACAGAGTGGTTGGGCCTGCCTACCAATCTGCTGGGAAAACCAGTAGAAAAGGCACAGAGTAGCGATAGCTGTTGTTGTAAAGGGGGTTGCTGCTAAAGTGAATTTGTTCGACCCTCATACTATCAGACTTACAAAATACCTATTCTATACTGGCAAGGGCGGCGTTGGTAAAACCAGCGTCGCCTGCGCTACTGCTGTTTCCCTGGCAGACAGCGGTAAGCGGGTGCTGTTAATCAGTACCGATCCAGCCTCTAATTTGCAGGATGTTTTTTCGATGGAACTAACAAACAAGGGGACTCCGATTCCCGATGTGCCTAACTTGGTCGTGGCAAATCTCGACCCAATACAAGCCGCTGCAGAATATCGGGAAAGCACTATTGCTCCTTATCGCGGCAAACTTCCTGACACTGTTCTCGCTAACATGGAAGAACAGCTTTCCGGTTCCTGCACTGTAGAGATTGCAGCGTTCAATGAGTTTTCCAATTTTATCACAGACGGCAAGGTACAAAAAGAATATGACCATATAATTTTTGACACCGCACCTACTGGTCACACTCTACGTATGTTACAACTTCCGTCAGCATGGAGTGACTTTATCAGTGCGAGCACTCATGGTGCATCCTGTTTGGGCCAGCTTTCCGGCTTGGAGAGCAAAAAAGCAATTTACAAACATGCTGTGGAAACTCTGGCAGACGGGAACCTGACCACATTAATTCTGGTGACACGCCCCGAAACAGCACCGTTTAAAGAAGCGGCACGGGCTTCCGGCGAGCTTTCATCACTAGGGGTCCGTAATCAAATGCTGGTTATCAATGGTGTGCTGACTGAATATAGCGATTCTCTTTCTTTAAACCTGTATGAAAAACAGCAGACAGCACTTAGCGTTATGCCGGATAGTTTACAAACGCTGCCTCTCCATATGGTGCCCTTACGAGCCTATAACGTCACAGGGCTGAAAAATGTGCGTGCTTTACTGAATACAGATCATGTAACTGTACACACCGAAACGCTAAACGCCGTTCATGTACCCACGTTGAATCATGTGATCGACGAACTGGCAGCAAGCGGTAAGCGCGTTATTTTCACCATGGGCAAAGGTGGCGTAGGAAAGACTACTATTGCTGCTGCAGTGGCGTTGGGCCTTGCAAAGCGCGGAGAAAAAGTTCATCTTACAACCACCGACCCCGCCGCACATTTAAAATTTGTATTGGACGAAAACTGCGGCGTTTCTATGAGCCATATCGACGAGGCCGAAGAACTGAAAAAGTACCAGTCCGAAGTAATCGGTAAGGCCCGTGCGTCTGGTATGAGCGATGGAGATATTGCCTATGTTGAGGAAGATTTACGCTCTCCCTGTACTCAGGAAATCGCTGTGTTTCGTGCCTTTGCAGAAATAGTTGATAAAGCCGATGATCAGGTAGTGGTGATTGATACGGCACCTACTGGCCATACCCTTCTCTTGCTGGAGTCCACTCAAAGTTACAATCATGAAATCCAGAGAACAAAAGGTGAAATCCCGGAATCCGTTCAGAAGCTTCTACCAAGGCTGAAATCAGATGAAACCGAAGTTCTTATTGTAACTTTGCCCGAAGCAACACCTGTTTACGAGGCATTGCGTTTGGAAGACGATTTGAAGCGAGCTGATATATCTGCGCAATGGTGGATTATCAATCAATCCTTGTACGGCACAGGTACCACCAATCCTATGTTGGCAGCAAAGGCAGCAAATGAGGTAGAATGGCTTAATCGTGTTGATGAACATGCTGATGGTAAATTTGCATTAATTTCATGGAGTGCCGAAGAAATCAAAGGCGACCGTTTATTAACACTTTGAAAGGACAAATGATATGGTAAAGGTAGCATTTATTTGTGTTCACAATTCTTGCCGCAGCCAAATTGCAGAGGCATTAGGACGGCATCTTGCAGGCGATGTTATAGAGTGCTATTCGGCAGGAACGGAAACCAAACCTCAAATTAATCAAGACGCGGTGCGCCTAATGAAGCAGCTTTATAATATTGATATGGAAGCGACACAGTATAGCAAACTCTTGTCGGAAATTCCGCCCGTGGACATTGTGGTGACTATGGGTTGTAACGTCCAATGCCCGTTCTTACCCTGTAAGCGCCGTGAGGATTGGGGATTGAGCGACCCAACTGGAAAAAACGATCAAGAATTTATTAAAGCAATCCGTGTTATTGAAACAAAAATTAGGGATTTGGCAAAAGAATTAAGCTGATAAAAGAAGCCGCCGTTAGAAATATACGCAACGGCGGCTTCTCACATATTCATCAGGCTCTTATAATATTTTCATATGAAAAGTGTATGCCGTCATTCCTCTTAACTTTCGGCCGCTTCACCTTCAACTGCTTCACGTATCTTAGAACCAACAACTGTTATCATTTTTTGTTCCGGATCAATAGTTGAGGTAAGTCCTTCCGGAAGTTTAACATCACTAAATTGAATACTTTCACCAGCCTCCAAATTAGATACATCAATTTCTATTTCATCGGGAATATCCTGAGGTAAGCCCTCCAGTAAAATTGAATCTATGGTACTGTTAATCAACAATCTTTTTGACTCAAGAAGTTCTGCTCCGGTAATTTTTATAGCCACTTCCTGTTTGATTTTTTCCGAAAAAGATACCATTTGAAAATCCAAATGAGCGATTTCGTTCTTAACAGGTTCAATGTGTATTTCTTTTGCCATTACGGTATAACTCTGGCCATCAGGAACAACCAGTTTAAAAATGCCATTCCGGCCAAACTCTTTCATTGATCTTCTAAATACATCTTTCTTAACAGCTATTGAGATTGAATCAACACCTTTACCAGCTATGTTTCCCAGCAAATATCCTTCTCTTTTTAACTGATTATTGTCACCCTTTCTGGTACTTTTTCTTAACTCAACGTTCATAACTCCAGTATTTTCCATAGTTATAAGCCTCCTTAATTTATAATTATATTATGGCAATCATCTAAAATCTTATGATTCAATGATGAAAACCTGTTACCTAAATTTCAATGTGATTTAACATAACAAAATATAATTGTCAAAAGAAAATATACATCTCAAAGAAAATATATTTCAAATAAGTTATCCTTGAATTAAATTTTAATTTATTTCTTTAATACAAACTTATTTTATTTATTATTTTAAAAAACACATAGAGTTTTAAATAACATATAATTAATAGTATAATATAAATCTGACAATTGTCAAGTTTTCGATTTGTATAACAGAAATTTTTCCTAATGTAGATATACAGCCATTGCTTGCCTTCGACAGAGTGGACCATGATCAGCGCTGCTTGCTTTTAAATATCATACTCCCTTAACTATATCGCACTTTCTCTTGCCGGTGCGATATAGATCTACAATCTGTTGCTTAAACTGGGTAGTGAAAAACAAAGCTGCTGGAGAATCCCGACCTGTCTATCATGGACGTAGCCATGCAGTCCGGCTTCTCCAGTCTCCCTTCCTTTAACCGGACATTTAAGCAGACAAACCACAGTACGCCTTCCCAGTCCAGGAAAATGTTCGACCACTTTCCGGGGGGAAGATTCCTGCACCGAAGTGCGACCGCTTGCGGTCATCTTCCTCTGGAACTAAAAAACAGCAGCCAGGTTTTATCTTGATCGCTGTTTTTAGCGTGCTTTCATTTGCTCATATTAAGATCTTGACCACATAATTCGCAATTTTATAGTACTGATGACTAAAAGAGATGATAATCACTACCCCCCTCCTCATAGCCTCTTGTAACCTGCAAAAAATTCAAATGAATTGATTGTTCGAAGAGTTTCTTGTATAATTATCTAAAGCTTATCAAATATTGATATATTATATATAGGATTTTCAAGCAACTACTTACTAAAATGAAAGTGCTTTTCTAGTAAGGGAAATAGGAGGCATAGTATGTACATTTATCTAATTACAATAATCTATCTTGTGTTTTTCATATTTATCGTAAATAGAAACAGGGGATCATTACTTAATGGATTTTTGTTTTTTATATTATTAATACTAGGTGGCCTCTCTCTTGTAATGCTTGCAGATATGTTTAACAGTACATTATTATTTTATCTTATTGCCTTTATTTCTGCTCTTTTGGCTCTTTTATTATTGAGTGGAATATTTGTTGTTTTAATTTTTTCATTTGGAAGTGCCTATTTCTTGATGAAAAGAGAAGGGCGAAGTTTATCTAATTTATTGAGTTTGCTTCTTGGTATCTGCATAATAGCCTTGATGATTTTAGGAATGATATCATTTCGAAACACAGACCTTAATAATGTATTTTCTTATGTAAAGCTAGTGGTCAATACGGTCTTATTCTACCTGATATTTATGTTTTCGAATTATTTGTTATCTTCTTTCGTGTATCAAATTTATATTCCAATTCGAAAAAAAGACTATATTATTGTCTTAGGCTCTGGCCTTATCCATGGGAACAAAGTTTCTCCATTGCTGGCTGGGCGTATCGATAAAGCTATAAAAGTTTATCTGAATCAAAAAAGGAAAAGTACTCCTCCAATCTTAATTATGTCAGGAGGGCAGGGTAAAGATGAGGCTATGCCGGAAAGTTGGGCGATGAAGCAATATGCGTTAGAACACGGTATACCTGAAAAATCAATATTAGTTGAAGACCAATCTAAAAACACCTATGAAAACATGTTATTTTCAAAGGTTCTAATCGAAAGTAAAGAAAAAGACCTTCGGCATACTCGAATTTTATTTTCTACTACAAACTATCATGTGTTTCGTGCAAGCCTTTATGCTAAAAAAGTTCACTTAAAGGCACAGGGAATTGGTGCTAAAACAAAATTTTATTATTGGTATAACGCTTTACTTAGAGAATATGTTGCTTTATTGGCAATGAAAAAGAAAACACATCTCATATGTATTGTCCTTTTATTATTTATTGTTCTTAGTGCCACTAAACTATTAAATAATGAAGATCTTCTATATAAAATTGCAAGAAAAACATTCAATTTACAGTGAAGAAAAATAAAAAAGTGATAATGTTACAGCCAGCTTCTGTAAAGCTGATTACAGACTTTAGACGAGCTAAATTCAATAT
>Ga0213825_1000330_pt1 | contig 35929 bp, 28 predicted proteins | sample MC6MC0900MG_FD_179896 | JGI IMG/M metagenome (GOLD analysis project Ga0213825, IMG submission 179896) | Enriched soil aggregate microbial communities from Iowa State University, Ames, United States - MC6-MC0900-MG | ecosystem: Environmental > Terrestrial > Soil > Unclassified | place: USA: Iowa...
TAGCCAGTTTCCTATAAAAATCCCAGAAAACTCAGTACAACTAAAAAAGAAAAAACCCTTGATATACAAGGGTTTTGACCACTCTAGATAACTCTAGAATATTACTGTATGGAGACGGCGGGTCTTGAAACGGAAAATATGAAAAGCGTTGAAATACCAGTGTTTTCAATGGTTTTTCAGCGCCTGTTTTAAAGCCTGACCCACAGTTTGACCCAAAACAAGAAAAAATCTAATTTTTGCTTACGGAGGCAATTTTCACCTTACCTACCATTAAAATCCGGTCACTGATAATAAGAATTAATCGGGTATAGTAATCTAGCAGCGCAATGTACAGCTAATGTAAAAGATGTTTATAGAAGTAACTATCGAGTCGTTAGTTTTCTTTCTTTTAAAATGAGTTGCAAAACACACTTCACATGTACGGAGTGTATGCAGCAATACAGTGTTGATATTTAACAATAACGAAATTAATAGCTTAATTAACTTTATTTATTTCTGTAACGGTAAAAAAAGAGTGGAATTTTTTGAAACACAGTGAAGAAAACACCTTTTCGAATAATCATTAATTATTGTTATATTAAAGCTTTACCGCTTCTCCAATCTTCCCTTACATATGAAGCAAACTCATCTTTAATTTCTAAATCTTGTCCATCAACGTGATCAACAATCAATATTTGCGGAATAACACCAGTATCTTTCCCAATGGTCTTAATTTCTTCAAATATAGTTTTGTACATTTGATTAACTGCTTTTAAATCAGAGTCTGATAGTTCATTACTTTCATTCTTTTCATAAGCCCCTTGTGGAAAATAAACTTGACTAGGTTGATCAAAAAACATTGTTAACGGCATAGGCGATTGCTCTTGCGTTGCAAAATATCTTAAAAAGCTTAGAAAAAGAGCTATATGGCACGACACCCAGTTTGCGCCACTTCCCATCTCATACAAGTGAATTTTATCATTTTTTTGAAGATGATAAACGTCGAAAGTTTCATCCATAAGTCCAAAGTTTAAATTTAACGGCCGATACTCTTCTTCAAAATCCAAAGTATGTGATAGACGATTCATATTATCAGAAAGAAAGGTTTGAGCTTCTGCCTTCTTATTATCTAAATCAAATCCATTTATCTCCATTTCCAATCGGAAAATTCTCGTTTTCAAATCTTCTATATCTTCATCAACACTCTCCAACAAACCAGAACTTGCCATCTCAGAATATAATATAATTCTAGCTTTCGCATAATTAACTTTTTCTCTTTTTGAAACAAGTTCTTTTGAATTGATAAATTTGCGTTCAATGTTTTTAATTTGCTGCCATACATCTTTTATTCTATTTTCTATTTCTCCATGTGCCTCTTTAAGCTTTCGAACATCCTCAGAAAAATCATTTGTAAACTTACTAGTAATCTCTAACTCTCTATCAAGCCATGCAGAAGCTTCTAACAGGGTAGCATCATCCTCAGAAATTTCTTCACATATACCTCCACATAAAGGACAAGAATATTCTTTTACAAAGTTTTCTGAAATACTGGTCTGATCTTTTAATTCCTGCAACATACCCGTGAAGTTTTCGCCATTTCTACTTGCATCATCTAAATTATCAATTTTAAGCAACACATCTCGCTCTTGATCCCTTAATGCATCTAACTCTTTATTAAGGTGATGGTATCTTTCGGCGATTCCATTCTCATTGAAAAGCTGCTTGTCATCAAATTCAGGTAAACTTGAAGCAAGTTTAAGCATTTTTTGTATTGAAATATTTGAATTAAAGGGAATATCTAACAACGCGTAATAATCTTCTAACAGAGGTTGTAAATTCTTTTTAATATATGTTGAACTTTTTTCATTGGCTTTTTGAATCTTTTGTTTTTTCTTCAATTGGGCCTTTAAATTATTTAGCTGGATTAAATCACTGTAATATTGTTGCCCAATCATTCCAGCAAAAACAGGAAATTGCTCAACAATATCTTTTCTTTTATAATAATCCGAGAATCTGTAAAACAATGCGAATTTACTTGCCATTAAATTCTGATGTTGAAATAAGTATGATACCATATTTCTTAGAGAGGCTTTTTTTCCTTGCTTTTCACTATCAGCAACAATATTAGTTACATATAATCCCAATGCGGATTCAATCTCATATTGTGCATCCTTTACGGATAATATAGGCTTATTCTCAAAATATTCTAGTGTTATATTATCTATCGGAAAATCTTGAGATTCTTTTAAAACATACATTTTTCCGCCACTTCCCCAATTATACCTAGCAATTACATATGTATTTTGGTTTATAAGCATGGGCATTACATAAAGATGTGAAAAATCCGTTATTTTTCCTTTTGGTATGGTTGATCTTGAACTGCATAAACAATAATCTATTATTTCAACAAGAGCACTTTTGCCCGTTTTAGATTCTCCCGTTACAATATTGACTCCCGGTTGCAAAGGAACCTTTCGCAATTCTCCTGATTTATTAAACAGCATAATAGCCTTTATATAGCTTCTCATTTTCTGTCCACCCCCAAGAAATAATTCAAATGATCTTCATTAGTCTTTGAAAAAACAACCCCTAAATAATGTGCGGCCTTAATCCATTCTCTTACAGAAACATCAAAATCCAAATATTTTATTGGCTTCATTAATATTATTTTCTTTTCATTTAATACTATTTTCTTTTTTGAGTACAAAATCACTAACGCCTTTTTCGAAAAAGATTTTAGCTCATTATATCGACTTAAATATCCTGCAAGCTTTACTTTTCCTGAAATATTAATATTATTATCTAATTTTTCTGGTTTATTAAATAAGGTTTCCATCTTACTAGTACTTTTTGCTGAAGCTAACTTTTTTCTTGATTCAGAATTTAATAGAATAGGCAACGCCATAAATACCAATCTTATCTCACAAGGCTTTTTGTATCCTGATAAAAAGCCTTGTAGGAGAACGCTATAAAAATGAGAGTTCATTGATAATGCTTGTATACTTTCAATACTCATCTTCTTCACCTACATCCCATCTAAACTTTTTATCGTCAACAATAGTATGAATAATTCCTCTTTGAAAATAGCCCTGATTTCTAACTATTGATCCAAAATCTTTTGCATCCCACCCCATAACCTCTGTATACATCAGTTTTGAGCTCTTAATTTCTACAGTTCTACTCATCCCTTCGGTTTCTATAACTTTTCTTTCCTTTATATATTTTAATTGTCTTTTTAACTCATTTTTATATAATGGTAAACTTTTAAGATATAAAAAATCATCTTTAAAATATTTAATAACAGTCATTTCAGCTTTCCAATAATCAGAAACCGCATCTAAAATTTGTTTATCATATTCAATTTTTCGAATGGCCTCTACAAATTCTTTATTAAGTAGTGATTTTGCTGTTTGTTCAGGAATAATTACCTCTGCAAAGTCACTCGGTAATGGTTTTTCACCTGGATTTGAGTAAGCAGGTGATTCTTGCTGTAATATTTTGTCAAATTCTTCTCTAGTAACTTCCCAGCGGTGTGGTGGGTCTTTAATAATAGCAACGATTCTTCCAAGTAATGCCCCAATATAATTATCACGGTTGTTTTCAGGAATATGTCCTATGTATGAACTAAATTCTTTTGCGATACCTGATATTTGATTTTGGGAGGATTCTATAGTGAATCTTGATAATATATCTAATAACTTAATCTCATCATAAATTTTTTCTGCAAATATTTTATTATAGTACTTTCTAAATGTTTCTTCTCTCTTTTTATTCAATTGTCCGATTGATTGCAAAACTGTGATTTTATCATTAGGTTCTTTAGTATTCCAATTATAAAAAGGTGAATCCGAAGATATTATAGCAGTAGTGTGTAAAATCAAACTGGAAAATAATATAATTCTATCATGTTCTACATACCAATTAGATAAGGTTTTCCAAAAATCCACATCTCTATCAGAGAGGTTTTTCTCTCCAAAATGATGCTTCACCTCTCTCTGAAACGAATTCACTGGTAATGCTGCCATAAGACTAACATCACCATTCACCTCAATTTGTAGTTTATCCCCACTTTTCAATTTAAAGCAATCACGTAATGCAATATAATACTGAAAAATATCCCCAGCTTTCACCAGAGTTGCATCATTTATAGCCCTATTCATAATATCACCGCCTATAGCCCTATTCATAATATCACCACCACTGTTTAAATACTAAAATTATACCATATTTTTCTATATAAAAAGAGAGCTTCTTAAAAATATGTTTTTTAAAGTTCAACCTTTCGTATTTAATTCGGACTCATCCAAGATTACCTTCTTGGAACTCATTGAGTTTTCTCATTCATCAAACGTCATTTATTGCATTGGCAAACAGCTCTTAAAAAGATATATTTAAAATGGATTCAATTGAAAAAGTTCTCACAGAAGAAAAAGCCTCCGCCTCTAATTCTACTAATATCAAGCATGAGAAATGCCTTTCCAATAAAGATGATAACAAAAATAAGATTGGAGGGAACTGAATGAACAAGCAATAAAATTTTTATCTTTATATTCTTAAAAAATGCATTTCCCTCTGCTATCATAAATTTATAAGCAATTACCTTTTTTATTTTATATCTCACATCTAACAATTCATGTATAGTCACTTCTGTGAAATTTATTTAACAATCTCCGATAGTCTATTCTAACCTAATAAAACAATTAAAGAATCTTCTATAAGCATTTAGTTTCCATGAATAAATCAAACCTCACAATTTAACAATTCCCAAATGTACTTAAAAATCTCATAAGTTTGATTAACTTATTTCACATACATCTAATAATCCAATTTTATTAATTGGCTAGACTTTCAACATTCAATGTAAAAGAGGCAAAAAAGACCCGTTGTTTTTTTGCTCTGTATTTATTAACACAACGGTTTATATAAAGTGAAAATCCAATTTCAGATTGTGCTGTTGCCTACCTCTGATTTGGTCTGGATCGAATAGCTGTTGCTAGATACCAGTTAAGTATTAAATGTCCCAACCTTAGCTTTGGGTCAACTATATACGGTGATAATACACCTAAAAATACAATAAGCTAACACTCTAAGGGCAAGAGTGAATAAATGAATGCCAAGTGCATATGCGACTACTTAAAATATGTAGGTTAACCGTTATCTTAGGTCTCGGAAAATTTATGTCTGCGGACATTGACCCTGCTTTTCTAATACCATTTAGAAGCTAGTCAAAATGCTAGTATAAGCAAGTTGCACCCGCTTACAAAGCGTTAAGCAAATGTGCTTAAGGTTGTGCTATGTAGTACTTAACAACGTTTTATGAAGATACAAACCAACAAGCTTGTTTATATGCTCCATATAGACAGAAGGTTTTAGGGTTTAGAAAGTCTTGTGATAACTGACTTCCTAAAGTACTTTATATATAAATCTCATAAAGATATTAGAAACTTTGTATAGGCGAAGTCTGCCCTTTTTTAAAATCGTAATAAAATATATTAGAAAGGATTGTTTATCATCGGAAATAGAGGATGGATTAAAACAGAAGTAGATCTGCGAAATGAAGTAGAAAAAATTGATGATTTAAGTAACAAAGGTGCGTACCTAAATTTAATGTCACAGTTAAATAAAGTAGCACGGCATGCAAAAGGAATAAGCGTAAATAAATCCTTACCACAGTATTATAGCCATATGGATTTATTTTGCCGCTTCTTGGCAGATAACTATAATTTAAAAACACTTGCTAACATACAAAACAAACATCTCATAGAATACGTTATTGAACGTCAAAGTGAAGCAAAATCAGCTGCTACAGTTAAAAATGATTTAGCTGCTATACGTTATTTTCATGACCAAATCCCTCAAACTCGGTATTTACTAAGTAGTAACCAAGTATTGAGCGAAAAATATATCAATTTTAATCTAGAGAGAAGACGTTTCGGTGGGATTGATCGTCGCCCTACAGATTTAGAATATCAAGCATTGATTAGCCTTGCTAAACAAACTAGAAACCCTGAAATGGCCCTTATAATTATTTTAGGGAAGGAAATGGGCTTACGTATTCATGAAGCGGTTAGATTGAACCGTACAGACATAGAAAGAGCGTTCAGAGAGGGCTTTTTAACGGTTAAGGGAAAAGGTGGTCTTATTCGCCAAGTGCCACTTAATGACGTGGCCATTACAAATTTAGAAGTTGCTATAAAACATATTCCGCGTGGTCAAAAGCTTTTTGTTCCTCCTGATCAAAAGGCACATCAAGTCATTCAACGTGTTCAGGACTTCATTAAAAATAATCGCCGTAAAATCATTGATCCATTGAATTCTCGACCAACGGGGATTGAAATAACGATACACAGCTTCAGGCACGCTTATGCAAAAGAGCAGTATGACTCTTTTATCTTATACGGCTATCCAGAAGATACTGCTCGTTTAAAAGTTGCACAGCTAATTGGACACAATCGAGAAGATGTCACGAAAATTTATTTAGCCGAAAACTAACTCGTATCTAGAAATATACTTTTTTACTGCTACAATATTTAAAATATTTATAGGAGATGATTCCATGCATGATGAATTGAAATCAGCAGAGGTTTTAGAATTAGAACAAAAAGTATTGTTACTCGAAAAAAAGCTTCAGTCTGAAACGAAAAGACTTAGAGAAGCTGTTGGAGCATGGAGACGTAAAGTTGAAAAGAAAGGTACAAGAAGAGAATCATTACGAGAAGGATATCATGCCGAAAGAGCTATGCATTATAAAGTTTATGTTTTAGACTTACCCGGGGATTTAAGTATTGATCATGTATTAGAAATTATCAAAGATGAAATCATTCCTAATTTGTATCCATATACATTTAATAGAGTAGATTATTCAAGACGATTTGAAGGATGGTTATTGGAGGTTGAACGTGCTTTAAACAAAGATATGCGCCTTGAAATTGACTTTCTTACTAAATATTACAGCCGAAATGGTTATCAAGAGTAGCATGTAAAAATGCATGCTGCTCTTTTTTATTACATCGGTATTGTTAATCAGCGCTTCTACCTCCCCTTTAGTCTGACTTGCTATATCTGTACTTAGATACTTGCGAAAGTCTTACGGTCAAATCATTTTTCTCTAGGTTGCAGTAATTGTCCAACCTTTCTATTACAATTCTCGAATTATAAAAATCATTGCCAATAACATCATTCCGTCTTTTCAACTATCCCTGTTTGGAATAAATTAACTATTATAAATGAAGAATTTTAAGTCGTTATTAATGAGGAAATTTATCCTCTAGCAGCATGTAATGCTCTTTTTTTATTAACAAATTCTTCAAAATCTTTATTAGACCAATCTAAAAAGCCATAAGTTTGATGAAATTCTGCGTGCAATTCTTTTTTTAAAGGAATACCTAAACCATATTTAAAATGTAACTTTAAACATACTTCAATTAATAATTCAATTTCTTCAGCTGAATAGTAACTGATAGTAAGATGAACCGACAAACCTGTTATTTTAAATGTTTCTTGCACAATCATATGAAACGGATGCTTTTCGTTAGCATGATGAATGACTAACTTTCCATATTCATTTGTTATATAGCATTTGTAATCTGTTGCTTGCAGACTTTTTTGTTTCCATTTCTCTAAATTACGACGCAGCAGTTTAGAAATAGGAGTAACACCATTTTTCCAATTTGGGTGCTTTTCTAGACTTAAATCTTTTAAACATCCACAAGATTTAGTGTGGCTACTCATGAATTTATCCCTAGTAACATATGTGAAATTTCCACAATCACATTTAAATTTCCATAAAATTTCACCTTTCGGACTTCTAAAATCAGCTACTTCCTCAACTGTTAGTAAATTTCTCTTCAAACCTCTAATATCTTCAATACTCTCTACTAAGCATCCACAGCTTTTTTTATTACCGCTTTTTAAATGCGAGGTGATTGCTACGTCATAAGTTCCACAATCACATTGGACCTTCCATAAGTGGTACCCATACCTTTTTTCGTTCAATTTTTCGATTACAGTCAATTTACCAAATTTTCCGCCTACCAAATTAGGAGATTTCAAACACCCACAGGATTTTTTACTACCGCTTGTTAAATCAGCAGCTTTTGCTAAAGTAATGTCGCCGCACTCGCACAAACATTCCCACAAAAAAATATTAGTACTCTCGCTATATTGATAACCAACAACAACTAAATAACCGAATGTTTTTCCTAATAATTCTGCTCGATTGCCATGTAAACATCCACAACTCTTTTTTCTTCCTCTTCTAAGATCTCCACCATTCACTATAATAGGATTTTCTAAATTACATTTACAAATTACTTGCCACAAAAAAGAACCATCTTTACCTTTACCCATAGGCCTAACAGCTGTTAATAATCCAAATTTTTGACCTGTCATATCAATCATTCTAATCACCTCATGTAGTGGTCTTTATAACCTTCCCAATTTACATGAGTGATATTCTTATATCGAGATAAACAAATAACATATGATACAAAACTTGGGCCTACCATAACTAATAAGGCTGGTATGGGCATTGTCATTCTATATTAAATTATCCGTGATAAGTAATAGCACCAACAATATTAGCTCGATTCATCAAAAATAAGAGTAAAAGCAGACGTCCAATTTGAGGTGTATTATCGCACTTCTAAACAGCGAATTCAGCTTAGAAAGTCGTCAGTTCGGTGGTGTAGATCGTCGGCCAACAGGAACAGAATATGAAGCCTTAGTGAATCTCGCTAAACAAACTAAAAATCCTGAAATGGCTTCTATTATCATACTTACTCGAGAATTAGGTTTACAAGTACATGAAGCTGTTAGATTGAACCATATTGATGTGGAAAAGGTTTTAGAGAGGGCTTTTTAAGGGTTAAAGGTAAAGGCGGATTAATTTGAGAAGTTCCTTTTAATAAAGACGCTAAAAATACGTTAGAAGCGGCCATTAAATATATTCCGCGCGTCATAAACTCTTTGTAGCAACTAATCAAAAGGCACCAAGTTCTTCAACGTACCCAAGATTTTATTAAGAACTATCACCATAAAGTTATCGATCCGTTCAATACACACCTAGATATGGTATCGAAATAACGATGAAATAGCATTAGGCATGCGTATGCTAAGGAGCAATAATTCGTTTATTAGGAAATGTTAGTCCCAAGAAACTGCGCGATTAAACTTCGCAAAACTAATTGGGCATAACCGCGGAGTTGTTACGAAAATTTATTTAGCCGATAACTAGAATAGGATTTTTTGCAGCTATACTATTTAAAATATTTTTAGGAGAAAATTTTGATGCAAGATAAATTGAGATCAGGCTGAAGTTTTAGTACTAGAAATATTAGGTAGATAAATTGTAGTACCTTAGGATATTATTACATTATTAATTTGGTTTTTTATACCATAAAGAAAGGTTGATAAAATGAGTCTTAAAAAAGATATTGAAAAAATTTTCTTAGAGAACACTGATTATGCAAACCCTGGCCAAGCAGTTAATCAAGCAAGTTCTCTTAATGCTCTTTCTGGAGATTTATACACAGATTCTACAAGATTTATATATGAACTTTTACAAAATGCTGATGATTCTGCTGTAGATGGTAAGCTTGTAAGAGTATGGATTAAAATTTTCGGTAATAATTTAGTCATCGCTCACTCTGGAAAATCCTTTACATCTCGTGACCTTCATGGAATCTGTAATGTTAATAATGGTACAAAAAGATCAGATGTCTCAAAAACGGGTTATAAAGGGATTGGCTTTAAATCAGTTTTTGGACAATCTGATAAAGTTACAATTTACACTAAAGGGGAATATTTTAGATTTGATTCTTCTTTTCATTTCAAATGGAAATGGCCAGAATCACAAAAAAACTGGGAAGAAAACAATGATAGACCGTTCCAATTCCCTTGGCAAATAATCCCTATATATACCCCAACATCTGAAATTGAAGTACATTTAAATAATTATCTAAGTAATATTGATGCAAATGTTGCCACAATAATTGAAATGAATAATCCTACGGAAACTTTACAAGCAGCGGATAAGTTATCAATGAATCTAAATATGTTTTTATTTCTTAAAAATATTTCTGAGATAAATTTTGATATTAATAATTCGGTTACTATTGAAATTATTCGTACTTGTGATAATAGAATCACCTTAAAAAAGGGCAATACCCAAATCTCTAAATGGTTGATTAATACTATCAATTTAAACATTCCACAAGAATTAAAGTTATTGTTACAAGAAGAGCGTAATATTCCAGAAAAACTTTTAACTACTGACACTATAGAAGTATCATTAGCAGCTAAACTAGATGATGAAGGTATTACAAAACTCTCTAATCAGGAAAAGCTCTTATATTCATATTTACCTACTGAAGATACAAAATATCCTTTCCCAGTTCTTGTTAATACAAGTTTTTTAACTAGTTCAAATCGTGAATCTTTACATGTCGACTCTAATTGGAATAAATGGATTTTTAAAATGGTCGCAATAGAAATTTTTAAGTGGATTGCAAAATTAGTTCAAACTGAATTTGAATCACAAGCATATAAATTAATTCCTGATGAAATACATTCTAATGCATTATCAGCTGAATTTAACCAAGGTAGAAAAGAAGCTATTAAAAATATCCCTTTCATTGTTTCAAATGATGGGGACTTAGTTAAAATTTCTGAAACAATTGTTGATTTTACTTTCTTATCTACAAAGGAATTTATAGTTAAAAACTCTATTAAAGATTTCGTTATCCAAAATAAATTAAATGAGATAGACCCTTTAATAAAGTTCGCCAAATATACTAAATATTTTTCTGATTTTAAAAAACTTGGTTGTACATATTTTGAATGGAAAGATTTAAAGTCATATCTTTGTTCGAAACACTTTAAAGAGACGCATACTATAACAAATAACATCAAGTTAATAAGATATTTTAAAGAGTTGTATGAGTCTGAAAAAGTTAAAGAATTTTCTTTAGTTTTTTTAAAAAATATACCATTTATCTGGGATCATAAAAATAATTTAAATTACCCTGAAAAAGTTTGTTTTCCAACAGCGGAAGATGAGAATTGGAACAACCCAAGTACTCAATTGTCCTTTCTACATCTAGAATTACAAACATGGCTATTAGAAAATCTAGATGTAAGGCATTGGCTTGAGAAAATCGGAATTCAAGAAAAAACAGATATCACTTATATATATCAAACTATTATTCCTAATATTGATACATGCATATCAGTTGAAAATGCAGTACAGACGATAAGTGACTTATTTAGTTTATATAAGAAAGGGACTCTTAATTCCAATTTATTAAAAAAATTATCAAGAATAAATCTTCTTACTCAAAAAGGAACCTTATGTCCAGCAAAAGACTGTTTTTTATCAGACTATTATGTGCCTAGATTGCAAATCGGAAAAATACTAGATAAAGATATTTTCGTTAGTGAAATTTATTGCTCAAACGTTAGAGAGAAAGATCATTGGAAACAATTCTTTAAAATATTAGGTGTTCAAGATGGAATTTCTCCAATTAAAATTACAAAAAGACTTGAAAAATCATTTCTTATTAACAGTAACTTCAAGAAGGAATATTTCGAAAATGATGATCAAAAATTTACTCCTTTCCTTACTACTTTCAAGTCTGATGCATTTAACAATTTAACTACTTTAAACTATATCTCGGATACAGAAGACAATCTTGAATTCGCTTCTATATTTTGGCGTGATTTTATAGAAAACTACACTCCAGATGACATAAAAGAGCCAGCAATAGCTTATTGGGGTAGATCAAGTAGAGAAGGTCAGATTTCTGGAAGTTCAGTTAAAAACTATATTCCATGGTTTATAAAAAATAATAAATGTCTCCCTACCCTTTCTAACCAGTGCGAAAATTCATTTAATATTTTACTTAATACAGAAGACTTAAAATCTATCTCTGGACCTTATTTAAATGTGTTTAATGGGCCAGATTTATCATCTGATTGGAGATCTTTTTTGAATTTCCGTACAAATATTGAATTAGATGACTACTTAACATTATTAAATGCCATCCATGTAGATGTTAAAGAAAGTGGAGAGATTAAAGAATCCAACTTAAAAAGAGTTCAAGATATATATACAGCATTATTAAAACAATGTGCAAATTGGAGTAATGAAGATATATTGAAAGTTGAACAATGGGCCACTTCTAATTTTTTATTAAACACTAAAAATCTATTTACCGAATGTTCAAATCTAAAATACTTTATTGATGGTAACGAAACTATTTTTCAAGATCAGTATAATTTTATTAAATTAAATGCTGCTAATAAAAATCATCCAGACCTTGAAAAATTATTAACTCATTTTAAAGTTACAATTTTGTGTCAGAGTCAATTCGAACTCATTAATAATCAAGTAGAAAAATGTTCATCTTTATCAAATAAATTAAAGAATATACTTCCTTATTTCAATATTTGGATTGGAGACAACAGTAACGATCCTCATATAACGAAAATTTTGGAAAGCTTACCAGATAAAATTTCTGCGTTAGAAATATATCAATCTGAAGAACTAAAAATTACTTATAAAGGTATTGATTTTGTTAAAAGTGTAAATATACATTTTAACGAAAATATTTTGTATGTAACAAATCCTTGGAATTCAAATAATGTTTTATTAAAGCTATCAGAAGTTCTATGTCGTTATTTTGAGTTAATTGGACATGACAAAAAGCTAGACTATCTACTTAGGTCTAACGAGATAGAGATTCGGAATTACTTTGTACAGGAAGGTATTAGTATACCCGACGGGCTAGCAGAGCTTATACACAATGATGATAAAGATGTTAAAAACATAAAATCTATTGAAGAAATTATACATGCAGTTGAAGAAAAAGAAATATCTCCAGAGTTCTTTCATTTATCTAAAAATGAGTACAGTCGACTAAGATATATTAAACAACTTATTCCACAAGCGGTTACTATTATAATTAAACATTTAGAGAAGCTTCCTGAATATGACTGTTTGAATAATCATATGATTTCCGAAAGCATTATTGGGGGTATCACTAAAAACGGCAATGAAATCGCCATTGTTGCAAGACCTTCTGATGATAATAAAGTATTGCTATATTACACTTCTGAGTTTGATGTACTTCAATATGTGGACTCAGAATTATGGTATGTGCATGGTAATAATATTCCTAGACAAATAACTTTAGGACATCTCCTAAAAGAAACAAAAATAAATAGAATTCCGATCCGTGATATTATTATCGATGATACAGAGCTAGAATCATTAATAAACCATTCTAACTCTGAAACATTTGAATTTAATCCAATACCTTATGTTCCACAAAAAATCGCCATCATAATATCATCATTCTCTAACACTGACGGAGGAACATTAATTTTCGGTCTTAAGGAACTTTCTCTAACAACAAATGAAATTGTAGGTCTTAGTAATGATTTCAATATTGTTGATATCACAAAAAAAGCTATTGCTTTACTTTCACCAATTCCGGAAATTTCATATGAATGGTTTAAAAAAGATGGTAAATCTATTTTCATAATAAAAGTAGAAAAGTCTGAAGAAAATATATTATTTAATAATAAGAAATATATCAGAAAAGGTCCTAATAGTTCCTTCGAAGAAGATGCTTATAATTATAAGCCAATCTTAAATAACCCTAATTTTAACAAAACTATCGCTATCATAATAGCAATAGAAAATTATGCTCCAAGAAATCAAATACGAGATGTAAAATATGCAACTAATGACGCTGAAGAATTTAAAAAGTTATTAATTGAATCTATGAGTGTAGAAGAAGACAACATTTATATGATTAGTAATGAAGATGCTTTAAAAAGTACTTTAGAATATGAACTTAAAAGTTTATTTTATTCTCTAACAGAAAACGATCGCTTAATTTTTTATTATGTAGGACATGGTTTTCATGATGGTGTTTCAAATTATCTTTCTACTTACGATTTACACCAATATAATATTGCAGCTACTTCAGTTTCATTACGAAAAATTCTAATAGATCCTTTAAAGGCATCTAAATGTAAGAATGCCCTAATTTTTATTGATGCATGTGCGCAAACTTTCCAAGCTGAAAATACACGGAGTCAGATTAACAATATTAATGATGAAGAATTTATATTACTAACAAATGATTTCCCTAACTATTCAATTTTCCTTTCTTGCCATCCTGGTCAAAAATCATACTCAAGCGATAAATTGAAAAATGGAATTTGGACTTATCATTTAGTCAAAGCAATTAGTGGTACTATAGATGAAGCAATACACAGCAATAAATATATTACTGATAGAACCTTAAATGATTACCTCTCAAATACTGTATCCACATATACAAAAGAAGAACTTGGATATGATCAGTATCCTAAAGCAATTTTAGATTCTAGCCATGAGAATATAATAATAGAAATTAGAGATTAAAACGTCATTTAACCGAGGGGTAATAAAGTACATTAGACTTTATTTAAAAAGTTCAAAAACAGCTAGCTAGCCTTCGTGCTAAGAAACAAAAGGCACTTGATATTCTGTTAGATGATAAGATTGATCAAGACGCTTATGACGGTCTTGTAGCTACATTAAATCTTCAAATAGAAAAGCTAATAGATGTTACTGAACTAAAAGCATATATTCTACAACAGCTTAATCCAAAGAAACCAATGATGAGCTAACTCTAACATTATTAGCTCACTACAGTAAAAGCAGACGGCCAAAAGAAGTCCATTATCGCACCTCTAAACCGTCTGCTTTTTATATTTCAACAAATGTTAAATTAGAAAAATCCCAAAGACACACCCCAATAAAGCTATGTTCAAAAAACGCGTTTAGAATAGAATTAGTCAACTCAAGCCACGCACAGCATTCACAATGTGTGGTGTATATGCCAACACATTTAATGATCACCATAATTAGTAAATATATATAGCGGAATTTCCATAAAAGGGTAATTAATTTAAATATAACAAAAACTTAATAAAAATTTCTTTTAACTTCAAAAAACTAATGCTACCTATCCTTAGATGCTGCTATATAGTTATGTGTGTTATAGTTCCTTTTCCACGAATATATACTTCAAGATGTTTTGCTTCATTAATAACCTTGTTTACCATTGATTCATATTCTTTAGTAGGTACACCCACATATTCTAAATTTATCCCCACGTAAGGAACGCGATAGCCTTTTGCTTCGACTAATGTCCTTAGTTCTTTAAACAATTCAGATGTAATATCTTCATGTGCTAAATTTCGAGTAGCTTCTTCATCCTCTAAACTCTCTACAATTTTGTATACATCCATCGTAAGTTGACCTTTAAAAAGTGCTTTCATCGTTTATCGATCCCCCCGGTATCTTTTCTCTTAGTACAATCCCATCTAAAAAGCCTTGCTTATATATATCTTGAAATAATAAGTGCTGATAATTAAGAATTGATATCTGTATCGACTCAGAAATCTCTTTAACTTCTATTTCACTTATGCCTGAAAGAGTTTTGGATAATTTCTGTTTAACATCTTTAACCATTTCATTTTGGTGATTCCTAAAAACTTTGTTATGATAAAGCACATCAATCCTTTCATCTATTAATAAAATAAGTGCTGATTCAAAGTTTCCGATAACGTTCAGCCCCCTTCTTTACTTATTATGTATATTTACGTTTTAAGTATAATTTATTTTCTATTGATTGTAAAATACAATAACTGTACGATTAATTAAACGATATAAAGTGGAGTTGAAATAACATTTATGAATAACTTGCAAATAGGACAGTTAATACGTTCGTTACGCAAAGAAAATAATTTAAGTATGAGCGATTTTGCTCAAAAATTAGATATTTCTCAAGCATCTATTTCACGAATAGAGAGCGGTATTCAGGAAGCGAATTATGCACTGTTAAGTGAAATTTGCGAACAATTTGGACTAACGCTTAGCTCATTCTTTTTATTACTAGAAAACAAAGTTGATACAACTATTAAGATTCCACCTCTACAAAGTGAAAATATAGATGACGAATTATTTAATATAATTAAAAATTTATCAGAGGAACAAAAAAAGGGATTATATGTACTGTTACTTCCCTATATCAGATAATTTCCCATAAGAAAAACCTTAGTTTCTTGTATTTAAACGAAAACTAAGGTTTTTTAAACTGCTATTTAGATGAATATTATATATTTGTATTAATATTTATATCTCATTGTATTTAGTATTTTTTCCGGCAAACTTTTCAATAGGATATTTCCTATTATTTTTTAGAAGTTTTTTATTTATTATATTTACTAAGTCAATACCCGTCTCATTCGCAAACAATACCGCATAAATCAAAACATCTGCTAGCTCATCCTTCATCTTATCTAAGTTCTTTTCAACTGCTTCCTCACTCGTTTTCCATTGAAATAGCTCTAATAATTCACTTGCTTCTAGTGATAAGGAGAGCGCTAGATCCTTAGGATTATGAAAATTGCTGCCAGTTACGTTGGTCTCGAAATTGCAAAATATTTTCACGTAGTTGCTCTAACTTACTCATGCTATTCACCTACTTTTTGATATTCTAAAAGTTTATTGCGCAATGCTTCATCACTTGCATAAATGAACAGACCCTTAATTCCACGCTTCATCAAGATATTGATTGAGTTTAGGACGATTTTTTCCTTTGCTTCATTTACATTTTCAATTCCGTCCATACCTGTATACGCACCTTTATCCATATACTTACTCGTATCAATGATGATCCCATCCAGAGTAGCGTCATATTGAACAGATGGCCCAAGAACGACCCCAACATAATTTAAATCAAAGCCTTGTATCGTATAAATTGAACCAGCCTCATGAACAGTTTCTGCTTTTTCAGCCCATGTATATTTCGTACTTGTTGTATTCCATGGGAGTTGATACTCACCATTTGATTCCTTCACGTAATATGTCCCACCGTCTTTTTTATGTATGTAATCAAACGTTGATACAACACGACTTAAACCGTACTTTGTATTTTTGGCTTTAATTTCATCATGCATGTCTTTCATCGACTCAAATACTTTAAGTTCATAGTTATTATCTTTAGGAAGCGACATTAATTTTTTATGCTTGAACTCGTTTATCCAATTGATTACGTCATCATTCGCCTGCATACGGAATTGGTTTGTTAACTGGTATTCTTCATGAAAATTGCTTAATTTTTTGAGCTCTTCTAATGTTGCCGCTCCCCATAAGCTCTTCAGTTTCAACACTTGGTTTTGGTCATAGATGATGACAACTACTTTCGCTAGCTTCAACAGCTCCTCTAAATGATTATTGCCATGGAAGCTATTATAAGTATCTGGCTTTGTTAACAGTAAATGCGCTTCATCAATGAAAATGATATCAGCCTTTTTTTCCTCTTTTTGCAACGTATTAATCAGAGATGTAGGCTTTGCAAAATTTTTTCCTTTTAAATGTTTCACCTGTTTAGCTATATTTTTATACGTTTTAAACATTTCCTCATGGTTCACAGCTAAATAATTTTCTGTACGATATAAATTTGAAGATGCTTCTTCTACTCTTTCTTGAATCGTGTTGAAAATAGAACTTAACACAACGCTTTTACCAACTCCTGCTTCACCTTCAATAACTAATAGACTTCCATATTCACTTGAGTTTTGAATTACTCGTTTCTCACAAAACTCGAGTACTTTATCTTTTAAATCAAGTTGTTCTAAAGATAATTCTTTGAATGGAGATAATTTAAAAATATCTTTGTTTTCAATCACATGCAGCTCATTGTCGACAAGCTTTTGTTCATGTAGCTTTTGCCAAAGTTCTTTAAATAGTTGTTGATCGTAGTAAGACTTGTTGTAGTAGTTGTGAGTAAAATCGCTAGCCGTTTTACTTTTATTTTGAAGCGTATATTTTTCATCACCTAGAAAGTAGTTAATCAGCTTTGTCTCTAGATGAAACGTTGCTGAACGATTGAACTGTTCATGCTTAATCAAATTTACTTGCTTAATATTTTTACGTCCCTTTAAATGAGCTTTCATCCGATTTTTAAAATAAACAGTTTCACCAATATAAGCTTCTTTATTGCCATTTAAAACATAAATGACTGGGTAATTTAAATACTGTTCTTTGTTGTTGATTTGATTGATACTTTCTTGTACAAAAGGCCATGATAGTATTTCGATAGCTGTCATTTCTTTACTCCTTATCACTTTGTAAAACAATTTCTTTATTATATTATTTTAATGCATTCTCATAAATCCTACTTTGAACTGTAAAAGTTGTAGATAAATTGCAATGACTAATAAAATTAAACCCTATAAAAATAATCAATTCTCTTCATCAACTTTGAGAAACTAATAATTTCGTTATAGCTTTTATCATTTATTCCTGCTTTTGGCATCCACCAATACAGAACCTTAGTTTCCGTATTTAAACGGTAACTAAGGTTTTTTAAACAGCTATATTTCACCTGCTAACTAAATCTAAGCCTAAGTTTGTTGTTGCGCTCCTATTTACCTACTTTTTTCATAATTTTTACATTTAATATTTCTTTTTTAGTATACTTACTATTATATAGAAAAAATGCGATTAATCGAATAATAATTAGAAAGTGAATGATGCAATATGAATATGGACCAATTCGAGCAATTATTAACGTTAGATGAAAGTGAAATTTTGGATTTTAAGAAGACGTTTTATGTTAAGGAGCGTTATGTAGACCTACTTACAGATGTAATTGCTTTTGCGAATGCTCACAGTAAAAATTCTAAATATATTGTCTGTGGTGTTAAAGAGGAGAAGGGTGTTAAGGATTTAGTTGGACTAGACTCATTCACAGATCAGTCTATAATTGAACAACTAATTTTCGAAAACATCGAACCTTTCTTATCCTTCAAGTTGCATGCTATTTCCTATCAAGAAAAGCGATTTCATGTAATAGAAATCAGACCTGAAAAGCGGCCTTATCTTTTAAAGAAACAATATGGCACTTTAAATAAAGGCTTCATGAAAATCAGACGCGGTGCTACAAACGATTTCACCACCCGCGCGGATTTAGATAAAATGTACAACGAGGGACAAGTGAAGTTACAGGTTTCAGATGGCTTCTTATATGCAACAAAACCTGAATTAGGCTGCGCTGAGTTAAAATGCAGATTAAGTAACCACACTGATAAAACAACAACAATCGTGTGGGGCTGTTTAGAGATATACGAAGGTGAAACTAAACTAACTGAGCATAGATTATACGGGATAAAAGACAACCATGTAGGCGCAGACTTCCAACTAAAATTAACGCCTAAAGATGAAATTGTAACTGACTTTCATTTTGGCTTCACCTCATCACAATGCTTTCCATTAGCAGTTGATGAAGATGGAGTTACCAAAAAAACACTTACATATAAAGTAATATTAATCGATGCTGATGATAACGAGTATACTGCCATCTGTCACAAAGGATTTTTACTTGTTAAGGGAGAATTTCTTTGGAAAGTGAAGTTAAAAAATAAATAGAAATTTAATGCGGGGGATTTAATATGGGAGACATCAAGTTTTACAAAATCAACAACGATAATATTCAAGAGCTACAAGAAAAATCTATTGCTTTAGAAAAATAGTTATAGAGTTTAATCGAGGGTAACCTTGATACATTTTTAGGGATTCGCTTTTTAGCTTCAGAATATTCAACTGGGAAAAAGCATGGTGGACGTATAGATACATTAGGAATCGATGAAAATCACTCTCCTGTTATTATCGAATATAAGCGATCTATGAATGAAAACGTTATGAACCAAGGTTTGTATTATTTAGAATAGCTACTAGACCATAAAGCTGAATTTCAATTACTCGTTTTAATAAATTTGGCCAAGATTTCGCAAACAAAATTGATTGGAGCAGTCCACGTTTACTATGTATCGCTGGTAGTTTCACAAAATACGACGAGCATGCTGTTCAACAGATCAACCGTAATATCGAGCTTTACCAATATAAGCATTACGATGAAGGCTTCTTAATGTTAGATTTAATAAATGCAACGATGGCACAAACTGTACTTACAGAAATGTCTGCTAATATTTCTTCAACTGATAAGCCTAAAGCATTGAAAACGATTGCAGATTATATGGCACAAGCAGATACAGAGCTCATTAATCGATATGAGGCACTCAAAGCATTCTTATTCGCTTTAAGTGATGATGTACAAGAAAGCATTTTAAAGTATTACATTGCCTTTAAACGTATTAAAAACTTCGCATGTGTTGAATTACGTACACAAAATAATATCCTCCTTGTATACGTAAAAGTAGATCCAACGAAAATCGAATTAGAACCCGGCTTTACTCGAGACGTTCGAAACATCGGTCACTACGGCACAGGTGATTTAGAAATCCAAATTAAAAATGATACTGACTTTGAAAAGGCGAAGGAATTGATCGTTAAATCTTTTGAGGTCAGTTGATATTATTTAATGGGATCGATAAATATAAAAAAAGCACACCAACTATCAGTTTGGTGTGCTTTACTGTTCCATTGTAAAAAAATAAAACGAAGATTTTTTTACCATAAATGAAAATGCCCCCCTAACTCAAACTATTGGCGCGTTTTTATTAGGAGGTCATTCGATAAATATTCAGTTCTGTTAAAACTAGGTTAGACAAATTTTAGCATATCGTCTTTAAATTTTCCACTCCCAGCAAAAGAAGAACTAAATTAAAATTACTCTTAAAATATTTAAACTCGTAGGCTATATTGTTTTATACAAAAAGCAAAGGAGCCATCAAAATGACAGAACGAGCATTAAAACTATATCTAGAAGAATTAAAAATTGAAATAATTACAGCTATTACTGAGCAAGTATCCAAACCTAATAAACAGTTACTCACAGTTAGGGAAGCCGCAGAATATTTAGGAGTATCATATAATACATTTCAAAAATTTAGGTACGAGGGATTAAAAATATTTGAAGTGGACGGCATTAAACGAATCTATAAACATGAGTTAGACAAATTTATTGAAGATAATTGCTATTAATGGAGGGTATATAAATGGCCAAAATTAAAACAATAAAACCATATAAATTAACAGCTGGTGAAACACGCTATAAATTCAAAGTTTATTTAGGAATTGACCCTATTACTGGTAAACGAATTGAAACTACTCGACGTGGCTTTAAAACAATTACCGCAGCTAATAAAGAATATTTACGACTAAAAATAAAATTTACAGATGGATATCGTCCTGATAAAAAGACGTACAGTGAGATTTACAATGAATGGCTATCTATTTACCAAAAATCAGTTAAATCCTCAACCTTTCGTAAAACAAAGCAACTTTTTCATGATCATATTTTGCCTTGTTTAGGTCATGTTAAAATACAATCAATTACTTATAAACATTGTGAGAACGCAGCATTCGCTTGGTATGATCGGCTAAAAAAACATAAAACGGTCGAACACTATGCAGCCAAAGTATTTGAGTATGCGATGAAATTAGGCATTATTGAACGTAATCCCATGAAGGTTGTAACGACGCCCCTTAAAAATCAAAAACAATCCAACAAAGACTATTATAGTCGTGAAGAACTAATAGCATTTTTAGAAGCCGCTAAAAATGAAGATATTAAAAAATATGCTTATTTACGGCTACTGTGCTACACAGGTATTAGGCGCGGAGAAGGTTTTGCCTTACATTGGGGTGACATCAATTTTGATAAAAATGAAATTACAATTAACAAAGCTGTTACCTATGATGAAAATGGGAAACTATTGATTTCCACCACTAAAACATCTGATCATAGATTATTAAAGATCGATGATCGCACACTTGAAATTTTAAATGAGTGGAAATCAATCCAATCCGATTTGCATTATAATTTAAGTACTGATAGCCTTGTATTTTCTGATAAGAAGAATAATATTACTTATCCATCTAAAGCTTGGGACTGGTGCAATAATATCCAAGAAAAATATAAACTCAAAAAGATTTCACCTCATGATTTAAGAAGGACACATGCTACAATGTATTATATAAGTGGTGCAACACATTACGAGATAAAGAAGCGGTTGGGTCATATCTTTAAGGATATTACATCAGATGTTTATATTGTTGAAACAGAGGGAATCAAAGCCAGTGCATTTGAGAATTTTATTAAATATATCAACTATTAAAACCACTTTTTTTCATGTTCTTTTTATTAGTCTTCAAACGCAGACACAATATAATGGTACTATTCTTCCTTACACTCTGTTTCTAAAGCAGTTTAAAGTTTTTTAAAAATTGTCAACTTCTTGGTATACCAAGAAGTTGACAATTTTCTCTAATAGATACTTTTAAAATAAAAGTATCTATTCTATCCAATTCTTTAATTTATATTGTTCTTTAAAAACCCTAGAATTATTACTTCCTTTAGTAATATAGCTTCGCCTATTATCTTCAAAAATAACTTCAAGTTCTTCATCTATCAGTTCTAATGACTCTAATTCATGCTTAATAATTTTATTAACTAAACTTAATTTTGGCGGTTCGTAATTTAATTTTATTTTTAGCCAATCCAATGTTCTAATTTCAGTACCATCATTCATTTTAAGTACAAAATGACCTTTTTTTAGCAAATTGATAATTTTTAATAAATGATTATCACTTTCTATATTCAATATAATATTATTTAAGATGTAATCCCAATCAAAATATTCCATCAAATCTCTATCTGAGAGTTGTTGGTATTGTAAAGCCTCTATATTTTCTAAGATTAAATCAGTATAGAATGGATCTTCTTTGAAAAATAATTTTTGAGTAAATCTGTCCCACAATTTTTTATTTGATTGATTTTGAGTTGCTGATACTAACAATAATTTTTCAAATACTAATTTTACCTTACTTTCAGATTTTAAAAGCGCATCATATAGCTCCAAATCCTCATCAAATCTACTAGAATAATTATACAAACAATCCATATATTCTTTTAAAGCTAATTTAAAAGTTTGATTTACTTCTCCACCTTCTAAAATTGCATGAATTATTTTGTCCCAGAATTTTCTATTTTTATGATGATACCCATTCCACCATAACGGCTGTGGAAATCCTGTATATATATTCAAGCAAGGTTCTAATAAATCTTTATTAATAAATTCTTGTATTATCGAATTAGTATCATATTCTAATATATTTTCCCCAAAAATATCTACAACCACTTCCTTGGGTATAAAACTCCCGGTTAAAAGTATTGCTTTTTTCCAAATATTATCTTCTCTACAACTATTAGTTATACTTATAATTAAATCCTTCTCTTCTTGACTTAGCAATTCCCAATAATCTATAAAGTGGCTTAAATGTGTAGTTATTAAGCTAGTTTCATCATCATTTATTAAAGTTTTAAAAACCTCTTTTCTTGCTTCGCTGTCATTCTTAGTCCCTTCCATTAAATATGCTGCTACACTCATACCGTAATCATCAGGATAACTTCTAGAATTAAGAGATTTCAACCACTTATGCCAATTATAGGAGAAATTAACAATTAAATTTGCATCATGGACATATTTTAAGGAGTCCTCAGTAACTGCTACTAAATGTGCTTCATGTATTCTTTTGAAATCAAATGGAAAATAATAAAAAACTTGATTAAATAATTCGTACCATACTTCCCATAGCTCTTTTTTTTGAGAATGGTTTAATTCTGACCACGGAATCCCATCTGTTATATATTCATCTTGAAAATTTTCCAAAAACCTTAAGAATCTTATTGATACTGGAGGCTCTTTCAAATATTCTTTTAATTTCGTAATTAAGTATTCCTTTGATTCAGCCGAATAATTACCCCAATTATGGAAGGCACCTAAATAACTTTTATATATGATATTAGGATGCTCATTATAAATCAATAATTTACTTAAGTTTATATCTTCATGTACAAAAAATTTAAATAGATTATAATATGCTTTCTCCTTAATAAATACCTCGTCAAGGAAGACAGCTCCCTTCAAAACCTCTAAGTAAGGAGATTTTATCTCTTCATTATATTCTATCTTTAAGCACTCCCAGACCTCTTTTGAAGATAGAGATTCTTTAGAAAGAAGATCTAAATTATTGCTTCTTTGTGTTAAAAGATTTTCAAGATATCTAGACATTGTTAATTCATTTTCAAAAATATATGGTTCATCATTATGCCATTTGATTATTTCTTTATTATCTTTATTTAACATTATAGTATCAATTAATATTTTTTGGTTATTTTTATCGAATCCACTAAAATGCTCTAGTAGGAAAGATATACTCCTATCTATAACTGAAGGAAAAATAGATTTAAAAGCCATGTACAACAGCTCTAAAACCCTGTTGTTATTCTGCAAATTTAAATATAAATATTCTAAAACTCTTATAGTTGAATTACCAGTAAACTTAGAAGTAGTAGCTATTCCTTTTTTCAACATTTCATATATGGCTTCATCTGCATAATACTCTATTTCAAGATCCTTAAGTATAATTATATAGCCTACATGTTGATAAATTGGATGATTAAATATTATGCCATCACTAGTAATATTTATATAACCACATTTCCTAAAATAAATTATGGCTTGTTTAAAATTTTCATTTGATATTTTTTCAAATTCTTTACTATAATCCCAAAGAATATTATTATTTTCTTCATTTTCTGTTAAACTAAATGATCCCCCCCCTATAACATCCAGCTCTTTTCTTATAGAAAAGTAATCTGAAATTTCACTTAATATATAATGTAGATGTCTAGGTTCAATAGGTTTTGTTGTATTACATGCTAAAGTCAATGCTATAAACACCTTTTTATAAACATCACTTAAGTCATTAATAATAAAATTAGCTATATCATGTGAGTTAACACGAGCTAGATCAACAACTTTAGAGGTTTCCATTTCTGGTAGTGCATCAATCGGTGTAGTATTTAATAAATGGTTTAATTCTCCTATTTGCAAATAATTATCTATACTGTGCTTTTTCAAATAGTTTATTATTTCATCTATAACATTTGAAAAATTTTCATTCGTAATTTTCATTTTCCAATACTCTTGCAAAAAGTTTGTATCCTTATTAGTTAAATCAAACCATGAAACTTCACCAATATTACAAGAAGCTAATGAATTAACATTAAAGACATTTAATAAAATATCTTTTCTAGATGTAATAATTATCTTTTTATTCACGTTGCTATTTGTACATATAATATTTAATTTCCGAATTATTTCAGAAACCCTTTGCTCAGGAGTTATTGCCCCAAAAGGGTCTTCAAGAATTAAAAACTTATCTTCCATATCATTTTTTGAAACAAAGTTCATTGCCTCATCAACTTCTGAAGTGATCAAACAATAATAGCCCTTTTGTTGATATTTACTCGCTAGTCTTTTAGCATAAAATGACTTACCACATAACGGGACTCCGGAAAGTAATAGGAAATGACTTTCTCCTAAAGTGTCCTCTAAAACAGAAAAGTCTTTATTTTCAATAAACAAAGTATCCACAGGGAGAACTAACGATTCACTATATAAATCAATTTTTGAAATTATTTCTTCTATTATTGATTGATTATTTCCTTTATAACTTTTTACTGTATCTAGCATTTCAAATATCAGTTTGTTAACTTTACTCTTGGGAACAAGATATTTTTTATTTAAAAGATTCTCCAGCTGTTCTTTAACTAATTCTTCACTTTTCAATTCCCAAATTTTAATTTTTTTAAATATATATCTAAATATATTACTTGTCGAATCCGTGCAAAAATTATCTATTTCTTCTTTTCTCTTGATTGCTAGCGGCGTAGATTCTTTAAATACATTTTTAATGTCTACTTTAATCTGATCAATCAGTGTGTAATTAAAACCTTTACTATTTGTTAAATGCAATAAACCTTTTTCATCCATAACAAAATTTATTAAATTATTTTCAACCCTATTGTTGGTTACAAAAAGTAAAAATCTATTTCTATCTTCATTTAGTTTTTTTAATAAATGCATATCTGAACTATATTTCTCAAAATGACTTATCCACTCACTAAATTCCTCGATTTCAATGAAATTTGTTCTATTTTTCACTTGTACATCAATTACATATTCTTCATTTTCGTATATGTATCTTATTTCACAGTCTTCCCCATCGAAATTTTCGATTTTACATTGAATACCCTCTAGTTCACTTAATAAAATACTTATATATAGACATATTAGATCTTGATAATCATATCCAGCAGCCCCTGCTATTTCTACAGACATTAGAACATCACCTTTCCCTAACTTCCTTTTAACTCTCTATAAAAGAACCCATAATTTAAAACAAGATCAATACTATCAGAGAAATTATCCTTGTTTCGTTTATTACGATTAATTATTTTGTCGAACAATCCCATCATAGTATCCCCCCTATTAAAGCTAATTACATTTATATATTTTATCAAAAATTCCAAATTACCGGAATTCATTTCGACAAAATAAAAAGATCCCAATCTGGAATTGTATTTTTCATTATATTTTCATTTTCCCTATATACTCCGAATGATTATAAAACACGAAGTCTAATAAATTCATGTCCAAAATTGCCTACTAATTAATACTGCATGTCAATTTTATTTATTTCTAAATTCTAATTTGTCTTCAAACGCAATACATAATATGATATGTATGTAAGGTACTACTCACCTTACGCTCTGTCTCCGTAAGCAGTACAGAGGAGGAATTACTTTGGCGAGAAATCCCCAAATCAAAGAGTACACATTAAAGAATGGCGAAAAGCGTTTTATGTTTAAGTTTTACCTTGGTACAGATTCATTAACTGGAAAGCCTATAACTACTACTCGACGTGGCTTTAAATCACGTAAAGAGGCGCAAGATGCTATGAATCAGTTACAGCTCGAGGTATACAGTGGCACATATAAAAAACAACAATATGAAACGTATCAAGATATTTATAACATGTGGGTTGAGCAGTACGAAAACAGCGTTGAAGAAAGTACATTTGTAAAAACTATCGGTATTTTTAAAAATCACATTTTGCCTGCTATGGGTTCTTATAAAGTTGACAAGATTGATATTGCAACTTGCCAAAAGCATGTAAATCAGTGGGCTAAGAAGCTAAAGCGGTTTCGCATGGTTAAGTCCTATGCTGCAAAAGTTCTCGATTATGCGATTAAACATGGCTACATTGATAAAAATCCTTTTACATTGGTTGAAATGCCTAAAAAGCGCAAGCAAATCGTTTTAGATGAGGCAGAATTTGAAAACTTTTACGAACGAGAACAATTAATAAAACTGCTTCAAAGCTTTGAACAGCAAGATAATCTAATGGTTTTTACAATATTTCATGTATTAAGCTATTCAGGTATGCGTAAAGGTGAGGTATTAGCACTGATGTGGAATGATATCAACTTTGAACGAAGTGAAATTCGTATTAACAAAGCGATTTCACGCGGTAAGGATTGTCAATTGTACCTGAAGACAACTAAAAATGGTGTAGTACGAACGATCAAAATGGATCAAACTTCAATGTCTTTACTATCAAAGTGGAAGTTACAACAAAGTAAGAATTATTTAGCAAAAGGCATTAATACATCTAATAAAAAGCAACTCGTATTTAGCAATAAATATAACCGCTTCATCCAACCTGTTCAAACGCAAAAGTGGCTCCAAAAAGTAATTGATAAATACAAGCTTCAGCCTATTACTACACATGGTTTACGCCATACCCATTGCTCACTATTATTTGAAGCGGGTGCAAGTATTAAAGAAGTGCAAGAGAGGCTAGGACATACAGATGTAAAAACGACAATGGACATTTATACGCATGTGACCAAGAAAACCAAAGCTAGCACCATTGAAAAATTTGATGCATACATCAATTCACGCTAATTCTTTGACCCAATTTTGACCTAGTTTGACCCAAAAAATGACCCAAAACCATTTGATATTAGTTGAAAGTTTTTGAAATAAAAAAAGCGCCAAACCCCTGATATATCAAGGAATTTGACACTTTTTGAAACTATATTGTTTCCAATGTATGGAGACGGCGGGAGTCGAACCCGCGTCCAGAAACTCCAATACTTCAGCTTCTACGCGTGTAGTTTGCCTATTTGCGATTCACGTAACATTATGCCGACCTTAGAGCCACAAGCATTTGAGAGCTATCCACATTTCTATATTCAACAATTTTCTCCACTAGGGAGTATTACATATTTACGAACTTGGTTCAAAGACCTTACTAATTTCATTGTATATCACATGTTCATCAAATGGAACTATATTATTCAATTTGTTATAAGTCGCCTATTTGACGATTCAATCAGAAATGTACTTCAGGAGGGTGAATATAAATCTATTACCTTTCCTTGTCTACTTCCTTTAATTCTAAATTTCTTAGTTTCAATTCGATTGTAAAGCATCCAAATACCATTCCTATAAGATAAGGTAAAGTCATCCATTTAAATAGCGTATCAATAGTTTGTTTGATTAACTCTCTCCCTTCATTAAATTTGAACATATCAATAATTAAGTTTGTAGATATATCAGATAAGAAGAAACTGTATGAAATAGTGGAGAAAATCGCCAAAGAAAAATAAATAGCTACCTTTAATTCACTAATTCTATCATTAGGAGAAGTATATATAATAACATTCATCATAATAATCGATAATATTATTGTTACCCATCCTAAGAACTCATTTGACATAAAAAGAAAATTTTTAGTCATTTCAGATAAATGTATACCACAGAAACTCCAAAAAAATGCTACTATAATCGGTGATATTAAAAACAACATGCTATATTTAAACCATTGATTTATGTACTTAAAAACAAAAGCTTTTAAAGAATAATAAAAAATAAAGAATAAAATAACTAAGACCATCCAAGAAATTATCTTTCCATATTCACCAAGTAATAATCTACCTATGATTAGATAATATAATAAAGCAATCCCCCACACAGCTAATTGCTTATATTTATCGCTCTGCTTAAATCTCCCCTTCTTTCCAATATAAAAGTACATATAAAATAAAGGTCCTATAAATATTACAAGTAATATACTCCTTAAGATTAAATGCAATTTAGCTCCTAAAAATATTGTTACTACAGTAAATAATATGCCATATACAGTATATAATTCATTTAATTTATTATTATTTATCATGTTTAAAGTATAATTTTTTATCCATTTAAATATTAGAGAAATTAAATTAAAAATTTTTTTCATTTCACACCCACTTTTATTAAATATCCACGGTATATTCAATGAAGTATATTTTAAATTTCCTGTCGATAAGTAAAAGAATGATTTTATTTATAATGTTGATAAGACTTCTACAAGTTTAGGTACAAGATTTACCAATACACTCCCTGTAGCACCTTCTGCAATATTTCTAATTGAAGCTAAACTTTCTTTGATAATAGTTTTTTGGGGATTTGGCGAAATCATTTGTGCTTCTAAAACCGTTAACTCTGATTTCAATTCAGCTTTGATGTTATCATCCGTTAGTCTTTCTAGTAATTCTTTCCCTCGTTCAATTATTTCCTTTAAACTCTCCACTTTAAATTTACCTACAGATATAGTCTGTGATGAGTTATTACTATTTTGTTATTTCAGCAATAGGTATAATCTATTTTCTACGCCCTCTAATTCAGGTGTTAAAACAGGTATATATCCTATATAAGGATTAAAAGCTCTTAAGTGACCATAGACTCTCCTATATTCAGAAGTCGACTCTTCATCTAAGTATCCACCTAATTCATTCTTTGCCCATTCTGCTTTTCTAGCCAATGCATAAGTTTTTCGTACCAACTCCACAATTGTTCCTTTTCCTTTTAATGCTTCTCTCTGTAACTCTAATACTAATATATGAAAGCTCTAAATTATCACGCCATTTATTCATTCAATTGTGGCAGGTGAAGGGGTGTTTTACATCATTATTGAAAGTGGATTGGATAAGTCTTTTATAAACGAAGCCTATTTCGTAAATACCAATAAGGGGTGAATTAAAATGAAGTACTTTTCTAGAATATTGATGATAAAGTTGATATCTTGAGCTTATAATTATGAAAAGACATAGTAATTCAACTATGTCCTTTTTCAACATTTAATTATAGATTACCTGCGTTATAACTCTGCTAGTTAAATTATTACACCTTAATATTTCTGGATTAAAAATCATTATATTATAGCCTCTATGGCAAAGTGTACTTTTAAATCCAATTCCAACACAATGTTCAAACTCTTTTTCTATACGTTTACTTTTTATATAATCAACTATATATTGAGTGGGTAAATAATCTAATTTACTATCATTTCTTCTTACAGGTTTTGAAATCTCATTACTTATTTTTTTAATATTCGATAAATTAAGAGCATATCTCAACTTATTAAATCCCTGAAATATACTTATACTTTCTAAACTCCTTAAATCGACGATAACTAGGTCTTCTTCTAATGTGAATTCACCCAGATATATCATATCTTGCTCTCCTGGTCTAATCTCTCTTACTGCTGTATCAATATGAGTAGCTAAATATAAATGACTAATCCCTTCTGAATTAGCTCTTCCTGCTGATGCTTTTTCTTTAGGTGGCGCACCCATTTCTTTGATTTCCAATTCTGAATCATTAGAAATTCTAGCTCGATATAATTTAGACCCTTTTTCAATAGTCACAATTAAACCTTTTAAAAATTCATCTAATACATCGTAATTTATATGGGCTGAATGAAATCTGTTTTCATGTTTTAAGTATTCAACAAAATCTTCCCATCTATAGCTTTTTAAAATACTGTTGGCAGCTATAAAATCTAAGTCTGCTAATTGCGGAATACCCACTGGTTCATTTAAAAGTTTTACTTTCATTGGAAATTGCTTTTCCATTAACACTGATAGTAAAAGGTACACCTGAGTAGAATCTAAATCAAACATATTCCAATTATGTACTAACTCGTCTTTTAAGAAACACAACATAGAATTCGGAAAACTATCTGGTAGCATTGTTTTAGGCTTGTAAATACTTAAAAATTCCTCAAACAATATATCTAATCCTTCATCATTTTCCATATCATAGACATAAACATCTCTAGATTTACATATATCACATTGAGCTTTATTTTGCTTACCTTGAATTATTGCTATTAACTCTATATCCTTAAAACATTTTTCGCAACAGTTCACCTTAGATTTCACCTCTCAAAAAAACATTCATTAATTGAATATGATGCATTAATGCCAGTTTTTTTAAAGTTGGTAATCCCGGATATGAACCTCTATAAAAATGTTCTAATAATTGCTCTATAGCGTATGTATCGATTTTTTCTCTTTCAATAGTACTTGTCCATTCTTCAAGCTTCGCTAGAGCCTCCGAACATTTTAATGCTGGGTCACGGATATCGTCATTTGAATCGGATACAAAATGTCTAATCCACAATACATCATTATCATTATCATCGTCATATGAAAAATAAACAATGTGGAGTGCTATTGCGTATGGAGCAAATCCACCTTCACTATAATCATTTCCTACTACAGAATAATCAGAAAAACCTAGAAGTCCTTCAGATTCATAATGTAGATGCTCTTCGGAAAAAAATTCATCAACTTTTAAAGAATAATCAGTATTTCTTTTCTGTTTTTTAAATACATTTTTTAAACAAATTAAATTTTGTCCTCTCAATCTTCTCTTAAAAGATTGTTCATATGGGATGATATTATATTTCGGATTAACATTATAATAAATTTCTTTATATTGTTTCAGAAGTCCCACTTTCTCTTCGTTGTGGATAATAGCTATGTCTTCAATATTTTTGTCAATATTAGTAGCTATCTCATGTATTTCAACTGTTGAGTTTTCATTGAAAAAGTGTGTAATAATAATATAAGGACTCTTTAATAATTCTACATAACATTCGAATAACTCATGAGCTTCTAATTCTTTTGCGAAATTTCCCACACAAGGATTTTGAATTAGAAGTACCTCTCTTTGTTTTTCTATAAAAGCTTTCAATGTCGAAATAAGAGTTGAAGAGAGCTTTATCGGCTCTATTATTGGAACTATAAGTTCATCTATTAAATCCTTCTCTACTAACTCCCTAATTGCGATTAAATCAAACTGCCTCCCTCTCAAATACGGAAAATACACAGAATACACTCCTTTATTAGTTAAAAATATCAAGTATTTTTTTATAACCTGTTGTATTGAATTTACTACTGTATATCAACCATCTCAATTCATAAGGTATAATCTGCATGGTTTTTTTCACAAACTCTTCTTCTCTTTCCCAAATTTCATTAAAAACCAATTTTTGAGCTTCTAATATTTCAATTTGCAAAAATAATTTTAGGCATTCAGTATAATACTCAAACGCCTTTACGTTCGGCAAGTACCCAAAATATCCCATTACTATTCTCTCATATTCACTTTTTCTAAGCAACTTAAATAAAGCCTTATGATTTAAAAACTTCTCGTCTTCCTCTGCTTTTTTCTTTAAACTTAACGTATTCCGATTTGTTAAAACGTATATACCAACTTTAGTATCTTTTAAAATTCTATAAAGTGGATAATAAGTGTTTTCAGCAGTAACAACATAAACCAAAGAAGCAATTTTATAATAATCAATAATTTGGTGCTCTAGTTTACCGAAATTATCTAATTCAGTTTTTATTTCATACACTATTGGAGAATTTTTATTCACAATTATCATATCAGCCTTAGATTTATTTATTATTACTTCATTCATCGCATATGTAGTATTTAGGTTATGCTTACCTAAAACAAGTTTATTAAACAATGTATTCTTATAAAAATATTCATTTCTGTAATATTTTTTCATTATTTCATAACTTTCTAGCAATTCTTCTACATTTTCATTTACTGCTCTTAAATCTTTATAATAATCATACTTTTTCAACATACTCTCTATATACTTTTTAGAATATATATTAGTTAAATTACTTTGTTGCATTTTACTCACCTTTATTCTTTTTTTCATTAATAATCTTATACACTGTCGCTCTAACGATATTATATTCTTTTGCAATATCCGTTGCACTCTCTACTGCTTCAAACAATGCACGTACACCTTTCCTTTTTCCATCAATAGCTAACCTTCCACCAATAAGACCACGTTTGTGAGCAGCATCTAAACCTGCCTTAGTGCGTTGTTGGATAATGTCACGCTCAAATTTTGCAAATACAATCAACATCCCGAACAAACATAGCTTTTCCAGTTGGTGTAGATGATACTCACATTCCGCAGTTCTCTTGACAAATTAAAAAGTATTTTAATCCCTTGATATATATAGCTTTTCAAACAACGCCGCCGATTTATTTTAAATATGAGTGCAGTTGGTTTTCGTGAAAAAGGCTGTTTTTAGGCTGAAATCATGCAATTTCACACTATTTACACAGCTCACTACATATTTTCGAAAAATCCAAAATCTCTACACACTCAGTCGTATCAAAGGTTAAAAATACATTGCGAAGAAAATTTAAAAGTGCGGAATGTGAGATGATAGACGTATCGAAGGTATCATTCTTCGTCTAGATACCTTCTCGACATAAAAAGGCTACCTTCGCATCGGAAGATAACCTTCTAGTTCATTCGTTACTAATCTCCTTACTTACAGTTACACCACTTCAGTTGTTAAGACCGAACAAGAAGTAGTATTCTCTTCCCTACTGATTTCGCTCTTTCAGCTTTTGATATATCTGCGTTTCATCTCACAATCATTGGGCAACTACCACTTCCCAACGATTTCCTATAATCTTTATTGTAAAGTAGTATTAGCTCGTTGTGAAGAAGGAATTTCGTGTGAGTGCAACAGGTCACATTTAGATAGGAAGATACCCACTCCAATATCGGAAATGCCCCTTTTGTCCACTACAAACTCTGTAAACATCCCTAAAACTCAATTGGCAAACCTAGTCAACATCGAAGCACAGGAACGCTCACAAGACATTCTCGAATGACCTTATCTGTTTTCACAACACAAATAAAAACAAGATAGATACTTGCACTACCTCGCTTTACTGCTATACTTATTCATCTGTCAATCTAAGACAATTCCTTGAATAATGCTTTTAGGACAATGGATAATAGGTACACCAAATTAAACAGTTACACCTATAAAGTTTGTATGCTTTTTGTTGATATCCCACTTTAATTGAACTACTAATTTTTATGAAATTTCCTGAATATCAGCTTCAAGTTCAAGTATCTTTCTTCTAACCCTTTTATTAAAATGATACTCTATATTTTTATCAGATTTTAAATCTTTCCGTTTAATGTCGAAGGTATTTATAAGTAATAACCTTTTTTCTTCAATTGATAATTCGCTCGGCTTAAACAGATATTTACTTTTCTTTCTACGCTGAATTATTTCGTAATATGCCTTCGAAAATTTCTTGATTTTACCTTTATCTATTACACCTTTTAAATCATATCTTGCAATTAAACTTTCAACAAAATAATCTAGGTGGTAAAGTACTCTTAAATCATTAATTTGAGAATAAAAAAAGAGCCATCCATACTTCTTTTCTCTATCTTTTTCTTCTGAATCAATTTCATTTTTACTTTTATCGCTATCTTCTAATTCCTTAACAATTGCACCTGTAATTTTCAAATTTAAGTAAAAAATTAATTCCGCTGATTTCATCTTACCTTCAGAATTTTTAAACTTAGAAAACAAGGCTACTAAAGAGTTTTCCATCTTAGAAATTGATTCACCTTTAACAGTGCATAACATAGCACTAGGTGTTTGAATAAATTCATAGCCTAAATATGTCATACCAGAAGATAATTTCCCATTTTCACACTTTTCTTCATTCACACACAAGAGATAGGTGTTTGTAATTTCACTAATGATTTCATTCTTTAAATCACCAATATCAGTTGAATTACATAAAATTAAAATATCATCAACATACCTAAAGTATGCTATATCAGTTCGTGACTTATATTTCGAATCTAACTCTTTAAAATAAATTTCAGCTAGTACGTTGGCAATAGGAATACCTTGAGGAACTCCTGTAGTATTTTCTTCGACACTAATATTTTTCCTATGATAACTGTTTACAGTTGGATTTTTTATAGCAGAAACAATAACATTTTTCAGTTCTTTTTTTCGTATTTTTGTACTTAGTCTTTTAATCAAAAAATCATGATTTAATGACCCAAAAAAGTTACTGATATCAATTTTTATGTAGCTATCATAAAAACTACATTCTTGAGTAAACTCATTTATTACCGTTTGAACTAACTTTAACTCAATTTGAAATGTCTCCATCAATATTTCATGAATTATTTTTAAAACAATTCTATCTCTCAATGCAGGGATTGAAATTAATCTAGGTAAACTATTTCGATTTTTGAGTATCAGCTTTTCTTTATAATAAGTGAATTTATAGTTATTATTATTAACTTTATTAAGTATTAAATCTATTTGGTTTTCTTTAATTTTATCAAAATTTTTCATCTGTAATTTATCGATACCCGCAGCCGTATTAGCTTTGATATATAGTGGGTATTTACTTAAAATATATTTCTTATTAAATTTCTTTTTATATACTCTAGCTGCTTGAACCAAGTTTAATCACCCCAAAAAAAGCTAAAATAATTAATAACATTGTGATAAGTGGTATTGAATACAGTAAAATCCAAATTATTAAACTAGCTATTTTGTAATAAATATGTTTTACAATTTCAGAAACAGTTGCATTATTAGAACCGATTTTATAAGCTATGAAATCTTTATCAATATGATTATCTGTTTTATCTAAAATCTCATTATATTCTTTTTGACATGTTGAATAACCTTTAATTAATTCCTCATCAGTTAATTCTTTTGAATGTAGAATGGAGTTATGGACACATCCTGGTTAAGTAAGTATTATTATAACCAAGAGAGGACGTGTCTGTTTTATGAGTCAAAAACGATACAATCAAGAATTCAAACAAACTGTAGTGGAACTTTATAATGCCGGTACACCG
>Ga0213825_1000333_pt1 | contig 35643 bp, 38 predicted proteins | sample MC6MC0900MG_FD_179896 | JGI IMG/M metagenome (GOLD analysis project Ga0213825, IMG submission 179896) | Enriched soil aggregate microbial communities from Iowa State University, Ames, United States - MC6-MC0900-MG | ecosystem: Environmental > Terrestrial > Soil > Unclassified | place: USA: Iowa...
GACTTTAGTAATGTCGTATTTTTTGATGGGCAGTTTATTTATTAAGATATGTACGTATAAAAAAAAGAGGTTGCAGTATAATACTTGCAACCTCTTAATAACCAAAAAAAACACTTATGAAGTACAAAGATAATTATTTTTATATGCACGCATATAAAATTTTAATTTTTTTAACTATTTATTGAATGTTTCCATCTCATCTCTTGCCAAACTTCCCGGTTTTTTCTAACTAAATACTGTCATTCCGGACTTGTCCAGGAATCTGTAACATATAATACCCAATTAGTTCTACCACTCAAATCCACGTCAGTTCGAGAACCAAAAAAAGTAAAGATTAAAAACAAATTTGCATAGATATCGAGAATCAAAGCGCCATTGGTATCAAATCGACAGTTAAATTGTTGAAGCAAGCGTAAACTAATCGGGGAGCAGAGCGAAATCGAAGATTCATGAATACATTATTTTATAATAGTAAAGAATGAATACATTTCGATTAGTTAGCTTGTAAGACATTATTTAACCGATTTTATACCTAGGCAAGAATAAAAAGAAAAGATTTTTGGTACTTTTTATCTTTAAAAATCGTAAGATTCACGACTTCCAAGCTGTAAAATAATGCCTGGGCGTAAAGTACAGAAAAACCGAAATAGATCTCTTACTGCAATGGAGATTCCGAAGCCAAATATCCCTATTACAATTAATCTTTTCAGCTAAACAGATTTTGTCCAGATCTACCGATTCAACAGTTAAACGATTGAACTGTTTAACACCCGAGGACGAAGTCCAAAGTCTGCGAATACATGGAGCAGAGTATGTGGGGAGCGAAGCTAATTCCCTAATTCCCCAATAAAAAGAGTAGGAGGGCGGTGTTAGTTTACTCAAGTTATTTTGTTGTAAAAAGCGCTTAAAGCATTTGTTTTTCACACAGTTCATTTTATCTGTAGTGCCAATGGCGTTATTTCAACTTTTTCTCTTTCTGTGGCAAAGTGTATTTTTGATTTTTAAGTATTGAGGTAATAGCTTCGGAAATTTCAAAAATCTTACCTTGATAGTTATTACTTAAAAGTATCACACTAAAACCATTCTTTATATCTGTCATCATTAGTGCCTCATAATTTCCTCCTCGTCCGTCGTGTGAATGTTCAACTAATTGTTTATTTCTAAATTTAGTTTCACCTAAAGCAGATTGAGTATCTTCTTGATTGAAGTGTCGACCTAATTCAAATAATGAATTTTTACTGATAATTTTGTTTGAATGAAGATTGTCTGCAAACTTTAATAAATCAGTTGTTGTTAAGAAAGCTCCACCAACCAAAAAATCGGGTTTGTCTTCGACCAATTTGTTATTAAAACCTTTGGCAATATTGTTATTTTCTTGAATAGGAGTTATTTCTGCCGAATTCATCTTCAAAGGTTTGAAAATATTTTCCTGAACATAATTTTTGTAACTCATTCCGCTAATCTTTTCAATAATAAAAAGTCTGAGAAAAAAATTATTGTTATTATAATCGTATTGAGTTCCTGGGTTGAAATTTAATGTGTCAATTGTTTTTAAATCCTCAAAAATATCCTTGTTACTTTTAATTTTTTTCCAGTTTACATCAGGTATTCCACTGGTATATTGTAATAAATCTTTTATAGTTACTTTATTTGACCATTCTGGCAATTCCGGAAAAATTTTTGAAATTTTATCATTTAATTTCAGCTTTCCTTTTTCTATTAACTGCATCAATGCAACTGCACTAAATTCTTTAGTAATTGACCCAATATTGAATTGAAAATCGCTTGTTAATTTTGTATTTTTATTAGCATCGGCAAATCCAAATGAAGAATTATAGATGATTTTATTGTTTTTTGAAATAAGAATATTCCCATTAAACATTCCATTATTATGCGACCAATTCATTAAACTGTCAATTTGGTTTACAATAGTTGTTTGCGAGTAAATTTTACTTGTAAAGAATAAGAGAATTAGAAAAAACTGAAATGAATATTTTTTATCTAGCATATTTTTTGTTCTGATTGTTTTTGCACGTTGGTAATATGGCATTACTGCTAACGTTTCGGGGTTTGCCGAAGGCGGGAATTTTTAGCACAAATGTTCAATAGAAATACTGCTGTTGAATCTTGTACAAAAGTTCAATCGAAGAACTTCAGCCCGCTTTTGGCAAACTCTTGTTAGTGGCAGTACTTTTTAGTTCGTTAATTTAGTTTGATATTTTTCTAATTTGTTCCATATTCCATAAAATGTGTCATTTCCAATTTTGTCGGAAAAAGATGTGTTTATTATCAAAATTCGTCCAATATTATTTTTTGGGTCAAAAAACATCATTGAACTAACTCCTGGGTCACCACCTGTGTGTCCGATATAGCCTGTGTAGCCAAAGCCCATAAAAATACCCACATTATAACTTTCGCTAAATGGATTTTTAACGTTACGGTCTATGAAATTTTTTGCTTTCAATTGTGGTTTAAAATATTCCTTGAAACTTTCTTTGCTCAATATTGTTCCGTTACCATTATAACCTTTGATAAGTTCGGTTAAGTATAAACTCAAATCATTTATTGACGTGATAAAATTTCCGTCTGGATAGGAAACCATACTGTAAAACGGTAAAACTTTTTGTGGATTTTCGTAAAGTTTAGAATAGTGAGCAAAGTCAATATCTTCAAAATGCCAACCCGAAGCATTCATTTTTAATGGTTTCAGTATATGTTTTGTGGTAAACTCGTCAAACTTTTCGCCTGTTGCTTTTTCAATCACAAGGGCTGCTAATGTTGTTCCAATGTTTGAGTATTCGTAAATGTTACCAGGTTCGTTTTTTGAATAAATTTCTTTAATATTCCACTTGCCTTTTTCACTTAATAAATTTGATAAAAACATTTCCATAGAAACTACGGAATCTTTTGGATTAAAGGCTTGTGTTTCGTCAAAAACTAAATTCATTCCATTTAAGTCTTGGTTTTCTTTCAAAAAGTAGTTTTTAGTCAAGTAAAATTCATTGTCAACAATACTGGAAGTATGAGTAGCCAAATGTCTTATGGTAATCACATTAGTGGGAAAGTTTGGATTAACTACTTTAAATGGTAAATATTTGTTTATTGGGTCATCTAATTTAAGTTTCCCCAATTCTTGTGCTTTCAATAAAGCCAACCCAACAAATGTTTTAGATATTGATGCAATATTCTGAATTGTAGAATCTGTATATTTCTTCTGACTTTTAATGTCAGAAAATCCAAAGCCTTTTTGATACAAAGTTCCTTTGTCATTGACTATCGAAACTGCAAAACCATTAAATACGCCATTCTTACAAATGTCTTTGATTTCAGCGGTTAATGAATCTTTTTGTTTTTCAGTTTCAGTAATTTCTGCACGACTACTATTTTTACAAGATGTCAAAGCGAAAAATAAAAAAGTTATTAAAAATAGTCTTGTCATATAGTTTTTTTTATTCTGTCAGGTGTCGCAGTTGTATTGCCACTAACGTTTTTCGGCTTTGCGTTCGGGCGGTAAATCGAAGCACAAATGTTGATATTATTACTAAAGTTCAATCGAAAAACTGAACTTGAATTTAGCACTTCAGCCGCCATATTCCCAAACCGATGTTTTGCGTTCGGTTTTTTTATTCGGTTAATTTGTCAATTTTGTTGTCTGTCAGGTTTTGAATGTTTTTTGTTATTCTTTCAATGTCCCAATTCCACCATCTTAGTTCTAATAATTTTGAAATTGTATCTTGGGAAAATCGCTTTTTAATTTCCGTGGCAGGATTTCCTCCGACAATCGAATAAGGTTCAACATCTTTTATAACTGTCGAATTTGTCGCAATAATTGCTCCATCTCCAATTGTTACTCCTGCCATTATTGTTGCATTGTAACCAATCCAAACGTCATTACCAATATTTATGTCGCCTTTTTGTGGGTAAGATTTGTTGTCCATTGCGTTTTCCCAACCGTTTCCAAAAATTGCAAACGGATAAGTTGTCAGAGCATTTGTCAAATGATTTGCTCCATTCATTATAAATTTTACGTCAGAACCAATCATGCAGAACTTTCCGATTATTAATTTGTCATCAATAAAGTCGAAATGATATTTTACATTTTTTTCAAAATTTTCAACATTATCAAAATCGTCATAGTAAGTATATTCGCCAACAATAATGTTGGCATTTTTAACAACATTCTTTAAAAAGCAAAGTCTGTCGTAATTGTCAATTGGAAATTTAATGTCTTTATTTGGTCCTGTCATAGAGTTTTATTTTCAGTTTATGGTTGGTTTTATTATTAACGAATAATCTTTCATTCCCTTTTTCCCCATTCCCTCATTCCCTCATTCCCATTGAAACGAGTAGGAGGGTGGTAGTAATTTGCATAGGTTGAATTTAATTGGTCAAATATAGATAAAGTTTGATGATTAAATCCATTTGTAAAACGTACTTCGTGGTATTCCAAATTCATCAAGTGTTCGTTTTACACCTAAATCGCTACGGGTCACCTGCTGAATTATTTCATATTTCTCTGATGCCGATAATCTCATATAGCTTTTATACTGTTTGATTAATCGAGCATGTCCAAGCTTTTTTTTACAATATCGTAACGTAAAACCAAATCGGCAACCATTTCTTTTAAGCGGGCATTTTCTTTCTTTAAATCCGATACCTCGTCGCTTGTGGCTTCACGTGTTATATCTCCAGACAACCGCTTTTTACCGGCTTCTAAAAACTCTTTGTTCCAAGCATAAAATTGTGATTGTGCTATACTGTGTTTTCTGCACAACTCTGCTACAGAAGTTTCTGCACGCAAAGCTTCCATTACAATTAAGATCTTTTGTTCTGCTGTAAAAATACGACGGGTATTATTACGAATGTCTTTTACAAAAGATTCTGCGGATTTTTTCTGTGGTGTTCCCATAATTAAATTACATTTTTTTAGAAACACTATTTTAAATTATGTATCTAAACTGTCCACTTTTTGCTGACGATTTACAGTTTCATCTTTAAATCTTCTCTGTAATTTATTTCTTTTAATAATTCATTGTCCTCTATAACACATGGTAAAGTTCCATTAGTGTAATAATATATAAAGTGCCTTAAAGCAATTTTAAAATCGTTCGATAAATCCATAGTAAAGTTTATTGTTTCCAAATTTCAAAAATATCAATATGGTTTATCTGTTAGAAATTCATATTAATCTTCAAGATTATGTTCGTCATACATTAAAATCTTTTTATTTTTAAAAAAATTGAATTTCTCTGATTATGGTTTCTCCTCCTCAAAAAAATCTTCATTTAAGTAATAGTGAATTTAAAATAGATATAATTTCTAATCACCTAACTTTTCATATTCAGTCTTTCTTCCTGAAGGTCAAGTAATCGAAGATGCTTTCTGATAATTTCTTCATCTAATAAAAGTTCTTCGCGATTTTTATTGATAAGCCATATTCTTTGCGTCTCAATAATATCAATATAAATATTTCGGTATTCGGTATAGTTAATTATAATTTCTGAACTGTTCAATTGGTTTTCATATTTTTGTAACTGGTCTTTCAGTGCCGGAAAACTATCTATTTTATGCGAATAATCTGCACGAATTTTATCAACGGCTAGTTGAGCAAGATTGTTCTGTATTTCATAATCTATTTCTTTTACGCTTCTTACAAAATCACGATCTGTCGGCGGGAATTTCTTTAAAATAAATGGAAGCGTAAGTCCCTGAAAAAGCAACGTTAAAAGTATCACCAGAAATGTGATGAATAGGATCAAATTTCTCTGCGGAAAAGCAGTTCCATCATCTAAGGTCAAAGGAATGGAAAGTGCCGCAGCTAAAGAAACTACGCCTCTCATTCCCGTCCAACCAATAATCATAGGCGTTTTCCAACCTGGTGACTGTGCATCTGCAACCGTTATAAAATTCCTCATAATTAAAGTCGTAATCACTGCGGCGTAACCTGCAAAAATTCTTACAATAATTAAAACTGCAGTAACTGCTACTCCATAGCCTATTGCGGTATAAATATTGGTATCACCTAAACCGGAAACAATTTCGGGCAAATCTAACCCAATTAGCATAAAAACAATTCCATTAAGTAAAAAACAAAAACTTTCCCAAACAGTTACAGCACGTATTCTGGAAGCACTGCTCAAAAAATCATGACTGCGATAAGACAGGAATAGTCCGCCACTTACAACTGCCAAAATTCCGGAAGCATGAAGCTCTTCTGCGGCCAGATACATCGAAAATGGCGCAATGAATGTAAGCAAGATATCAATGTTAGGATCAGTAGGTAAAATTTTGTGCATTTTAAAAAAAATGTAAGCAATTACTAGCCCGATCCCGACTCCTCCAACACACATCCATAAAAAACTTCCGGCAGCCTCCAGCCAAACAAATTGCCCGGTTGCAGCAGCTATCATCGCAAACCGAAAAATAATTAAAGAAGAAGCGTCATTAAGCAAACTTTCACCTTCGAGAATGGAAGCAAGTCTTTTCGGCACTTTTACAAATTTCAAAATCGCTCCGGCGCTTACTGCATCAGGTGGAGAAACAATTCCTCCCAATAAAAAACCTAATGCTAAAGAAAAACCGGGAATAAAATAATTCGCGAAAACAGCGACAGATAATGCGGTGAAAAATACAACTACAAATGCAAAGCTGAAAATAATTCTGCGCCATCGCCAAAGTTCTTTCCACGAAGTAGACCAGGCAGCTTCATAAAGTAATGGCGGTAAAAAGATAATGAATATTAGTTCTGGTTCTATTTTTATCCTGGGAACTCCCGGAATAAAACTAATTAAAAGTCCCGCCAATACAAGCAAAATAGGGTAGGCAACCTGAATCTTTTTTGCCAACATGATCAGCATAGTGATGATCAGAGCCAAAAAAAGATAAAATTCGAAATTCTCTAGCATAAATAAGTTTTATTTACAAAAATATATATTAAATCTTCAAAATATTTAGAGTATTCAAATTTAAAAAGACAAATATTGTCATGGAAATATAGAAACCATAATTCGGTTACCGTATAAAAAATCTGATAGCATAAGTTCTTTTAAAATAGTATTTATAGCCTCATAACATTTTGCAATCATGCTTATTAATACAAAGTGCGAGACTGCTTTTTTAATCAACTGCTTTCACAGTGTAATAATTATTAAAACTAGTATATATACGGGTTTCGTCAAGTTTCCCTTTATCATAAATCTCGATCTTTTGTTTTATCCGATGATTTCTTATCAAAATAAATCATTTCTTTCAGAATTTTATCACTGTCAAAAATTTCAGTTTTCAAGTTTCTCCCGTCTTCCTGATAGTGCGCCGCCTCAAGTTTACCGTTCTTTTTGTAATAATAACTTATTGAATTGTAAAAGTTTCCCTGTTCGTAGAGCACACCATCATAAAGATATTCTTTTGTATATTTTCCTTCTATTACAAGCTTCGCTTTACTGTTATAAATATAATAGTACGCTCCATCATTTGGCTCTCTTAATTCATAAACCGTTGTAATTTCCGGATTACTGCAAGGTCTGTTGGTAATATTTTCTAATTGCTTAAAAACAATAGTATCATTTTGGGAAACCCATAACGTGTCTGTTTCGTTGTTGTTTCTTTTGGTATGTATCTTCGATATGATAATTTCTTTATCAGCTGCTTCCTTTGTGAGATTACAGCCCGTGAAAATGCCCAAAATCGAGTACAATACAATATATTCTGTCTTCATAAGTTTTCGCATTTCAATCTAAAAAAGTATGGTTTGTTATTTCTTAACTAAAATACAGATTAATAAAATCACTTTATTGGATTTCTTAACTTTTCAAAGAAACATTCTATACTTTCCATATTAAACCTATAAATTACTAATATATTATTGTTACGTATCTCCTCCAACTTCAATACCCAATACCGGTATTTTACCCAGCTTGTTGTAAATAATATAGTCTAGGTATTTCAAATGGTTTTTAGTGTATTTTATTTTCGATTCTACTAGTTTTTTAAAACTTTGATAAGGTTTCTAATAGGGAAGTGCATGCGCTTACACAATGTTTTAGTCCTATTTTTCAAAAATAAAAAATGATTAATGTCTTAAAATAACGTTTATTCCCTGGTGGGCTTATTAAAATTTTGCAATTGTCTAAAGCTTAATTAAATTTGTTTTATCAAGATTCTGTCAATATATTTCGGAATCTCTCCAGCGCAAATGAAAAAAAATCAGATGAATTACTTTATTATAGGTGATGTACATGGCTGCTATTACACACTTCTTGAGATGCTTAAAAACTGGGACTCCAAAAAAGAATATTTAATTTTTGTTGGTGACCTGATAGATCGGGGTAATTTCAGTTCGCAAGTTGTCAAATATTGCCAAAATCTCACAAAAAATGAAAATTGTATCATACTAAAAGGAAATCATGAATTGGAATTTATAGAGTATTATGAAAAAGGCGAAAATGATAACTGGTTAAATCAGGGTGGACAAAAGACTCTTGAAAATTTTGAAGATAATAGTATTGACTTAGACAGCACAGCTGTGTGGTTTAAAAATATGCCGTTGAAATTTGAAAAAGACTGTTTTGTAGTAACACATGCGGGTATTTCAAAAACAGAAAATCCGTTCGATGAAAATAACATAGATGGCGTACTGTGGAATAGAAAAGTATTAAAAAACATAGATAAAATTCAAATCCACGGACACACTCCTTTATTAAAAAACGAACCTTACTATAATACAATATCAAATGCTTGGAATATTGATACCGGTGCTTACTATGGTTTTGGACTAACAGGTCTTAAAGTAGATTATCAGGGTAAGTTACTCAAAAAGATTAATGTGAAGACCGATAGCCGAGATGTTGGGTAAGGTTATGGTAAATAGCCTGTCAAAATATGTACTTCAGTTTAAATTAAATCACTGTACGTTGCCGTCTTAGGATATTTAATTGTACGTAATGCGTTAGCTGCACTTAGCTAATTATTATAAGGCAGCATTCCCTTTTCCCCATTCTCTAATTCCCATTTCTGATTGAACGAATAGGAGGGCAGTTGTAGTTTTGCACGATATGATTTTAACTGCTCAAATACTCATATAGTTTGATAATGATGATTAAATCGATTATTAATCAGCAGGCATAATATACTTTTTGACAGACTGGTAGTGTGGGGAAAGAACTAAAAAGCAGTCGTAATTGCAGTGTGTAACAAGCTGCTCAAAATTGTTTTTGTCAGGTCTAAAAACAAATCAATGTTCAATGATAATTTATCCTAATATGCTTAAAATTTGGTTTTTAACAATTCATATTAGCGGTTCGGCTTTATTCTCCCAAGCTGTCTTTTTTAATTCAAACCAATCTGTTGGATCACCCTCATAATCGAATGTTTCTTTAAAGTCAAATCCCAATTTAGTCAATACTTTTTTTGAACTCTTGTTTTTTGGGTCAGTTATTGCAAAAATTTGCTCAACATTCAAATTTTTAAATCCAAAATCCAATATTGCTCGTGATGATTCTGTCGCAAAACCTTTTCCCCAGTATTTTTTCTTAAACCTGTACCCAAGTTCGTAAAAATTATTGTGATTGTTTAAAGGCTGATTAAAATATTTTAGTCCCGACCAGCCAACACATTCATTTGTTAATTTGTCAACCACAGCCCAAAGAGCAATACCATTTTCTTTGTATTGTATTTTAAGCATTTCTATAACTTTAGTTATTTCGTCAATTGATTTCACAGGATTATTTTCGATATACAAATGAACTTCAGGATCAGAGTCCATTTCAAACAAGTCTTTATCGTCTGTATATTCTAATTCTCTTAAAATCAGTCGTTCCGTTTCTATTACTACGTTCATTTTTGGTTGTCAATTTAGGTCGGAAATAAATTTACTTTTCGCTCAATTATGTACGAATATAATAACTTTTTTTCATTCCCTGGTCACTGAGCTACGGTTGGCACGGTATTGGTTATTTGGAAAACAATAAAAAAGAAAAGATATGAAAAGTTTAAAAATGTTACTACTGTTTCTTTGTTTTACTTCAATAATTTTTGCGCAGGAAACAGTTAAAATGCAGGTAAAAGAGAGTAAAGTTCCTTGTACAGGTGTTAGCCCTATGGAATGCTTACAGGTTAAAATTGATAAGGAAAAAGAATGGACATATTTTTATGATAATATTGAAGGATTTGATTTTGTACCGGGATATCGTTACAAATTAAAGGTGGAAAAAAGCAAACGCGAAGGAAACTTGCCTGCTGACGCGTCGGCATATAAATATAAACTTAAAAAAGTAGTTAGTAAGAAGAAAGTTAAATCAACAACGGTGATGGACTCCTATCTACTCAACAAAAAAATGGTTCTCTCTAAAATCAATGGGAAAAAGGTCGAAAATCAAAGTGTTTATTTTATATTGAATGATAATAAAATTTCCGGAAAGAGTGGATGTAATCGTTTCTCGGCTTCATACAAATTAAATGGAAATAAAATAGAGATAACACCTGGTATGGGTACTTTAATGGCGTGTGACGAGGAAAGTATGCGGTTGGAAGAACAGTTTCTAAAAGCTTTAGAAAGCAGGAATTTTGAGATTGAAACGGCTGGGTCTGTTGTAAAATTTAAAAAACCAAATAGTAAAGAAGTGGTTATGGAATTCAGTATTCCATCAGAAAATGATATTTGGTCGTTTATCGACGGAAAAAAATGGAAGCTGATCATGTTGGAAAATGTAGGACAGGATTATGGAAAAGCCTTTATTCAATTTAACGCGACAGATAAAAAAGTAAACGGAAACAGTGGGTGCAATAATTTTTTCGGAACATATTCTACAAAAGCAAATTCCATTACCTTTAAAGGCTTAGGTTCAACCCGTATGGCATGTTTAGATCAGGAAGCCTCAAAAATTGAAAGCAAAATATTAAAATATTTGTCAGATGCAACAGTAAGTTTTGATGTTGCAGACCAAACATTAAATTTTTATCATAAAAACCGTCTAATTATGATGTTTGGTTTATACACAGAATAAAAGTCAAATGATTGAGAGCCTTCTTCGGAAGGCTTTTTTAGTTGTCAAAAAGTTAAAGTAGGAATCTAAATCAAATATATTATTAATTTTGTAATAATGATTCGGTTTGTAAAAATAATGTTGCTCATATTCTTCAGTTGTTCTTTAACAGCGGGTAACGCTTTTGCACATATTAATTATTCAGAAAAAACTGTTTCATGTTGCGAATCTCCATCAGAAAATAAAACATGTTGCAAAAAAAGCAAAGCTTCTAAAAGTACTTCATGTAAAGATCCTGTATGCTGTGCTAAAATAATTAACAACATTGTTTTGTTTTCGGAAGTTCAACAGGAGTTGAATCTCCAAACTACTATTTTTAATCTTAAGCAACGACCGAATGCGTTTGTAAATCTTCATTTAAAAAATCCTTTTTTAGCTGTTTGGCAGAAGCCTAAAATAAGTTTAAATTTATAATTGCCAGCCCAAATTATGTCTTTTCAGTAAAGATTTAAGATGGAATTTTATTATAAATTAAACTTCTAAAAATGAAAAAAATATATTTATTGGCAACAATGGGTTTATTCTCTGTTGCCACGGTTTTTGCACAGATAAAAAATGCCGAAACTAAAACTTTCAATGTAAAGTCTAAATGCGCCTCAGCAAAAGAAATGATAGAAAGTGTCGGAAATCAAAAACAAATTTCCGTAGTTTCATACAATGTTAAGGAAGGAACAGCTACTGTTACATTCGATAAAACTAAAACAACTCCAGAAGCAATTCTCAAAAAAATTGCGTTAGCCGGTTTTGATAACGATGAATATTTCGCTCCGGATAATTCGTACAGAAAACTGGCAGAAGATTGTCGGTATGTACGCGATAAAAAGTCTGCAGATCATTCTGCACAATCCAATAGCATGCATCATCAGCCAAAAACACAATCACATGTCCAAATGAATCATGTAGGTTCCGAGATTCAGACCGATGATAGCTTGGAAGTGGTGTTAAATGCTTATTTCAATCTTAAGGATGCTTTTGTAAAAGCAGATCATAACGAAATTTTAAAACAATCCATGCTGTTTAAAAAGGTTTTGGATAATGAAATAAAAGAAGTTCCTTCTTCACAAGAACTAACGTTGTTGAGAAATTTTACCGATAAAATCATTGGTCAAAAAGACATTAAAAAGCAACGCATACTTTTCGCCGAACTAACGCAGCCCTTGTATAAACTGGCAAAAAAGGCAAAATTAAAATCTGCTGTTTATTACCAGAATTGTCCTATGTTCGAAGGCGGATCTAATTGGTTGAGTAAAGATTCTGCTATAAAAAATCCGTTTTATGGAAACCCGATGCTTTCGTGCGGAAGTACAGTCGAAACTTTAAAATAGTCAGTATCATGAAAGCATATTTTAGAATTCAGAATTGGATTTATATGGTACTAGCTGTTGTTTTTTCGGTTAATCTGCAGGCGCAAAAACGTGTAGAATACGATTTATATGTCCGCGATACCATTGTGAATTTTTCAGGAAAAGAAAAGCGTGCTATTTCGGTAAATGGTCAAATTCCAATGCCTACCTTAGAGTTTACCGAAGGCGATACGGCGGTTATCCGTGTTCACAACCAGTTAAAGGAAAGTACCTCACTTCATTGGCACGGCGTGTGGCTTCCAAATAAAGAAGACGGCGTTCCGTTACTTACACAAATGCCTATTGAAGCTGGAACAACGTACACCTATTCGTTTCCAATCATTCAAAACGGTACACATTGGTACCACAGCCATTCCGGATATCAGGAACAGATTGGTATGTACGGATCTATGGTTTTAAAGAAACGCGAAAACGATCCTACTTTTAGAAAAGGTATTGATGATTTGCCTGCGGTACCGGTCATGTTGAGCGAGTGGACTGATTTAAAACCAGGAAACGTTCAACGCATGCTTCATAATGCGAATGATTGGTTCGGAATTAAAAAGGGGTCAAGCCAAAGTTATGCAGAAGCAATCCGCGCAGGTCATTTTAAAACCAAATTGACAAATGAATGGAAGCGTATGCTAGCAATGGATGTAAGCGATGTTTATTACGAAAAGTTTTTGATAAACGGATTTTCAGAAAGTCAGTTGCAACAGTTTAAAGCAGGCGATAAAGTCCGTTTGAGAATTTCCAACGGAGGTGCTTCATCTTATTTTTGGCTGTGTTACGCCGGCGGAAAAATAACGGTTGTGGCAAATGATGGAAACGATGTGGAACCTGTCGATGTAGATCGACTGATAATCGGAGTTTCCGAAACCTACGACGTGGTGGTAACGATTCCCGAAAAAGGTATTTCGTATGAATTTCAGGCAACTCCGGAAGATCGTACTTCTTCTGCTTCCTTGTTTATTGGCGAAGGTAAAAAGCAGCTGATGGAGCCGCTTCCCAAGTTGAAATATTTTGAAGGAATGAAGATGATGAACGATATGATGAATATGAACGGGAGCATGAACGATATGGGAATGAAAATGAGTTTGCAGCAAATGGACATGAATACCGTAATGTACCCTGAAATTTCAGGAGAAGCGCAGGAAAAATCCTCGAAGAAAGAGAAGGTTTCTAAAGAAGCTCATAAGGAAATGAATCATTCAGAAATGAGTAAAATGGATCACTCTTCACATGCAAATTCATCACAAACAATTACAACGTTAAATTACGGAATGTTGAAATCACCCGAAAATACCGAACTTCCAAAAGATGTATCGGTAAAAGACTTACGGTTCGAATTAACCGGAAACATGAACCGTTATGTGTGGAGTATGGATAATAAAGTAATGTCCGAAACCGATAAAATTCCGGTTAAGAAAGGTGAGATTCTGCGTATTACGCTGTACAATAATTCTATGATGCGCCACCCTATGCACCTGCATGGTTTTGATTTTAGGGTCATTAACAAAAATGGTGCTTATTCCCCTTTAAAAAATGTATTGGATATAATGCCCATGGAAACCAACGTAATCGAATTTCAGGCGAATACCGAAGGTGATTGGTTTTTTCACTGTCATATTCTGTATCACATGATGTCGGGAATGAACCGCGTTTTCGAAGTAGGGAATTATGATAACCCTTTACTACCCAATAAAGATAAAGCATATAGAATGTTGCAGCGCGAAAGTAATATGACGCATTTTATGATTGAAAATGATTTTGCTACCAATGGGAATGATGGAATGCTGATGCTTCAAAATGCGCGTTGGGCGCTAAACTCAGAGTGGGCGTTGGGCTATAATGATATGCATGGTTACGAAGTTGAAACACATTTGGGTCGCTTTTTAGGTCGCAACCAATGGTTCCAGGTATTTGTAGGTTTTGATTGGCGCTACCGCAAAATGGGACATCACGAGGTTGAAAAGAACCTTTTCAGTCAAAAAAATACTAAAGACGAACGTGCTTTAGTAAGTGCCGGATTTGTTTATACGTTGCCAATGTTGATTAACTTTCAGGCAGAAGTTTATCACGACGGAAATGTCAGATTGCAGTTAATGCGTGAAGATATTCCTGTTTCCAAACGTATACGTGCCGGATTTATGATAAATACCGATAAGGAATATATGGGAGAATTAAGCTATATTCTAAACCGTAATATGAGTGTCAGAACGCATTACGACAGCGATATGGGATTTGGATTAGGTCTTAAATTAAATTATTAAAACAAAAGCGCTTTCTTTAGGAAAGCGCTTTTGTTTTCTAAACCTCTAACGAATCAATCAATGCGGCCTCTTTATTTTCTTTCCATTGATCGTTTTCCAAATGGGCATTTTTTAAGGTATTGAATCGCTCTAATTTTTCTGCATCACCTTCTTCTCCACTAAAATAAGGAAATACATCTGCAATAGCTGATTCTGATATAGCAGGAATGGTATAGTCGCCCATGGTGTTTTTCATGACTATAACGGTATTATCAAAGGCTTCTTTTACGTCATTGGCCTGTATCAGTAAATAAAAATTAGTTTTTCGTTCTTTACCGCTTTCTTCATCATAAGCCAACAAGGAAATTTTAGATTTAAACCAACGATCTGCATTTTCAAATGGATGAATTTCCGCATAATTCGCCATAGTAATGTTGGTAATTTTAAACTCTTCGCTAACAAAAGCTTTCATTTCCTCGTTTATCCTCTTTTCGGCTTCAGTGTACGATAAAGCATCAACTAAATAAGGTTCAGTAACTACCTTTTGCTTTCCGGTTTCATCTAATTTTCTATATTTTACTTTACATTCGTACCATGTTGCACTCATCTCTTTATTTTTTTAGGATGGCAAAGATAACTTTAAAAGCCAAGAAGTAAAGTTTGTTTTTTAAATAGATATTCGTAATTTTTTTTGGATAGAAAGAATAAATATAAAATTATCTACTAATTCTCGCTCACCGAACCTACGGTTACTGAACTTGCGGTTGCTGCGTTCACGGTTAGTGAGCCTGAGGTCAATGAGCCCGCCGAAGTGTCGAAGCATGGTTACTGAGTTTATGGCTAGTGAACATTCTAAGATAAAAACAAGTAATCAAGCAATTAATTTTACAAAAGGTTCATTTCTTTTCGCGACGGCAAATATTCGTAATACAATTTTGTTCGCAACAGCATTTAATGCAGTAAGCTTATGTTTTACTTTTTCTAGTTTTTGTTCATAATATTTTTTTAGTTGAGGGTCGTGTTGAATGGCACTTCCCGCAGCTTTAAATAAAATGGACTTTAGAGTTTTATCCCTCAAAAAGTGTGTTTTTGTGCGACCTTTGACACTACTTCATGACAGATAAGGAAATGGAGCTAAGCCACAATGACAATTAAATTTGCGGGCATCTGTAAAGCGGGTAAAATTATTAGTTTCTATAATGCATTTAATTGAGGTAATGGCACCAACACCTATTACAGAAGATATTTTTGTGTAGGTACTATTTAGATCCTGACTTGATTTTACTATTTCCATCATTTGTTTTTCTAAATCTTGTATAGTGTTTTTGATGGATTTTAATTGTTTTTGTTCAATCTTTAACAATTGCTTCAATGCTACCTTTTCACTTAGTATCATTTCCGCTTTTAAGCTATTTTGTATTTGTACTGACATTTTCACGTATCGTTCACGTGCGGTCATTAGTGCTTTTAATTTTCTTAATGATTCACAAGGCAATTTAAAAGGTGATAGTTTATGATTAGTTGTTATGATATAATCAGCAATTCTATAGGCGTCCACTATATCGGATTTTCCACACTATAGTCCTAATGACCTCTGAAGGTCTAATGGGTTGATTAAATAGTAAGTAAACAGTTGTTCTTCTAATAGCCAAGACAGTAGTGCTCCGTAATGTCCTGTATGCTCTAGGGCAACAATTACATTCTCTTGGTCTAGATTTTTTAGCCAAGTAAGAATCTCTTTTTCTTTGTTCGCAATCACACCTTGTTGGAGTTTTTTACGGCTGTCTCTTTCCAACATACAGAAATCAAGTGTGTCTTTAGAAACATCAATGCCAATGATAAAATTTTTCATAAATTTGGATTTAGGAAAACAACTCTGACACAACCCAATTGGTTCTATTGCTAACGCTATTAATAAGCCTTTAAGCTTAACATTCTAAATGGTACTTAAAACCAAAGAGGAGAATAGGACTAATGCTCAGGATAAACCACTACGTTTAAGAGTCGAACTAGTTCACCTATTCCCTCTGGTTGTTCAGAAATTATCTTCATTAATAATAACTGAATTTACTAAATACAAATCTAATAGCCAGTCGAAGCTTAGAAAAAAACGATAGTTGAACAGACGTAGTGAACGTAAGGTGATCGGGGAGCAGAGCGAAATCGAAGATTCATGAATACATTATTTTATAATAGTAAAGAATGAATACTATTCGATCAGATAGCGAACAAGGAAAAGTTCAACCGTTTTTGAGCTGAGGCAAGATCAAAAAGAAGAGATTTTTGTTTCTTTTGATCTTTCAAAAGAAAGGAAAAACCAGAATAGGTCTATTACTCAATTTGAGATTTTGAAGCCAAATATCCCTATTACAATTAATTCAGTTAATTTAACCTCACCGTACTCCCACACCTCGGATAATTAGTACACCCCAAAAACACCATATTTGCCCGAGCGTGTAAGCATCTCACCGCTCATAAAGAACTAAGCGCCTCCTGCTAACTTTCAATCAATTAGTTGAAACTTCAATTTTTTTAATTCTTTTTAAAGCATAGTCCATTGCTTTAGGTGCCGATACATTTACATGTGGTTTCACACCGTGAAGGCTTTCTTCGGTAGCTCCAACGTTATAATCTTTTGTAGTAGATACATTAAGCTTTACTGGTGAATGTGGTAGCGCTACTTCTATTGTTTCTCCTGCTGAAACTACAAAACCTCCCGTTTCTTCTCCTATTATAGCTCCAACTTTATAATATTTGCAGGCGTTGGCAAAATCGGCAGCAGAAGAAAATGTTTGTCCGCTTATTAATATACATACGTTCTCATTAAATCTTTGGTCTATAGTTTTTGGAAATATAAGTATCTTGGATTTGTCGGTAGCTTCAACTGTTCCTGATTTTTTCTTCAGGATATTTTGCCAGTACGTATTTTCAGCATCTGTAAGGCTTTCAATATATTGTTTCTGTGTATCGCTATATTTTGTTAATGTCTTTTCGTATTGTGTAAAGGGTTCAGAAATCAGGTAACTCAAAAGTTCGTCACCAAATTTTGAATTTCCGCCACCATTTTCTCGTAGGTCTATTACAAGATTTTTTATGTTGTTCTTCTTAACTGTCGAAAAAAAATCAGTTAAAAATGTTTTAAAATCCTCTAAACCTGAAAAACTGTTAAGTGTTAAAACAGCATAATTAGTATCTTCTTTTAGTGTATAACTCAAATTTTCAAATTTTCTTGCTATTTGCTGCTTGGTCTTTATCTGAGATTTCCTTAAAACTTTAATTATAAGTTCGTTATGATCTTCTATATCAATACTTAATTCATAGCCTATTTTAGGCAGTAAGTTAAAATAGTCGTTGAAATAATACTGACTTAAAGCCATGCTACTTCGTTTATTTTCTGCACTTGTATAGCGTCCAAAAAGTTTAATAATTTTACTGGAATCCTCGTGGTCTATTTTCCTTATCTTTTTTCCAATGACAGATTTTGGAACATATTGTTCGTAACCATTCTTAATTGACGTAATATAAAGAGAATTTTTTTGCAATTCTACTTTAAAGGGAAATTCCTTGTAGTCTGTCTGATAAATATAGTCGGATATGTTTAATTCTGTATGCCCGTCCCGTAACCTGGCAATAACAGGCTGAAAAGCTGTATAAAAATCAATAGGGGTGACCGTACTTTTTTTTAAAATTCGTCGTTCTGCACGCTTTAAGAGTTTGTGGAACCTTTTTTCTGAAATGCTGCTATAAGGGTTTACGCTGGCATCGCTAATAACATGTTTCATGTATGCAATGTTCTCCTTTACTTCAAGTTGAGAAATATTTTCAAAATTTTGACCGTAAATAGTTGTCGCAAAAAGTAAGAGGATATATAGTAGTGTTCTCATGTTGATTTTAATGTTTTTTTATCTCAATTGAATTCTAGTATCATTTCGCCAACCAATTCTAACCCTATCTTTATAATGATACATAAAGAACTCCAAATCCATCGCCTGCAACCTTTCAAAAATCTTCTGCATATTATTGTTAGTAACATTATTGAAATCTAAAAACAACACAATGCAATTGCCTTCTTTATCAACCACCTTATATGGTGTATTGAGTTTTATTTCATTGTTCTTTTCCCAAATTTGAAAATTGTCACTGGTTAAATTATTTATATACTTAAATATATTTAAACCTAAATGAATTTCATAAGGTGTAATAAATCTTTTCTGCTCCATCGGTCAAATAAATTAAATAATATAGGAAGTAAAATTAATCATTCCATTTAAAAGAAAAGCACGCTATCATGTCGCACTTAATTTATATTATAAAATAAAAATTCTAATGTTGGTGTAGCACTAGTACATTACATAACATTAGAATACAAAGATTTATTACATTTTTCTAACGACATCGGACATCCAACATTCAGGCAAAATTTATGAAGTGTTTTAAGATGCTGAATATATTGGACGCTGATATTTTTTCTTTGCTGATCGATACCGAATCACAACAATAGCAAGTATAATGATGCAAAGGAGTAGGAGGGCGGCGGTTGCTGAGTTCATGGTTGCTGAGTTTATCGAAGTATCGAAGCATGGTTGCTGAGCCCGCGGTTGGTGAGTTTACGGTTAGTGAGCCCGCCGAACTATCGAAGTATCGAAGCATGGCTGTTTGCACGGGTTGATTTTAATTGTGCTAATATAGATAAAGTTTGATAATGATGTTAATTCGTTTGCTAAGATGAAATAATTCGATTTTTAACCTGTTGGTAGATTCATTTAATACTAAGAAAGCAGCCCTTATTGCTGTGTGCAACAAGCTGCTTAAAATTGTATTTTGGGTAGTATAAAAAAGTACAACAATGTGTCAGGATAATTTTATTATTAAAAGGGCCTAATAAATTACCGTTTTTACACAGTTCATATCAGCTGTAATGTTAATTAGTCAATGATATACATCTTTTTGTTTTTCAAACTTATACCAATTTTATTTCCAAACCAGTTAATACTTGTTTTTCCTTCGTATATTAAGCCTTCAACAAAAATTACTTTTGGATTTTTTAATGTCACAAATTGATTAGAAATACTATTTATAGAGCCTTTGTAAAATTTGGTTACAAATTTTTCATCAAACTCACTTTTCTTTTCACTTAATTCTAGTTTTGACTTATCCATTTTAAGTGTGGAAATTAATTTATCACTCAACCAAAAAGAATCATTACCAGCGCCAGAGTCCAATAAAACTTGCACGCTATATTTATCATCTAATGAAATATAGGTTATAATATCAGTTGATTTGTCTGCATTTGTGGTTAATTGAATATCAAAAGATTTTGTTATGTATTCTTTTGAAAAATCGGTTAATACAATTTCTTTTTTACTGTAATATATTATGAAATCAGTGTCATGAAACATCTGAAGTGAAATTAAACCATCAATTCCATCTATTTTCATGTCAAAAGTAGAATAAGGAACTTTAGTGAATTTTTTTCCTGCAAATTCAACTTCCTCGTTTTCAAATAATGGAATATCAATTCTTTCACCTGTTGCACGATAGCCAGTAAAAAAATTATAAGTTGACTTTTGTTTTAAATCTTTAGCAAAATGGTTAAAGAATAAATTAATTCCGCCCCCCGTATCAAAAATAAAATTTCCTTCTTTACCATCTATTTTTGCTTTGGCAATAATATGTCCAGATGGAAGGACTTGAATTGATGTGTTTTGTGCAGAAATTTGAGTAAAAACAATAAGTGATAATAATGATAATATTATTTTCATACAGTTTATTTGTGACATTTAAAGCTTACACACAAATATACGAACTTGTATTTATGTGGTTTATTTTTTAATGTTCTCATTTAGTAGTTTTTTATCGTTTATTTTTGAAGAAGTTATTTATTCCACAGTATTCCATATTTTTGATCAGATGTTATTGGTCTATTCTTTCTGATAGTACTTAAAAGCTTTGCGATTTTTAAAATTCTCTGCTTCCTATAGTTTTTCGTAAACATTTTTAACGGCTGCATTATTGCTCGATACCTCCTCTACGCTATGCCTATTTATAACGGCATTGGCTATAATGTTGAATATGTTTTGTGCTTTCCCGATTTCCCATTGAAAACAATTAGGAGGGCGGTGGTTGCTGAGCCCGCAGTTGCTGAGTTTATCGAAGCATCGAACTGCCACATTTCCCATTGAAAGAGTAGGTGTGCTTACTTATTTTCCCTACCATTGTTTTCAATAAATTTAATCGGATCAACCATAAAGATGTAAGCATTAGAATTGCGAATACTGATTATTATTTCTTCAAAATTTGGATTCATAAGTTTACCTTTTCTGTCGAAGAATAGCCAGTCATGTGCTTTACCCAATTCTATCATATTCTTCAAAAACGTTAAATCTTTTTCTCTTAAATCTGCTCGGAAAGAAAAATCTTTAATCGTCAAAGATTCTTCATCCAGATAAATTGCAGCATCATTGTCAACATCTTCAGAATAGGTTTTCCAATTAACGCTTATTTTGTCATTTCCCCATTTTGCTCTTTCAACAAATAAGTCCATCTTCGCAACAATACTGTCTGCTTTCATTACTACTTCTTTCCAATACATTTCCGCATCAGATTCAAAATATCCAGTTTCTGAGCTAACTTCAATTTCATTTGGAATAGAACCGTGTTTTTTTTCAATTCCTTGTTTCGGAACAACTGCTAAATAATATTGATATACTGCCATATAATGCAATTGTTAAACAGTTCTGTTCATTTCGTTGTTACCATGAACGCCATCAAGCGCTTCAAAAACTTCGGTTTGGTTCTGTTCGTCACGCCATCCCATACACGTTAATTCTTTTCTAACCTCTTGTTCATTTTTGCCTTTCAAAAAGCTGTAATATGCAAAATCTATAACCTCTCGGGGTATTCTATCAATAGTATAATTAATTAAGTACCTGGTCAGATGCATATATCCAAAAGCAAAGGTAAACCCTAGCTGAAAAAGCCAGCTTATTACCAAACCTATACCTCCAACATTTAAAGTTTTAATTGTTAATCCTTGTTCAAACCTCAGTTTAATAAATTCAAAAAAAGATATTCTTTCAAAATTGTTTTCCATCAGGATCATATTATATTGAAAAATTTGATTTCCCAAAAAAACAGTCAGTATAGAAATGATTAGTATGGTGCGTAACTTTATAAAATTAGTATAGTTACCAAATTTAATTCCAAACTTTAATGCAAATGCCAGCGCTGTTCCAATAATGAATTCAAATAAAATCAATATGTAGTTCCCGGTTAGTGAAATTTTAGCTAGCGCAAAAGCTAAAATAACCGAAGTCAATACTGTAATAACAACAGCAAACACAATGGTTGGCTTTTTTGTTGCTTTTGGCATTGGTAATTCTGTGGGCACTACATAATCATCCCAATTATCCTTAGCCTCTTGTTCCTTTTCTAATTGGTTTAATTCTTCTCTATTATAATTGTTCTCAATGTCTTTAAATACTTCAATAAATAAATGAACTCTTTTTGAATTTCTGCCGTTATCCCATAGCTCATTTCCAAGCGATTCACTTTTTACGCTTATATTTCCGTAGTTATATAAAACAATTATAGATTCTGTGTATTTGGTTATTCCTAAATTTTTTGTTTTTCGTTTCGCTTCTACAGAGTGCTCGTCAATATAAACTATATCCCATTCAAGTTCATCAAAAACTTTATTGGTAATAGCAAAGAACTCTTTCTCAGAAAGTTGTGTGCGGAATTCATATTTGTATTTTGGTGTAAATCCAAATTTATGTGTTTTAGAAAGCTGCTTCTCAAGTTCTTTGTAATCGGGTGTCATTTTTGGTATTGTTTTTTAATATTTATAGCCTGCGGTTATGCTGTAAAATTACATTTTTGCTTTCTTTATAATGTTTCCGTTTTCATCATAAATTGTTGTAAAATCATCATTATAGGTTCTGCTTTTTATATTTAATTTATCAAGTAGCAAATTTGCTTTTAATCTTGTTGTTATCCAAGTTTCATGAGTGTCAATAAAATCCCAATCCCAAATATCTGACGGGATTTCATCTGTCCATTTTTTAAATGATAGCAACTCCTCTTTTAAAGAATCAGCAACTATTGAGTTTCTAAATAGGGTTTCAAAACAAACAGGTGTAAATGCGTAGTCAATTTCTGATTCCAATTCGGTCATCGGATTAAAAACGGGCTCTGCAAGCTTTTCTAATTCCTTTTCATCTAATGTAAAAAGAATTAAAGAATTTATTAAGTTGTTATAGTAAAAATCAACATGTTTGTCGTATTCAGTTTCCTTTATGTTTACTAAAGGCTCTGTCGAAGTAAATATAGTTCCAAAGATTCCTTTTAAGTTTATCTTCATATTATTGACTTTTTCAATGAATAAATAGTATCGGACACTACGGTCAGTAAGCTTGACGAATCATCGAAGTACCTAACTGCTCATATTAAGTCTTTAAACTTGGCTTCAGCTATTGTCGCACTAGCCATTGGAGTCCTTTCTTATCAGCTCGTATATTTATTTTTATGTGCTTTCTACCATTCGTCAAACTCGTGAAAGTTAAAATCTTTCTCCTTTATCGTCTTTTCGAAATCTGTCACTTCTTTATACGCTTCTTCAACAATGTTTTTATTCTCATACCAAATGTCGTCTGATGGATAACAGCAAACTCCGTTTGTTATTTCTGTCAATATAGCACTAGTCATTGAAGCGAAACGAAGTTCAAAAATGTCACTTGAATGCCAAACAAAAGTAACAACTTTGCTACAGTCTTTAAGTCGTTTTTCAATTTCATTTGGTGCAAATTCAACTTCGGGTTGTTTCTTACCAAATAGTTTGTCAGTGAAGGATCGCTTTGGTTTTAATTCTTCTTTTGCTTGTTGTAAATTGAAATCGTCAATATAAATTTCAAATCCACTTTTTAAATCTTTGCCTCTTAGCTTGTCAAAATAGGGTGTTTTAAGTCTGAACTTAAAAGGGATAAATCCGCTGTCATTATTCTGGTCAAATTTAAAGTCTGGATGAATTTCAACAACCATATCAAAGTCGTTAAGTCTTTTCAAAATTTTCGGAACCAAGTCTGCTGAAACGGATTTCGTGTAAATATTTATATCTAAACTCATTCTTATTATTATGGTTTTTATTTAGTTAACCTTTATTTTTAAAATTAACACCAACTATATTATTTACGAATATAATCTTTAATTCCTTTTTTCCCCATTCCCTAATTCCCATTTGATTGAAACGAGTAGGAGGGTGGTGCTTGCTGAGTTCATGGTTGCTGATTTTACGGTTAGTGAGCCCGCCGAAAATATCGAAGTATCTAAGCATCGTTGCTGAGCCCGTGGTCACTGAGCCCGTCGAAGCATCGAAGCATGGTTGTTTGCACGGGTTGATTTTAATTGATCAAATATAGATAAAGTTTGATAAAATTGATAGATCAATTAATAGAGAAAGGCAGCATTTATTTTCTAGTAAGATTAATCAGTTTCATTGATTTTCTAATTGTCTTTTAACGTTTTTCAATGCAGTCTTTGTGCAAAATGTCTGATATGGAACAGAAAAAATCGATCCGACTAATCTAGTTAAAATATTTCCCGGTTTAGAATAAGTATGAATTTTAAAAATAAGTTTGTTATCAAACTGTTCAACTGTAAAAGTCGAAATTCCTTTTTCAACGTGTCCTTCAAGAGTTTCGTAACTGAATCCTTTTTTATCTGGTAGGTCAATGATTTCGTTGACTCTTACACCAAAAATTATTTTTTGCGAAAATACCTTGGTTGGTGGAATATATACTTGTTGAGCGATTGTGTCTCCAATTCTCATTCTTCTGTTCTCATCTGTCCATTGACATTTAAAAGTCATAATGTAGTCCGGAAATATTTTGTAGTCAAACAGAAAGTTAAGATTTAGTTGGTTAAGTTTCTTTGCCGTGTTTATTTCAATAGTCGTGAGTTTTTCTGTTAAACTAGGCTTCTCATAGTACATAATTTCCCTTGTCTTTAACAAGTCAAGGTGTTGTTTGAACTTTTTTTTCTGGTCTGCTAGATAAATCTTCATTCTGTGTTGTTGTCTTTAGGTAAGGCATAACGCTTCTGGGTTTTACCATGTTGGGAATTTCGAAGCCGTAATGTTCAACTAAAATACAAATTTCTACCGAATCACAAAACGTAAAATTTATACAAAGTTTGCAAGCATCAAACGTCTGTTAAACTAAGTTATTTTTTATTTCTTTTTCGTATTTCGTGTCAAAGCCAATATAACTTATGTCACTGAATTTTATAACTTCAATATCAGTCCATTTCGAATCTTCGTCCACTAAATATAATTCTACGGAATCATTGGTAACCGACACCACTTTTCCAACGAAAAAAGTATCTTCGTCATCATAAGTAAATATTGCAACGAATTTGGAAATTAAGTTTCCCATCGAACTTTCTAAATCTCTAAACTTATTCAATTTAATATTTGCTATCAAACTTTCCGAATTGTCATTTTTTAATTCTGTATAATCTTCTTCTTCCCAATTTCGATATTTCTCAACGTCACTATTTTTTACAATAGTAAAACCGTCAAATTCTCCGGCTTCTTCATCAAAATTAAGCAGCATGACTATTTCAGAGTTTGCTACTAGACACTTTCCAGTGTAAACATCGTCCACATTTGGTGCAAGGTCTATATCGATTATTAATCTTTGTTCTGCTATTTCTTCCATTTGCTATTATTCATTTAAAATGCGGTATAGTAAGTAAGGCTTATAATGGTTGATGTTAAAATCAAAACGTTTTATTTTCAGTAGTTTCTAATTTGTTCTTGAAATTTTAAAAAGTAGTACCAAAGAATAAATCTGTAAAAAGGTTTGAATGATATTTGTTATCCCAACTACAGGGTTGTTTACAATATTAATTAACATAAATGGTATTGCCAGTAATCCCACAACCATTAAGACAAGTAATACGTATTTAATCCATTCATTCCCTGTGCTTACTACGTATCCAATTCCAACTAAAAGCCCTAACGAGAAAATTGCTACAATTATCCCAAAAGCATTTACATGCTCTGGACTTAAAATTACATTTATCAATCCTAATGCCGCTGATACATAGATTAAATTGGCAGCTTTTTTATAGTTGGCATGTACCTCAATTTCTTCCAATTTAGCTTCTTGCGGAATTAAAAACATAATTCTTTGTGTTTCGGCTTCCGAGAATTCAATGCCTCTTTCCTTTAAAATTTCAAAGGCACATAAACGTGCTTCCGGAATAAATCTATTTCCTTCTTTTAAGTATTCCTCTAATTCCTTGTTTGTTTTTGTTTCTAAAGCACTCTTTTTTACACTCATTGTTTATAATATATTTTCTAATTTACTTCTTCGTGCCGTTCCAGCTTTGGTATCAGGTCATTATAGAAGAACTGGGATATCGGTTATTTAAAATCGTAAACGTAGGTGTCAACGTTACTTGCTGTAAGTGCTTCTTCTATTAAAGGTTCAATCCTATCCCAAGTTCCACCCGCCAGTCCGCAGCCAATTCTGGGCATGTGAACCGTAGCGGTTTTTTCGGCAGCAAATCCAGCAACCTTTTCTAGCCCTTGCAGTACGGCATCATATCTAATGGGGACATTGCCGTTTTCGTCTTTATTTATTTTATGCTGACCTATTAAATTGGCTACCCATACATCGTCTTCAACCTGAACAAATTGAACCGCACCAAGCGCAAAATTTTCTTTTGATTTATACCAGTCTCTGTAATTTTGCTCTGGTTGCTTCCATCTTTTCGAAACAGCCAGTACAAATCCTTTTCCCCAACCGCCTATATCATTGCAGATATGTACAATTATTTTATTTCCGTGTGTTGTAGGGGCGGTTGCATCTCCGGTTGTATAAGTTATTGTTGCCACGCTATAAATGTGTTACTGTTAGTTATTTATTAGTCTTTTAAAAATAGTTTGCTAAAATAAATCAAACGATCGAAACGCCTGCATCAGATTCATATAGATAGTAAAATTTATTTCCTGATTGTATTATCTCAATAACATGAAAATTTGTCTGTTGAATAAATTCCGCTAGTTGTTTGTTTTTACATGTCCAATCTTTACCGGGTTCAATCTTTACCGGAAAATTATCATTGTTCGGATTTTCTGTATGAATATAAACAGCGTCTTCACTGCTGTCGTTTTCATCAATTACAATAAAGATCTGATAGGGGCGTGTATATTTTTCAAGTTTGAATTTATATTTACTGTATTCTTGTAATAGTTTTTTAAAAAATATAAGTCTCGTTTTAAAATCTTTGTTACCGTCACCTTCAAAATCTGTGTGAATATGCCATAGGTCAAACCAACTGTCCTTATCACCGGAAAAATTTAAAGCAGGTTGTTCCATTTATTGTTTAATATAAATTAGGTTGGTTTTTATTGATTTTTTGTCCAAAAATTGGCTACTTCGGTGTGGTGGTAAAACAGAACCCAATTTAAATCAACAGAAACAATTGTTACATCATCAGAACCCGGATATAAAAAATCGGTCAGATATTTCTGAAATATGCTCTTTGAAGTTTGCAACACTGTTTTTCGGTTCCATGAAACTATCAAATTGTTAGTATATGGCATTAGATAATTTTCGATTTTTTTTCGGAAACGTTCTTCTTTTTCCATCGTTTCGCTATGCGCACTAAACCAGTTTGTTTCCGTATATTTTTCTGCCCGGTTCGTAGGGTTTTCGTAATAGTCAATAATTTTATTCACTCTTTTCGATTCCGTTGACGATAATGCTAAAATAAGCTTTTTCTCTTCTGGGGTAATTTCGCTATTATGAATTTTATCAAATCGCCATCCTAATTCAAACGTTTCTAAAGAAATTATTTCGCTATGATCAATGGTTATATTCATAGGTATACGTTTATTTTAGCTTACCTAAAATTTATAAAGTCGTAAAGCGTTATGTAATCAATTTTGTGTGACCAGATTTCGGTTGTATTTGTTCCGGGATAAGCTCCAACAATACTGGTGTTTTCAAAGTCTTCTTTAAAATAGTATTTTATGTCTGCTTTGTAGTTTATATGCTTTTTAAAATTGTTTCTTAAAATCAGTACTGTTTTCCAATCACTGTCTTTTGAACCATCGTTATAGTAAGCCCCCATAAAAAAAAGTTCCACTGTATTTTCTTGCGGGTTAGCATCAAAAAGGTTTTGATCTTCATCTATAGAGTAGTAGCCTTCTATAGTTTCAATACTTAAAACTTTGTAATAGTAGCCTGTTTTTCCATTCTCTTTAAGTTCAATCAGTATCTTTGATCCGAGCGGAAAAGTAAAGCTGTTTTCATAAGCTGTTGGTAGTTCTTTTGGAATGTTTAACGTGGTTTGTGCCTGAACAAAAGCACTGGTTATTATCGAAAAACAGATTAAGAATAAGTATTTCATAAGTGTTATGTTGTAGTAAATGTTTAATGTACGAATATAATTACTTTTTAATTATTAGGTAATTTAATTTAGATAAACAGTATGTTATAAAATGCTTTACCGGTTACCGTATTGCGCTACAAAGTCGGGACAATCCTTACTGCTCATTCGGCTTTTCTAAATAGACCATAAGTTCCATTTAGTTTTTACTACAGTTGGGTTAATAGATTTAATTTTTTCATAAAAATCAAGAAAATTTTTATTCCAAAGAGTATAGTTGTGTGCAAACTTAAAGACGATTTCTTTACCATTGTCTTGTTTAATTTTTACCTGCCAAAGTCTTCGGTTATTTATTTGCAAAGAAGTCTTACTAATTTCCGTAATGTCGGCAAGTTTAAAAGTCGCTTTTTTCTGTTCCTTATTTATAGCGTAAAAGTGCTTCTCATCAAAGAACAATTCATCATCACTTATAAATTTCTTTTCAAGTCCAAATAAAAAAGGTCTGGTTGATATTTTTTTCAACTGATTATCTGAAGTTTGCGGAGTTGAATATAGTATTTCACTATTTTTTGGTTTAAAACCTTTAAGATGTTTTTTGTAAATAAATCTGATTATGAAAGTTGCTAAGACTATATTGAAAAGAAGTAATAGAAACACATATAAATTGCCAAGTTTATCCATATTTAATGTTAAAGCTAAAATTACTATCGTGTAAACTAAGGATAAGATTATTATTCTTTTTATCATTCTTTATTCGATTTGGTTTTAACATTGAGTATAACATTTCACGGCTTTAAGCTGGCGGGCATCTATAATCCGAAACTTTCAACTAAAATACAAATTTCTACGGAAGCTGAAAGCATGAATTTTAGGCTTTCATCGAAACCATAAAAAATCGAAACGATGAGATAAACCCTTGTTAACTGTAGTTATTTATTTTTAATTCTTCTTCTTAGAATCAGCAGTGAATATATATTTTTTTTGATCATTTTGGTTTGTGATCTTTATAATCTCAATTGTATCTTTCATTAAATTTTTATGATATTTCCCATCTAAAATTCGCCAATTGTAATGTCTTATTGAATCAGGTCGTACTTTACCATTTAAAGATTTCATTTCACTCGGATTTTTGAAACTTGCAGATTTAATATAAAGTGAATCCTTTGGATTTGCATTTCTTATTTCAAATGTTTTATTCATATACATACAATGAACACTTAAATTTAACTCGTTATTCCCATTAATTTCTTTATAAATATGTTTGTGAGGAGCACCTGTCATCCCTAAAACACAAGAATTTAATGTCATTATGATTAGTATAAAAGGTATTAATTTCTTCATATTTTGTTTGTATGGATTGTGGTTCTAATATTACGGACAACTTAATGATCAACGAATATAATCACTTTTTTATTCCCTTTTTCCAATTCCCATTTAACATCAAAGCAAAATCATTCACTGCACACAAATCCAAGGCGGTATGTAAACTTTAGATTGCCATTCAAAAAATTGCGGGTATATAAATTGTTTTTAGAACATGGGTTTGCAAATCATTCTTTCATAAAATAGTTTTCAGGTAATAAATTCCTCTTCATATTCGTTTTACATACATAACGTCAAAAAATCAATTATGAAAAAGTTAATTAAAATAATTGTATTTTCTTATTGTGCTCTTTTCTTTCAGAATTCATTTGCACAAAATGATCAAGAACAAGTATTAAATGATGAATTATTTGAAGAGTTGAAAACAGAAGCTATAAAGTTATATACTTCGGCAGAATACAATGCCTACATGGATCGTGGCTTTAAATTTGCTGCAAAACTACCTAAAGATTATGGTAAAACACAAGAAGACTTTAAAACGTGGATTGTTACAAGAATCAATCAAAGTAAGTTTAAAACTGTTGAAGAAGCCGTAAGTGAATATGAAATTATGTACGAGCTGCATCATAAATACGAACAGCTCCAAAAAGGTATTTATAAAAAGCGATCAGCTTTATCCGATAAATATGGTAGTTCTCTTGTTTCTGATCTTTACAATGAAAAGGTTAGTAAAAAAATAATTGATATACAGCTTGGTAGATAAATAATAATTACCACAAATACTTTAGATGCATATTTGCGTTATAATATTTCTAAATATCTTACCTCATTTATACAATTCAATGTTGAACTATCATTTTTATTATAAACCCAATATTTCAATCCGCACAGATCTATAGCGGTATGAGCTTTTAGGTAGCCTGTACCGAGTATCGGGAATAGTTGAACAGACGAAACCGTAAGGTTCACGGCTTCCAAGATGTAAAATAAAGCCTTTGACGTAATAGAGCGCAAGCTGATCGGGTGGTCGGTGAGCCTGAGGTCACTGAGTTTGCCGAAGTGTCGAACCGCGATTAGTTAGCTTATAAGACATTATTTAGCCGATTTTATACCGAGGCAAGATCAAAAAGAAGAGACTTTTATTGAAGCGTTACTATTTGTTTTAGTTTTCATGATTACTTCGCCTTTATCTATAGCGGTAGAAAAACTACTCAGTTAGGCTTGTAATTGATACTTTTTACATAATACTTCATTTATTATTTTTCAAATCCCTTAACTCTAATTCTTTTATAAAGTACGATGGCGTTAGTTCTGTTTCAGCCTTAAACTGGTTGGTTAATGTTTTTGCGTTTGCAAAACCATAAATCTCGGCAAGCTCTGTAATGGTAAGCTTGCGAATTTCCGGCTGATCTGTTAAATCTCCAAGAAACTGGTTAATACGTAATTTGTTTATGTAGCTGTTGAAATTACCTTTATGTTCGTTTATAAGGGCTGATAAGGTGTTTCGATTGGTACCGAAATCTTTAGCCAGATCATCTAGTTTTACGGTAGTTAAAAAACCTTTTTCTTTCTCAAAACGTTCCAACTCTCGCAAAAGTCTTTTTTCTGTCGCCTTTAAAGCGACACTTTTATTGTCTTGAATGGATGCCTCTCTTGTAACGTCTATCTCAGGCTGATTCTCTGTACCCTCTTTTAATTTTATTTCTTCTTCTAAATTTATTTCTTTTTCATTAGCATCTTGTAAAACCATTTCAGGTTTTCTTTCAGATTGAATTTTTTGTAATAGACCTTCAAATTTTGTTTTAAACTTTTTCTTTTCTTTGTCCTGCCAAATAGAGTAGCCGATAACTACCAGCAATCCGGCACCTAACAAACTTAACCAGAAACCGTAAGTGTTTTTATTATTTCTTAATTGTTTGTGGAGTTGCTCTCGCTCTGTTTCTAGTTTTTTGGTATCTAGTTCGTTGTGCAAGGTTTTAGTAATATTGTGCTGTTCTTTTTCAAACTGACGGTTTAAGGCAATCAATCTTTCGGTAGCCTCAAACTGCAGTTTTGGCTGTTCGGTTTCTTTGTAATAAGTAATAAGATATTCATAGGTTTCACGCAGTTCGTAATTTAAAAACTTCTTTTCCTGAAAGAGTTGGTCTATTTTATTAAAATAGGTGACAGCTGTAGCTTTTTGATTTAGGTTCCAAGCAATTTTTCCCAAATAGAGGTAAATTACGTGTTCGTTGGTAAAATCGCCGTTTTGTTTAATTATCGGTAATGCGGTTTCAAAATAACTTTTAGCGGTCCCATATTCATTTTGTAGATATGCCAAACCACCTTTAATGTAATTTAAATAAGCAGTTTCAAATTTCTGATGTTTAGGCTGTAAAAGTTTAATGGCATCTTCGCTTTCACTAATGTTTGCTTTTAATTGCTCTACATCTTCCAACTGCCAGTATGTTTTACCTAAACTATATAATGCTATAACGTAACTGCGTTGGTAATTTTCGTCCTTAACAGTTTTATAGTATTCTTTTGCTTTTGTAAAATAGTTTAATGCCTTTTCGTAATTACGGGTATGGTAATAAATATTGCCGATATCAATTCGTACTGAATTAAGATTATATTTATTGTTAATTTCTTCGTTAAAAACTTCAGATTTTATAGCGTAATTTAAAGCGCTGTCAAACCAGCGGTTGGTATAATAAAGTCCTGTATTACGATTTAGAAAATAACCTTTTAAGCTGTCGTTGGAAATTTTATCAATCAAGAGTTCCATTTTTTGCAGTAATACTACAGCTTCATTAAACGGAACCAAGTACGATTTTTTTTCCAACGCGCGGTATGCTTCCAATCCATTTTTTTCAATCTGTGCTTTACGGTAGTAAACCTCTAAATAATGCAGCTTCTTTTCTCTAGAAAGGGTATCGCTTTGTATTATACTCAACAATTGCTCATACGAATCACTAGTTGTTTGGGCAAAAGAACTTATGGGTAACGGAAGAATTGTCAATAATAGAGTTAGAAGTAGTATTCTTTTAAGTGAAATCATCAATAACAAGCATTTTTTTTCAGTACAAAAGTACAAAAAAATCACCATTTGGTATTTATCGTTAATGTTTTAATATTCAGTGTAATTAGATTTGTAAAAATGACTTTGTTTCCTTTGAATTGATGATTTTTCTGTTCCGAAATTTTCTCTTTTCTTAAATCGTGACGATTTTTCCGTTCGGTTTTTTAAGGGCGCGCCATATTTGCACCGAAACAAAAACGCTACCCGGGCAGCACTATAAAAAATCCGATACAATGAAAAATTTTTTTTTAGCGGCTGTAGCAATTTCAGCTTTATGTAGTTCGTGTGAAAATACTGACGAAACCTTATTAACCGAAAGTAATTATGAATCATTAAACGCGCAAAAGACCAAAGGTTTATTTAATACCGATTACGAAACATACAGAAATGTTCTTGAGAATTTTGAATATAAAAATGATCAAAATTATATAGATAATGTAGTAAGTTTTGAAAAACATGTGAATCGAACTTTAAAAAGTGACCCGCAGGAAAACACCTACGAATCAATCAAAATGGAGCAATTAAAAATGTTAATTGAAAACCATGAAAATATTATTGATGAATTACATTATTCTATAAAGTTTAAGGAGTATCTGTATAATATTGTATATAAAAATAATGTAGTTGACTTTCAATTAAGAGATGAAAGAGAAAATCGTTTAATGAACACATTGTCTAAAATTCATAACGATAATAAAGGAGATGATTTATTAAACGGAAAGCGAACAATTGCATTTGCTTACGGTAACCAATACAGCTTTAAGCAGGCTGTATTGTATGCAGGGGCAATAGAATTAAAAACTAAAATCAATTAAAAGGTTAAACACCCGAGGACGAAGTCGAAAGTCTGCGGATACATGAAGCAGTGTATGTGGGGAGCGAAGCTAAATTAGCAGTTATACCTTTAATAAAAATAACCAAAACCATATAGAAATTTGTTTCGGAGACCGGTAGTCGCGAATGTCGATTTTGCGAAACAAATTAGAAGCCGATTGCAGCGGGTTACCTGTGAAACATTTTTTTAACTGCAGTTTAAAGCACAAAAGATGAACTGCTTAAATATTTTAGAAATGAAAAATTATAGAAAGTTTACAATTGGTATAATTGGAACTTCTTTGTTAAGTTTAGGTTTATATTCTTGTAATAATGATGATGTAGTAGAGCAAGAAACTTATACTGATAAACAGTATGCAAGTAAGGGTGATGAAGTAAAAGACTTTGACAGATATTTTGTAAGAATAGATAATATCTATAAAAAAGAGTTTGCTTTCGCATTATTGAATTCTTTAAAAGAAAGTAAACAGCTTAGAGAGATTATTAAAAGAGAAGCTTTAAAAATGTTTAATAAAGACTATGATGTACTTTATTACCTTATAAAAGATATGCGAATTGAAGATGGAAAGACCGTAGATGATCTAATCAGTAAACATATAGGAGGAAAAGATATCTTAGATAAAGTATTACTTGAAAACCCTACCTTAACTATTTTCGTACCTGAATTACCAATGGAATCTTTCTCTGCAGAAAGATGGAATATTAATGAAATTCCAGCTATAGCAGTTAAAACAAATCAGTTTAACGATATTCCACTTATAACGCCTGAAGGAGAAAAGGAAGTTATGCCTGCTGAAAATATACCAGGCTTTCCAGTACTAGTAATTAAAGATAACGAACGAATTGTTAGCAGTGTTAAAAGTTCAAATATTGGAAGATTTAAGGGACAAATAATATATGACAAAGAATTAATTCTTAGATTTTTAGATGACGCTTTTAATCCAGGAGTAATTATGCCTTCTAATCCGGCAAGAACAACTACAGTTAACGATAGTAAAGTTACTTCCGCGTATAATATATATAATGTGAACAACCCTCAAATTAATGGTTGGCATAGAGATTATATTTATTATAATATTAAACCTAACACTCCTAATGGACCTTTTAGCTATAAGTATAAAGAGTATTTAGGAACTATTGAGGCCGAAGGTAACGCGAAACAAGTATATACTAGAATGTCAGATCAATCAGGCGACCCTTATATAAATGAGCACTTAAGCGGGGACACTACCTTTACAAATTGGACTGATGGTCAGTATGACTTATCGTTTGCTTTTTTAATAAATGGTAAAAATGGAGTAGGTGAAAGTTTAACTATTATGAGGTCTGTTGCTCCTACTGATCTTTTTGTATTAGAATATCGACATTATACAAAGGGGCATGCCTTTTGGAAGAAAAACTATTATGATTTAGTAAGTGTAAAATCAAAACCTTATTTAGTTGATACGGAAGTTTTGAACTGGGATTTAGAAGCTTACTCCGCTTCAATTCGCGCAGAAATTGAAGAAATTGATAATCCTGAAACAGTAACTGTAACTAAAACCTTGACTTCAGAGTTTGCAACAAATTTTGGTGTAGATGCATCTTTTGGTAACGAAAATGTGAAAGTAGGATTGAAATTCGGTATGTCTACTAAGGATACTTCAACACAAACAAATTCTGTTGTAGCAACTAAAATTTCCGACAAATTAGGACAGGCAATTATTAATTTTCAAGATAATGTGGTAATAGGTAAAACTGGTAGCAATTGGAACTACAGAACCTATTCAACAGGTACTTTCCGATTTAACTTTCAACCTGTAAGGGTTCAATAATTATTATATTTGTACCTTGCTGCTAGTCTAGCAAGGTACTTTTAAATTACAGTAATGAAATTATATAAATTAATCATAATCTTATCTATAGTATTTTTATTCTGTTATTGTTCTAAGGATGATGGGATAGACAATACTTTAGCTATCAGAGAATTCAAAATCGATATTCAAGGTAAAAATTTGGTGTTTAAAGATTTTCAAGTTTTTGATACTACTTCTGAAACAACCGGAGAAAAATCAGGTAAAACATTTTTAGGATCGATTAAGGAAAGCGATAGTAATGGTGTTCTTCATAAAATTAGTCTTGCATTTAATAACGATCATCAACTCTATGAAATGAAACTAGAGTTAGGGCGCTATAACAGAAATGGTGTACTTGAAAGATTACTTCATTATAACTATCCTACAGTAAATCCTTATGCTCCTAATAATTTAGAAGCTAATGTTTCTTTTATTAATAATACTTACAACGGTAATTTCAGCGGATTTCTAGTAAATGGTATAGAAGCTGTAAATGTTTCAGGCGAGTTTACACTAGAACTGTAATGTTTAAACGGTAGAATTATCCTAAAAAAAGCT
>Ga0213825_1000340_pt1 | contig 34995 bp, 34 predicted proteins | sample MC6MC0900MG_FD_179896 | JGI IMG/M metagenome (GOLD analysis project Ga0213825, IMG submission 179896) | Enriched soil aggregate microbial communities from Iowa State University, Ames, United States - MC6-MC0900-MG | ecosystem: Environmental > Terrestrial > Soil > Unclassified | place: USA: Iowa...
GTATAAGCTTTTTATTATACCTTTCAATAGTTTCTTCTAAATGCTGAGCTAATTGCTCAGTTAAAAATATTACAGCATAATTTTCAAAAGCCATTTTATCTACAATTTTTCTTGCTTCTTCAGCTTCGACTGCTGGATAAACATCAATTCCTAAGGCCTTAAATGCTAGTATTGAATCTTTATCTCCAACTACACCTATCTTATACATATAGTTCACGCAACCTTTCTCTGATAACTTCAGTAGCAACCTTATTAATCTTTCCTACCATAATAATTCTAATTATTTTAATTTCAGTTTCTTTAGCAATTATATATGCAATGATAGGCTCTGGTCCGAAGTTAACTCTCTTTGCATCCTTTGCATGGTCCATAATATAATTATCATAGAGTACATCTAAGGATGAAATGCTGCCTGTAGCCATATATTCTTCTAAGATAGCATGAAGTACCTTTGAGTAAGGGGTTCTAGATATTTTACTTGTAAAGATTTCTAGGGATTCATTTATTCCCTCTATAAAAAAGTTATGTTTTATAGTTCCACCAGGTATTAACACACCTTCAAGGAATCTACCATCTTTATTTTGCTTTTTAACTCTAAGCATAGTCTTTATGTTAGTAATATCTATGGACTCATTTACATATCTAGTTATATACTCAATATTTATATTCCTTGCTTTTTCAAACATATCTTCAAACATGTATTTATCTAGAAGAGTATCAATTACTTGAGGATCAGAATTAACCTCAAATTCATTTTCTACCTTAGTGATAACTTTTTGAATATATTTATCTAAGGATTTTAATTCGTCAGATAATATACAGTTTTTAAGAGTTTCTAAAGGAATTGTTCCTATTGGTATTAAAATATTAGATAAATCCTTGCCCAAGGCTTTTGCCTTTAATAAAACTTTAATATTATGATAATCATATCTTAAACTCATAATATCTATAATTTCTTTAACCGGAGATATTTTATATAAAGTGTTGTAAAGATTCACTAGCTCTTCCTTAAGGATTTTTTCATAATCATAAACTGAATCTATATTATTAATAAGATCTCCATAGGTAGTTTCTTGTAATACTTTTAAAACTTCCTGTGGACCATCACTATCTAATAATCTTTCAATTCTATTTTTATCAAGGAGTCTTTTTTCCATTACCCTTAATCGAGCTACAGCATGGGTAAAATCCATTCTGTCCATTTAAATACCTCCTTACTATTCTGTAAACAATATTTTCCCAACTTCATACTCTAATTCATATTTAAGTGAATTCACAAGTTCTTCAAAGGAATTATTTATCTCGATTCCATTTTTACTAAGTATAAAACCACCATCTATTTCATGGGTTTTAACGTTGAATTTTAAATTTCCTAATTTACCATTAGATATTAATAACTTATTTAGCTCCGCTAAAAACTTATCAGGAAGCTTTTCTCTATCCTTTGGGTTTATAATTATTTCTTCATCTCCGTCTATGTTTAAAGCCATAATAGAATTGTTTATAAACTTAGTAAACTCTTCTGAAGTCATGGATTTAAGTTTTTCCTTAGCTGTTTCAAAAACTTTTTCAATAATTTGCTGTTTTGCTAATAATTTTTTATTTCTTATTTCTAAATCAGTTTTAGAAATAATTCTTTCTTTTATGGTTTTACTTTCCATTTCAGCTTTTTCTAAAATAGAAGAAGCTTTTTTATTTGCTTCTTCTATTTTCTTTTTAACTATTTCATCAGCATTTACGGTAGATTCATTTAAAATTTCTATTTTTTTTACTTCTGCATCCTTTATAATTTTAGAAGTAAGATTATCCAAATTAGACATATTATTCACTTCCTTAATTAAAAGTTACCACTCATTACTAGTAGAAGAGACATTACAAATCCTAAAAGTGCATAAGTCTCAACCATAACAGTTAATATGATACCTTTTGTATTGTGTTCTGGTCTCTTAGCTAGAATTTGAATTGCAGAAGCTGCTGTTTTAGCCTGAGATATAGCTGATTTCCATCCTGCTATAGCTATTGGAAGACAAGCTGCAAATAGGTAGAAACCTTGACCGAAAGACATATCTGGTGATAATTGTAAAGATACTAAAAGTGCTATAACGAATCCATATAGTCCTTGAGTACCTGGAAGTAATTCAAGAATTAAGGCTTTACCAAACTTCTCTGGTTCTTCTGCTAAAAGTCCACTAGCTGCTTCACCAACTATACCAACACCTCTTGCTGATCCTACTCCTGGTAATGCTGCTGCAAGAGCAACTCCTATAGCTGCAATAACTATTCCACCGTTTTGTGTTAAAAATTCCATCATAATATTTTATTCCTCCTAATTTATCTATTTTGATATTTTAAAATATTTAGAATTATATTTTAAAGGCTCAAAGGCTGTGCCTCCACCTTCATAAAATTTTCCGAAGTATTCAAGATATTGTAATCTGCATGTATGAACATATGCTCCTAATGCATTGATAAATAAGTTAAATATATGGCCAACTACAAAGATTGCTACTCCAAATATAACTGTAGCCCATGAAGTTGATACCATACTTACCATAATATTAAATGCATAAGCTATAAATCCTGTTGCAAGTCCTAGAGCTGCAAGTCTAGTATAAGAAACTAAATCACCTACATAGGATGTAATTCCGTATAGAGCATAAAGTCCTTGACCTAACTTAGCACCAATAGAACTTTCTTGGCGTCCGTTAGTAAGTACAATTCCTATCATTCCTAAAATAGTACCATATTCAGCTATAGTAATTATTACGGTTGGAACTCCAAGGGAAGATAAATCTACAAAAGCACTTAATGCCCAAATAATTGCACCAGATAGGGTTATATACCATAATCCTACATCAGCAAAGGCTCCAAAGTAATCTTTATCCCTTATTTGCATATATGCCTTGATTCCAAGTCCTACATAAATTTGAATTAGTCCCATTACTACAGATACAATCATTAATAACCCTACATTGCTATCAGGTTTCATCCATAGAGGAGCGATCTTTATAAAATCTCCAAAATAACTACCATACATTACACCCCAGAATATAGTTGAAATACTTAACAAGAAAAACATTTTTACTGACTTTCTCATCTCGTCATCCAAATTAAATACAGTGAGTGCAATTAAAGTACCTACAAACATCACAAAGCCATATCCAGCATCTGATAGCATCATTCCAAAGAAGAATATATAGAAAGGCGCTAACAGTGGTGTTGGGTCAATCTCTTTGTACTTAGGTACACTATACATGGAAGTAATGTTTTCAAAGGATTCAAAGACTTTATTATTTTTTAATTTAACAGGTACATCGTCACCTTCAGCGGTTTCTGACTCTAAATAATAATCATTACCTAGAATATTTTTTAATGTACTTTCAAAGTCATTATGCAATTCAGTAGGATAATATCCTTCTATAGCCACAATGTTTCTACTCTTCAGGAAATTTTCGGTAGATTTTAATCTTAGTAATAAAGAACTCAAGTATTCGTAAACCATTTTATATTCTTCTAGTTTATTAACATGTTCTTTCATGCTATCTTGTATAAAATTATTTTCTGCCTTTATTGATTCAATGGTTTTTTTATACTCTTTTATTACTTCTTTAGGTATTCCATCACATTGAATATCAATCTTACTGAAGCTTGAAGATTTCAACAATTGCTCTATATCAGCTATTTCATCATTATGAACTATGACCATTATGTAGCTGTTTCTACCTATGCTGCTAATAACTTCAAAGTAATAGTTTTTAGTTGTTTCCTCTAACTTAAGCCTTAAGGAATCTACATTTCCTTGAGGAATTTCACCTAATATAGCTTTAGATTTTTTTAATCTATTTAAGCTTTCTACTGAGGTGTCTAAAGCTTCCCACGGTTTTAAATCTTCTATATTGGCTTTCAACTTAGTTATATAATTATGATTCATGTTTATTTTATTATCTTTTTGTTTTAGGTCACTATATACCTCACGCCAATGAGATGTATTGTTAATCTGCTCTAACACATCATAGCTATAGCTCTTTTTTCCTTCCTTTAAGTCTTTTAGTAGCTTAGGCTTTTCACTAAATGTGCTCAAAAGCTCAATAGTAAATTTTACTTTTGATAATTCACCTTCTACTTCAGAAATTTCACTGCTTGCATTATCACTTTTTAATTGATTCAATTCAATAGTTTCATTTTTACTTAAATCTAAGAATTGTACATTTTGGAAGGATTGCAATTTCTCAAGCAAAGATTTTTTTTGATTTTCAAAGGCTAAGAGCATAAATTTATTCATTTTAACTATTGCCATTGAACTTCACTATCCTCTCAATTACTAAATTAACAGCTAAATCAATCTTTTCCTTAGAAGTTTTGATTATATTATTTACTTCTTCTTCACCTTTAGCCATGGTTGGTTGTGAATCCTCATTCCCTTTATTAAGAGCATCATCTTTCATTTTTTTTGCTTTTTCCATAGCGTTTGCAACGATGGTACGGTACTCTTCATTTCCTTTAGTTTGAGCATCACTAATTATTTGTTTGCTATTTTCTACTGCTTTATCCAATATATCTTTTGCAGTAGATTCTGCCTGTTGTATTTTATTAATTGCTTCTAGCGCCAAAATATCACCACCTTTTAAGTATTAATTTTATATATAACCACTTAAATTAAGTCTGCTTTATATATAGGTGTAAACATAATATTTTAAGTGGTATTAAATAACCTATAATACGTATTAATTCAACTCTTTAGAAGATATATTAAAATCTATTATATCATTTTTCCTAAAAAGTACAATATATACGTATAAAAAATTAATATATTGTACTTTTTAAAATAACAAAGATTTTACTTGACATATTATTGAATTATTAATTCATTTTCCTGTATAAATATTCTTTCTTTAATGTCATTATTTATAAAAGCAATATAGTTTAAAGTTTTATTTATTTCTCTGCATTCAATAAAACTTTTTATATTATGATTAAATTTAAAGACACTTATTTTATTTATATTATCTATAGAATTTTTATTCATAATATATTCTTTTATACTTCTCTCTTCAGTTTTACTCATTTCCATTCTTAGAAAATCAGGTATCCATTTTGTGTTATTATAAGAGAAATACTCATATCTTATTATGTCTAATAATAACTCTTTCTCTCCAGCTTTAATATAGTCATTAAATTCAACAAAGAGAGAGTAATAATCTACAGAGGCTATGATTCGTTTAAAGTATCCCTTGCTATCATAAAATTTAGAAAGTTCATAGTAGAATTCAAATATATCTTCGAATTTGTCACTATTTTTAAAGAAATTTAAAATATTATAAAACTTACCACTATTTAAATATTTATCGACCATATGCTCAATTTTCTTTAGTATAATTAATTCATCATAACTTATATCTTTTGTTTTTAAAATTTCATAAGGTGGATAAGGTGAATACACCATCCCCCATTTTTCGCTTTCTTCTCTCATTTGTGAACCTTTTAAAAGTTTAAGAAATCCTAATTGTAATTCTTCTGGACTTATCTCATAAACTTCATTAAAAGATTTTCTAAAAGAGTTAAAGTCTTCTCCAGGTAACCCTGCAATTAAATCTAGATGCTGTTTAATATTGTTTAGTTTATTTAGTTCCAAGACCTTTTCTTTAATGGTAGAAAATTCTATAGTTCTATTAATATTTCTTAATATTTCATTGTTAGTAGTTTGAACACCTACCTCAAATTGAAACATACCACTAGGTGCTTTACTTAGTATATCTAAAGATTCGCTGCTAAATAGGTCTGCAGATACTTCAAAGTGGAAACATGTATCCTCTCCATTTTCAATTAGATAACTCCATATAGCATTTGCAAAATTTTTGTTACAATTAAAGGTTCTATCAACAAATTTAACCAATTTAACTTTTTTATCTATAAAATATTGTAGTTCTTTTAACACTCTATCTATGTTTAAGAATCTTACTCCATGGGTAGTTGAAGATAAACAGTATTTACAATTAAAAGGACATCCTCTTGAAGCTTCATAATATACAATTTTATTTTTTAAATTGTCATCAGATTCATAAGGGAATACTATATTGTTTATGTCCATTAATGGTCTGTTACTTCCATATACTATGCCTTCCTCACTTTTATAGTATAGTCCTCTAATATTTTCACAATTATTATTATCTCCATTTATTTCGTTATTTATTTTTAAATTAATTAATTCTTTATAGGTTTCTTCACCTTCTCCTTCAATTAAGTATTCACCTACATTTTCTGTTAAAAACTCAATGGGATTATAAGATGTTTCTGGTCCTCCATATATAATTTCAATATTACTATCTATGAGTTTTATTAACGTTGATACCTTTTTAACAAATTCAATATTCCAAATATAACATGAAAATCCTATTACATTTGGCTTTTCATATAATATTTCCTCAACAATTCTTTCCTCTCTATCATTTATAGAGAACTCCATAGTATGACAATTATAATTTAAATCCTTTGTATATGCCTTTAAATATCTTACTGCTAAATTGCTGTGAATATACTTTGAGTTTACTGCAACTAAAACTACTTTCATTTTTTATTAACATCCTTTCTTCTGCCTACAATCCTAAAAGTGCCATTGGAGGATACTGCTTCTACAATATCGAAATAGTCCTTTAGTCCGTCTATAATTTTTGATGAAGTATTATCAGTGAATATGTTAAGCAAGTTTATTTGAAAATTCTTCATACTTTTATCTGGTAATGAAACTGTTATATTTTTTTGTAATGTTTTTAACGGCTCCTTTTCTACATCCCAAATATAAACATATCCATTTTTTTTCATTAATCTATATATATTATCAAAAAGCTTTAGCTTTTGTCTATGGGATTTAATTTTATTTAAGGTAAAAAATACTATACAACTATCGTAATAACCTTCAGTATCAAAGCGTTTAGAAGGAGTATTTTCTAAATAATCTACATCTATAAAATTATCATAATACTTATTGGCTTTATATATTATACCCTCGTTTCCATAAGTAATATCCAATATATTACCCCTAAAAATTTCTTTTTCTAAATTTAAAAATAAGCTTTCCATATCACACACCTCCATATTTTCATATTAGAGATACTATTCTTTGTAATTTTGTAAATTCCTTTATTTTTTACTATTTGCATAAGCAAAACAAAAGAACTACCACTATACTTGAGGTGGTAGTTCTTACAATAAACAGAGTTCTTTGCTTCAGAGAGGATTTTCACTTTCACTGAAGCTTACTAACAGAATTTTTAGTATCAGTATTTTTGATACTTAGAAGTCGTTGTCCTTTAGGGGAAATCGTTATCCAGGGTCGTAGCCGCTCTTTACTCCCACTTTGAAGAAGATGGTAGTATTAGAGCAGGTAGTCATCGGATAAATTTTTATTAATCCTCAGTTTCAGATTCTATAACTTTTAAGGTATTATAAAAATCAACAAGTAGTCCTGCAGTGGTAATGCAGGCTCTAAGTAATATCACTTCTGCAATCTCATTAAACCTATTCTGTTTGACTCTTATACTTTCAAAGGACTTAGATGCTTTAACAGCAAACGTTGTATTTTCAATTACATATTTTTCAGGATCTCCATAACTAATTACATGATCTTTCAGAGGAATTTTATATCCATCAAGAACTTTATCTATTATGAAACTTTCCAAGGGTTTATGTTTTTTTAAGTTTTTCATAGCGTGAGCCGGCACTGTGGAGTCTTGTACTAAATGACAAGCTGCACCTAAAAAAAATATAGCTTTATTCATATCAGAGTTAGCACCATAAAATACAGATGCATTATAATACTTTACACACTCTACTTTAGCATTCGAAAATCCATATAGACCAATACCTTTTTCATGATGATAGAAATGATTTGTACTTTTTAAATCTGCATCAGCCCATTTGACACCTTTATTTAAATCTAAAATATGTTTCATAAAAAAATTATATTCTTCAATGTAACCCTCCTGTTTTAATAAACGAAGAGCTTCTTTATTTATGAATTTGTGGACTATGCATTCTGTTTTTTTTATTCTTTTTTTTATAGGATTTGCAACTCTTATAACTGCTGTCATAGTTCTATTATAAGTTCTTTCCATTCTCTTCATGTAATTCACCTACGATTCTTTATGAATAATAAAATAATAATTTAGATATATATTATTATACTCCAATTTAATCATATTATTTTATTATTTATCATATTTAACGTAGCAATTATATGAAATTTTAATTTATTGAAATTTTACTTTTTAATAGATATGGTAAATAAAAATCCATGATTACCATCTAAAATATATAGTTCATCGTTAAAAATCTTCATATTTGATATAGTGCAATTATCATTTAAATTTAATAATTTCTTTGGAACACCATTTACAGCACTGTACATTATATTATTTTTATTACTATCATAAAAATATAGCTGCAATGTATTTTGTCCATTAATTTTTCCAGTATTATCTATTGCTATCCATTTTAAACTGCCTAAATCATTATGTTGATAGGCAGGTGCTGGTGGTGACATAGGATATTTTTTTAATATTGGAGTGTTTTTTATATTAAATTCACCTTGGAATCGTGGTGAATCTAGAGGATCTCCTCCAGAAAAATCTGGGAAGCCATACCAATAGCCTTTTTTTATTTCATAAATATAGTCACTGTCATTTTCTACTGGTCTTAATCCTCTATTTTCATATCCTCCAACAGTAGCAAATATTCTACCATCATGTGTTATGTCTATACCCTCTATATTTCTTATTCCCCATGCATAGGTTTCGATAGCTTTAGTATTAGTGTTATAAATTATAACAGATGAATTGCCAATTGATTCACCCTTTATAACCTCATTGTCCTTATTAGAAGTTCCATTTGGTACAAAGCCTCCATTTTCATTTTTATTCAACACTATATCATAAGGAGATATATCATAACCAGTTGGGTTTTTATCTATCCATTGGTTATCACTTCCCACTACACCTGAATTAGTTGCAGCTCCAATTGAAATAAATAAATATTCCTTATATCCCCTTATTAGTACCTTATTATAATCACCAATATTAGGTATATTGGTTAAGCATTCTTCTAACTTCCCATTGTTAATATCTACACTCATTATTCCATTATCAGTAACGAAGTATAATTTTTCTCCATTACTTTCTAAGGAGGTAATATTAAAGTTTTTATCTTCAATTAAAGTATAGGGCTCGCCAGTTGATGGAATAGCTATTATTTTATTTTGAAAAGCAACATATAATCCTTTATCATTGCTAGCAAAATCTATGGCATTTTTTAATCCCTTATATTTTATTTTCATATCAATTCCTGAGTCCTTAACACCTATGTCATATATTTCATTTTTATCTTTTACTATTAATAAAGAGATAATAGCTACTATTATCAACAAAACCCATCCTATTATTTTTTTCATAGTTCCTCCAATTAAATAATGATTTACACTAATATATATTTAAATATTCTTCATTAAATTACATTTAGTTAAATAAATGATAAAAATATATGGTTATAGAATAATCCTTAGTTTACCTTCATAAGTATTATTATATTAATTGGAGGTAATAAAGATGAGTAAAGATACGTTTTATAGAGATACCTTTGTATTGACTCTTTCTAATTTAGCAATGGGTGTATTAAGATTTATGTTTTCCATTATACTCTCAAGGCAGTTAGGGCCAGAAGGTGTTGGACTTTATGGTTTGATAATGCCTATATATGATTTATTTTGTTGTTTAGTATGTGGAGGAATAATTGCTGCAATTTCAAGAGAAACTTCTGCTTATCTAGGTACCAGTAGATATGAAGATTTACATAAAACCGTTAATGCTTCCTTAGTTTTTATAGTACTTTGGTCAATTTTTATAGCAGGTATTATGTTTATACTTAGTCCAATAATTTGCAATTATATTATTAAAGACCCTAGAGCAATTCGATCCTTATGGATAGCTTCTCCTGCTATTGTTTTTATTGCTATATCTTGTGTATATAAAGGCTATTTCTATGGAGTAAGTCAGGTAATTACCCCATCAGTTGTAGATATATTAGAAAAAGCTGTTAGAATGGTTATATTAGTAGGGGTAATTTATTATTTTTCTCTAAAAACTATTGAAAATACAGTTGCAGCTACTTATCTTTCATTTACTATTGGTGAAATAATAAGCTTTGTATTTCTATATATTTTCTATAAAAGAAGTATTAAAAAGATACCTTATACTAATAGTGTAAGAACAGATAATAGCTTTCAATTATTATTTAACATATTAATTATTGCTGTTCCTCTAGCTATAAATGGCTTCTTAACTACAGCACTACAAAGTGTATCTACTCTATTAGTTCCTATTAGGTTAGTTGCAGCTGGTTTTGATCATATAGGTGCTCTAGAGATAATTGGTAAATTTAATGGTATGGCCCTTGCCATTGTGTACTTTCCATTAGTTATAGTTGTTTCTTTATCCACTGTAATAATTCCAGATATATCTAAAAAAATCAGTCAAAGAGATTTTTCTAATATAAATGCTAGAGTAAATGAAGTTATCAAAATTTGTTTTATGCTAGGCGTTTCCACAGTAATTATTTGCTTTGTATGTCCTAATCTATTAGGTGAAGTGTTCTTTGATAGAAATGACTTAGGTAGTTTTATAAAGATAGCTTCCATTGCAGCTCCATTTATGTATTGTCACTATTGTACTTATAGTATTTTAAATGGTATAGGGAAACAAAAGGTTATACTTATAAGTTCCATTGCTACAGCTTTAATTGAGTTAGCTCTAATATTTATACTTATAGGTATTCCTAGCATAAATATCTATGGATATGGAATTTCTTTAATTGTAACTTCTATTATAGGACTTTTAATAAACATGTACTATATTGGACAAGTAATAGAGTTATCTTTTCCTATAGGAGAAATGGTAATTATAGCATTATTGACTGCTCTAATATATTTAGTAACAACTATAATAAATTCTATAATTCCTAATACTTTAATCGTTACAAAGATTATAACTATTATTGGAGTTGCATTTTCTTTATTTTTTATATCAAGTTTTTTAATTCGTAAAACCTCATAGAAAAATAAAATGGAACCTATGCCTTAGCATCTTTTTAAGATCCCAAGTTATAGGTTCCATTTTAAAATAATTAGGTAATATCTATTTAAATTTTCTATATACTCTTCTAGGTATTAATTTTGTAATTTTATTTGGCAAAGAATTTAAATCAGATTTTTTAACACCACCTATGGATACTAATACTAAACAATAGGCTCCAGCTGATAGTGCTATACTTATCACTGCTGCAAATAAATTTAATATATATCCACTAAAAATTAATCCTAGGATTCCATTAAATACTTTATATGAGAAAAATGTTACTATTCCCATGGCTAATCCAGCTATTAAAGGTTTTATGTAACAAGGTATTAAGTGTATTCTTCCATCAACAGAGTCATTTATTTGCCATTGGAATAATAAAAGCATTATTAAATAACAGGCTGCATTACCCCAAATAGCTCCCAAGATTCCAAAGGAAGGCATGGCTACTAGTACATAATTCACAACAATTTTAGCTAATATCCCAATTACAGAAAAGATAGTTACTGTATTTACTTTACCCATTCCCTGTAAAATAGAAGTTTGAACTAAAGTGAGGGCATATAGAACTAAAACCCAAGATCCCCATATTAATAGTGGTGCTACTTCTTTATCATAGCCAAGGATTCTTAAAATAGGCATTGATAAAACTCCTAATCCCACAGCGCAAGGTATAGCTATCATAAAAGCAACTCTATAGGAAGATTTAATATTAAACCTAAGACCTTTCTTATTGTCTAAAGCATGAACCCTTGATATAGCAGGAACTAGAGCAATAGCTAAAGCGCCAATAATAGCCATAGGAATTGACATAAGAGTGTTGTAAAGACCTAAATATCCCCATTGAATATCAACAGTTTTTTGAGTTAATCCTGTAGATAAAAGTCTAGACTTTACAATTTTTAAGTCTATGATAGTTCCTGAGTTCTGCAGTGCAGAAGCTATGGTTATTGGAAATGCATATTTTAATATAGATTTAATAATAGTTTTATTGCTTAATCTATTTACTCCAGGTTTGTTATTTTTATGAATGTAGTTAGATGAATATCTTTTATATACTAATACAAAGTATAAAGATGCTCCAACAGCACCCACCACTGTACCTATGGTACCTCCAGCAGCTCCATATGATACACCTTTTCCCATGAGTAGATATGCAAATAATAAACTAAATATTATATTTAGAATTTGTTCTCCTACTTGGGATACTGCAGTAGTAGTCATATTTCCTATACCCTGAAAATACCCTTTATAAGAACCCATTATTGATGTAAATAATAATGCCGGTGCAAGCCATCTAGTAGCTAATATTGATTCAGGACTATTAAAAGCTATACTTAAGGGTTTTGCCCATATAAACATAAATACGGATAGGATAAGTCCCAAGAGTATAAGTAAAGTTCTAGATGCTCTAAAAGTTTTTACGGCATCTTTGTAGTTTCCCTTTGCTTCAAGTTCCGATACTAACTTTGCAATGGCTACAGGAATACCTGCATTAGCTATAATATATATATAAGAAAAAATTGTATATGTAGAATAGTATACTGACCAACCTGTTGATCCTAAAATCTGCCTTAATAAAGGTGTATAAATTACGGATAACACCTTTACAGACATCATAGATATGGTGAGTACCATAAATCCTTTAGCTACAGAGTGCTGAGCCCCCTCAGTTCTGTCATTCATATTACCCCTCCATTAAAACTTAAACACATCATTCTTTATCTTCTTTAATACTGGTGGTAAAGATTCTGCTATAGTTTTATTTTTCATATATTCAAGCTCATCTGAGTTTGATTTAAATATTACTTTATATGCATATAAGAATTGATAATCTAATCCATATCTATTTACAAAGAAGCTATTAAGCTTTTTATCTCCATATTTAGAATCTCCAACTATAGGATTTCCTAGCTCTGATAGGTGAGCTCTTAACTGATGGCTTCTTCCAGTAAGTAAGTTAATTTCTATTAGGGAAAAAGTACCACAGCTTTGAATAGTTTTAACTTCCATAGCAATTTCTTTACTGTTTGGAACTTCAGTCCTATACACCTTAGAAATATTTGCATCTTCATTTTTTAAGATATATCCTGTATAAGTTCCGTCCTTTATTCTTCCTTGTACAAGAGCCATATAGTACTTTTCAATACTTCTTTCTCTTATAGCTTCATTAAGAGCCTTTAGATATTTGAAATTTTTTCCGAATATAACTACCCCAGAGGTATTTCTATCCAATCTATTGCATGGAGCAGGAGTAAAAGTTACTTCTTTTTCAGGTTCATAATCACCCTTGTCATAGAGATAGGATAAGGCATAGTCTGTTAAAGTTGGTTCTCCATTCTTTGTGTCACTATGAACTAATAAATTAGGCCACTTTTCTACCATAAGTATATTTTCATCTTCATAGGTAATTTTAAGATTATTTTCTATTCTTTCAAATTTCTTTTTTTCACCACTAGTTTTAATATATCTTATTTCTATGGTGTCTCCCTCTTCTAAAACATACTGCTCTTTAATTTTTTTACCATTTACTCTAATGTCACCTTTTCTAAATGCCTTATATATAGCACTTAAAGGTACATCCTTCAGTAATTTTCTAAGGAATTTATCACATCTTTGACCTGATTCATTTGCACCTATTTGTATATTATTCATATTGTCCTCCAATATTTCTTTCTTATAGTTTGTTAAGATAGTTTACAGCCATATTACAATGAACTGCAACTCCTACTTGTAGACATTCTTCATCTATGTCAAATTTACTGCTATGCAGAGGATATATTATTCCTTTTTCAAGGTTTCCACATCCTAATTGATAAAACATAGCTGGAACCTTAAGTGAAAAATATGCAAAGCTTTCTACACCCATAGTAGGCTCTCTTAATATTTTAACCTTATCTTTCCCTAATAGCGATACACTATTATCATAAAATATATTATACATATTATCGTTGTTATATAAACATGGATAGCTCTCATCAATAGTAATTTCACAGGTGCCTCTTAAACTTTCTACCTGCATGGTTACCACTTCTTTTAATCTATTTTTCATATATTCCCTGTCTTCTAGGTTCATAGTTCTAATTATACCAGTTATAGTAACCTTATCTGGTATAATATTGGCTGCTGTACCTCCATTTATAGTTCCTATTGTTATTACTCCTGGTGATACTGGACTAGTCTCTCTACTTACTAATAGCTGTAAAGAACTTATAACTTGAGATGCGATTACTATAGGGTCTATACCTTTGTGAGGACTTGCACCATGGGCACCCTTACCATAGATAGTTATGGAAAAAGGGTTAGATGCAGCATAAGCTACCCCTTGCTTAAGTCCAATAGTTCCCACATCTAGACTTTCATCAACATGACATCCAATTATTGCATCCACATGAGGAGTTTCTAATGCTCCTTCTTCTATCATAATTCTAGCGCCACCAGTAGTTTCTTCAGCGGGTTCAAAAATAAACTTTACATTTCCTTTTAGTTCTTTTCTATTGTTATTTAAAATTTTAGCTGATCCTAGTACCATGGTCATATGGGCATCATGACCACAGGCATGCATTTTCCCAATAATCTTAGAAGTATAGCAGTGACTATTTTTTTCTTCAAGAGGTAGTGCATCCATATCACATCTAATAGCTATAGTTTTTCCATTATTATTATCCCTTTCTCCGTAGATAGTAGCTACAACGCCTGTACCTGCGCAAGAATAAAATTCTATGTTTTCATTTCTTAAGAAATTTTTTATTCTATCTGAAGTTTTATGCAAATCAAAATCTAACTCTGGATTTTCATGAAATTCTCTTCTTATATGAATTAATTCTTCACTTATTTTTTTGGCTTCCTGGATAAAGTTCATCTGAAACCTCCTTACTAATAATTATATAGTATATACAAATATACAAAAAAATAATAGACTTGAAGTCTATATAAAGAGAAGTCTTAACTATATTGTACTTCAAACCATTATATAACAGAAAAGCTTTCCTTTCAATATTATAGTAAAATATGTTTCAGTCAAGTAAAAGTTGATCAGTCCTTACCTGGAAAAATTCCTATTAATTTGTTAATCTCTCTTATAGTCTATGACTATGAATATATGTACCATTTTATCTATATGACTATGGATAATTTCCCCTAGGAAACTAGTTAAATAGAGACCTATACAAATATTGAAATATATAAATATTAAACTAGTTGTAGTCATAGTGCAGCTTTGATGAGGCTTACCATATTTTGAACCGTAATCAAATACCTATTATTCAATATTTTTTTTATTTCTCTTAATTTATCTTATAATCACTGTGCCTAATTCAATTATAGTATTTTCAATACTTTTCATTCTCAATTTATAACTTTTAATACAGCACAATTCTATAAGTATATTTTAAATTGTAAAAATGCTATGTATAATCATAAAAAATCGCTTAAATTTGTAGGTTTATCGTAATCTAATTTAGATAAATTTTCATTATGTTTATCAATTTTATCTTTTAAAACTGATAATGCAGTTTCATCCAATCTAAGCTTTGCTGTTGTTTCATCATTAATCATAAAGTAATATTCATCAATAAAATCATAATAATAAAACACTGTATCAATATTATATTCATTAGAGAGTTTAATTAAATCTTCGATACTCATTAACTTTATCTCATTAGTTACATAAATTCCATTCTCTACTTTATAACCACTTAAACTAGAGTTCTTAAACAATTCTTATTCTGTTTTCATATCATATACTCCCTCTTTATATGTTTAATTTTAACCTTTTATTTCCTATTGTACATATTGATGTAATAAAAAATACCGCATATTCATTTCTGAATAGTACGGTATAACATTTAATATTTACTTTTATTATAATTTAATAACGTTTTAATCCTCTTTGTTAATTCTATAGGTAAATTCCCCTTTAATGATCTTTCTAATAGATTTGGATTTTTAATTCCATTCAATAGAAGATATTTTTCTATCATATTTACTTTTATCTCTCTATTAGGAATTAATTGATAAATTACATACCAATCCTCCAATGATGTGAAAGGTATACTTACTCCGTTAATTGTTTTAAACTCAGAAATTGAGTCATTGTCAAAAGTATATTTAAATGCTCCACTAATATGATTAACTGCAAATCCTGCCATCACATCAACATCAACATCATTTATTAAATACTCATAAAAATATTTTGTTAAATAAATAGAGGTCTTCTCCCTCTTTTTCTTTTTTCCAATACTTTTAAGAATCTCATCTGCTTTTTTAATATCCTTAACATCTATAAAAATATCTATATCATTTGGCTTTTCGATAAGTCCAAATTGATTTAATAATATAGATGCACCAACTCCCCATACTATATTGGATTTGTTGAATTTTTCACCAATAAAACTTAAAGTATTAATCAATACATATCACCTCTTATCTATTATATAATACTATAATGAATTAATCGTCTAACATCGTTATCAATTTATAATTCATTAAATAAACCTTCACCAATATTAAATCTATATATAGCTTTACCTAGCACATCTTCTATTTTCACTACTCCTATATGTCTACTATCTTTACTATTCTCTCTATTATCACCTAGTACAAATATATGACCTTCTGGAACAGCAACTTTCATATCAGGATATGTTTTAATGTCTTCATTCAAATATTCTTCTTTGAGTAACTCTCCATTTATATAAACACAACTATTTTTAATTTCAAATGTTTCATTGGGTAATCCAATTACTCTTTTAATTATCCTTTTATCAAGAATCTCTTCATTGATAACAATTATATCTGACCTACTATAGTTATCCATAAACTGCTTATATTTCTCTAATATTACCTTATCATGAGATTCATTTAATGTTGGATACATAGAACAACCTTGAACACTTACTTATAACGTCTATTACAAATAATCTTATAACTAAAACAAATACTATTATTAATGCATATTGACTATACTCCTTAACCTTACTCTTCATATAACATTCCACCCATTATTCCATTTTCATCATTATCACTTACTGATAAATATAAAAGATATTTGCCTGAACATTTTTCTTTATCAATTTCAATTTTCATTATAACTCCCCCTATAATATAATTGCTATAATCACAAACACTGCTATAAAGATTATAATATTTGTTAAACATCCTGTAGCACATCCATTATTACCTGATGTAGCTTTAGCAATATCTTTAACTCCTACAGTGGTTTTATTGTATACTCTGTTATAAGCCGCTTTCTTTGGGTCATTAACCCATCCCATTCCCTTTTTACCATAGAGAGGATTAACTGCACTCTTAACGGCACGTTTAGCTTTTCCGGTTGTCCTTGCTTTAATAGATTTCTTTATATTCGGTTTTCTAACTCCAACTTTCATTTTATAAATCCCCCATTTTAAATTTAGGCTATATTTTAAAACAGTGCTGAAAATATATAAATAAATTGGTATCTATAATACCTTTACCATTACTTTTTTTCCATTGATGTCCAACTCCCCATTAAATTCAAAATCAAATTTTTGATATAAATGCAGAGCTCGTTGATTGTCTTCGTAAAGGCTTAAATAAATTTCATTACAATTATATATCTTAATGAGGTGCATAATTAATGCCTCTAACATGATATTTCCAAATCCTTTTCTTTGAAAACGCTCGTCGATTAAATATCTGTCCAACCATACCCTACCATTTTCTTTCTCTCGTGGAAAAAATCCATACATTGCAAACCCAACTATACTCCCATCCTTATAAAGTCCTGCTGGTCGATAGCAATTACATTCTATGGCATCTTTCAGACATTGTTTTGTAGATTCCACATATGATTTTTGCGATTCACTTATACGCAAGGATAAAACTTCTTTCAAGTTTTCTGATGTAACCTCTCTAATTTCGATATTCATCCTTTATGTTTAGTGAGAGAGTGTATCATAAGTACAAACTCTCACTAAAACTCACCTTCTTTCTATGTATTGAATTATACTGTATCTATATCCCAATTGTAGCATTAATTACAATATAATGTACATGATTAATCAAATACGGCCCTCTTTCTTTAAAATTAGATATTTTTGCATAAGCGGTAAACTACATTTCATACTGCCAGATTCTATTAGAGATTGCAATTCAGGTATAAGGTCATCAAGTTTTTTATAATCATAAAAAATCGCTCCATTCATGTAATAAAGTTTAATCATTACAATGAATAGAACGATTTAATTTCTATGTTACGCTTCGAAAACCTCTATAAGCCCATTAGCTACAAGAACATCAAAGTCAAATTTTCTCTCCAAATCAGAAAATTTAATAGATATATTACTTTCTTCTAAGGCTGTTATGGTTCCTATTCCATAGAATCTGTGTGAAACAGCTGTTCCAACCTTAAATTTAATTCTTTCTAGTATCTCCTCTTCTAGTTCACATTCACATAGAAATTGAGATTTATTTTTCTTTTCACCTCTTATAAACTGGGGAAAAAGAAATATTACATTATTAATAGCTCTAGTAACTCCAACATAAAATAGTCTTCTTTCTTCCTCTATATCATTGTTTTTATAGGGAATAGCTCCATCTACAGTGTTAATCATAAATACTGTATCAAATTCCATTCCTTTCACACCGTGGACAGTACTAAGAAGTACACCTTCATTTTTATCTTTATTTCTAGAGCTAGCTTTCTTAGTTTCCTCTTCTACAGTATTGACATGTTCAAGGAATTCTTTAATGGTTTTAAAGCCCTTTACACTTTCTTTAAACTCATTTAGTACATTTTCCAAATCTTCTATAGATAATTTATATTTCTGTGCATATTCCACCAGATGTTTATGGTACATCAAGTCCCCTATTATAAAATCTACGGCAGAAGGAAGTGACATTCTATTTAAGCTAGAAATATCCCTTTCAAGTTTATCTAATATCTTTAATTGAAACACAGGAGTACTCTCTAAATTTTTTAATTTAGTAAAGGTACTTCCTAAACCAGTACTCTTTTTCACTTCTTCTATACTATTCTTGCTTATATACCTATAGGGTTTATTTATTATTCTATTAAAGCTATCCATGTTTAGAGGATAGATGCTTAATTTTAAATAAGCTAATATATCTTCGCATATGAAATGAGAGAAAAAGTTATATTGTCTATCTAATAAAGTGAATGGTATTCTCTTTCTGATAAAACTATCAATTATACTTCTACTTTCTATATTAGTTCTATAAAGCACTGCAAAGTTATTGAAGTTATAATTTTCAGTTTCCTTTAATTTGAGAATATAATCACTTATATATATACCTTGAGCTGTTTCATCACGAACTCCTTGAACCCTTATTATACCGTCATCAATTTTACTTGACTTAATATCCTTTGAGGTTCTAACCTTATTATTTTTTATAGACTTCATAGATAATCTTACTATATTCTTCTTTGATCTATAATTTGTAGATAGGTATAAAGTTTTACCATTTATAAATATTTCTTTAAAGTTTACTATATAGGATGGATTAGCTCCTCTAAAACTATAGATGCATTGATCCTCATCACCAACTACAAACAAGTTGTTATCTTTATTTAAAAGCTTTAATATCTCCACTTGCACATCATCACTATCTTGAAATTCATCAACTAATATATGTTTAAATTGATTTTGATATGAATTTAATATGGCATTATTCTTAATAAACAAATCTCTACACATTAATTGTAGATCTTCAAAGTCAAGGAGGGACTTTTCTTTTTTATAGGATTCATAGAAATTAACACAATTTTTTAAAAGATCTTTATCTATTTGATTATTTCCATCTCTATTATATTCTCCCTTGCACTTATAGATAGATATAGCATTTACGTATTCCTTAACTCTATCATCACTTACATCTTCTACATAGGCAGTTAGAAAGTTTTTAACTACTCTATAACTTTCAAAGGACTCTATTATATTAATATTTCCATAATAGGACTTTAATATTTTATAGCAAAGTCCATGAAAGGTTCCAAAGAAAGGACTTACCTTGTTTTTATCAATGGCTAGAAACCTATTTCTCATATTAGTTGCTGCAGCCTTGGTAAAGGTTATTACAACTATATTTCTAGGAGATATATTTTTATTATTTATAAGCTCATAAACTCTATTTACAATAACTACAGTTTTCCCACTTCCAGGACCTGCACTTACTATTATATTTTCATCTGTACAGTTAATAGCTGTTAACTGTTCTTCACTTAAATCGTTATTTTTGTTTTTTATCATAATATAAATCTTTCCTTTTATATACTTTCAATTTAATAATATTACCATATTATTTGTCCATATACTATAGAAATGAAAGTTTTCTTATGGTACGATATATAAGATGTAAATGTTAACCCATGGAGAATTTATAAAATTTTATGGTTTATATAAGTGAGGAGAACTAAAAATGGATACAATTACTAGACTTGACCTAAGAAGCCAAAGAAATCTTACTATGTTAGTAGATTTTTATGAGCTTACAATGGCTAATGGTTATTTGAATACTGAAGCAGATGATACCATAGCTTATTTTGACATGTTTTTTAGGAAGATTCCTGATGGTGGTGGCTACTGCATAATGGCAGGAGTTCAACAATTGATTGAATATTTAACTAATCTTAAATTTACTAATGAAGATATAGAATATCTAAAAAGTAAAGATATATTTAGTGAAGAATTTTTAAATTACTTAGCTGACTTTAAGTTTAGTTGTGATGTATGGGCTATTCCAGAAGGGACTCCAGTATTCCCTAATGAACCACTTGTAACGGTAAGAGGTCCAGTAATGGAAGCTCAGTTTATAGAAACTATGATACTACTAACAATAAATCATCAAACTCTAATTGCGACTAAAGCTGCAAGAATTTGTGAAGCTGCTAGTGGTAGACCTGTTATGGAATTTGGTTCTAGACGAGCTCAAGGTTATGATGGTGCACTATATGGAGCCAGAGCTGCAATTATTGGTGGCTGCAATGCTACTGCTTGTACTATGGCAGATGAATTATTTAATGTACCTGTAACTGGAACTATGGCTCACTCTTGGATTCAGCTTTTCGATAGCGAATATGAAGCTTTTGCAGCATGGGCTAAAACTTATCCAGATAATACGGTACTTTTAGTAGATACATATAATGTCCTAAAATCAGGTATTCCAAATGCTATAAAGGTATTTGATGAAATTTTAAAACCTATGGGTAAAAGACCTAAGGCTATTAGAATAGATAGTGGTGATATTGCTTATCTTTCTATAGAAACTAGAAAAATGCTAGATGAAGCTGGTTATGAGGATGTAAAAATAACTATTTCTAACTCCCTAGACGAATTTATAATTAAAGCCGTTCTTGATAATGGTGCTAAAATCGATAGTTTTGGTGTTGGAGAAAGATTAATTACTGCAAGAAGTGAACCTGTATTTGGTGGTGTATATAAACTTGTTGCTATTGAAAAAAATGGAACTATTATTCCTAAAATTAAGATTAGTGAAAATGTAGAAAAAATCACAAACCCAGGCTTTAAGTCTCTTTATAGAGTTTATGATAAGAAAACTAATAAAGCTATAGCAGACCTAATTGCTTTAAATGATGAAAAATTTGATAGCAATAAACCTTTACAATTATTTGATCCTAATTACACTTGGAAAAGAAAAAGTATTAAAAATTATATTATCAAAAATCTTATGGTACAAGTTTTTGATAAAGGTAAATGTACTTACGAAAGTCCTTCGGTAATGGATATAAGAGAGTTCTGTATTAAGGAAAAAGCTAGTTTATGGTCAGAGATAAGAAGATTACAAAATCCACATCAATATTATGTAGATTTATCTAAAAATTTATGGAATTTAAAAGAATCATTATTACACGAATACTCTTCAATATATGAAGAATAATATCAATATACTATATATGAAGGGTATGATATCTATTGAATAAGAAGATTAAAATAAAAATTTCTAATGATGCCTTTGATTTTATTAATAAACTATTATTGTTTCATAATGAATATGATTGCATAGCATTAAAAGAACCTGAAAATAGTGGGTGTTGTAAAAATTCTAAGGTTGATATAATTTTAGATAATATCATTAATTATAATATTACTGAAGATATACAGGGGCTAAATATTGCCTATAATGAGAATTTATTCAATAATTTTAGTGAAATAGTTATTGTACTGAAGAAAGATTCTTTATATCTGAAGGCAACACCTTCATCTACCAATAAACCTAAGGAATGTAGTGGATGTGGCTCAAAATCAAAGGGATGTACATCGTGTTCAGGATGCAGTTTAAAATCAAAATAGTTCATAAACAGAGTTCTTTGCTTTAGAGGGAGCTTTTACACCCACTGAAGCTTAGAAATCGTTATCCAGGGACGTAGCCGCTCTTTACCACCCACTTTGAAAAAGATGTGGATATTAGAGCGGGTAGTCATCGGATAAATAAAATCTCCTAGCCTAGGCTAGGAGATTTATATGTTTATTGAATTATATACCTAACAACACACTTATATATTAGTTTAATATGATTTGCTCTTTTTATAGACATTATGTGTCAATAAAACTTATAATAAAAAATAATTCAATTATAAGTAGTTGTCTTTATATAAAAGAGATATAGGCAACGACTTATCCTCCTTGTACAAATCATAGTCATAGAGATTCTTTACTTTACTCCCCTTACTACTAAGCTCTTTAAAGGGGCACTTATTATTATTTTCCGCCCAATTATATAAGGCACAATCCTTTGAACATTCTACATACTCATCATAAGTTGACAAAAAATCACACTTAACCAAGCATAACACCCCCAATAAATACACATTTGATAACCTAAATTATAAATGAGAATTTTCACAAAATAAAGTATTTTTAGTGGATTTATTGCAGGGTTTTTTATATTTAATAATTTTTGGATAATTTTAAAATATAACTATAATCTTTTGTAAAAATGAGTAGTAATATGCCATTTGATATGAAAAATCTAGAGATTTTACTCTATGAATACTATACTTATGTCAATATTCAGATTTTTTTGTCTTATATTTCTTTGGATTTTATGGGAATCCATATTATTATCGTCTTTTTGTGAAATATTTGCCTTGAGATTAACAATCTTTTCACTATCAATATCCATTAACTTATTATATATAGGAAGTAGCTTATTATAAAATATATCATTTGAATCTATATTAATGACTGCTATTGTTTTTATTCCATCAATACAACTTAATAAGTCATCATTCTCAGTATCATAATGAGTAAATTCAGTAAACTCGTCCAATATGTGATTGCAACCATATAAATCTAATTCAGAAATAGTAGATCGTCTTTTTTTGCCTTCTTTTAGGTCTAAGTCCTCTACTTTATTATTTAATATGGTACCTCCCTTTTCTGTGATAGCTTTTTCTAAGTTTAAATCATTTAACTCTAAACAATCATCCATTTTTACCTGAGTTCCAATATCAATATGATACATAATAAAATTTTTAGCTTCTTCCTTAGATCTGACAAGAATACTGTGAATACCAATTTCCTCAAGCTTATTCATCATATCTTGTATTAATATGCTTACAGAAGTTCTATTTACCATACATATTACACCTCCTAAGGTAGTTAAATCTTTGCTTTATTTATTTATATGGATGTAATTACTATTTTATGATATCAATAAAAGATTTTATAATATGAGCTGTAAATCCCCAAATCACATAATTATTCCACTGATAAAAATATTCCTCTAATACCCCCTTTGAAAATTTATAATCCTTACCCCCATTTATTAAATGAAAGGGAAATTCATCTTGATTAATTGGTCCTATATCCATTTTATATAGTAATGGTTCTGTGCCAATAAAAAATTTTATTGGTACCTTAAATATATGATCAACTTCACTTGTATTAAAATTAATATTACTAGTATTTAGTTTAGCTACATATGGACGCATTATCATGTTATAAGGTGATATAAAATAATCCATTTCACCAATAACTTCAAATTCTTCTTTTTTAATATTCATCTCTTCCATGGTTTCTCTTATTGCAGCTTCTTTAAAAGTTTCTCCCTCTTCAACCTTTCCACCAGGTAGACAAATATCTCCAGGTTGACTACGTAACTTTTTAGCTCTAACTTGGAAAATTATATAAATATCCTCATCTATAACCTCTAAAAGAATCATTACCGCTGTTTTTTTCATAGGTTGTATAGATTTAGACTTCCTATCACTAAAGATATCATTTATCCTATCAATATTTATATTTGTCATCAGTTCACTGCTCCTTTAAAAATATCTTATATATAGCATACCACAATATTTGATAATAAAAATATAACATATTATTAATAACATATTTTTTCTTTGTCCTTGTTGAAAAATACAGTAAATGTTATACTAGATAGGACTTAATTAATTCTAAAATATAATAATTGGAGAGATGACTTGTGAAAAAGAGAATTTTAGCATTATGGATGTTTTTTACTTTAGTGTTTACCTTTTCTTTCTCAACTATAGCGCTAGCAGAAAGTCAACCTGAGATTGTTGGTACTTCAGCTATTGTTATGGATTTAGAAACAAAGGAAATAATCTATTCTAAAAATATCGATGAAAAGAAACAACCAGCCAGTATTACTAAGCTGATGACCGCTTTACTATTAGCTGAAAATAAGAGTAAAACCGATTTACTTACTTATCCAGCTGCAGCTTTAAAGGAAGCTCCATATTCTTATGGACTTAATGTTCACCCAGTAACTCCTGGTGATACATTTACTGCTAAAGATGCTATGGACATACTACTTCTTTATTCAGGTAATGATATTGCTTATATGATAGCTGAAAATGTTGGTGGAACTAAGGATAAATTCATTGACATGATGAATGAAAAAGCTAAAGCCTTAGGTATGACTAATACTAATTTTGTAACGCCTAATGGCCTTGATGATAATACTGATGATCACTATACAACAGCATACGATTTAGCCTTATTGTTAGATGCAGTTTACAGTAATGAGTGGATTAGAGAAACTATGTCTAAAAAAGAATCAGAAGTAAAATCAACGAATGGACCTTCATCAGTAGTTGAAAATAGAAATAAACTTATAGGTGTAGATGGAAATATTGGTGGAAAAACTGGTTATACAGAAAAGTCTGGAAGATGCCTAGCAGCTTTATATCAAAGAAATGGACATACTGTTGCAACCGTTGTATTAGGTTCAGAGTATAATTTTCCAGTAGACACTCAAGTATTTGAAGATACTAAAAACCTAGCTAACTATGGCTTTAATGCACAAAAAGAAATTTTTAAAGCTAAGGGCTCTCAAGTCTCAGAAGTTACTATGGAGTATAACATTTTACCTCTTATAGGACCTAAAAAAGCAATTAAAATTCCAGTTACTATTCATGAGGATATTTCATTATATCCTACAGATTTAGAGCCAGAATTTACTTCTCAGCCAGGGAAGATAAATATATGGACATTAAGTAAAGATAAATCAATTGGTAAAGCAACTGTTGCTGTAAAGGGATATGAAAAACAATATGATATATATTCTGGAATATCCAATATGGATATAATTAAAAGCAATATTCTTTATTATTTATTAGCGCTATTAGTATTAATAATATTAGCAGCTTTAGTAACACTAGTAGTTTCTAAAATAAATAAAAAGCGTAAAAAGAAAAGAAGACGTATATATAAATAATTTTAAAGATTCCCTATAGTTAATATTAACATAGGGAATCTTTTTTTATATAAATATGATTTATTGTATATATAGTATATTTTTCCAAATGATATATTGCTTATATATTTATTTCTTTAATTTTTATGGATTATAATAAGTTTAATATAAATTTAAAATTTTAGTTTTACATTTTATAATTGTCAATTATGACAATTATACTTATGATTATTTTTTTAATTTTTTAATTTTTTAAATAATATATTTTTCATGATAAGTAGGTATACTACTAAATTAATTCAATAAGATCTTCTATCTTATCTATAATGAAATCAGGATTATGTGTTTTTATTTTTTCTACATTTAAGGCTGTATAATTTACTAGGCAAGTTTTAGAACCTGCATTTTTCCCACATAAGATATCATTATGGCTATCCCCTACCATTATAGTTTCTTCAGGCTTAACCTTCAAAACTTCACAAGCTTTTAACACTGGTTCACCATCTGGTTTATGTTTCTTACTATCTTCCGGAGTAATTATTACATCGAAATATTTCTCTAAGTCGAAACAATTAAGCCCTCTTAAAGCTGTACCTCTTCTTTTAGATGTAACAATTGCTAATTTAAATCCTTTGTTTTTTAACTTTAATAGTCCTTCTTCCACGTGATCATAGGACTTTATATATTTATCATGGCTTTCAAGGGAATATCTTATGTATTCATCAACTAATTCCTCTGCTCTCTCCTTAGCATAGTGATCCATTACATCTTTAAGAGGGATGCCAAAGGATTCTACGATCTCTTCCTTTCTTATATTTAATCCTAAATAATTATTTAATACATAATTAAAGGAAGTTAAAATCAATTCATTGGTATCTATTATAGTACCATCTAAGTCAAATAGTATTGCTTTAATCATATCTTTTGCTCCTTATTTATAAGTAATTTTAGTGGTATGTACCACTTTGAATAACTAAATCCATTATTGTCTCTATAAGCACCATTTATATCCTTAACCATTACTGTAGCTCTTTTATTAATATTACTAATTATTCCTTCATATAATATGCTCTTATATTTAAATTGAACAACTTGTCCTTTAACAAATGAACTGTTAATGGTTTTATTTAAGGTGTCTTCCTTCTTTAATATTTCATGATAGCTACTTTTATGCCCAAATAAATTAAACGCTATAGTCTTAAATCTTTCATCTTTACAATTAGAGTTCCCATACTTGCTAAATTCTATAACGTGACATATCTCATGCTCTAAAATGAGCATAAGAGCTTCCAAGGTATCTATAGCTTTTATTCCACATACAATTTTACTTCTATTATCTTCTATAAATCTTTCCATGACTCTATTACTTATTCTAATCTCATAGCTATGTTCTCTTCCTCTTTTGGAAAAAATAGTTTTTCCACCACTTGTAGTCATTCTATTAGATATGGATACTTTAATACCTTCTGGTATAGTTTTTACTAAATATCCTCTTAAAACATAATAATCGTATATATCTATTAAATTAGCAATGTTTTTCAAAGTTAATAGATATATAGAGTTAAGCATATTAATTTTATGTCTTATGCAAAAATCTTTCTTTATAAAACTTCTCATATTTTCTTTATCATTTATGTTAATTGTAGAGTCATTCATTAAGTATGTACTACCTTCCTTAAATAAATTTTATTTATCAAAAATGTTGAGCATGCACTTTAATACTATTGCATGCTCAACATTGATTTAATATTTAGATCATTTTGAGACAGTCCAGTTTTATTATTTTATTGATTTATATATAAGCCTACTTAATTGGTCTTTCTCTTTTGAGTCTTCTATACTTCTTAATATTTGCTCATTAATCTTACTTATATCAATATTTAGTCTATTAATAAGATTTTCTAAGGAATTTATTGCATTTAAAAGTCTTATCTTTTTATTATCTTTAACTATTACCTTATCTGCAAAAGACCTAAAAGCAAGATATGTCAAGATTAGAACATCTTTATTATCTACAAATTCCTCATAATTTTCCACAAGATATACTACAGCTTTGGTTAGCAGGTTTTTATATATTTCTATGCCTTCACCGTGGATAGTAAAAGCCACTATACTTCTACCAGTATATATAACCTTATCTAATTTATCATCTTCTACAGATTTACCAAAGGCACCACTAGCTAATTGTTGTGTTGCTAGAATACGTAAGAATTCTGATTTATCTATGCCCTCATCATTTAAATTATCTAATTCTAATTCATCTAGACTTTGGCTATAATAGAATTTTGGAGATATTATATTTGTATCACCCTTGTTGAAATCTATGTTAACTGGTAAGAATTTTCTCATAACTCCACCTAGTACAGGTTCATAAATTTCTTCTATTAGAATAAAGGAAGTTTCATCACTTATAATTCCAATGTCAGTAGATAACTCTATTATCTTATTTTTCATAGATTCATGAACTTCTCCACGTTCATATACAACTCTATTTTCTAATGATTCTATTCTCTTTTTATACCAAACCTTTTCAATTAAATTAGCATTAACTTCTAAGTCTAATTTAGTTAGAACTATTCTTCGTTGTATTCTTCTATCTCCAACCATACCATTAAGAGTAACGATACCTTCTAGCTCTCCATCTACCTTAGCAAATATTGAAAATGGTTCTCCATCATACATATATTCTATAGTTCTAGGGTAAGTTTTCTCAACTTTCATTCCACCCCAATCAATTTGAATATCTGTTATTTGTAAGCCTCTTATTCTATTAAATTGATTTAAGATTACATCCTCAATTCTAATACTTCTATTAATAAATTCTGCTTTTCCAAAAGTAATTCTTGCTATTTTGTTTATAAAGTAAGTATTAACAGATGCATCTATTCCAAAAGGGAAAATTCTACTTCCTACACAAGTTTTTTCTATATAATCAAGGATATCTTTCTCATCATCAACTACATCATCAGTAAACAAAATAATATTATTTTCTTCACCTTTATCCTCATTTAAAAAGGCATATTTTATTCCATCAAATATATTAGCATCATTTTCACAAGATAACTTATCTATCCACTTAGATGCTTCCTTTAGATTCTCCTCATTAAACTCAACTCTTCTACTTTCAGAAAATTGCTTTAATGTGTCACCCATGGCAACTATGTTAAAAGTATCACCTTTATATAAATTTCTAAGACATAAGTGTAAAGCTGTTTTAGCCTCTTTTAACTTATCTCCCTCCATAGATTCAGATATATCTATAAGGAATATATAGTTTCCATTTTTTTCTTCTACATCCTCTTCAATTTCAGGAAGGAATCTTAAATATACAATTCCATTATCTTCACTATAATTTTCATATATAATTCCACTAGTTTCACTTGAAATTTCCTCTAAGTAAATTGTCATAGCATTATCAAGGAGTTGATTCTCATCTTCAAGAGTTATCTTGTATAAATTGCTTTCATCATCCTCTTCTTCTACTTCTATTTTATGGGTATTACAAGAAAATTTAGCACTTTCAAAAGTTTCTACTAGTAGATTTAAAGATAACTTATAGTTTTCTTGTTGATTCTTACATTCAGTATATGGGTTTTCTGGAAGCACAATCTTAGGTATGATTAATTTTAACTTGGAATGTTCATATACAAGCTCTTCAATATAGGAAATTTTTACAACTACAGTTTCACCTTTTAAAATTGTTCCAATGGACATCTTAAAATAATTTTTATTTAGTTCTTCTAATAAAAGTTTGCTTCCTGAATCTTCTCCAATATTCTCATATATCTTCTCTATTCCTCTTTTATCTTCTACTTTACCTTTTATAACTCTTCCACCTATATTAGTTTCAAAACCTGATATAACAGCAGTATCTGGTATAGGGAATGTATATATACCCTTCACATCATTTTCACCTATATTTTCATAAACATGGCTTATTGTAAATTCAACAAACTCTCCGCAAATATTACCTTCTATATCTACCTTTTTTAATGATATTTCTCCATTAGAAATATCATTCTGCAACTTTTCATATTCCATAACCTCACTCCTTTTCTTACATATACCTATAAATTATTTTATACTAGAGAACTTCTTTTATTACTCTTAAAGCATTTTTATATAATATTTTTTCTATATTATCCTCATGATATCCTTCTTTTTGTAATGCTATTATAAGTTTATCTATTTCTCCCATATTACTAATTTCTAAATTTTTAGGATTTATTCCATCAAAATCACTACCAAGGGATATTACATCTATACCACCTACATTATAAATATGATTTATATGATTAACCATGTCTTTAACAGCACTTTTACTTCCCCCTTCTATTAAGAAAGATTTTTCAAAGTTAATTCCAGTTACACCACCCTTTTCACTAAGAGTTCTAATCATATCATCAGTTAAATTTCTTCTGTGATTACATATAGATCTGCTGTTCGAATGAGATGCTACAAAAGGTTTCTTACTATATCTTGCCACATCATAGAAACCTCCATCGGATAGGTGGGAAACGTCAATAATCATACCTAACATATTCATTTCTTCAATGGTTTCTAACCCAAAGGTTTTTAACCCCTTATTTCTAAACTCTTCTTTACAGTTTGGATAACCTATGCTATTTTCATAATTCCAGGTTAAAGTCATAAGTCTTACTCCTAGATCATAAAAATTTCTTAAATTCTTAAGAGAGCCTTCTATAGCTTCCCCTTCCTCTATGGTTAAGAAAGCTGATATTTTATCCTCCTCCTTATTTACTACTAAATCCTCATAATTTTTTGCAACACTTATTTCATGATTATTTTTTTCTAACTCTTCATAAAATTTATTTAACATATCCATAGCTCTATTAAATGCCTTAGGATGATCATTAAGATCAATAAATAAGGCAAAAAACTGTGCTAATGAATTCCCTTTTATTAGTTTCTCTATATCAATAGCTAAATTATTTTTCTTTAATTCTATATCTTTATTATCTATTAAATGACCAATCGTATCACAATGTAAATCAATTATACTCATATTACTTCCCCCTTAATTCTCAAACTATATCTGTATTAAATTATCAAAACTTCAGTTAATTATTACCCTAAAATATATAATATAAATACTAAAAATCTATATCTACTATATTATAAATTCACCTTCTTTATTTATATATCCTTCTTTTTCATCTATTATAACCTTACATATTCCATTATAAAAGTTATCTACTTCATCAAATTTAGGTTCTATTATTACATTACCTTTTAAATCTACAAAGCCCCACTTTTCATTAATTTCTACGGAAAATACACCTTCACTATACTCAAGGACATTATCATACTCTATAGGTATTATTATGTTTCCTATTCTATCTATAAATCCATATTTATCTTCTATGGAAACCGCTGCATATTCAGTATTAAAATTATCTGCCCAGTTGTATTTTCTTTCAATTACAAACTCACCATTTTTATTAATATATCCCCATATACTATCTATAGATACAGCTGCAAGACCATTAAGAAATTCATTTGTAAAATCAAAGTTTCCTTCTATTTTTATATTAAAACTTTCATCCGCATACATATTTTTTCCATTTAAACCTACATTAGCCAAACCTTCATTAAAATTGTTAGCATATTCATATATAAAACCACTAATGCACTGGCCTTCTATATTTATATATCCATAGTTATCACCTTTTCTAACTATAGCTAAACCATTTTCTTCAAATTCATTAGCTTCATCAAAGGTTGGAGATATAATCATCTTTCCATCTTTATTAATATATCCCCACTTTCCTAATACTTTTACTGCTGCAAGTCCTTCAGTAAATCCTTTTCCTTCTTCATATTTTATTGGTATTATCTCATTACCAGTTAAACCTATATATCCATATTTATGGTTTAACTCTACTAAAGCCATACCTTCATTAAAATAATTTATATCATGATACTTAGGATTTATTATGAAATCTCCTTCTCTATTTACAAAACCACATAATCCATCTACCTCTACAAAGCCCATCTCATCCTCAAATTCATCGGCAAAATCAAAAATAAAAGGAATTATAGTTTTTCCATTTTCATCTATATAACCATATTTTTCATCTAATTCAACGGGATACATTTTCATAATCTTTTTCTCCTTTGCTTATTTAGTATATGAATATTATACCATTTATACGAATAAAAAGTCTTATATTATCCTAATTGAAGATAAACTTTTCTATAGATTTAACTATTTAGCCATTATTATTTCACACCTTATATATTATTAATACAATCTCTATTTAATTATACAATTGTTAGTAATTATAATTTATATTATAATTAAAAAGGTGTAATAATAAATGTAGAAATTTCTACACAATATAAAGGAGTGTTAAATATATGAAAAATTGTATAGTAGCTCAATCTGGTGGTCCTACTTCTGTAATAAATGCCAGTGCTATGGGAGTATTTAAAGCAAATGAAGAACTACACTATTTTGACAATGTATATGCAGGAATTAACGGTATTGAAGGAATTTTAAATGAAAATATAATAAATCTTTCTGATATTGACAGTGAAGTTATTGATAGATTAATTTATACCCCATCTTCAGGACTTGGGTCTTGCAGATACAAATTAAAAACCTATGAAGATAATAAAGAAGAATACATAAAACTTTTTGATATTTTTAAGAAGCATGAAATTGATACTTTCTTCTATATTGGTGGAAATGATTCAATGGATACAGTTCATAAACTTAGTAACTATGCAAAGGAACATAATCTTCCTGTAAAATTCTTTGGAGTTCCTAAAACCATAGATAATGATCTTCCAGTAATGGACCATACTCCTGGCTTTGGAAGTGCTGCTAAATTTATCTCAACTATAGCTCTAGAAAACAAACTAGATTCTAGTGTTTATACTACAAAGAATGTATTTGTTATTGAAGCTATGGGCCGTGATACAGGATGGCTTGCTGCTAGTTCTTGTATTGCTACATTAAATGGAGAGCCAGTAGTAGATTTAATTTATCTTCCAGAGGTTTCCTTTGATCAAGATAAGTTTTTAAAAGATGTATCTAAAAAATTAGAAGAAAAAAATTCTGTAGTTATAGTAGTTTCTGAAGGAATAAGAACAGCTAATGGTACTTTCCTTGGTGAAATGGGTGGTACTGGTTTAGACAAATTTGGCCACGCTCAATTAGGTGGAGTATGTAGTTACATTAAAAATGTAATTATTGAAAATGGAGTTTGTAAAAAAGTAAGAGCTATAGAACTTTCAACTATGCAACGTTGTGCGATGCACTTTGCTTCTCAAACTGATATTGATGAAGCATTTAACTGTGGCTTTGCTGCATTAAAATACTCTGCTGAAGGTGAAAGTGGTTATATGATAGGTATTAAGAGAGTTTCTAATGCTCCATATAAATCAGAAACCTTTGCTGTACACACTTCTGAAGTAGCAAACTCTATAAAATATTTTCCTAAGGAATGGATCAATAAAGAAGGTAACAATGTAACTAAAGAAGCCTATGAATATACATTACCTTTAATTATGGGAGAACCAAAAATTCAATATGAAAATGGTCTTCCAAAATATGCTTTCATAACAAAATAGTATTACAAAGTATAAATAATTAATTTTACCTATAATGAAAGGAGTGGTTTCTATTAAAAAACCACTCCTTTTATAAATTAAATTTTCGCCATTTTTTCAATGGCAGAAAGAGCCTCTTTATCTGCAATAACAGTTAAATTAGGATGTAATTGTAATATAGAAGCAGGAACTTTTGGTGTAACTGTTCCAAAAAGAGCTTCATACAAAATGTCCGCCTTACTAATTCCATTTACTACCAAAATAATTCGCTTTGACTGCATAATAGCCTTTATTCCCATAGTAATAGCATCCTTAGGCACTTCTTCAATACTATTAAAGAATCTTGAATTGGCATCAATAGTACTTTTATTTAACTTAACCTTATGAGTGGTCTTATCAAAGACTTCTCCCGGCTCATTAAACCCTATATGTCCATTATGACCTATACCTAAAAGCTGAAGGTCGATACCTCCAGAATCTGAAATCAATCTATCATATCTACTACACTCTAAATCAATGTTGGAAGCCAGTCCATTAGGTATATTAATATTTTTTGAGGTCATATTAATATGTTTAAATAAATTCTCCTTCATATAATAATGATAACTTTGATTATGGTCTGGTGACAAACCATAGTATTCATCTAGATTTATACTATGTACCTTTGAAAAATCTAGTTCTCTATCATTGTATTTATCAATTAACTGCTTATATACTCCTAAGGGAGTGGAACCAGTGGCAAGTCCTAATACAGAGTTTGGGTAAAGTATAACTTGAGCAGAAATTATATTGGCAGCTTTTCTACTCATACTTTCATAATCGTCTGCTTTAATAATATTCATTTTTATTCCTCCTCTGTCCTTAAGTTCAATTACAAATAGGTTGTATATTCCCCTTAAGTTAAATTTAGTATTTAATAGAATATATATTCTATTATAACATATATTACATGAGAAGATTTATTTTCTTAAAATATTCCAATAAAAAAGAGTGGAGAATAATTGCATTCACTTTCCTATCAACTACCTTCATAAATAGCTAATAGGAAAAAATGTTTAAAATCCACTCTCTTATATTTTAGAGAAAGTTTATGAAATTAACCTTGTTAGTGGTGGTAGTTCACTAATCTATGTATTATACTAAGATGAGCTATAAATTTAAGCTAATGAATTTATTATTGCTATTACTCATGTTATCTTAGTTACCTGCTGTCTCTGTATTATCTTTTTTATCCTCAGCTACTTAATTAGGATAAAATTCTTTTTCTCCAGCTTTAACAGTAATTATATTATTAGCTACTGTTATAACAAAAGTTCCATCCTGAGATTGTGGTATTGGAAGTTTACCATCAAAATATTCATTAGCTATCTCCGTTATATCGCTTTCTTCAATAGGTCCTGAAGCATTTATATCTCCTTCTATTATCTCTGTTTTAACTGCCACAGCTATTGAGTTAGCATTTGAAACATCGGTCTTTTCTTTAGCTTCATCCACCTTAGATACCATTGTTGGTGCTACAGCTAATGCTAATACACCTATTATTCCTAAAACTACTAGTAACTCAATTAATGTAAATCCCTTTTTCTTAGCTTTACTATTTTTCTTATTCACA
>Ga0213825_1000342_pt1 | contig 34885 bp, 26 predicted proteins | sample MC6MC0900MG_FD_179896 | JGI IMG/M metagenome (GOLD analysis project Ga0213825, IMG submission 179896) | Enriched soil aggregate microbial communities from Iowa State University, Ames, United States - MC6-MC0900-MG | ecosystem: Environmental > Terrestrial > Soil > Unclassified | place: USA: Iowa...
TTGATGCTCAGATTGAAGATGACGGCAACTTTAGGGTGTTGGCGAGAACTGCGGAAGAGCCAATAAAAATTACGATGCCCGATGTGCTTGAAATTAAGATCCGCAGCTTGAAGTTAGGCCGGGAGGATCGCGGTTTCTACGTGGAACTAGCCGGAACTTTGGATTTTTTGGCTGATGTTCCCGGATTGGGCAAAGTGTTGCCTAGAAATATTGAGGTACAGCGATTCCGTATTTGGCAAGATGGTGATCTTGAATTTGAAGGCGGAAGCTTTATGGTTCCACAGGCTATTTCCCTCAAAGTAGGCCCTGTCAACATGGAGATTAAAGAGATCAGCTTGGGGTCCTACGCAAGACAGCATCGCGGTATTGAACGCAGGTATCGGTATTTTGGGTTTGATGGGATGATCAATACTGGCCGTGCTGGAGTGAAGGCCACTGGAGATGGAATTAAATATTATTTTACTGTCGATCACAATGATACAGATAAGCCATTTGACAGCTTTACCAGCGTTGACGGTATCGGTATTGATCTGACTATTCCGGGCAATGTGAGCAAGGAGAATGCTGCATTTATCCTGAACGGGTATCTGAGCATGAACAATCCCGATCCGAATATTGAGACATCCAATGCGGGGACAGAATATACCGGGGCTGTGAGCTTCGCTTTACCTAAGTTGCGGCTGAGTGGTTCAGCCGCTATGCGTCTTAATCCCAAGGTTCCTGCATTTATTGTTGATATCGGACTGGATCTTCCTGCTCCAATTCCGCTGGGGCCAACCGGTTTGGGGATCTACGGCTTCCGCGGTTTGATCGGGCAGCATTATATGCCATCGAAAAAGGCTGTTGCACCGGCGCTGTCGGAGGAAGCAACCTGGTGGGATTATTACAAAGCTAAAAGTAAGATTACAGGCCGCGAGGGCATTGAGATCGATAAGTTTGCTAACGAACCGGGCTTCTCGGTTGGGGCTGGGGCGAGTATAGCAACGACCTTCGATGGTGGTTATACGTTCTCTTCCAAGTTATTTCTGATGCTGGGGCTGCCCGATGTATTTTTACTGCAGGGGCAGGCTGGCATACTGCGCAAGCGTCTTGGACTTAATCAGGATGTTGATCCACCATTTAGCGCCATGATTTCCATTGATAGCAAATCTGTTATGGCCAGCTTGGGTGTAAACTATCGACTGCCAGAGGGAGGGCCATTAGACGGAAAAATCCTCAGTGTACAGGGAAAGATGGATATGGCTTTTTTCTTCAACAATGCCTCAGGTTGGTACATCAACCTCGGCAAGGACCAACCCGAGTCCGAACGTGTGCGGGCAAAGGTGCTCACGCTGTTTGAGGGACATTCCTATATGATGCTTTCTGCCAAAGGCTTTAAGGTGGGCGCGGGCGCCAGATTTGATTTTCAGAAAAAGTTTGGCCCAGTAGCTGTGGGCTTAGGTGCATATATTGATCTCGCAGGCTCGGTTAGTTTCCGCCCGATTCAATTAGGGGCGCAGGCCAAATTTGGCGGCTATGCATACCTGAAGGTCTGGAAGTTTAAGTTTGGACTATCTGTGGATATTGTTTTAGGTATAGATGCCCCCAATCCATTTCGAATTTATGGTTCCTTGGGTGTCAAGCTCAATCTGCCTTGGCCGATCCCAGATATCAAGTTTAAACTCGCCGTTGAGTGGACATTCAATAATAATAGACAACCCTTAGAAGAGCCTATTGAGATCCTTAGGTTGCCAAGTGAAACGGAAAACTATATGCCAGCTGCGGCGATTAATATGTTATCCCAGGAGAGCTTTCCGATCAACTTTGTCGACCGGATTACAAGCGGTGTGATCGCCGAAATTCCGGCGCCGGGAGCTTCAAGCTGGCGCTACAATTTTACTTCCGAGCAGGAGGCTAAGAAGGTGACCATTCCATTGGATAGTTTTATTGATATCGATTTGTTGAGTCCTGTAAAGCCATATGCGGCGACGCGTCTTGGCGGTGCAATGAATCAGCTTCCCGAGGGATACCTGCAGATGGTACCGCCCGAACGTGGACTGAGTGACCAGGTGAAACATGAACTGTTGCTGACAGGCTTTGATATTTTCTGCTGGGCCGACAATACCTGGAAGCCTTATCGGGTCTACGATGCTGTTACCGCAATTGTCGAAGCCAACAATGGTGTCGTTGACCTGGGGACACTGAAAGATGGTTATTGGCAATTTGACGAACCCAATAAGTATAAGAAGATCCGTCTACTCTCCCAGCATATGTTTTCAATGGCTAAAGAGGAGGTGTCAGTAGCTCGGGATATGGATGCACTGAATTTCAAACGCAAAGACTTGTTCTGCTTTGAGGATGCGGTAAAGAAATACCAGGTTGATTGGAAATATTTGCCATCGGGGCTTATTTACAGTTCAGGTCGCACTTTTGAACGTGAGGGATTTAAATTTTCGCTCCAGGGTATTTCCGCTGTTATTGCTTCTGATATCAGCACGGTGAACAACAATTTCCGTTTGCGCGAAAATGGGGGAAGCCTGATCATTCAGCTACCAGAACCGCTGACTTATTTTCAGTTACGGGTTACAAAAAGTGAGAATACAGGAGAGGTTCAATTTGTAAGCCATCAGCCTATGCCGACAACATTCGGTGAGACAATTGTTGAGCCAGTTGTGGCTCAAACGATAACACTGGAGCGGACTGATGATGTGCAAGAACTTGTTTACGAAAATCTGGGACAACCGATTCATGAGGTTATTATTAAGCTCCATGCTAAGCGTGTACTAGGGTTTGAAGGTAACCTAAAGATCGGTGGTTACGAAAGATTGCCATTGTCAGCGGGCATAACCACAGCGCATCAATACGAAACCAAGAAAACCATTGCAGATGTTGTCCTTATGAATCGGGCGCTCGAACCAGCGGAACTACTTACATCCGATCTGGAGACATTGCCCGGTGCAGTGGGGAACTGGAACGGTTACGAACGTTTGGATCATATTGGCGGTCATCATGCTGTTCTCAGCAATGCACCGATCCTCATGGATACCCTATGGCTGAAACCTGCTTCTGATTCATTGATGAAGCTTTCGCGCAACTTTACCTATCTCGCTAATGCAGATAGTCTGCAGGTGATGGCTTCTCCAGATTTGAAGGTAGAGGAAGGTGATTTTTCGATCGCAGTAACAGCGATGTTCAGTGCCCTGGAAACAGGCGTCAGTACATTGGTATCCAAAGTATTTACACATCCTGAAAGTGGCGATAAAAAAGGTTATGCCATTCATTTGGTACGTCAGGAACGGATTGTGTCCGATCATGATTATCGGGGTGATCAGGCCTTGCCAGTTTATGATGTTGTTTTTACAAGTTATCATGACCAGCAGGCCAGCAGTATTGTTGCAAGCGCTGAGATGACAATGGATTGCAGTAGTGGCATTATTCCGGTGACACAGTATGCACAGGTGGTCGTCACCGTATCGAGAGCTCAAAATCAGGTCAAGATCTATGTGGATAAAGAACTCAAGGCAACATCTCCCATTCCCGCGGAGTTACAGCTCGATCCGCCGCGTAATTTTGCAACTGATATTGCCGAATTGATTTACATGACCGAAGCAGTACATCGCCGTGTTGAGGAAAGTGAGATGACACGTGAAGGGTTCATTGAAGAAAACAGGGCCATTAATGCCAATTTGAATCAGACCATTCAACCTGTATGGCGACCAGATACAATGTATGCTATCGTTGTAAAAACCAAGGATGTTGTGAATGACGATGTCGCAGGTGCTGCAGAACGGGCTTTTATTTATGGTTTTAAGACAGCTGGCCCGATCGGACATTTCCACAAAGAGAGTGCGGTATATGAAACATTGGCAAGTCAGGACCAAACAGCATCGTTCAAGCTGGCTAATTTGAGACATTACATCGACTACGAGCGCTCATTCCCGGATGCGATGGGAAGACAAGACCGGAGCAAACCCCTCTTTTATGAAGAGGCCAAAGTTCGATTGCTCTTTAACAAAGCCTATCTAAATGCGATGTATAGTGATTGGGACAATTATCAGGGACGACCCGCTGTTCAGAGCCGTTTGGATGTCAAGCTGGTAGATCCCTATGGACAGATTTATCAGCAGCAACTGGTCTGGGAAGAGCTGCCGGAGCAATCCATTGATGATAGCAACTTCCGTAATTTGCCCCCCGACCAACAACGGATTTACCTTCTTAACCGTGCCGCATTTCAGGATGCTTGCAATGCGAGTGACATCGCTATTGTTCAAAAGCGTAAGCGAGGAGAATACCAATTTCCACATTTACTACCCAATCGATTGTATACTGCGTTGTTTGAATCTGTCTACAAACCCGACGACCGTCCAGCCCAGCAGGCTGAGGTACACCGCTTTGGCGTCATGACCTCGCGTTATGCAAATTTTCACGATCAGGTTAGCAGAGCGTGGTCTGTCGATCCAATTGTGCTTGAAATGGCCGACACGGAGGTGAATGGTCTGCTCAAAGATCTTTGGAATGGAAATTATCAGGGCGATGATGCCCATATTCTTAGGTATACCGATAGTTTTGAGCGGATGGTCTACGGAGGTTTGCAGATCAGACAGTTACAGCAGTATGAACATACTGTTGTTCAGCCAATCGTACAGCAGGATCCGGCTACCAAGATGCAAAAGATTATTGCGGTGCTGGTGCGTAATCCAGAATCGTTCAATCACCCCAATCTGCCTAAAGAGCAGCTGTTGGATACCTTACAATGGGGTCAGCTACGGGAGGATGGCCAGTTTGAAGCCAATGACGCTATCAAAGCCCTTCATTCCGGTAACCTTTCCGCTGCCTTGCTCAGCAATACGGATCTGTCGATCGTCCCGGCGGACATCCATTTGCGCTTTGTTTTCAAGGAATTTGATGGACAGGATTATGTGGCTTCAGCGGAAGTTATCCTGCCACTGACCTTGACCGATCAGATCGATAATGGGACTTCATCAAGTTATAATTCAAGAATCAATCTTTAGATAAAATAAAAATGACCAAAGTAATAAATTACCATGCTTACCATGCAGATTATAGCGCTATCGCTGACTGCCTGGATGCCATTTACCAGCTCGAAGGAGCTGGTAAATTTGACAACAATGGCGCATTGTTGCTGCAACTTCGCCGGTTGGAAAGTGATGTACTGAAGAAATTGTACACCCGGGCGATCTATCTTTATGCCGAGCTTTCTGGAGTGGCTCCCGAGTCCTCACCTTTGCCAGATGATTATTTTCACGGCGATTTTGACCAGGAGGATTTTCTCTTTGACGACTTTTACGTAGGTTATGTGGATTTTGACAGTACTTCATACCATGTGCTTTTCCGTACGATCCTGCTTATTTTTCAAGAAATCAAAAACCGTGGGTTTAAACTTGACGAAGAGATCCAACTGCCTTTGGTGGATGCCGATCTTGTGGCTTTTCTGACCGCTTTTTGGCAGATTCAGGCGAGTATAAAGGCAATGGGGATAGCTGTCTGTATTGACGGGGAGAGTAGCCCCTTTAACAATGCTGTCGGGCTGATGCTCCAAACGTCAGGTGCAGATGGAACCCAAGGGATCGTCCCAGGAGTGCACCTACGTTGGAGTTTTACGGGCGATCTTGGACATCAGCATCTGCCCAAGGGTAATTATTTTGACCACAGGAACGTTCCCCTACAGCGATACAATCAGGTCGATGACTTTGTCCATATCTATCGTACCCCCTATTCGGCGGACAACACACTGTTTGTGGATTTTCTTATCCATCGTCCTGTGGTGCTCGCAGCAGAAAGGACCTGGATCTATACTATCAACGAAACAATAGGTAATCAATTAAGGACAAGTCACCTACGTATTGTTTTTGAAGATGAGGAAAATTATGATCAGCTTTTGGGACCTTACGATCCTGTTGGGGATCCGCAGGGATTTATCGATCAGTATCAAGGAGTCTTGCGCGTTGATGTCTATGGTAAATCTTATTTTCAGCTTGGGTTAGCGGTTTCCAATAGCAGTGATGTCGCACAGCCAATTAAGTTGGAAGGCATTTCGGGACTTGTCGCAGATAATGTGGCAGCAACTGGAGACTTGAGCAGCTATGCGACTGAAATCATTGATGCTGAGCGGAGCCGTACGGTGCTGTTTATGGCAGAGAACCTCAAATATGTACGGATCAGGAAGGCGAAACAGCTTATCCTAAAGGGACTACAGGTGGAAACTTACGAAGGACTGCTTGCAGACCGTCAACAGGAGGATTGGACTGAGGTGGGCGCGGGCTTTGCATTGTCCTTGGATGATGTGGAAGTACTTGCCCGGCTGGAAAGCCCCCAAAAGCCTATCGACAACCTATGGCCACATTTTAATGAAGGAACCCGGCTCCGTGCGGCCAACTATGTCGATAAATGGCAACATGGCGATGCCGATGATCCCGCCCTGCGCAATCTGGTGAGCAGGTATCTGGCGCTGTCAGAGACCGATCCGCGTGCCATGGAAGAACTGCAACGTGATGAATCCGTTACCGAGGAAGTGGAGACGGTGCGGGTGAGCTACCTCGATGTCATCAATCTGATCGCTATGGATTATCATTTTGCAAGGATGTTAGGTCTGGGGCATATTGATCAGGATCTGGAGACAGATTTAGGTAAAAAATACATCTATCAGGCACGCTACAGCAATAAAATGGCTGAGACAGGTGTCATAAAGCAGTATCGGTATACTGGTATTCCCGCATCCCGACTTGACGACCGTAAACCCGAAAAGCCGCTGATGCGCCCATTGACCTATACCTTCCCCAATAGCATGGGGACACTCAACGATATGCTGGATATCCAAGGTTACCATAAGACTGAGCGTATGCGGGTAATCAATATCGGCCGTGAAAAGTATTATGCTGAGGAGCAAGGGCATAACTTCTTTGCAGACCTTCATGCTCTGGTCAATCACAATCCAGCTTTACAGCCAAAACCCGTTTATTACGGTGTCGAATACCGCAAATCTACTGAGGAGGACTATGTCAAACCAGAGATTACCTATTCGCTTGAATTGGGGGGTAAAGATTATTATGACTATGATGACAGCCATTCGGAGGGCGTATTGGAGACTGTTCCCGTTCTGGACAATTCCGAAAGTCTATATACCCACTTTATCACAGGGAATGGAAAGCATGTCTACGCTATTTATGGGATAGACTGGTTTGGCCGGGTGTCAGCAGTCAGTACAGAAGTATCGTCAGATGAGACTGTTTTTCCTGCGATCAATAAGCTGCAGCCACCGAGCAATGTTGCAGTACAGTACCTACAGGAAGAAGATCCCCTTATTTTCACGACACAAACCGAGCAAGATTGGTTACGGGGTCGTAAGCAGGCTTTCCCTGGACGCGACATCGGGATAACGCGTGTCACCTTTGATTGGTTGGATATGGTAGATGTTTCAGATCTCTCCTCAACTACTACGGGTGAACTAGGAGGTATCATCAAAGCAGATAAAGCACAGCCGCTTTTTTTGGATCGGATGCCTCTACAGCTCATCGGCCAGATCAGGTCAATAGAAGAAGTCGAAGGAGAGCCCACATTGTCGCGTATGACCACGGCACCACATATCCTGATCGATGGTAGTCAACTTGTGCCCCAGCTTCCTGCAGCGGATCTTGATCGCTTTCGGGATAGTATTCTTACAACTGCTGATGGCAATTTCAGAATACATTCTCTCCTGAGTGGACAGCAAGGGGTAGATATTATGCTTTATAAAAGAAGGTCAGAAAGTATCGTTTCCGATGAGGAAGAGATTCCAGCTTACGGTACGGCAGTGCAGTGGCAGTTGCCTAAAAGTGGTGATAAGTTTACCACGATCGAAAATTTGGGGCAGCACAGCAACTGGGCGTCGGTGCAAGCCACCGTATCACTCGTCGATTTTGCAAGTCCTCAGCAGCCAATAATTGAAACTACAGTGGACATTGAAGGCAATCGCAGTCAGGTCTGGGTAGGAGGCATTACCGAGGAAGCTCAGGTCAGACCATTATTTGGGCCACAGGTGGAGACTGATGAACAGCTGCCTGGTTATTACGAGGTTAGCATACCAAATTATACTCTACAGGCCCACCCACAGGTGAATATCCCTTATCAGGCTGGTCAGCCTACAGGTAATTCTCCAGATCAGGTCAATCCGGCCCATGTGGAATGGTATCGAGGGATTATCCGTATGCCATTGGCTGGGAATACGGGCGATAAATACAAAGAACTGCAAGTTGTGCGGATTGAATCGCAGGATCCTTTATTGCTTTATGTGGTTGATCCTGGTTTTGCAGATAGACCGATCGCGGTGCCGACTATTCCAGAGGCTACTGTGAAGGTCAACTTTCACCCAGGATATCGGGCTTATTTCTTTAATGAGCCGATGCCGGGACAGCTTCATAAAGCCAATATTGAACCGGCTGAAGGTTTCAATGACCGCAAGACGCTATTGACCTTGTACAGTCAGGATACAGTACATGAAGGTTTTACATCAGGAATTGCTACTCCAGCAGTGCTATTGGCTTTGCGGCATGATGAGCCGCAGGATCTCGAACCACCGGTAGCATTGGGTGAAGGGGGGGGCGCAGCACAACGTCGGACAAGATTCCGTCGCGCTGTAGCACAACCGATGGAGGCGCAGAAAGTTCGTCCGGATTCGACCGGTATGGGAGCCTTTACATTTGATATAAAAATTGCTCCCGACGCGAGTGGAAAGGTGCGCAATCCCTTTGGTCATGTTTTCTATCGTACAGATGAGGACGAACTGCTGGAGGCGCTGTATAAACCGGAGACGGTACAGACGATTCGGACCTCGCTTTCCGCTCTGACCACCGATCCCTATTATTATCAGCGGTTCCATGAGCTAGCCAATCAGATTTTTCCATCTGCAGATGCGGCAGCCTACAATGTGTTTGAAGCAACACCACAGCCCTATGGTTTCCCTGTCCCTGATAAATCGGGCTTGGATTTAAGTTCAGATCCGCTGGCAGTCAAAAAGCTTAAATATATCGGAGCAATACAGTCCGTGCTGATGCCGATAACCGAACAACCTGTGATTTTTAATTACGTTAAGGAAGGACAGCGTACAGAGCATACAGTTCCTGTTATCCGAAATATAGATGGACAGCTATTGGATCCCAATGATGCGACGTTCAATCCGTTTCCCATGGTGCGCAAATTTACCGATCCGCAATGGCCAGACACTTGGTTTCTGCGTTTTACGGATTACAATCTGAACAGCAATTCACAGAAACTCTATTTCTATGCTGCGGTGGAGATTAATGCCAAACTGCAACCGGGGAATCTGAGTCCCTTTGCGGGGCCTGTTATGGTGATGCAGACAATAGCTACAGAGGCGCCCAAGATCAAAGGGTATGAGTTGCTGCGCAATGAAACCATGGAGTCCAAGTTGCGGGGTATCAGTCTTACCATTGGTGGTTTTTCGGAGGTCGATAAAATTGCTAAGATCCGTCTCTATCGCTTTGCAACATCCGAACAAGCGGGACGACTTTCGGGCTATCAAGCGGAGATTGAAGATCTCGTAGATGGGACAGGACAGCAAGTTTACAGTGTTGTCGATACATTTTCGGCAGTAGACGGAGCGACTTTTTCCGGAGCGACCTACTATTACCGTGCGGTTGGCGTGCGTTCAGTGGTCAATGAGCAAGGAGGATTGGAAGAGGTGTTAACAGTTCCATCCGAAATTATTGTGGTAACGATTCCCGATGTGAGGAAGGCGGCATCACCTGTATTGAACTATGATCAGACAGCATCAAAATTGACCTGGCAACCCATCGGTACAGACTATATCTATTACCTTTTCCGACTGAATAATCAGGGAAATTGGATCAAAGTCGCTGCATTTGAAGCACCCGAATCCAATCAGGAGATGAGTTATCATCTTAGGACCAGTGATTATCCAAAACAGGATGGAGATGGTGGTGCATTGTATTACCGTTTTAAGCTCACGGTCGCCAATACCTTGGGTGAGTACAGTATACAAGAAAGTGAATTAACAGTGTAAATAAATTTTAAGAGCAATTTAAAAATTACAATTATGGCAGATATTATTAGCAAAGATCCAATCAGCGATGGCTATGTGGATCAGGTGATCAAGGCAAATGAAATCCTTGATGAAAATTCGGCGAATACCCAGGGCGTACAGCTCCGGAAATTGGTAAAAGACCTTCGTGACCGATTGGAAACGGAGGTAGACAAAAGTAATGCGGCTATTGCCGGCAAAGTGGATACTGTGGCAGGCAAGGGGCTGTCGACATTAGACTTTACACAGGCGGATAAAGATACCGTTGACAATTTTAACAACTGGTCCGAGGATGTTGCATCGAGAGATTATGTTGATGCAAAGGTTGCACCATTACAGAGTAGTATTGACAATCTTAACAGTGGCGCTAATGGAATCGTTAAACTATTGGACGCGCCTTTTGGCAAATTGTTCAATAATCATAGTACAAATGAATTTGCTTATCTCCGTAACGAGGGACCAAACGGAGCCCAGGCTTATCAGATAAATATACCTGCGGAATTCTATTCAGATGTGAATGGCAAAGGATTTATACGCCTTAAATTTTTACTGAAAATAGTACCGAAAGAGAATGGAATTGTTAATGTTAAGGCAAATTTCTTTGGAAATGGTGCACGTGGTTTTGGGATTGTATCAGAGATGATGCTAGCATTTCAGGAAAAGGAATATCTCGTGGAACTGCTGGTGAAAAGGGGTATAGATGGTACTGAAATATTTGTTTTAAGGGACGGCCAACAAATTTCGGATCAACATTCGAGGACTGATGATGGTACGGTGGAAATAGAATGGGAAGATTTTCCAAAACGAATTGATTATATGATGTTCTCAACTTCCGCTGGTACAGGTCGTGCAGACGCGACTATTTCAGGTTTGACAGTGGAAATTGCAAGCTTGACGAGTTAAATTGGACTTATAATGTGTTAATTTTAAATTTTGATTGTCATATTCTCGGAGCTCTAGGTACTATACCCGGGGCTTCGTTGTTTTTAAGCCTATTATGGATGCCTAATCGGGTCATGTTTGATGTAAATTTCATTTCTAAATAAGTTCTCTTTCTATCAGACTATCTATCTAAAAATATCAATTTTATCTAGTTTTCGGTACTTCTCATTTACCGATAGAAAAGACCAGTTTTCCATCTATTTGGGGCAAGGTTCCATATTACATTTGTCTTATTCAAAGGAATATAGCATCGCGTTTCAATGGAGACAGGTATTTAAATCTTCAATAGCGGAAAGCAAAAAGCTAAATAACAATGAATATGGAGCCCAGGGTGAAAAAGCTGTGGACTGATGCAAGTAGAACTCCTTTTGGGAGCTATTTGAACGTCTTATGACGATAAGACGAAAAAGTCCAGATGGTAAAATTAGTTTAATAAAAAAGATAACAATGAACAATGATAATTCATATTTCTTCCTAGCCAATGGAGACTTGATATCCCAGCGCAAGGAACAGGCATTTGGTGTTATTGACGAGCAGAAATTTCAATTAACAGCTTTGTTCGATTCCAGTTTGCCCAATATGGCCTATGCCATTTGTAAAGGTCAGGTGTTTATTCTGCCACAGCAGGGCAAGGAATCCGATACGGTCAATTTGGTATTAAAGCCCTATATACAGCCACTTACGGGTACTAAGATCAAATATTTTATTTATCGGGGCTTGCAGCGTGCAGATTTTTTTACAGCAGGGCAATCTCCTTTAGTTATAGCAACAGACAGCTCAGACTTTGTTACTACAATTAACCGAGGGTTCGCCAACTTGTATAATAACGGTGAAATTCCACCTTTTAAAGCTGAATATATTGGTTTTGAAGCGGGTTTTCAATCCGATAACCTGCTTTCTTCGATTTTCTTTAAAACGTCTGTTTTGAGCAGCGATAATAACATTATCACTGAAAGTGATGCTTATGAACTTCCGATGATCGATATAGGCAAATCTTTGGGTCGATTTAAGCAGGGTGAATGCGGTATAGATGTCGTGTTGGACTACGGTGATTTTGAAAATCCCCAAGATGAAAGTTTATTCCAACTAGATCTCGCTTATGCTGGAGCGCAAAAAGCAATGATTGACCTAAGCGGAATGACAAATGATTATAAAAAGAAATTAAAACGGGAGCAGATTGCACAGTTTCTGGATATAGCGGCTTTTTATGGCAGTCAGGTAAATCAAGGTCGAGTCAACAGCGTCTTGGGAGAACGTAAAGGAACTGCGATTTATGAAAATCTACTGCAGCAGTTTTTCACTAAGAACAAAGTATATGTGTATATCCAAAGCGATCGGGGTAGATCGTATAACTTTTATAACAATTATACAATCTCGCCCACAGCTAACACCTGTATTTTTAAGGGGGAAATCGAGAATACCCTGACGGAAAGTGCTTATCAGACACTAGGGTGGCCATTATTGATAGACGATCAAGTCCAAAATCATGATCTTTTGGAAAACAAGCTACTATTGCGTTTTCCGATTGACTATAATAACCACGTAGGCTGTTATGTACAGTCAGGTAAACTTCAGGCTTCGGCAATAGATGGGCTGATTACAAGAGAAGAATTGTCTGAGCAAACTGTGCCTGGTGCTGTCCGTTCAGATTATACCAAGCCAGTTGTTTTGTTGCACCCCAATATAGGACCTAGTGGTTCAAAGATTCCTATTACCACATTTGACAGGCTTTTATACCAAGGTAAAAAAATCAATTATTTGGGATTGGAGGAGCTTGGTATAGAAACAGCACTGACTGGAAGTCTCAATGATATTTTTGATCAGCTTAATGCTGTCGCTGTATTCAAAGGAAGCGAAGAAAATGCTAATTCCACATTAGCGATCCACAAATTAAAATTGGTGAGTCCTTATTATAACAAGGATCAGAAAGGTATCTGGGCGACACAAACGGTCGTTGTTAAAGACCGTTTGGATTTCTCAAACGACGTATATCGTGTTACTTACCACGCGGAAGCCATAGAAGCAAAGCATCGCTTGATTGATAGTGGCGAGGCGGGTGTCGATACGCGGACCAGTGCTTCTACACTACAATCAGTAGGATCTGGAGATTTCAACCGATTAAATGCTGGTGGCACTTTTGACTTTGTCTACTTTTCTGATTATCAGTTGAAAGTTCCGGGATTGATTCTTACCTCAAGTGACGGAAAAGGAGTACCACACATGCAGATTGGTCTGGTGAAATCTGAAAATGAAAGGATTTTGGAAGCTATTGTGACTTCAGGGTTGCAAAATGTTCAGCTTATGTTGCTTGACCTACATGGTGCTGGCAATCAATTTATTTCCGAAGAAAAAATAGCGTATAAAAAATACAGACTGGCACTATCTGGAGAGAATACCGAAGGACGGCCAACGCTGTATCAGATTGAGCAGGACATTACGGTTTATACAGTCGATCAGTACACCTACTTTTCTTTTCTCTATGCGAGTAGCATCAATGATCTCTACGGGATGCCGGAAACCAGAAATAGTTATGTAACATTTAAAATCAATTAATTATGGGATTAGCAGGAATATTGAGTACGGGATATGCCGTAAAAAATATTGATAAACTAAGCAATATATCCTATCATGTCTACTTAGGTACAATCATTGGATTTCAATATAATGGTATCAGCTATAGATATTTTGATGCACAGGATTTTCTTAAAGGCGATTATAATATGCCAATCAGATTTCGTCAGGGGAAGACGGATGAAGAAATATTTTATGTAACAGCAGGGTTCTATGAGGAAACTAAATTTCTGGCCTATCTTTCCAAGCAATATGATTATGCCAAACTGGTTATTGAAAATAAGTTTGATACCAGTGCACTTCCTAATGCTTCGATTGGAGTGGATACAGTGAAGATTATCCGAGTAAAATCTACGGCACCTTATTCACAGGACTTCAAGTATGAAGAGATCAGCTGGCTGTATCAGGGAAATCCCGTCTATGACCGGGATCTCTTAAAGTGGATTATCCCGGAAAACGCTTCGTATGGTGCGCAAAGTTATGAACTGAGCGGAACCGCAGGCAGCTATTACGCTAATAACATTCAGCAGATTACAACGAGTTCACGTATTAATCCCAATGATTATAGTCAGGCGGCCGGTTTGCTTGGGGCAATTGCCCTAGTTATTGACCAAATCGTGTTGGAAGTATTTCCAGTGCTGGACAGCGCATCTGAATTTGGGGATTTTATCACTGCACAAAAAAATTATTGGCGAAATGAACTTATTCATACTGATGTTTCCTTGACCGAACTGACCGCTTATAACACGAGTTTGGTTGCACTTTATGAAAGTGTCTATCGCTCGCAAAACTATCTCAACAATGCCGATGGAAAAAATAAATTGCTAAAACTCGGTGCTATATTGTCCGAATCGGCCTTGCGGATAGTTCCGTTAAATAAACGCATTGAAATGTTGCGGTTAATGAGCCGGCAATCGATTGAAGGTGAAGTGATAAGTGTTGTGACAAACGGCATTGACTACGAAGCACTAATTATCAGAATCGTCAATTCCGTTCAACCTGGCGAAGCCGATCTATTTTTGGAGGCACTGGCAAAAATGGAAATGAGCAGCTCCAATAAGAATAAGACTCTATTTGAGTTACTATATCATGGAATCGATAATGGGCATTTGTTGGTCGGTGTAAACAATCTCGATCGCTTTATGCAAGGAATGTATCGGATTTGGCTGCTGAGTGCGTATAACCCAAAGGATCAGCTTGCTGATGAAGACATCAAAGAAAAAGATTTAAATAATGTTGTTTGTATCAATTACAAAACAGACACAGCATTTCTTTTTTTTAACGATACCAATTATTATTTCGAATTTGCGGGCAATCAGATTCTTGTCAAGCTAGATGACAGTTCAGCTTTAACTGAAGAGCAATCGCTACATATGTTTCGCTGTATGATATTGATGGGCACGGAGCATATTAGTGGCAACCAGCAGATTATGGAGGTCAATATCAACGGTCAACAGGAAATGGCAATTCCGTTATTTTATTTGAAGTATATCGACGATAAAAAGGCGACGGAAAATTTGGTGACCGGGATACAGATCGGTGTCGATATTGCTCTTACGTTAGCGCCGATAGGTAATCTTAGTAAATTGAAACATATAACCAGATTGACAAAGTTTGGACGTGCAATAGCCGGAAAAACGATTGTAGAGGGACCGGGAGACGTATTGCTACGGCTTGAGTTGGCTCAGGGAGTCGTTTCGGCAGTCGAGATCACAGCAGGATTGGCATCTATCTATTACAATTATGCGAAGCAAGTGGAAGAGGTCTGTGATGTGACCAGTTCGCAATATGATCAGGAAAAATGTATCAATTATCGAAGGCTGGCGGATCTATTTATGTATATCGGTTTAGTAAACGGGGTTCTTGATGTTGTTGCGGCGCGTAAGGTCAAAAATGTAGCAAAAAAGATTTTGGACTCTCCGATCGCAAATACCCTGGATATTGATGTCTATACGATCTTGCGGAAGTTTGCGGAACCGCTTGGTGATGCTATTGAAGCAACCAACACCTTTTGGGTGTATGTTCGGGATCCGAAAAATAAGGAGCTGCTTACCCAAGGATTTATTGATCTGTGGGAAAATGCGAATATTTGGACGGAAGCTTTACGTACTAAGTTTATTACTGATTTTTCGACCGAAGTTGTACAGCTACGTTATTTTCAGAGCGAAGAGATGCTCACGCGTTGGAGACAGCTCGCGACCAGGGATATCCCCTTATCCGGCAATGTTAAGTTTTTGCAGGATGCGGTAGCAGCCAATCGTTTGGTGGAGCTTTTCGATAGTCCTACGCTTAAAGGCGTGTACACAGTCTTGTTGGACACAAAAACTAGGGCCGAATCTTTGATGGCTTTTTTGAGAAAATTTGACGATCTTGGTGCTACGTACTATCAAAAATTTGCTGATGATACTAATGTAGTGAAATCTTGGTTTAGATATTATGATATTCCAGAAATAAGCAAGGAGTTTTATAAAATGGAGCACGGGAGCATGGTAAAATGGTGTGAATTCTATGGGATTTTACCAAATCATCTGTTAGATGATATAAAAGCAAAACCATTGATATTTAGAAATTGGGACAAATTGGATGAAGTTGATAAACAATTATTGAAAAATATACCAGAAGAGTGGATTCCTTCAGTTCATCAATATCAGTATTTCTGCTTTATTAAAAAAATGTGTCCAGTAGAAATTCCTGTGAATGTTGTCGGTAAAGAAAAAGCTATGGCTAATAACTATTTGCAAGTTTATTTTAAATGGACCGATGATAATTACAAGTGGGAGGTTCGTGCACATACAGAGATTCCCAATTCTCCAGGAATGGGAAATGGAAATGTTTGGATCGTAAATAGAAAAATTCCTGGAGAAGGGGCTGTTCTGCCAGTCAGCGAAATACTTTTAGAAAATAATATCTGGTATAATTATGAACCAGATTTTAAAAATCTTATGAATAGGCAAAGAATAGGAGTAATTACGGAGGAAGAAAAACAAATTTTAAAATCAGCTCATTTTAAAGCAAAGTAATATGAAATTAATAGATTTTTATACAGGATATGAGATCGATCGTGAATTGGTGTTTACGGAAAGAAATACTGAAAATATAGTTTTGTTCAAGATAGACCTTTGGTATGGCTATTTTGATTCAATAATGCGTTTAATTTCAGTCACAAAGAAATTAGATGAAAATGGTATTTACTACAGTTGGCAATCTATACGTGGTTTTTACGATGACGAATTATGGGAGTGCAAGAATGTTGATGAGTTCTTAAAGCAACTTTTAGATATTAATACTTTAGATAATGACTTGAAGATGGTTATTGACTCATTGAAACAAATATGTCAGTCGACAATTCATAATAAAAATAAATTGTATTTAGAATATTTGTAATTTGTAGATTTACCGCTCTAAACTTTATAAAAGTTTAGAGCGGTAAATTTCAATCGTTGTGATAAAAATTCTTTTCATGCTATAATCAGGAAAGTATATCGCGGAAAAAGTTTGAAACTGCTAAATCTGCTTCGCTTTAAAAACGGTTGCAAATTCAATTTAGAAGAAGAAACGCAAGTGTAGGAAACCAGATATATTGAAAAAATCGGGTATTTATTCCAAAAGATGCAATTCATTTTAGTCCGAGGCAAGTGTTCTCGGACTTTTTTTGAGCAACTTATTTCGATGAAGCCAGAGATGTAGTTAAGAAGGAAGGAGGTCAAAGGTAATCATGGCACGTTGCGCAGATTGCTATTATATTACAAGTTTGTTAAATTTTATAGAATAAAGGTTATGAATGTGAATTTTGATGATATTGAAATAGGTAATGTTGACGCATGAGGCGGTAATATGTACTATTATAATGATGAACCATTTTCGGGAACTATTGTAGAATATAATGCCGAAGGTGTTTTGGTTGGGGAAATTTCGGTTTTAAATGGAAGTAAGCAAGGCAAAACAGTTTTGTATTATAATAATGGACAGAAAATGGAAGAAGTCTATCAAAGCTATAATCGAGCATATGGTATATATAGAGAATGGGATGAAAATGGCAATTTAATAAAGGAAATCGATTTTGGTCTAGAATACCAACCAGAAAAACGATAATATTAGTAGGAAAATTTTAGATAGATGATACTAGCTATTGATGTTTACTATATAGGTGATACTGCAAAAGCTGTTGGGGTATTGTTTTGTTGGAAAGATGAAGCTCCCCAACAGGTTTAACCACTCATTTAGATGGTATTGAAGAATATGTTCCGGGGCGATTTTATAAAAGAGAACTGCCCTGCCTTCTGAAAATTATAGAGCAGGTTGATATTTCTACTTTGGATGCAATTCTAGTTGATGGCCATGTATATACATCTGAAACGGAATATGGCCTAGGAGGAAAACTCTATGAATTTTTGAATCAACAAATTCCAATAATTGGGGTTGCCAAGAATTCATTTCATGCTAATCATACTACAATCAAAGAAGTATATCGTGGTGAGAGTTCAAAACCATTATATGTATCTGCGATAGGAATTGATTTAGATGAAGTGATAGAAGCGATCAAAGCGATGAAAGGAGCGTTCAGAATACCAGATATCCTGAAGAAACTAGATAACTATACTAAGAGTTAGCGATATTCGATATTTTAATAAAAAGATTTAGTATACTAGATTTATTTAGCCCGAGACAGCTGTCCTTGGGCTTTTTTATACCTACTTGATTCCAATAAGCAATTTAACCAAACGTGGAGCTATCTTCTGATTAACAAAGTTTGGACGTGCAATAGCCGGAAAAACAATTGTAGAGGGACCGGGAGAGGTGTTGTTACGGCTTGAGTTGGCGCAGGGAGTCGTTTCGGCAGTCGAGATTACAGCGGGATTAATTTCTATCTATTATAGTTATGCCAAGCAAGTGGAAGAGGTTTGTGATGTGACCAGTTCGCAATGATCAGGAAAAGATAAAAAAGCAGCGATCCAATTTGGATCGCTGCGGGTGTACTGCATTTGAGCAGCATTGTTATACCAATTCCCTCAGGTTTGCTTCGGGTGTTGTTTCTGAATAATATTCATTGTCACCTCCTGCTTCCGCCGTCGTGTAGGGTCTGTAACTGATTCTTGAGATCTCCAGGTTTAGGGTGGAGAAATCTGCAGGATGCCCTGCCCAAGCTCGATTAGGGTCGTAAAGCCATGGTGTTTCCGAAGACCGTGCAAATGCCGACGGAAACCAGGCTCCAAAGGTTAGCCTACCGGGAATATAAGGCACAAAGGCCCAGTTTTCCCTCACCGGCACATCATCAATCCAGAGCTGTGTTTTATCCTTAAACCATTTAATGGTCCATTTATGAAACTGCTCATCTGCATAATTGTGCTCTGTCTTGGTCAGTAAGGCCAGGTATTCTTCATATACATCGTAAGACGACTTGTCTGAAGAGAAGCCCTTGCCCGAATCCTTTTCCCCAATCCAGTTGTTAAACTTCAGATTCGAATAGGACGGTTGATCGCTCGGCTCCCAATCGTCGGATTCCTTTACCCAGGAACTTCTTTGGTTTGGCAGACTCGGATCTATCAGTCTAAAAAGGCCTATGTCGTCGGTAGTAGCCCCAGTTTGCACTGCAATATGAAACTTGGTATCCATAGCTTTTGGATCAAAGTAACAATTTGCCAGCTCAGCCCAGTTTTCCACAACACCCATTGTCAGATGCGACGGTAACTCCATATCTATCTCATGGTTGATCACCATATAGCTGTCTTCTCCGCCGTATGGTTTTCCGCCCTTATCGATCCAGTGTTGCCACAAGGGGTCAGTTGGATAAAACTCCTGGTAGTGAAAGACCCATAAAGCTAGACAGTAGCCGTAGGATTCCTTCGGGATTTTCATCCAGGTAGACCACTCGCCATACCCACAATAGGCTTTGCTCACAGCGACCGCACCAACACGTGTCTTCCAAGCTTGTCCGTTCAATGGATCTTTGGGATGATCGTGCACTTTAGGTACGCCATAGCCTGAATAGGAAGAATCCCTTGCTGGCCGGCCCACACCTTGTACTTCACCATTGTAGCGATCACCGTGGGCTTCAAATTGTACCGTCCTGTCGTCAGGATTAAAATAGATTAGATTTGCATTTACACCACCATTTGCTCCGCCCCATTGACCATGGAGTCCGTAAAATGTGTTTTTAAAATCATTGACCCTGTCAGCAAATGCACCTTGGGAAAAATCAATGTCAAAGCCAGTTGTAATCTTGTTAAATTCTTGTATTTGAATACCTGTTTTTAAATTGAGTTTGTTTCCCTGATAGTTCTGTATCCAACAATCGTAGCTACCCGCAGCCAATGTTGCATCCGAAGGTACAGTAAATGAAAGTTGCAGGTCATCCAGTTTTTTACGCCAGATCTCTGGCAACTGAATGGTTGTGCTCTCCCCATTTTTCTGAAACATGACTTTGGGTGTCTGACCCCATGGATCCGAAAGTTTATTTAAGTTTTGGTTAGTCATTGTCGCCGACGGACTGTAGAAAAATCGAGATACCAGAAGCCCTGCCGTGGTTACACCAGCCGTAACGTCTCTGCCTAGATAAATGGCAGGTTCAGCCGTAGTGACCATCGAATGGGTGATTTGACTTATCGTAGGGAAATTAATATTGCCCGTAGGGTGGTAGAGATAGCCGGTGTTTGCTGATGGGGTTCCTGGAGAGATCTTGATACCCAACATATACCATCGGCCCTGAACGACCTGACTGGCACTGCTTGCTATGTTGGTAACACCATTTTTGGTCGCCGAGACAACGATGTAACGCCCTGTATGGCTAATCTTAAATTCATTCTGAGCATCATTCACCGTATGGAGAATAACTTTGTCATTCCGATCTTCTAAATGAAAGAAAAAAAAGATCGAATAACTCTTGTCCGAATTATTGCCAAAGAGATCATTGGCACGGATCTGTGCATCTCTATTGGTATTTACATCATTAAATTTGGCGTATTTGCTGCCATCAAAATAGAAGCCCTGTAGCTTTCGGTTGCTGATGGTCGCTTCTGCCACAGTCTTAAAAGATATCCCGTCAACAGGTACCATATTGCCAAAATTCTGTTCCACTTCCCGATAATTTCCATCAAAATTAAAGAAGAACCCGCCTTTAGTATCAGCGAGGGTCGCTTTCATCAGACCTGGATAATACCAGTCGATGGTCTGACCCTTAAAGAAAATCTTGTCTGCATAAGGGTTGTTACCACTGGAGACGTTGAGGGCAGTCCGAAAGTTTTTTGTAAATACCTTCTCCGGATATGTCTTATTGGTGAAACGGAGACTATAGTCTGTGTTTTCCAGCAAGGAAAGAATCATAAAACCATCGGTATTATTTCCTTCCATATCCGTCTGATAATTCGGATGGATCATCGTAAATGAAGAGTCCGGCTCATTTGCCAGTTTGAGTTCCAGTATAAAAATCTGGGGCGTTGACGCTGGACGGTCAAAGCTGAGTTTGGGAATTGTATATTTTATTCCTATTGTTTCAATTGCCATGATACGTTTTCTAAATGTTGTTCGAAAATTTTATTATTTAAAAGTCCTGATTTCCGCGGCCAGGATATTGGGGATGATAAGCTCATCGGGGAGAACCACAATGGGAATCTTGATCCATTTGCCAGCTGGCAGCTGTATAAACTGGCTTTCCTTTGCCAGATCTACGATGCAGGTTCCCACGGGAAGCTGGCCGAAATATTGGTGGAAAGCCGCATTGTTTTCATCAGGAGGTGTGACCTCTACCCGTAGTGCCGTTCCTGCCGTTAAACCGGCCAGTTTTTCTTTTTCGGCCAGTGTAAAGTCCGATGTGGAAAGTCCTTTTCCTGGGACTTTATCTACTTTTTGTTCAAGTACTAGAGCCTGTTCCGCAAGTTCCTGCGCGAGGCGATCGCGCAAGAGTTTGATCAACTCGCGCAGCTTTTTCCCCTGTGTCTTATTCAATGCAGGGTTGTAAGGCAGATTTGATTTGATGATCTCATCAATATATTGGTCATCAAGAAGTGTTATCTGTTCCATAAATTATTAATTTAACTGTTGTGTAATCATTACTTTCTGAGTGTCGATATTGGAGTCTCGCGAATGGCGAGATCACCGTTACCATCTGTTTTATAAGTCATGTTTTTTAATAAAAGATATTGTCCCATAACAACTTATTTGTCGTATAGGCAAATGTAAGCCGGTTTTGGAGACCAGCTCTTTAAAAAAGGTTGTATGTTATCGGTAGATGATGTTTACCGAAAACTAAGCCCGATAGACTCGTTTCCTACTTATTATTTCCCCTTATCAATTGTTTTTTCGGGACTTTTCTGTACATCCCCATACTTTCCTTACGCTCACCTCCCCATTCCCACCATTCACCGAGTTTTCCTGATCGTTGGTCTAAAGCCCATAGGCTAGGGGCGTATTGTGTTGTAGTTTTGAGTCAACAAATAAGAACAACAAAACTAACACAATAAAATAAAGACATTATGAACTCATTAGTAAAAACATTCGCAGCAGCAGCTTTAATAGCAGTATCTACATTCGCTATGGCAGCTGAAGGACCAGGTTCCAAAGCAGCAAAAGCAAACGTTAACCTTTCAACAGCAGACTTTGCTATTGAGCATTATGTTGCGGTAACAACCGAAGGAGAGTCAGCAGGAGTAGAGCAGCTGTTTGCCAAAGATTTCAACCAAAAAGTTCAATCGGCAAATGCAAAGACCAACAGCCGTGATGTTGTCGTAAAATATTTGAAAAAACAAAAAGGAGAGAAGCTGAACTGTGCACTAAGCACCGAAATCCTTGAAGAGTCAGTAGACTATATGGTGGCTAAGGTGACCTTGAAATTTGAGAATTTCACCAAGACTGATCTGGTTACCTTGGAGCGCGAGGGAAGCGGCTGGAAAGTATCCAAATCGATCAATTCGTATAAATAGGAGCCATCTCAAATAAATATAAATGTTGTAGAGCCATATTGGAAGATGTGGCTTTTTTTACGTCAAAAGGGCCTGATTCTCATCAGACCCTTTCTCTTAGCGTTTATTTGTACAGTAATTTTTATGTTTCTTATCGTTTCCTCTTTTTTGTTTCGTCATCCAATGTGTTTTGAATACTATTGGATTTTTACTGTACGACGCCAATTTTTATGTTGAACCTTTCTGTCGAAAGGTAACTTATAGCCATTTTGTATAATAAGAACAACAGCCGATTTGAAATAGTTTTATCTAAGTAAATTATATTTGATAACTTGAGTTGACTTATTCTATAGCACACGTTAGATGTATGAATTGGAGAGTAAATGAATAATATGAAAAAAAATACAACACTATGGATTATTATAAAGTATTCTTCAATACTAGTTGCTTTTTATATAGTTTTGGACCTTATTAGTGGGGAAATTAAGTTTTCTGAAATTCCGCTACATATACTTAATCTTATCATACGCCTTTTTGTTACTGTATTTATTTGCTATATTTTATTTTATATGGCTGTCAAATTATTTCGGCTTAAATAATGGAAAAATAGAAAGCTCTAAAAATCTGAGAGAATTTATTAAATGAACTCGATGCAGATCAAGCTTCAGATAAGAAAACACCATTTTGCAGTGCCCCCAAAAAGTTAGACACTTTTTGGGGGCATTTTTATGAATTCGCGGCAGCAGCCCTGATTATAGTTCTAACTTCGCTATGGCAAGTATTAAAACAATATCAAAATCTGAAAAAGCAAATGTTAAGCTTTCCACTGAAGACTTTGCCCTGGAGCATCTCGTCATACGACTTTTTGTTTGCATTTTTATTGCCTTTATTGTCCATTTTATTATCGTTAAACTAATTCGATTTAAATAGATTTTAAGTTACAATATAGGCAGAATGCGATATCAAATTGCTAATAGATGCTCTTTAAAAATGGTTGTTTTCTCAATTGCTGTTCGTATTGTTCTTTGCTTATAAATGGCCATAGTTCATAATCTCCAGAACGCTTAAATTCTTCAAACTGCTCTTTCCGCTCATTTAGTTTTACATTATAATGTTGTCCCAAGCTCAGGGCAGTAAATAACAAGTCTTTAAATGAAAACCGTAATAGCGGATTTATATGATCAAAATAAGGCCACTCGTACTCAAAATCTGAATTTAGAAATAAAATAAATCGAGCAATGTCTTTCAGTTCTTTATCAGAAAACTGGTATTTGCCAGAAAGTTTATGATTTTCTAAGTCGCTATATAAACACCAGCTTAATTCGAGCATTGGTCTTATGATAGGATCATCAAATTTGGCTTGTTTTGAAGAATAATAATGTTCAGGAAGATAACCAAAGGAAACATCTCCTCTTCAAACTCATCATTGCTAATAAGCCCGATGGTTAAATGTCTTAAATGGTACGCAAGTACCTTTCTGCGTGCTAAGTCAACCATATCAGAACGTTTTCTTAAAGATAAGCAAATATTCATTTGTTAAGATGTTAAGCAAACTTCACCTCCCCATTCCCGCCATTCACCGAGTTTTCCTGTCCGTTGGTCTAAAGCCCATAGGCTAGGAGCGTATTGTGTTGTAGTTTTGACTCAACAAATAAGAACTAAAAAACTAACAATATAAAATAAAGACATTATGAAAACTCTAGTAAAAACATTCGCAGCAGCAGCCCTAATCGCAGTATCCACTTTCGCTATGGCAGCTGAAGGACCAGGTTCAAAATCAGCAAAAGCAAATGTTAACCTTTCAACAGCAGACTTCGCATTGGAATATTATGTTGCGGTAACAACCCAAGGAGAGTCAGCAGGAGTAGAGCAATTATTTGCTGAAGATTTCAGCCAAAAGGTTCAATCGGCAAATGCCAAGACCAACAGCCGTAGCGCATTGATCAAATCTTTGAAAAAACAAAAAGGCGAAAAGCTGAACTGTACAGTGACCACCGATATTCTTGAGGAATCAGCAGATTACATGGTTGCCAAAGTAACTTTGAAATTTGAAGACTTTACCAAAACTGATCTAGTGACTTTGGTTCGTGAAGGCAATGTGTGGAAAGTATCCAAATCGATCAATTCGTATAAATAAAAGCCATCCCTTACAAATATATAAGTTGTGAAGCCATGTCGTGAGATGTGGCTTTTTTTACGTCAAAAGGGCCTGATTCTCATCAGACCCTTTCTCTTAGCGTTTATTTGTACAGTAATTTTTATGTTTCCTATCGTTTCCTCTTTTTTGTTTCGTCATCCAATGTGTTTTGAATACTATTGGATTTTTACTGTACGACGCCAATTTTTATGTTGGTCCTTTCTCGCGAAAGGTAGCTAATAGCCGCTTTGTATAGTAAGAACAGTAGCCGATGTGAAATAGTTTTATTGGAATAAATAATTTTGATAATTTGACTTGGCTTGCGTTGCTATGCTTAATCCGTTTACAGTATGATAAGAGTATGATAAGAATTATTAGTCTTGGCGTTATACTCTTTTTAGGAGTTTCATGTTCTGTTAGTTGACTATCTTCCATATTGCAGTTAGAGGAGAATACCAGTGGTAAACTCTAACTCAACGGATATTACTATACAAAGTTAGATAGCGATTTTTTTGATATCATTTTTTGTATGAAAACGGAATAGTCTATCAAGGTGTAAACCCCAAAGTCAAAATTGAGTTTCATAATATCGATGAGAGATATTCGAAAAGCTATGTTGATGATAAAAAGACTGCATACGTCTATATGTCCAGCGAAGCCTAAGCAGAAGCAGTGACAGGAATAGATTTACAGCGGACTCCTAAGAATGGATTTTACTTACAGATTTATCTCATGACATGAATACAGAGAAGATTACAGCGTTAGAAAAGAGTTGGGCAGAATTGTTAAAAGGTCCTAAAAAATTGTTAGAGTGTATGGAGATCATTGATAAGGGGATAAAAATTTATACGGCAAAAGGAGGCTGGCAATTAGATGATATATCCAAAGTAAAGTGATGGCTATGGTATTTTCGATGGCTGCTGAAATCGAGCGCGACTTGATCAGCAAGAGAACCAAAGAAGTGCTCAGTTCAGTACGAGAGTCTGGAGTAAAGTTGGGGCGTCCCAAAGGACCAGGAAAAAGTAAGCTCGATTTAGTAAGGCCGGAGATAGAAGCTCTCTCGAGCAGGGGGCACACAGAAATTTATCGCAGCGAGATACACTGTTATGCAGCCAACTGTGATGTTTTTATATAAAATATAATACAAAATTAAAAATAGGTGTACGCTAACTTAATATTAAATAGTATTATTTGTAATATTAATCGATACGAAAGATGAAATTTCGAAAAACAATATGTAATTTAAGAACAAGCGTTATTTTGTTCCTCTCTATCCTATCTGTCTTTGCATATCAGGGATGTAGGAAGGATATCGTCCTCAATAGTACAAAGGCTAATACTTTTGCGAGTATAACTGAGATAAAAGAAAGCTACGAAAAATTAGCTATTGAGTCGCGAACACGTGATAGCCTAAAAAGTGGACTTATAATTAAATATATCCCACAATGGGAACATGCAAAATATTCCCAAATAAATGATTCCACACAATATACCCTAATTCCATTGATTGGGTCAGGACAGCTGAATGAAAAAGAAATTTCCGTACGGACGGTTAATAATACACCATTTTTGGTCGTTGCCAACGGGAAGAAATTTTATCTTTCACGTTTTTATCCTGATAAAAAAAGTGATGATAATTTTCTGAAAAATGGAAAATTGTCCATGATAGATGTCCTCAATAAAAAGCTGTTCACTTATAGCTATGAGAATGGTAAGAGCACTTACAATGCCCCAAAAGCTTTCAAATCACCAAAAGGTTCTACCAAGAAAGCTGCCTATGAAGTTCGGTGCAGGGAGGAGGGAACTTGTGTATGGAGCACATATTGCCATGGGGTGGGTTATATATCTACGAGTTACCCCGGCACCTGTAGTTATCCGACCGACTATACAGACTGTGATTATTCTGTCTCTTGGTCGCAAGATAGAATTATCTACAACACGGTTTGTGAAAATGTCTGGGTTCCAGATGGCCCGGTGGATGGAGGTGGCACGGGTGGCGGATGGACATCTACCCCAATTCAAACAACGACAAATACAGACAAAGAACCTGTTACCTACAACTGGAGAAGTAAACTTGATGAAGGATTTGCAGATTATTTAGAATTGACCACTCCATTGGTAAAAAACATTGATCTTGGAGGTGGTATAGCAGTTGAACAGTCCAATCCAGATGCCTATAATTGCCATTATTATACCTTTAATAAGACAGATAAAAGTGCCATAATTGAAACACTTGCTGATCAAGGTAATCCACTTTGGGTGGTGGCAGTAAATGTTAAGGATGCAAACTTCTTTCAAGTTACTAGTACTGTAAAGGTTGGAGATATAGTACTTTATCAAGTTCCTTCTGACGGAGGGGTAAGGCTTTCACATTCAGGAATCGTTTCTGGAGTCGATACTCAAGGATTTGCTACTGAAATAACAAGTAAAATGGGGGAATATGAGATAATAAAGCACCATCCAAGAGATGTTCCATCGGATTATGGTCCAACAGATCCAACATTTCAGTCTGGAGGGCAAACTCATTTGTCCAGAATTTATTATAGAAGAAGATAAGCACGCAAAATTAAAAAATCATGAAAAAGAAATTTATATTAATAATGACGATTGTTTTTTCTTGCATTACTACTGTGTTCTCGCAGGGTATTTTGGAAAAACCGACCCAACTTGAAAATGACTTTAATGTCTTATTGTCATATAAAAGAAACTATGAACAATTTGAAGTTTACACAAAGAAAAGTAAGCAAACAAATAAATGGATTACTAAAAGGGATTCTGTTTATAAGCTATACACCCAAAAAGCAGAATCCATTCGCCAAGATCCTAAATATCTAGCACATATCAATAATGCTATTGCTTCAGGTAAAAGTGGTTACATCGGGCCCAAAAGTATATTATATGATTATGTCAATACCGCTTTACCATTTGATCCAAGCATGCACTTTATCGACCGATTGGAATTATATAAGTTGATAAAAGCCTATATCATTGAAAAAGGTACTTTATTGCCAAAACATACCAATATGTATAAAGAAGACGGAGATAAAAACTTTAAAAACCTGTACTTTCAAAAGTAAATAGGATATAACATATTAAAGTATCGGGATATCAATAGACCAAAACGGCCCAAGATAAGTTCTTGGGCCGTTTTGGTCACAATCCAATATTTCGTATTATTAGCATTTTTTTGGATTTACGAAATAAAAAAAAATAATTGCTCGTTGTTTATTATTTTTTTTAACGTCCCTGCCTTGATCATTTGTGTTCGAAAAACGAGTGTTTTGTGAGATTTTCAGGGCATGACAAATTATGATTAAATTTTCGTTGAATACTTTTGGGATAGGTAGTATTTAGGCAATAAAGCGAAGAAATAATGCAATCTATTCATATATTTCACAAGAAAGGCTCAAGGTTCGCTAGATTTTTTTGTAGGAAGGGCGGCCCCACAGCTATTGGACTCCATTGATAGCATGTTAGTTGAAGTTAGTAACTATCAGGTAAGCGACCAGCGCTTTACCCATCTATGTGAATGGCTCTTGCTCCGTTGCATGGGTATACCCGTTAGCGTGGAGCCCCCGCCCACAAATGCGATCAAACTAACTTTTGACAGTGCTTTTGCCAATTTGGAAGATGGTGTATTTTCTGAGGAGCAAAATAGCAACTTATGGAGCATAGCGCGCTATTATAATAGAAATCAGCTGATAGACAAGTTTTATGAGTTCAAAGAAGAATACCTACGCCTCAAGAAGGTTCGTGCCAAGAGTAAAGCACTTACACGGGAGGTCAAGGCCTGTTATCACCGGTTTATGGGTGATTCGGCAGATCTCCTGGCCGAGACCTATTTCTGGGTCGCACAGCAGCTGGGTGAACAGATGAAAAGATTTACCCTACAGTTTTCATCTAAAGAATGACATAAGAAGTAAAACCGTTGTCGATCTAAAAAATATTGGACGAAATAATAATTTAATGGAGAATTATCCCGGATCAGGAAAATTTCCATTTTCTTTACAATCCAATAACAAATACGTTTTTACAAATCATACTATAGGTGATGCCAGTCAATATTCTGTTAAGTTCTATTCTGATAGTTTGGGAAATCTCCATAGCTTAGATAATAGAGTATGTGAATGATGGTGTAGAGGAAACAAAGTAATTGAAATAATAAGCACGACTACGGGGCAAGGTTCTATGATGCGGAGATAGGTAGGTGGAATGTGGTGGATCTGTTGGCGGTGAAGTATCTTTCTATTTCTAATTATAGTTATGTAGCAAATACATCAACAAATGCTATTGATCCGGATGGCAAGCAGATTATATTTAGACTTTTTTACAATGAAGACAAAAACTCGTCTGTAGATTTAACGTATAAAAATGCTTCTTTTTACTTTCAAAATGGGTTAAAATATGATCCTAGTAAAGGGTGGTGATCAGGCTGCAAAAAAAAATGAAAAAATTAGTAGATCAGGTACCTAGATTATTGGATAAAAATAAGAATAAGTAATGGATATTAAAAAGCACCTACTGGCGTTAAAAAGTTTTGAAGATTCTTTAGCCCAAGCATTAAATCAACTTCAGCGTGAAGTTGGTAACGACCTGTCATTTCTGGCAAATTTTGATAAATTGAGTAATTGCTATAAAATGGATTCAAGGTCAAGTCAGCTATTATTGAAAGCTATGCAATTATCCAATTCTAAAGATATATATTCAAGTTTCGAATTGTCGGATATTGAAAAGGCCTATGATTTCATTCTCGAAACGAATACTAATAATTTAAATATTTGGGTTGATGCGATCTATTTTAACGAAATTGTTATGGATAATAAAAGAAAAAGTGAGCTATTGAAAACACGATTTTATTCTTTATTAGCTAATTTCAAAAAAGAAATTGAAAATTTGGACAGCTAGTTGAATTGGCCCTGTATCACTGACACCGGCGATTCAAATTGAATTTGGAAAAGAAAAAGTTAGAGAAATAAAATTTAGCAAGTAGAAGGTGAAAGATAAATATGAAAAATGGGATATTTTATAGAATTCAATAATTAGCAAAATAGTGGTTCTTATTTTAGGGAATTAGGAGCTGTCATTTATTTGACAGCTCTTGTTCGTTTCTATAGGTTTAAAAAATCTGTTACTTACATTTTGTCAGATTGGATCTTAAATAGATGAAAATGTAGATATAGAAATATTTTGATAAAATATAGCGGTAGAAAATTGCTAAATGCAAAAATTAATTTATGTGCTATTAAAACTACCTGAACCTCCCCAAAACAGTGACTGTTAGTTCCAAAAGTATGACTTATACCTATGATGCAACGGGAGTCAAGCTGAATAGGAAGTCAATTATTGGAGGGCTTACCACCGAGCAGGACTATATCGGGGGCATGTCGATGTACTATTATATCCATTACCGACATCGACAGGATAGTTTGCTCAAAATGCGGATGAATGAAATAGCCCACACACATATCCGTTATGGCTTTGGACGTATATTTGTTCTGCTTCGACGGGAAGGTTTTACCGATAACCATAAACGTGTTTACCGTATTTATAAGGCTTGCGGACTAAACCTGCGTACCAAGCGGCCAAGACGAAGTCGTAGTGCTACCCATCGGTTGGACCGACTGCAGACTACAGGTATGAACCAGGTTTGGAGCATGGATTTTCTACAGGATGCACTGTTTAACGGCGAGCGTTTTCGTATCTTAGCTATAGTGGATAACTGTAGTAAAATCTGCCATGGTCTATTGGTAGGAAAGTCTTTAAATGGTGCTGATGTCGTGGATGAACTGACCAAAGCCTGTTTGGTGGAAGGCTGTCGTCCGGAAAGAATTCAGTGTGACAATGGCAGTGAGTTTATCTCAAAGAATGTAGATCGGTGGGCTTACGAAAATCAGGTAATACTGGATTTATCCAGGCCTGAAAAACTTACTGACAACCCGTATGTGGAGTCTTTCAATAGTAAATTCAGAGACGAATGTCTGTCAGTAAACTGGTTCCTGTCACTTAAAGATGCCAGGCACAAGATTGAAAATTTTAAATGGGAATACAATCACTACAGACCGCACAGCACACGGAATGATTTAACTCCCAAAGAATTTGTTAACTTACAGGTCACAAAGCCCGAAACTCCACTTTTGACTGTCTGAACAAGGGAGGATGTCAAATTCAGATATTAATAATTATGAACGATTTTATAAAATGGGATCCTGTATCTCCGGCACCCGATGATCTTTATTTTGTTAATTTAACAGACAACGGTGGAAGCATAGAGATTCGATTAGCTGAAATGAAAGACGATAGGATATTGATTTTAAAATTTAAGGGGGTAATGTCTTATCAAGTAGCAGATGAAGGAGCAAGATCAAAGAGTCTCTATGAGAACCCGACCTATAGGGGTTTTGTAATATCCAATAATTCAAGCTATTTAGATTGGTTTCATAGGGAAAGTCAAGAGATGTTTATAGATTGGGATCTGAAGCACTATTCTATTGGTAATGTCAATAATATTATCGATATAATAAGTGGTGATGAAATCGAAGTATTTTGGCAAGTAGAAGTTTGAAATTGAATATTTCTTTGAGTTTTCAGAAGATAATTTTTCAAGGCTTCGGTCTATTTAGAAGCCATGTTGTGAGACGTGGCTTTTTTACATCAAAAGGGCCTGATGTTAAATCAGACCCTTTCTCTTAGCGCTTATTTGTACAGTAATTTTTATGTTTCCTATCGTTTCCTCTTTTTTGTTTCGTCATCCAATGTCTTTAAAGGCTATTGGATTTTCACTGTACAACGCCAATTTTTATGTCGGTCCTTTCTTTCGAAAGGTAGCTAATAGCCGCTTTGTATAGTAAGAACAGTAGCCGATTTGAAATAGTTTTAATAGCGTGTTTTTTTTAATACTTTTAACTGAGTTCAATGAAAGAATAAAGTGAAACGTATCAATCTAGGATCAAAAATCAATTCGAATATGTCTGATACGGGCTCAACAATAATTTGGGTATGAAAGAGAACAATATATTAAAAAAATGGCATCCCATTGAAATGGTTCATGGAGCTCTTTACTTGATAAGTTTATCATATGATCAAGCGAACGGACTTCAGATAAGTTTTGAAATAGAAAACACTGAATCTAAGCTTGTTTTCCATTTCGGGCTTCATGCACTCTATTATCAAAGCCAAAATGAAAACAGCTCTTTAAAAATGATTGACGATTATGGTATTATAGGAAATAACTGGTCGTTATTTTCCATGGAAAAATCTGATTTGACTGATTGGATAGGAAAAAATAGTTATAATATTGTGAGTAAAGAAGATGTTCTGCATTTTATCTTTTTACATGCAGATTGTTTAATCACCGTTCTGTCAGGGGAAGAACCAAATGTGTTTTTAGAGGATAATTTAAAGGTAATTTAATGAGATGCTATTACTTTTTTAATAGATTGGATTTGGGGAGCCATTTATCGTATCGGATGTTCAGTAGTGATAGTTCAAGAAAGGCTTACAAAGGAAATTGTTTTAAAAAGTCATAAATTTATTAAAGAGCTTATCTATAGAGAAATCATTAGATCACATAAAAGATTTAGTTATATGAAACATGTTTATTTATTATGGCATACTTATGTTGATGAAACATTGGCTGGGGGTGAGGACGTTAAATTGATCGGAGTATACAGCTCCAAAGAACTAGCTGAGGCAGCTTTAGTAAGGACCTCAAAATTTAGAGGTTTCAGCGATCAGCTTGAAGGTTTTGAGATTTCACCATATGAGGTTGATATAGATAGCTGGAAAGCGGGTTTTACTCTTGTATAAATTCCATTGTCGCGCGCTATCTCAAAATCAGTTGCCTTCCTTTTTCATTTCAATTTTATTTCTACCATTCGTTTCTGTCTGGATACATCTTGAGATATTTGAATTCGTCAAAATCATTAAACAATTTAATACCCTTTAACAAATGAGCTCCATCTCGATCGGATTGCTTGAACGTTATTAATGCAAAGCGTTGATCGATCTTTTTACTTTGTATTTCAAATAAAACCTGAGATGAATTAACATTTATGCAAAAGGCTGAAACAGTGGCTCCTTTTAAAATATTGTTAGTAGAATGGCTTCGTAAATAATCGACTATAGATCCTGATGAATGGATTGCTTTGTACAACATATCTTCGAAAGCTAATTTTTTCTCAATAGATATTGCTTCCCAAGGATATTCTACAAAGACTTTTGGAGGATTTTCGATAATAAAATCATTAATTATTTTTGTGTCAACTCCCGCTAGATCGATTCTTTTAGGGTGCTCTGGCAATTCCTCACTATCTTCTATCGTTATACCACCTATGGGAAATAAAAACAATCCATTTTCGAGTTGAATATTTAATCTTAAGGCTAGCCATTCTTTTAAATTCTGACCATTTGTATTTAGAAATTTCTGGGCGTGCTTCTGAATCTGCGCGAAATATGTTTGATTTGGGTTAAAGTGTCCATATAGGCCTCCCATAGAAAAATCCCCAGCTTCTATTTTTGCTGACCCTATGATTTTATCATATGAATAGATGACCGCCGCTGTACAGTTCTCTGTTTTTTTAGAAATCGTATTTCCATCGAATCCGATAGAATAACCATTTGATTGGTAGTCAACTAGTTTAATCCGGTCATAAAGTATAGTTATCACAGGGAAACCATTATTATTTACCCAGATATCGTGCCCTCCAAATCGCCATTTTATTTCTCCGAGTTTTGTTATTCTTATGATTTCAAGTTCACCATGTACGAGTAAATCATCTTCTAATTTCTGAACACTGAAATTCGTTACGTAATCTACTTGTCCTTTCCATTTGAGTGTTAAGTCTGGTAGATTCAAATAGTACAGTTTATTCCCTAAGCAGATATAGAGCACACTCTCCTCGATTATAAAGGAAGATTCGCTCAATCCTGTGAAAATCCCGATGTCACAAAGAATAGCACTAGCCACTTCATCCTGACCATGCTTTACTAAAATGGCAACGTTAGATACGTTGCTATATCGCTCCCAAGAATCATCGACATACACCCGTTTGTAGAGTCTTAGATTATCGGCGGACTCAACTGTATATTGGTGATCGGTATAGATTAATATTTTATATTGCTGATATGGGATTTCAATCATTTGGACTTGTTGAAGCTTTTGCTATTAAAGATAGCTGTTATCGTCAGATTACCAAAAAGTCGATGATTTCTTATCGCGCTTCACCTCCCTATTTCCGCTATTCACCGAGTTTTCCTGATCGTTGGTCTAAAGCCCCTAGGCTAGGGGCGGATTGTGTCGTAGTTTTGAGTCAACAAATAAGAACAACAGAACTAACAATATAAAATAAAGACATTATGAAAACTCTAGTAAAAATATTCACAGCAGCAGCCCTAATCGCAGTATCAACCTTCGCTATGGCATCTGAAGGACCGGGTTCCAAATCAGCAAAAGCAAACGTTAACCTTTCCACAGCAGACTTCGCCCTTGAGCATTATGTTGCGGTCACTACTGAAGGAGAATCGGCAGGGGTAGAGCAGCTGTTTGCCGAAGATTTCAGCCAAAAGATTCAATCGGCAAATGGAAAGACCAACAGTCGTAATGAAGTCGTTAAATACTTGAAAAAGCAAAAAGGAGAGAAGCTCAATTGCACGGTAACTACCGACATCATCGAAGAGTTAGCAGACTATAGGATTGCCAAAGTAACTTTAAAATTTGAACACTTTACCAAGACTGATCTTGTGACTTTGGTCCGTGAAGGTAATGACTGGAAAGTTTCAAGTTCTGTGAATGCATATAAATAATTTACTGAAGCTAGTTGTCAGCTTGGTCATATCGAAAGCTGACAACTAGTGAATCATATGTTTATTAAGGCCACGTCGTGAGAGGTGGCTTTTTTATAGTTTGTTTTTTTTATTTAGGACGTTATCTTATCCTAAATAATTTTGTCAGGGATTTGATTTAATTGTGAAACTAAATAATTAATGGGGACGGTCAATTCAGATTGGTTACAAATGTATTGCTCAATAACGCCATAGATTTCAAATGTTGATATATTAAAGCCATCTTCGATGTCATTATAATAAATTATTTGATTTCCAAATAAAGCAACAACCCAAAAACCGTCACCTTCATTTCCAAATAATTTTTCTTGCCACTTATGAGGAATGACTTTAATGAGATTCCAAAGATTGAAAGCTTTAGAATCCATGTTCAGTTCTGCCTGTAAAATAAGAAGTTCTAGTTTATCAATTGATATCGGTGTCCACATGCTCAAAAATAATGAAATTTTAGGGAGAATTATCTGA
>Ga0213825_1000347_pt1 | contig 34672 bp, 32 predicted proteins | sample MC6MC0900MG_FD_179896 | JGI IMG/M metagenome (GOLD analysis project Ga0213825, IMG submission 179896) | Enriched soil aggregate microbial communities from Iowa State University, Ames, United States - MC6-MC0900-MG | ecosystem: Environmental > Terrestrial > Soil > Unclassified | place: USA: Iowa...
TGTTTGATAAGGGTTGCAGAGCCAGGATCGGAATCTATATGTATTACGGCATGAAGTCAGGAGAGTATCCGGAGGAACTCAAAAAAATCTGGAGCTTTGTGGAGAAAGGATTTGCCGAAGAAAAAGAGCCTGCAGATATCATCAAGGAGATCAATGAAGTATCTGAAGTCAAAATTGAATACGAAGAAGCAGAATATGATACGGCTGATCTTCTAAGAGATAATCAGGAAATGATCTGGCTGGCAGAACAGACCCGGTCTATGGAGCCTGGGCAGAGCAGCGGCGTATTGGACTACGGCCCCTCCCAGGGAATCTTAAAGGTACTGGATAAGCATGACTATGGAAGGGCGGGCTATGAGGAATCTGTGACGCTTTTAAGGAATTTGTGGCTGGAAAGTGCCTATGAGGAATACATAAAGCAGTGTATGGAAGAGTATGGCTATTCCATATAAAGAGAACGATTAAGAGATACGAATTACGATACGGGATAATGAAAATGGAATACCATAAGAGAAGATACCTCGACCCATCAATCAATGGGATAAGCACAAGGGAAACTGATGCGGAGGTATAATTGCAGGTAACCGTAAAAATTCATTGGAGTATAAATATGTATCGGATTATGATCGTAGACGACGAACCGCTAATTCTGGCAGGGGTATCTTCCCTTCTAAACTGGGAAGAGCATCAGTGTAAAATAGTCAGAAAGGTTTCAAATGGCCGTCAGGCTCTTGCACAAATGGAAGCCCTTCGGCCGGATATTGTGATAACGGACATTGGGATGCCCATCATGGATGGGATAAGCTTTATGAAGGCATCAGTTGAACATGGATATGCGGCATCTTTTATTCTCTTGACAAACCTGGAAGAGTTTTCTCTGGTGAAAGAAGCGCTGCGTTTGGGCGCCGTTGATTATCTTGTAAAGATGGAGCTTGATGAGAAGGCATTGCTTGCAGCTCTGGAACGAGCCAAAGACAGATGCAATCTAACCCATCGGAGGATCGGGCTGATGGAAGGCGGAGAGGTTACTGCGGACGAGCGTATTCATAATTATTTCAGGCATATTTTGATTTGTGATTCGGATGCCCAGCCGGATGAAAGGCTGTCTGTAATGATCCGGGAGCGTTACCCTGTGCTCCTTTTGATGCTGATTCATTTTAATTACAGGCATGAGGGGGGTTCCGAGAAATTTAACAGGGCTGATCAGAAAAGAATTATAAATTTTGCGGAAAATATGATTCATGAAATGGTAAAAGGTTTTTTTGACAGATGCTGCCTTTTGAAAAAGGAGCAAAAAGGTTTTATCCTTGTTCTTTCCCTGGAGAGAATGGATGATTATAAAGAATCGGTTGAAGCAATGAGTGTCAAGTTCCGCAAAGCGATGAGGGATTATTTCGAGATTCCTGTGTCCATTACGGTCAGCCGGCCGGTAAGGGAAGCAGAAGGAGTTCAGGATCATCTTTACCAGGCTATGAGTGCAATGAATGAAACATATTATGACAGTTCCGGCTCGATTGTATATTATTTAGAAAATTGCAAAGAAAATTTCTATCACAGCAGCAGCTTTAATATTAACTTTTTAAAGAAGGAATTAACAGGCGTTATCCGTCAAAATGACCGAGACGGCTTTTCCAATATCATGAACCAGATCATTCAGCTGTTTGCTCAGTGTAAGCCCTCCCGTTCCCAGGCAGTAAATGCATGCAGCAATCTTTATTACTATATTACATTTCTTTTGGAAGAGAGAGAGGATCAGAGCTTTCCCTATATTTTAGATGTGGCAGGCCAGTTACACCGACTGTCAGATTTGAGCGCCGTGATCACCTGGCTGGAACGGTTTCGGGATCAGGTGGCAGAAGCTTTGGAGACCTATAAGGAAAGCAGGAAGTACAAGTATATTGAGCTGGTCCAGGAATATATCCGGGAGCATTACCGGGAAAAGATAACCTTAAATCAGATGTCCGCCCTGTTAAATATCAGCCAGGGACATTTAAGCTGCATTTTTAAAAAACAGACTGGGAAAAATTTTTCAGATTATGTCTCAGAGGTTAAAATAGAAAAGGCAAAGGAGCTGATAGGAACGTATCAATATATGATGTATGAAATATCAGATATGCTTGGTTTTGATACGCAATACTATTTCAGTACTGTATTTAAAAAGATCACGGGCCATACTCCAAAGGAATATGAGAGTATAACAATCAAAAAGAACTGCTCCTAAATGAATGATGCTGCGGGATGTGCCGGGAATGGTATAATGCGGCGTACTGTGAAGAATTGAAAGGGAAAGGCGATCGCCTTTCCCTTTATCTGATTCTGAATTCGTCTTAATGTATGATGACTGCACGAAACAGCCTTAACACATTTGTTAGGAGAAGATATAAACTGCATTGAACCGGTCTTTTCTGTATGGATCATAAAAACCGTCGCTGATATCCCAGCCGGGAAATTCTTCCTTGGAAAACAACAGGTGTTCCTCCCGGTGAGAACGCATGGGGATCTCTCCGATCAGCACTCCCTTTTTGGCAACCCGCAGCAGCTCTTTCGTTGCCTTTTTGGCATATTCCTTATTATCAAAATAAAGGTAGACGCCGTAGCAGATCACCTTATCAAAGGATTTATCCTTAAATGGTAAGTCTGCGGCTTCTCCGGTCAGGACCGAATTCTGCAAAAACTCGATGTGCTTTTGTACAAGAGTAGGGGAATAGTCAATGCCTACGTAATCACAGTCCAGATACTGAGCCAGGGCACCTGCGCCGCATCCCACTTCAAGGACTCTGTCGTTTTTATGTATATCCAGCCGCTTGATGATCTGGCTGGCCACTTCTTCCATATCCACCTTGGTGGCCTCATATCCATCGTATGCCAGTAAGTCTGTAACGGAGCTATCTGCCCGGCCCTTCCGGGTCCAGATCTGTTTCCAGGTTTCCTTTGATTCATTTTGCGTATTCATAATAATTACCTCCTTTAATTAGCGTAATATGTGTTTCAGCGCATCCGCCAGACGTTCGTTGTCTGCCTCTGTTCTGACTGCAATGCGGATTATCTCTCTGCCTTCCATTCCGGGTTTATGGGACAGATCCTTTACCAGAATGTTATAGCGGTTTAACAATAACTCCGCAATCTGTGTTGCCAAACAGCCATCGGTAATTTCACACATGATGAAGTTGGCCTGTGAAGGGTAAAGCTTCAACTGCCTAATGGAATGAAGGGACTGGTATAATTTTTCTCTGGTCCCTTTAAAACGATCCAGGGCCACCTGATAGTCTGATTGATACTTTTCAAAAATCTGAAGAAAATACTCGGCCAGAGAGTTGATGTTCCAAATGGGAAGTTCTTTTCTGACAAGGCTGATAATTTCCGGATCACTGCAGGTGAGGAGCCCCAGCCTCAGCCCTGGCACCCCGTAGGACTTTGAAATACTTTTAATAAGAACCAGGTTCGTATACTCATCCAATATTTCCTGACACATAAGCGACGGCGATTCCTCTGCAGAGGAGAAGTCAATAAAGGATTCATCCAGAATGAATGTGATGCCCCTAGCCTTGCAGTAGCTGGCAAGAGAAAGAACCTCTTTCTTTGGAATGTAATTTCCCGTGGGATTATCCGGGTTGACTAAAACCAAAGCATCCAGCTCCTTATCGTTGTAAAAGTCCATGATATCCTGGGCGGTATAAGTATAATCCGGAGTTGTAACGGAAAAATAAACGGCATTTTGGGAACAGGCCCCATACTCTTCAAAGGAAGGGCGCAGGACTCCGACGGCATTTTTAAAGCTGCGGAGCAAGGGCTTTATTAATTCTGCGGCCCCGTTTCCGGTGAGAACCTGGTTTCTGTCCAGACCCAGGGATTTTGCAGCCAGCAGGTTATTGACATCAAGGCCGGAGGGATAGCTGGTGGTAAGGGCTTCAAAGCTGGCCTTGATTTCTCCCATGAAACGGCTGTTTGGAAAATAGGGATTGACCAGGTAACAGAAGTCCAGAAGGCCGGGGTACCGCCAGTAGCCGCCAAAGCGCTTTGATAACCGGGACAATCTGCTTTGGGAATCCGTAAAAATGGATTCCGCAATATCTAAATCCTGTTCATCGTCGATTTCATACCAGAAGCCGTTTTCCAGTCTGGTGGCTTTTAAATCATGGTCATCCAAAAGTGATATGACCTTTAATACCTGTTCATAATACTCATTGTTTCCTAAAGCCTTGCTGTACGCTTCCAGGAAGGGAACGTAGTGGGTGGTGGAAAAATTGCGGCTGAACTTATAGATGTTAACAGTCTTATAGTAGGAATGAATATCCTCGAAACGGAAATCCTTTCGTGTGAGGAACTTCATAATATTGTCCTGTTCATCAAGCAGAACCACTGTCCCATCCATCCAGCTTTCAAAATGGGCCACAAGTGCCAGATTGGGATAGGGATCGTTTATGATCTGAGTCAGCACTTCCTGTTCGAAAATCAGGTCAGACTCCAGCAAAATGGTATCATCCATGAGAAGCTGGTCCTTTGCAAGATAAAGGGAGTAGATATTGTTTGTTGTTTTGTAAACCGGATTGTCTATGTAGGTGACCGGAGTGGAGAGGGGGAGAGAGGATACAAAGGATTGCAGCTCTTCGCCCTTATGTCCGGTAACAATGATGATCCGGTCCAAATGGCAATGATCCAACTGTTTCATCATGCGTTCGATCATAGGGATGCCATTTACGGTAACCATGCATTTGGGCTGGTTCTCTGTTAGCTTTTTTAAACGCCGTCCCATTCCGGCGGCCAGAATAATTGCCTGCATCGCATACTCCTTTGTTCAAAAATATAATATTTTGTAAATTATTGAACATAATACCAGATTAATGATAATCTGTCAATAGATGTGAAATAAAAATATATTCCCAACAAATATTATGGTGGACCTTACGGTTGATATTCGGCGTTTCATGATTTATCATTGTAGTATCTGTTTCAATTAGAGGAAAAAAGAAAGGGTGGAATGACCATGAACCAAAAGGAAAGAATGCTGGCTGGCCTGCCTTACAAGGCCTGGCTGGATGGGCTCCGTGAGGAGCGAATGGAGAACAAGCTTAAGATATACCAGTATAATCAGCTGTGCCCGGATGACGAAGAAAAAATGGAAGAGCTGATCCGGAGTATTCTTGGAAAGGCAGGAAAGGATGTTCATATTGAGGCGCCGTTTCACTGTGATTACGGGACCAATATTGAGGTTGGAGATTATTTTTATGCAAATTATAACTGTACGATCCTTGATGTAGGAAAGGTGATAATCGGGGATAATGTAATGTTTGCACCCAATGTTTCTATCTATACTGCCGGTCATCCCATACATCCGGATTCCAGAAATTCAGGATATGAGTACGGCATTCCTGTCTCCATAGGGAACAATGTGTGGATCGGAGGCAACGTTATCATTAATCCAGGCGTTACCATAGGAAATGATGTGGTGATCGGAGCCGGAAGCGTTGTGACAAAAGATATCCCGGATCGTGTGGTGGCTCTGGGGAATCCCTGCCGAGTAGTCCGGCAGATTGTAGAGGATGACAGAAAATACTATTATAAAAATAAAGAATTTGATGTACAGGATTATCGTTGATTCAGGTTTTAGCCTTGACGTTCATATTTGGACAGGATTTTCGGCTAGAATATAATAATATTTTTCCAAAAGCGTATACTAACTATGGATCAAACAAGCAGAACGTGATTAAATGAACCAGAGAAGAAAATTCATGAAAGGAGACGGTGCGGATGAAAGATATTTGTAAGTGTGCCGATGCATTTGTGCAAAAGTGCAGCATAAAAGATTTTGCACTATTAAAGATATGCCTGTGCGCAGTGGGGATCATGGTTGGATTATCGATCCCGGAAAAAAAGAGAAAATTGCCTCTTATGGCCGCAGGCTTTGTTTTCATTTTCAGTTATATATTGATTATGGCGAAATTTGTGAAGATTTGTATGGAAGAACGTTAGAACGGTTTTGAACGATTAATGCCAATTGTGGCACTGTTTCTTGGTATGACCGGCTGTATCAGCATTTTGGGAGAGACAAATTGCTGATATGGCCGTTTTATTATGGAAAAAAAATAAAAATCCAAGTATGTTGTTATAACAACGGACATAACTTTATTCCAGTGGTATCCTTTAAAAAGAAAGCAGGAGCACTAAAAAAAGGTGCTGTGCATAGAAAATACATTAGGAGGTAATGGAATATGAGCATGTTTTGCTATCAGTGTCAGGAGACAGCAAAGAACACAGGCTGTACCATCAAAGGTGTCTGTGGTAAGAACGAGGAGGTTGCAAAGCTTCAGGACCTGCTTGTTTACGCAGTAAAAGGAATTTCTGAAATTGTTGTAAAGACAAAAACCAATGCGGCAGAGCTACATACAATCAACCACGAGGTGCTTACAAGCCTCTTTATTACAATCACAAACGCAAACTTTGATGCGGATGCAATTGAAAAGCAGATCGTAAAGGTTCTCGGATTAAGAGACCAGCTTGCAAAGGATACAGGATACAACGGAAATCAGGATGCAGCAGTATTTACTGTGGACTCCAGAGAATCCATGCTTTCCAAGGCTTCTTTGGTAGGAGTTCTTGCTACGGAAAATGAAGATATCCGTTCCTTAAGAGAGCTGATCATCTACGGAATCAAGGGTCTGGCTGCTTACACAGAGCATGCATTTAACATCGGAAATGAAGATGTGTCCATTTATTCCTTCATATACGAGGGAATGGCTGCAACTCTTGACGACAGCCTTACAGTCGATGATCTGGTTGCCCTGACCTTAAAGACCGGTGAATACGGAGTAAAAGGAATGGCTCTTCTCGATGAGGCCAATACATCACGCTATGGAAATCCGGAAATCACTTCCGTTAATATCGGTGTCAGAAAGAATCCGGCTATTCTTATCTCCGGCCATGATCTGACAGATATGGAACAGCTTTTAGAGCAGACAAGGGGAACCGGAGTGGATGTTTACACCCATGGTGAAATGCTTCCTGCCCACTACTATCCGGCATTTAAGAAATATGAAAACTTTGTAGGTAACTACGGAAACTCCTGGTGGATGCAGGTTGGCGAGTTTGAGTCCTTCCATGGACCGATTCTCTTTACCACAAACTGTATTGTTCCTCCAAAGACTCCTGAAGTTGCAGGCAGAATCTTTACAACAGGCGCTGCAGGCTTCCCTGGATGTCCAAACATTCCTGCGGATGAAAACGGAAAGAAGGATTTTTCAGCTATCATAGAGATGGCAAAGAAGCTTCCTTCTCCTGATGAAATTGAAACAGGCAGTATTGTAGGCGGTTTTGCTCATAATCAGGTACTGGCACTTGCAGATAAAGTGGTTGATGCTGTAAAGTCCGGAGCCATTAAAAAGTTCTTTGTTATGGCAGGCTGCGACGGCAGAATGAAATCCAGAGAGTACTACACAGAATTTGCAAAGCAGCTTCCAAGCGATACCATCATTCTTACGGCTGGCTGTGCAAAATACAGATACAATAAGTTAGAACTGGGTGACATCGGCGGAATTCCAAGAGTTCTGGATGCAGGACAATGTAATGACTCCTATTCTCTGGCAGTAATTGCGCTGAAATTAAAGGAAGTATTTGGTCTTGATGATGTCAATGAGCTTCCAATCGCTTATAACATCGCCTGGTATGAGCAGAAGGCTGTCATCGTACTTCTTGCACTGCTTTACTTAGGAGTGAAGAATATTCACTTAGGGCCGACATTACCTGGTTTCTTATCTCCAAACGTTGCCAAGGTTCTTGTTGAAACTTTTGGAATTGCAGGAATTGGTACTGTAGAAGATGACATCGAATTCTTCATGAACGCATAATAACCGGATAATAACCGGATACAGGCATAATAAAAAGAGAGGCTGCACAACGATCGGGAGTTGGTTATGCAGCCTCCCTGTTTTATTCCTCGTAGGGAAAATAATGTTCTGCTTTCGATTGAAATTCTTTCAATTCTTTGATTTTCCGATTATCATCAAAGACAATCATTGAAACTCCGTCAAATCCATCGATTACATTGTTATAATTGCATTTAAAATACCATTCTGCAACAATTGTATTTCCTTCTGAAACAAACCGTTTCATCGACCACTCTAAAACAGTTCCCGTCTTATTCCAATCATCAAACCATTTTAAAACCTGTTCGATTCCATGATATTCCGGACCATAACATTCGCTGTATATAATGTCATCTGATAAGACTGTCCTTAGTACGTCCGCATCATTTTCGATCCATGCCTGAAAATAACTTTCAACTGATTTTTTCTGCCACATTTTTTACTCCTGTTTTAATTCATAGTCTCATTTATCTGATTCCTTAGGTTTGATTAAAATGGCTGTCTGTCCACCAATTCGGGCATAAAGCACCAAGTATCACTGTTTCCAAAGTATCATAATCCATAAGTACATCAATATTTACTATCCTCATCCAGCTGCATCATAAATTCCCTGCAGGCTCCGCAAGGGGGCCGGCTATTGAATTTTGAACCTGCTTGGCCTTGCGATACATCTCACTCCATATGTTCATCAATTTTTCTCCTTTACCAAATATATTCAATACCTATCAACATTTTCTGTTATCAAAAAATGTATCATATTTCTTCTCATACTTCCATACATTTATAAATACTTTACTAAAAAATGGAAAATGTTGTAATTACAACATACAGGAAACCATGGAGGTGATATTCTAAAAAAAATAAAACATATCTTTGGAAAATGGATAATTTTTAAAGAAATTACCAACAATAAAGATATCTTTGGGAAAGGAGTTGTTGATATGAAAGCAACGGTAGATAGAGAGGGTTGTATTGAATGCGGACTGTGTGCATCGATTTGTCCCGAGGTGTTCCGAATGGGGGATGACGGACCTGCAGAAGCATATGTTGATGAAGTGCCGGAGTCTGCGGAGCAAACGGCAGTTGAAGCACAGGAGGGCTGTCCTGTTTCAGTAATAACAGTAGATTAATCGGGAAGAGCGCCTCCTTCTGAGGGAAATGATCCAATCAGACGGGGGCGTTTTTTATACAGTGGGAAGTGGATTCTGGCCGTGGAAGAAGGAGGAATACTATGAGTGAATATATTAACAATCGCGAAATGAGGCAAAATGCGATTAAAGAAATCATTAAAAAGCTTCATGAAGGAAAATCAGTGGAAGAGGTAAAGCAGCTGTTTGAGGAGGCTTTTCAAGGTGTGTCTGCCTCTGAAATTTCTGCAGCTGAGGCCGCTCTGATCGCAGATGGTCTGCCGGTGGAAGAGGTACAGAAGCTTTGTGATGTACACGCCTCGGTTTTTAAAGGCTCTATTGAAGAAATTCATCAGCCGGATGATCCAACCTTAATTCCTGGACATCCGTTAAATGTGCTGGTCAGAGAAAATAAGAAAATTACTCATATTATTGAAAACGGAATCCGCCCGTATCTGGTTCTTACAAAAGAGAATGTTAAGGAAGAATTTTCAAAGCTTAGGGAAGGCGTAAATCAATTAAAAGACTTGTCCGTTCATTATGGGAAGAAAGAAAATCTGCTGTTTCCATACATGGAGAAATACGGAATCACGGCACCTCCAAAGGTCATGTGGGGAGTGGACGATGAGATCAGGGATCAAGTGAAAGAAACTGTGGAATTGCTTGATCAGAACGGAAAAATCAATGAATCCCTGATACAGAAGATTGAAAAATTACTGGATAAGATTACGGAAATGATTTTTAAAGAAGAAAATATCATGGTTCCCATGCTTTTAGAACAGCTGACTCAGGAAGAGTGGAAAACAATAGCTGATGAAAGCGGAGAAATAGGTTTTATGATCGACCATGTTCCGCAATGGAATCCGGCCGCAGCCGACAAGGAAAAGGATAAGATGGAGATAAAGGAAGCAGGAGAAGCAGGTCTTGTAAAACTTCCTTCCGGAGAATTTAAGTTAGAAGAACTGACTTCCATGTTAAATACGCTCCCCTTTGACATTACCTTTGTAAATAAGGATGATGTGGTAAAGTATTTTTCCGAAGGAAAGGAGAGGGCTTTCCCCAGAACAAAAGCCATTATCGGCAGAAATGTTTCCAACTGCCATCCGCCGGCCAGTGTTCATATTGTTGAAAAGATAGTTGAGGATTTCAAAACCGGAAGGAAAGACCAGGAAGACTTCTGGATCAAAATGGCTGGAAAGTATATTCTGATCCGCTATTATGCGGTGAGAAGTCATGAAGGAGAATATCTTGGCGTTCTGGAAGTAACCCAGGACATAAAGCCAATACAGGAGATTACCGGAGAAAAGCGGTTGATTTCTGAATAGAAGTTCCATATGAATAGCCGTCCGGCCAGAGTTTTTTTATGCTCTGGCCGGTTTTTTGAGTCTGTCTTTTGAATGGGGTTGGGGAAAATTTTATTATAATAATCAGAATATATATGAAAAAGTCTGTATGATTAATGGGAAATTAATTTAATTAACACAATAAATTAAATAAAAAGACGCAGTATATTTGGTACTGCGGTTACAAAATTATGTATATTTCGACAATATTCATTATACAACAGAAAAATATTATTTGTCAATTATCAAATAAATTTATAATTGAGGCAATAAAAAAGAATTTTTGTTTGAATTATTGTGCCGGATTGAGAATATTTTTTTGAAAAGTTGTATATCAGCCGTCAATAACATCGTCATTTGGCGGGTCTATGTATTTTTTCTTTTCCATGTGACGATAACAAAATATACTGTGTCTGCGCTTTTTTATTTTAAAAATGTAACTCTGCTGTAGGAGACTTTACCACAATAAATTCTGCTTGCAGAAATTGAAAGCCGTCATATTCACCGTCATTGCATTCTGTAATCCTTTAAATATCATATTATTTCTTCTAAACCGCAGTACCAAATATACTGCGAATACGTTCTGCCAGGACAGCATTGCGCTCCCGGATAGGGAAGCCGGATTGTCCTATTTTTAATCATACCTAAGAAAACAGGGAGGAAATAAAATGAAAAGCTTTAAGGATTTCAGTATTTCGCGAAAACTGGCGACAGGTTTTTTAAGCCTGACGCTTATTATGTTGCTGGTCGGGGGTGCAGGAATTGCAGGACTTGCCAGGATCAGTCAAATGGATACATACATGTATAAAGGGCAGACAGCTCCAATGCAAGATTTATTTGAGGCACTTGAAAGCCTTTATCAGTTCCGGGTGGACTCAAGAGCCATGGTAATTTATACGGGAGATGACCAAAAGCTTGATGAACTGAAGCAAAGCTTTGACAGTGGGTCGGAGAAGTTTTTAACCAGCATAGAGGCTTACCGCAAGACTATCACCAATCCGGAATCCTTTACCCTTTTAGATGAGTCTGTTTCGCTGTTTAATGAATCCTTTAAGCCAGCCGTAGAGAAGTGTATGGATGAGGCAAAGGCAGGTAATGAGGCTGCCGCATGGGAGGCACTTCTTCAGGAAACAAATAATATTCAGAAGATGTTTGATAATTTCAACAAATTAATTGACAACCGGATGGATGAAGCCGGAAGAACCAATGATTCCAATCATGATACTGCATTGTGGCTGACCGCTGTTCTGGTTCTTTTTGTTGCATTTGGAGCCGGTACAGCAGTATTTTTAGGGGCAAGAATCTCAAAAATGATCAGTCAGCCAATTGAACAGGTTGTGGATGCCGCAAACCGGATCGCATTAGGGCATGTGGATGTGGAGCTTGGCAGTATTGATTCAAAAGATGAAACCGGCCAGCTTGCCAATGCCTTTACTAAGATGATCGACAGCATTGGAAAACAGGTGGATGCAGCCGACAGGATCAGCAATGGAGATTTTACCAATGAGGTCCCCCTTCGTTCTGACCAGGACATACTTGGGCTTGCGCTGCAGAAAATCAGAAAAGATTTAAACCACACACTGTTATTAATAAGCACAGCATCCGATCAGGTCAATGCAGGGGCAGAACAGGTTTCCTCTGCGGCACAGGCTCTGGCTTCCGGAACTGCGGAGCAGGCAGCTACGATTGAGGAACTGAATGCTTCCGTCAGCAGCGTGGCGGAGCAGGCAGAAGAAAATGCAAAAAATGTTCAAAGGGCTGCTGATTATGTTGGGCAGGCCGGTGCCGGGGTCAACGAGAGCAATGAATACATGCGAAAGCTGAATGAGGCGATGAAGGAAATCGGTTCCGCCTCTGACAAAATATCAAATATCACGAAAGTGATTGAAGATATTGCATTCCAGACGAACATTCTTGCGCTCAATGCGGCTGTGGAATCTGCCCGCGCAGGAGAGGCCGGTAAAGGATTTGCAGTGGTTGCGGATGAAGTCAGGAGCCTCGCCGGAAAATCTGCGGAAGCAGCCAAGCAGACGGCTGATTTGATCAGATATTCGGTGACCAGTGTTTCAGAGGGTGAGAAATTAGCTGATGAGACGGCAAAGGTTCTTCAGGGAGTTGCGGAGCAGGCGCAGTTTGTGGAACAAGCGATTAGAGGGATCGAGGAATCCTCTTCCCAGCAGGTACAGGTGATAGAACAGATCAATCAGGGCTTATACCAGGTATCTGCAGTTGTCCAGACAAACGCTGCGACCGCAGAAGAAAGTTCTTCCTCCAGTGAAGAACTGGCTGCCCAGGCGCAGATGCTCCAGCAGGAAGTGGGCAGATTCAGACTCTTTAAAGAAGATTCACTGCATATATAATTCAGAAAACGGATGAAGCGATATATTATTCGCGTCATCCGTTATTTGTACCTAACACGTTTACTTTCCTCAAAACAACGAATTTATATGAAAAATAAGTAAATTTGTTCTACCTGATCCGAAGGAATAGCTTTACAGTTTACCTCTATATTATGTATAATGTAAAAAATATAAAGGAACGAAAAGATTATTATGGAGGGACATATGAGAGAGCTGAATGAAATTAAAAAAGATTTGGGTCGCTGTGATATGGAAATTTTAGACCTTCTGATGCGGCGTCTTAGTTACGCAGCAGAGATCATGGAATGCAAAAAGGAGCAAGGACTTTCTATATTTCAGATGGAAGAGGAAAAACGCAGGAACGAAACCTTGCTTGCCGCAATAGGAGATCATGCTTATTACGCCGAATTATTAAGAATATTTGAAACGATTGATGAAGAAAGCAAATGCGTACAAAGCAAAAGTCTCTTTGACCAAAACATTGCTTTGATTGGGTTTATGGGAACAGGTAAGAGTACGGTATCCAAATACTTAAGGGATATGCTGGCCATGAAGGAAGTGGATGTAGACGCCATGATCGTAGAAGATCAGAAGATGCCCATCCGTGATATATTTGAAAAATACGGAGAGGAGTACTTCAGGGACTGCGAAAGCAATGCGATCCTAAATCTGCAAAGCTGCCGCCAGACCATTATTTCCTGCGGGGGCGGTGCGGTAATACGTGAGGAAAATGTTAAAAATCTTAAAAAGAGCAGCTGTATCGTACTTCTGACTGCCAGTCCTGAAACCATTTTGGAGAGAGTAAAGGACGATGGCGGGCGCCCAATTTTAAATGGAAATATGAACGTGGAATTCATAAAAGAGCTTATGGCAAAACGTAAGGATTTTTATGAAAAAGCAGCGGATATAATTGTAGAAACGGATCATAAAAATGTACAGCAAATATGTGAAGAACTGTTTCTTTCTCTGTTGCAATTTGAACATTGACTTGTAACCGAATCGTGTTATAATACAGGCATGTATAAAATTAAATCAGAACTAATGATAAGGAATATACCGGCTTGAGAGCCGGTATATTTTAACAGAAAGGATAGGAAAACAATGCTTTGGAAGGATAAGTATGAGTTGGGAGTTCCGTTGATTGATGTACAGCATATGGAACTGTTTCAGCGGGTCGAGGTTTTTATGAAAGTGTTACGTTCCTCCGCTTCCTGGGATGAGAAAGTAGAAAAGGTCAACGAAACATTGGAATTTATGAATGCATATGTGGTAGAGCATTTCCGCGATGAGGAAGCATACCAGGAGAAAATCAGTTATCCGGGCAGGGAGGAGCATAAGAAGATCCATACCGATATGGTAAATTATGTTCTTGCAGTTACGGAAGAATATGAGAGCAGCGGTTATGACGAGCAGCTGATGCAGAAGTTTGCCGGAAAGCTTATGGCATGGCTTATCAACCATGTAGCGGCAGAAGACCAGCGCATCGCCACTTATGCGATTTCAAAGGGGGTAGCGAAGAATGACTGATCTTTATGGACCCTTTTTAGAAGCAACCCGGAATGTATTTAAGCTGATGCTTGAACTTAACGATGTTTCAGACCACCCTGCTGATTCCTTTTCATGCGATGATGAACTAGATGTATCCATCGGCTTTATTGGAGATTTAAAGGGGGAAGTGATTTACCGTCTTCCTCATGAGACATCTCTCGGCATCGTAAATATCATGAGCGGCATGGAATTTGATGCAGTGGATGAGTTTGTTACCTCCGCCGTATCTGAGATTGCCAATATTATCAGTGGAAATGTTCTTACCATGCTTGCAGGTGAGGATCTGACCTGTGATATCCTTCCCCCGGTTTTACGTAAGCCGGATGAGAGCGGAGAATATACATTCCATAATGCCTGTTGTGTGACCACATCCATCGGAGATGTTTGTCTGGATATAAGGCTTAATCAGGCAGAATAATTTTAAATACATAATGAACACATGTATACCATTTGAACGGATGGTATACATGTGTATTTTTTTTGAAAAAAATCTCATCTACACAACTTCTACATATCGCCCTGCTATTCTTTGTTTCAGAAATTGAAAAGGAGGACAGACGATGGGATCTGCTGTAAGAACTAAAAAAATACGGATCGGCGGGATGACCTGTATCAGCTGTCAAAATAAAATTGAAAAAAAATTGCGCAACACGGCTGGAATTGAAAATGTGGAAGTGAGTTACAGCGCTGGAACTGCTGTCATTACCTTTGATACGGATATCATTTCGTATAAAAGCATTGTGGGAATTATTGAAGGTCTGGATTATGAGGTATTAACAGATCAGGAAAAGCAAGGACCGAATGGCAATCGGGCCATAGGAATCCTGCTCATCATTGTTTCCTTATATATGCTGATCCAGCAATTCGGGCTTTTAAATCTGCTTGCGCCCAGCCAGCTGGCAGACGAAAAGATGAGTTATGGAATGCTGTTTGTCATCGGCCTTGTTACATCCGTTCATTGCGTGGCAATGTGCGGCGGAATTAATCTGTCCCAATGCATTCCGAAAAGCGGAGATGCTGCTTCAGATAAGAGCCGATTTTCTACATTCCGGCCCACCTTTCTTTATAACCTGGGACGGGTGATCTCTTACACTGCGGTAGGCTTCCTGGTGGGAGCGCTGGGTTCCGTAGTTACGTTCTCTAATACTCTTCAAGGAGTATTAAAACTGGCTGCTGGAGTATTTATGGTCATTATGGGCATAAACATGCTGGGTATTTTCCCGTGGCTTCGCAGACTGAATCCCAGAATGCCTCAAATTTTCGCACGAAAAATTGATAAAGAAAAATCAAAAAGCAGCAGTCCCCTGATCGTGGGTTTGCTAAACGGTCTTATGCCATGCGGCCCCTTACAGGCGATGCAGATCTACGCATTGTCTACCGGCAGCCCTTTTTCCGGCGCGCTGTCCATGTTCCTGTTCAGCCTAGGTACCGTACCTCTGATGTTCGGACTTGGAGCACTCTCCTCAGCATTGGGGAAAAAGTTCACGAGCAAGGTCATGACAGTGGGAGCGGTTCTGGTTGTGGTATTAGGTATGTCCATGTTTTCCCAGGGAATGAGTCTGTCAGGATTCCAGGTACCGGACTTATTCCCAAATGGCGGGAATAACGCCTATGCCGCCGGTGACCAGGAGAAAAAGAATGATACAAAAATAGAAGACGGAGTACAGATCGTAAACAGTACGCTTTCTCCAGGCAGATATCCCAACATCAATGTGCAGAAGGGGATTCCGGTAAAATGGATCATCGATGCACCCCAGGGAAGCATAAACGGCTGTAACAACCGGATGATTATCCGGGACCTTGGCATTGAATATTCCTTTAAGACTGGAGAAAATGTCATTGAATTTACGCCTGAAAAAACTGGGAAGATCTCTTACAGTTGCTGGATGGGGATGATCCGCGGGTCCATCTCCGTGACAGAAGAGGGAGATGTAAAGGGCGATTCAGGCTCTGATGGAGAGGGTGTATTGAAACAATATGCACCGCAAGAACCGGTAGCAGCCGGCTATACGATTCCAACGGATGAGATTGCAGTTGCGGAAGACGCCACAGATGAATATGGAAACAGCATTCAGAGAATTACGATGGAACTTACGGATGAAGGTTTTAAACCTGCAGCGGCAGTGGTGAAATCCGGTGTGGATGTGGAATGGAATATCATTGACAGTACCTCAGGTGACACCTATGGAACCCAGCTTCTTGTTCCAGATTTTGCAACCCAGCTTCCCCTTGAAGAGGGAGAAAACAGCTTTTATTTCACACCCGCGGGAAGCTTTGACTTTTCCACCGGGGACAATGCCTTTTATGGATATATCAAGGTTGTGGATGATTTAAATAATATAGATATGGACGCAATCAAGAAGGAAATAAGCAGTTTTAAGACCCTTATCTGGCCCGAAGATACCTTCCAGGGAGCCGGCGGTTCCTGCTGCGGATAAATAGGGAAACGATCCAGGAACACCTCAATGTCCTGGAAAGATGGGCAAGAAAGAGGAAAGGAGAACGGATTGATGAGCTTATTATTAAGTCACTGGCACTGCATACTCCCGGTTTTTGGTATTATCATAGCAATGTTTTTTATGGGAGATAAACAGAAAAAGAATTAACAAAGTATAAATTCAGGAGGACATTTACATGTTACAGAAATTTAAGAACGGATATGGCAAGGGAAACGGAAAGAAACGCAGTGGGTTTGCAATGAAGCTGGCAGTTATGGTGATAGCTGCCGCAGCTTTAACCGCATGCGCTCCCAAGGAAAAGGCAAAAGAGACAACTGAACCAACCAAAGCAGCGGCAGAAAATACTCAAAAGGTAGGGAGTGGAGATACACTTGCAATTCCAGTAAAGGATATTTCAAGTACGGCCCAATTTTATCCGGTTGATGTAGACGGTACCCAGATGGAGGTCATTGCAGTTAAGGCTCCGGATGGAACGATCCGGACAGCGTTTAACACCTGCCAGGTATGCTATGATTCAGGAAGAGGATACTATAAGCAGGAAGGAGATGTTCTTGTGTGCCAGAACTGCGGAAACCGTTTTCCTATGAGCCGGGTGGAAGTGGAGGCAGGCGGATGCAATCCTTGGCCTATTTTTGACAAGGAAAAGACCGTGACAGACGAGTCCATCACGATCTCTTATGATTTCCTTAAGGAATCTAAGGAGATATTTGCAAACTGGAAAGCTTCTTATTAAGAATCTTTTGTGGGGAATTTCATGGAGCAGCTTACGGTAAGGCCATTCTCCCTTAAGTAATCTGCTCCCCAATTATACATGGTTTCCAGTATCGGACGGATGCTGTTACCCAGATCCGAAAGCATATACTCCACCTTTGGCGGCACTACCGGATATACGGTACGGATGATTAAATGATCTTCCTCCAGTTCCCGCAGCTGCTGGGTGAGCATTTTGGGCGTTGCCTGGGGGATAAGCTTACGCAGCTCTCCAAACCGAAGGGTATTGCCTATTAAGTGCCATAAGATGAGGGCTTTGTATTTCCCTCCGATCATATCCAATGTGGCATCCACCGGGCAATGATAAGTTGTGCAGTCGCTGTTCATCGATAGTCTCCTCCTTTAGTATCATTTTGGGTACTATAACACAAAAAAGTGCATACTTGCAAATTTCGCAATTAGTGCCATAATAATAACATGAGTACTCGAAAAATACAAGACAACAGGATAGCATATTTTTGGAGACCATGGAAAAATTAGTATTATTGTGATCTTTGCCAACGCCGGAGGGGACGCCCAAAGGAAGGGGCAGTAAAAAATAGTGAGGTGAATCAGAATGGAAAGTCAAATTTTAAATATAAGAGGCATGACCTGTGCGGCCTGTGCGCAGAGAATTGAAAAAACTGTGCGAAAGCTTTCCGGTATCAGCCAGGCGAATGTCAATCTGGCAAGTGAAAAGCTGTTTGTAGAATATGACAGCAGCGCACTTGAACTTTCTGCAATTAAAGCAGCAGTATCAAAAATCGGATATGAAGTGGTGGAAAAATCCGAAAATGCCAATGTGACCATACCAATCGGCGGCATGACCTGTGCAGCTTGCGCCAAGCGTATAGAAAAAGTTGTGGGAAAGCTGGAAGGTGTGATAAGTACATCGGTAAATTTTGCAACAGAAAAAGCTACGGTTACCTACGATCCTCAAAAGGTACGAATGTCGGCCATACGGGCAGCCATTGAAAAGGCAGGTTACAAAGCCCTGGAAGTAAACAAAGCAGATGCAGCGGATGAGGACCGGGTTCGCAAGCAGCGGGAGATTAAGACCCTTTGGACGAAGTTCATCGTGTCTGCGGTATTTTCCGTACCTCTTCTCTACGTTGCCATGGCACCCATGATTAAGTTTGTAACTCTGCCTTTCCCGGCAGGAATTGCACCCATGGAGTACCCCCTGATCTATGCTCTGGTGGAACTTCTGCTGGTGGTTCCAGTCATAGGCGTTGGTTATAAATTCTATACCATTGGTTTTAAAGCCCTGTTTCAGAGAAGTCCAAACATGGATTCTCTGATTGCCATAGGAACTACGGCTGCTGTGCTTTACAGCATCTACAACACGTTCCAGATTGCAGAAGGCCATTTCATGGCAGTGGATTCTCTGTATTTTGAATCAGCGGGAGTTATCATTACCCTTATCCTGCTTGGAAAATCCCTGGAGGCAGTTTCAAAGGGAAGAACCAGTGAGGCGATCAAGAAGCTGATGGGGCTTGCTCCCAAGACAGCAATCATTCTTGAAGACGGTGTGGAAAAGGAGATTCCTATTGACGAAGTAGAAATCGGTGATATGATTTTAGTAAAGCCCGGGGAAAAGATCCCGGTAGACGGGACTGTGCTGGGTGGCCACACTGCAATCGATGAGTCCATGCTGACCGGCGAAAGTATGCCGGTGGATAAAAAAGAAGGGGACCAGGTTTATGCTGCTTCCTTAAATACTACAGGAACCATTCAGTTCAGAGCGGAAAAAATTGGCAGCGATACGGCCCTTGCTCAGATCATCAAGCTGGTAGAGGACGCTCAGGGCTCAAAGGCTCCGATTGCTCAGATGGCTGACATTGTTTCCGGATATTTTGTTCCGGTCGTTTGTGTGATTGCTCTGCTTTCCGGTATTGCCTGGTATATTGGTACCGCTGGAGACTTAAAGTTTGCCCTTACCATATTTATATCAGTTCTGGTTATTGCCTGCCCATGTGCCTTAGGTCTTGCGACACCGACTGCTATCATGGTTGGAACCGGAAAGGGTGCGGAAAACGGTATCCTGATTAAGGGCGGAGAAGCTCTTGAGACAGCTCATAAAATCAGCACCATTGTATTTGATAAAACAGGTACCATTACCGAAGGAAAACCGACGGTGACCGATGTTCTGGCCGTGGAAGGGGTCTCCAAGGATCTGCTGCTTCAGCTTACAGCTTCTGCGGAAAAAGGCTCCGAGCACCCTCTGGGGCAGGCAATTGTCCACGGTGCGGAAGATGCCGGACTTACCTTATTTGCAACGGAGCATTTTGAGTCCTTAACCGGACGGGGGATAGAAGCGAAGATAAACGGAGAAGATATCCTTGCCGGAAACCGGAAGCTGATGACGGAACGCAGCATTTCTTTAACAGGAATGGAAGAAGCGTCGGACCAGCTGGCCGGGGAAGGAAAAACACCGATGTATGTGGCCATTAACGGCAAGCTGGCAGGTATTGTAGCCGTTGCGGACGTAGTAAAGGAATCCAGCCGGGCTGCCATTGAACGCCTGCATAAGATGGGCATAGAAGTAGCCATGATCACCGGAGATAATAAGAGAACTGCAGAGGCGATTGCAAAGCAGGTAGGAATCGACCGGGTATTGTCTGAGGTGCTTCCTCAGGATAAATCCGATGAGGTCAGGAAGCTGCAGGCCGAAGGCCGCAAGGTAGCCATGGTTGGTGACGGAATTAACGATGCTCCGGCTCTTGCCCAGGCTGATATCGGTATTGCAATCGGTTCCGGTACAGACGTTGCCATGGAATCCGCTGACATTGTTCTCATGCGTTCTGATTTAATGGATGTGCCCACAGCAATCAACTTAAGCAAGCAGACCATCCGAAACATTAAACAAAATCTTTTCTGGGCCTTCGGGTATAACGTGATTGGAATCCCCATTGCTGCAGGGCTTTTACATCTGCTCTTTAACGGGCCGCTTCTTAACCCGATTTTTGCGGCAGCAGCCATGAGCTTAAGCTCAGTTTCCGTGCTGACGAATGCATTGCGGCTGAAACGATTTAAACCAACCACAGGAACGAGGTGATCCGGAAATGAACAAAAATGGAAAATTAATTGCAGCAGTGGCCGCCGCCGCAGTATTGGTGGTAGCGATCATTGCAGCGGTTGTACAGACAGCGGGGGGAAATCTGGATGTAGTCGGAAAACAATCTATCACATCCTTTGAAACAATTTTAAACACGATTCCCGACAATGTGAAGGAAGATGAAATCAATGGAGGCTGGTCCTTAAACGCACCGGATGGAAGCGTACGCTTTATTTGGGCCAAAGATTACAGCCAAAGTCCTCTTCATGACGTAATGCTGGAGTTCGATGCGGCCCCGTTTGTGAGTGCAGGGCTTGATACGGATAAGCTGCCGGATAATTACGCAGCCTATGATGGAATGCTGATGGTTGGAACAAAGCTTGGAACGGAAAAACCGGTTAATGAGGGAGAGGCAACTCCTCTTGCAGCCTATGAGCAGATCGTAAATAAGCACCGCAGCTTTATCAACTACCATATGGACATGGATCACTACGGCGTAAAGCTGGGAGATGACAATATGTTTGAGTGGGCAAAAAATATGGAAACAAATACCGTGAAAAACCAAAATCAGGATAAGGACATTGTTTTCGCATTAAATCCAGAACCTCTCATTGCAGCCGGTGTTGATCCGGAGAAAGTGGAAGGCTGGGTATATGCACCGGTATCTGTCATGGAAGGCGCAAAGACTTTAGAGGTTTATAAATTTTTAAAACCTTTTAATTTAAAATAATAATATAAATCGGAGGTAACTAAAATGGCAAAATCAGTTATAAATGTAGATGGAATGGCATGTGAGCACTGTGTAAAGGCAATCACCAATGCAGTAGGTGCTTTATCAGGAGTATCCGGTGTATCGGTGGATCTGGCAGCAAAAACCGTAACCGTGGATCATGACCCGGAACAGGCATCCGTAGATAAGATCAAAGCTGAGATTGAAGATCAGGGATATGATATCATTTAACTAATAAGTAGAGAGGACGGGAACCGCACAGCCATGCGGTTCCCGCCTTTCGCATTTCAATTTCTGACAGATAGAGGTGCAACAATGCTTAAATGCAGCAAAAATGTATTGGTTGTGGATGATGAACCTAAAATACTGGAGGTCGTCTGTCTGCTTTTGGAAAGTAAAGGATTCCGCACATTCCCTGCCGAAAACGGCAGTCAGGCCCTGGAGATATTTGATTCGGAAAATATTTCTCTTGTTATTCTGGATCTTATGATGCCGGATATCTCCGGAGAAGAAGTGTGCATTGCTATCCGTAAAAAATCCCGGGTTCCCATCATCATGCTGACTGCCAAGGTGGATGAAGGTGATGTGGTGGATGGGCTGGGCCTTGGGGCCGATGATTATGTTACAAAGCCTTTTGGTTTAAAAGAACTGTATGCCAGAGTTGAGGCAGTTCTGCGCAGGACAGAAAGCGATCTGGTACCCCTTGTTAAAAGGAATTCCTGGAGAAACGGGGATCTGGTCATTGATTTTGAGAAAAATGAAGTTCGTAAAAAAGGAATCAGTCTGACCCTGACGCCCAGCGAACTGAAGATTCTGTCGGTGCTCATCAAATACCCCGGAAAGGTCTTTACCAGAGAGGAACTGATCGAGGCGGCTCTTGATAAGGGCTTTGCCGGATATGACCGGGCGATTGACAGTCACATTAAAAACATTAGGAAAAAGGTTGAGGATGATCCCAAAAACCCGGTGTATGTGCGGACGATCCCGGGACTGGGATATAAATTCGGAGGGGATGGAGATTGAAGAGCTTAAGAAAACAGCTGTCTCTTTCTATTTTGTTGACGCTTTTAATCACCATCGGGCTGATTGGCCTTCTTTCCAACTGGTTTATAAACCGGGAGTTTGAGAAGTATATCACTGAGCTGGGACGGGAGCGCCGGGAAAATATCGTAGATGATTTAGGCAGGCAGTTCGATGGGTTCAAACGGAACTGGAAGCTTGATTACGTTCATGCCATCGGTATGAATGCCTTGTATGACGGCTATATTTTGAAGTTGTATGATGCAGGAGGAAACATGGTATGGGATGCGGAAAACCATGATATGAGCCTATGCGGACAGATTATGAATGAGATTTCGGCGCGGATGGAAGAGAGGGGCGCTGCGGGCGGCTTTGTGGACAACACCTATGAAATTGATCAGAATGGGAAAAAAGTAGGGGCTGTCTCGATTAAGTATTACGGACCGTTTTTTATGAACGAGGCTGACTTTAATTTTATTAATGTCATGAATACAGTCCTTCTTGTCATAGGAATCTTATCCAGCGCCTGCTCGGTGGTGGTAGGGTGTCTCCTTGCCCGCAGAATATCCCGTCCTGTTACAAAAACGGCCTATATTGCCAAACAAATATCAAAGGGCAACTATGACATCAGGTTCGAGCCGGGAACAAGAATACGGGAGCTTGATGATCTTGCAGACGCAATCAATCACCTCTCTGATGCCCTTAAATCTCAGGAAAAACTGCGCAAACAGATGACTGCAGATGTGGCTCACGAGCTGCGGACACCACTGACTGCCTTGAGCTCCCATTTGGAAGCAATGATAGAAGGCTTATGGGATGCAACACCTGAACGGCTGAAAAGCTGCCATGAAGAGGTAAAACGTCTCGGAACACTGGTTGAGGATCTGGGCCAGTTAGCAAAGATAGAGGGTGAAAACCTGGTCTTAAATAAATCCAGGATGGATCTGTTTGAAATTGTGCATACGGTGTCAGATACGATGAAAGGAGAAATCAGCAAGAAAAATTTAACTCTTTCCATAAAGGGAAGTCCGGTCTTTGCCGAAGCAGATAAAAACAGATTCAGCCAGGTCGTAGCCAATCTGTTGTCCAATGCCGTCAAATATACGCCAGAGGGCGGTGCCATAGAAATTGAAGTATATGAAACGGACCGTTTAGGAATTGTTAAGGTAACGGATACGGGAATCGGAATTCCTGAAACAGAGCTACCGCTGATTTTTGAACGTTTTTACAGAACCGAAAAATCCAGAAACCGGAAATCCGGAGGTGCCGGAATCGGTCTTGCCATTGTTAAATCCATTGTCAATGCTCATGGTGGAACTGTGACGGTGGATAACATAAAGGAGCAGGGAAGCTGTTTTACGGTAAGTATTCCGAAGGAAGGCTAAAGAAATTTACAGTATGGAAGATCCTATTAATAAGTTTTGGGCAGTTATGGAAACATTGTTGATTTTTTCATTGGATTTGGTTTATACTTGATAAAGAAAGTATTAATTAACCAGAGGAGGAAATCAATATGTTCGAAAATATGGTTGCCGCATTGAAAGTACAAAAAAGAAAAATCGTATTTACCGAAGGCACTGATCCAAGAATTCTGGAAGCAGCCAGCCGCCTTTACAAAGAAGGTGTTCTTACGCCGGTCCTTCTAGGCAATCCTGGTAAAATAGACGCCGCTGCAAAAGAACTGGGCTGGCCTGTCGACGGCATTGAAAAGATTGATCCGCTTAATTATGATGGATTTGAAGAAATGGTTGCCAAAATGGTAGAATTGAGAAAAGGCAAAATGGATGAAGCAGCCTGCCAGGCAGCACTTGAAAAGTCCAATTATTTCGGAACTATGTTAGTCAAAATGGGAAAAGCAGACTGTTTATTAGGCGGAGCTACTTATTCTACTGCTGATACGGTGAGACCGGCTTTGCAGCTGATTAAGGCCAGACCCGGCAGTAAAATTGTTTCCAGCTGCTTTATTTTATACCGGCAGACAGATAGCGGGAATGAAATGTATGCCATGGCTGATTGTGCCATTAATGTTGACCCCGATGAAAACGAGCTGGTGGAAATTGCATTAGAGACAGCCAGAACGGCCAGCACTTTCTCTATTAATCCCAATGTTGCACTGCTTTCTTATAGTACGCTAGGTTCCGGTAAAGGCGAATCCGTTGATAAAATGCGCAATGCGGCTGAGAAATTGAAGGCCATGAATCTGGATTTTCCGGTAGACGGAGAGCTGCAGTTTGATGCCGCTTTTTCTCCCACAGTAGCTAAAGTAAAGGCGCCGGGCTCTCATGTGGCCGGACATGCCAACACATTTATTTTCCCGGATATTGATGCAGGCAATATCGGCTATAAAATTGCACAGCGCTTAGGTGGCTTTGAAGCGTTCGGCCCCATTCTGCAGGGTCTTAATGCTCCGATTAATGATCTCTCAAGAGGCTGCAATGCTGATGAGGTCTATAAAATGTCAATCATAACAGCAGCTTTGATATAAGTTTGCTTTAAATGTAGAGATAATTTGAATCGCCAAAGACATCAGAATGGAATATTTTGATGCTTTTGGCGATTTGTCAATCCAATGTCCCGAATAATCAACTCATAGCTCCAATACTATTATATAGATCATGAGAAATATATCCGGAGTATGGGAAGAGCATCAGCGGGGAATGAACAGGGGGCTAGATTATTGAAAAAAGTTATATATGTTTGTATTGGAATCGCAGCCATGGCCCTGGGTGCTGTTGGAACGGTGGTGCCTGGCCTGCCTACCACACCGTTCTTATTGCTGGCCTTGCTCTGTTTTACAAAAGGATCTGTAAAATTCAATTGCTGGTTCAGGGGCACAGGCTTGTATACAAAATATGTGAAAGGTTATGAATACAACCGGTCAATGACAAGAAAGCAGAAGCTTACCACTCAGGCTGTCGCAGGATTGATGATGTTTATCTCCTTTCTATTGACCGGTAATCTGGCTATCCGTTTGCTTCTTATCATAGCCTTTATTCTGCATAATTATGTTTTTATTTTTGTTATTAAAACGCGTCAGGAAGGTAGAATGGAAACGAGAAACGACAATAAAGGGATAGGTTGGTGACAAATATGAATTATGATGGAATTCTTATTGGTATCGGAACGTTTCTTATCATCGGATTATTACATCCTGTTGTTATCAAGGGCGAATATTACTTTGGTAGTAGAATCTGGCCATTTTTTCTGATAGGGGGAATCCTGTGCATTGGCTTCTCTCTTGCATGTGCAAAAGGAGTTTTATCCGCACTTTTGGCAGTATTGGGCTTCTCACTTTTATGGAGCATTAAGGAGCTTTCAGAACAAAAAGATAGGGTAGAAAAAGGCTGGTTCCCCAAAAATCCTAAAAGAAAATGACTAAGACGTTTAAAGACCATCTACTTATTAGGACAGATAAAGCAAAAATCAAGCGTATCGCTCATTTGAACGACACGCTTGTTTTTAGGCATCTTACTTGGCAGCCGCCCATAAACAGTTTAGTCTTTAGACTGTCTTATGCAGGACTACCTTAAAGGATTGCTTTTTGAGTTAAGTGGAAATAGTCATCAGGTGCAGGTAAACATATCGATTCGGTTTAGTGAAATTCCGGTATATGACCAACCAAATCTTCGATCCCAACGGAACCCTACGACGGTATTTGCCCAGATCTGAACAGGGAAAAACCAAAATTCCAGTCCGTTGCTTAACCAGACATAAGTAAATCGCCCAATGCAATTTCTCATGGACCCAGGAGAGACAAATGGTGTGACTCCACCGCGCGGTGGGCCAGGCCTTCGAGGAACGCTAGACGGCGGAGGTCCCATAGGTACCGGTCCGCCTCCGCTTGGCGGCCTGCCAGTAGGTGGAGAAGGCGGTCTTCCAGTAGGTGGAGAAGGCGGTCTTCCAGTAGGCGGAGAAGGCGGCCTGCCAGTAGGTGGAGAAGGTGGTCTTCCAGTAGGCGGAGACGGAGGCCTTCCGGTAGGCGGAGAAGGCGGCCTGCCAGTAGGTGGAGAAGGCGGCCTTTGTGGCCTATCAATAGGTGAGGTTGGAGATCTATCGGTAGGTGGGAATGGGGGCATAATTTTACTTCCTTTCCGAATGTTGATATTTATATTATATGAGATATAGGAAAAGGAATTGACATGAACCGGTAGGAAAATAAGGATTACGCCAAATCGGATATAGTTATAGACGGTTCTCATTTTAATACAAAGTTCAATCATTATGAAGATAGTTATACCGATAATTAGTAAATATGGGTATTATTTTAATTATCTTACTTTACGATTCCCCCATGAAAATAACACTCGTAAACCTGTAAATTCTTATAGTATATTTCTTCGTATCCCTGATGCCATTTCAAATCTCCGCATACTTTGCAATTATAAAAATAATCATTTTCCACATAGAAATCAGGGCCTCGGAATGGTTTATCATTGGGGACGGCCATTAAAGCCGCCTTTAAGAAATCACCGCTAAAATTACTGCTTGTAACCCGTCCAGAGTAATTCATTGCATAGATTGGGATGTTGTTTTTCCACACAGCCTCTTCTCCGGAAAAACACTCGCTGCCGACATACGTGTCTAAATACAAGAAAACACCTTCTTCATATCGTAAATCATGGGAGTTTGGCCTTGAAGAGGCACATTCCCTGCCTTTTGCAGCATAAGTATTGCATTTTGCCTTAATAAGAAAATCAATTAATTCTTTGCTATCGCAGGAATCCTGTTTGACGATGGAAGTGATGCAGGAATCATTATCCTTTACCAAATGGTCAATCGTAGTTTTGAAAAATTCTGATATACTGATGAGATTGGAGATATCAGGATATGCCTGGCCGCTTTCCCATTTTGTAATGGCTTGACGGGATACAGATACTTTTTCAGCCAGTTCCTCCTGTGTTAAGCCTTTACTTTTTCTTAGAAGCTGTAATTTTTCCGGAAAAATCATAGAAATCCACCTCCGTGTTTTTTATTATCTTACCATATTTGAATCGTACTTTTGTAGTCCCTTATGGTTGCTTTTTTGCTACTTTTACTTGCTTATTATAAATAGGTATACACCGTTGACATTTTTGTATAAGGAGAGCATTATATTGACAGCTGGCGGTTTTAAGGTAATATTGAATCCTTTATAGATTATACCTTTTCATGTTATGACTTAATTATTAGGTATAAATAAGTTTGAGGATTGATAGTTCGTAAAATAGTTGATAGTATATTCTTGAAACTTATTTCTATTGGATCATACGGGGGAGACTTTATGATACTTGAAAAGATGGATGAATTTTTTGACAATCGTTTAGAAGGGTATGAGGACCACCAACTTAATGGTATTGATTCTGCAAAAATATTTTATCCCTATACGGCATCCCAGTTGCCTATGATTGAAGGCTGTAACGTGCTTGACCTGGGCTGTGGAACAGGGCTTGAACTAAATGAATATTTTAAGCTTAATCCACTTGCAGTAATAACAGGAATCGATTTGGCAAATGGTATGTTAAGAGCACTGAAAGCCAAATTTCCGGACAAACAGCTTACGCTTATCAATGGTTCCTATTTTGAGGTTCCTTTTGGGGAAAATGTTTACGACGCTGCAGTTTCTGTAGAATCATTGCATCATTTCACTCTGGAACAGAAAATTCTGCTTTATAAAAAGTTGCATGATTCGCTGAAAGAGGGCGGATATTTTATTTTAACGGATTATATGGCCGAAAATGATGAAGAAGAAAAGAAAAACTTTTTAGAACTTTCCCGGTTGAAAAAAGAATTGGGAATATGTGATGGTGAGTTCTATCACTATGATACGCCGCTTACACGAGCGCATGAAACAGAGGCGTTACTTGCCGGAGGATTTTCAAAGGTAGAAGTACTGAATAAATGGAAAAGTACGAATATTCTGAAAGCATATAAATGAATGAAAGGTAGGACTGCTGACTTAATATCATAATCAGCAGTCCTACCCCTTTGTCGTATGTCTATACTATAATTTGCATATCATCATAAGTAGATCCCGATACGTTCCATCCTTTAACTTTTCGGCATCTACAATTGTCCCACATATCTTAAATCCATGTTGTTCATAGACATGGATAGCTCTTCTATTATCTGCAACAACCTGAAGCTCGACCTGTTCATAGCCTAGCTTTTTCGCTTGATTGAGGCAGCATTTTGTTAACATATTTCCTATTCCCAGATCCCAGTAATCTTTTAATACTGCAATTCCATAACCAGCTCTGTGTTTTGATTTCATATTTTCCCTAATGCAATAAATAGTCCCGTTAGCAACCAGATTATTATCTACAAAAGCTGAGACTTCAAAGCCTTTTTCGTCTTCCAGATATTTAGAAATATGAGAATTTTGTTCATCAAGGGTGTTATTAATTTCCTCAGGATATCTCCCTAAATAATCGGTTTCACCGGCGCATTTTACTAAATATTTAAGTAAATCTTTGGAGTCGGATAGCTCTGGACTTCTTAAAACAACTTTTTTACCATTGTTAGATACATATGTAATTTCCTCTATTCTCATTATTCTCCTTCATGATTTCTATATTTATAGTTAAATAGATTTTTTGTAAATATCATATTATCAAATAAATTATCACTGATCAATATAAAATTCCATTATATAGCGTTCAGTTAGATCTTACAGTAGTTAAATATTTTTTGCATGAGTAACCATCACGCTGTTTAATTTGACTATTTTTTTCAGTATTGTTATAATATTGACGAGCCCATTCCTTACCTAACCGGATTTATCATGTTTCGTTAGGAAACTCCATTATTACCATTTGATTAATAGATGAAAGAGGATTGCAATGCAAACAAAGATAGCTGTAGTTGATGAACATTCTAAAATGAAAAAATTTCTTGAATTTACTGAGATACGTACTAAAATCACGAGTCTGCTTCCGTTTTTCATGTCTCTGGCTTATCTGTTTTACCGCAGGCAGCCGGTAAATGCGGAACGCACGATTTTGTTTTTTTGTTCCATGTTTTTGTTCGACTTAACGACAACCGCGATCAATAACTATATTGATACCAAAACGAATGGCCAAGAGCTGCCTTATCCACGGGGCAGAGCGAAGCTAATCATATATCTGCTGTTCGGTGTAAGCTCTGTTTTGGGTCTTACCCTGGCGTACCGCACGGATTTGGTTGTGCTGTTATTGGGCGGACTGTGCTTCCTCTGCGGAGTGTTCTACACCTGGGGACCGGTTCCGATTTCCCGTTTACCCTTGGGAGAGATTTTTTCAGGACTGTTTTATGGTCTTTTTATCCCATTTTTGATGCTTTATATGAACATGCCGTCAGGAACGTTCCTGACCTTAACAGTGGATTGGCATGCTATCCGGTTTGTTTTAAACATTGCGCCTGCGTTTTCCCTGCTTTTGCTTTCGGCTGGCCCAATTTGTGCGACTGCCAATATTATGCTGGCTAACAATATCTGCGATCTGGAAAAAGATATTACGGTAGGGCGGTACACACTTCCTTACTTTTTTGGAAAGAATGCACTGGGGGTTTTTGCCGGGCTATATTATATCACTTATTTGACATGGGCGGCATCTGTTGCACTTGGGATCCTATCACCGATCTGTTTGCTGGCGCTGATTACCATTATTCCTGTGCATAAGAACATCCGCCGCTTTAAAGCAGAACATATCAAAGAGAAGACCTTTGTCCTTTCGGTACAGAATTATATTATCATTGTAGGTGCGCAAACGTTGACGATCTTTTTAAGTGGTTTATTTCTTTGATGGGATACTGCACTCAAGATTATTTCTTCTTGTAAACTTTTAATTACTGACCGGAGCTGCGGCTCCGGTCAATTTTAGTTTTCATCATGTTATTTCTTAGACTATATAAATTTTATTTAAGAATATCAGTTTTCTCATCAACTATCAATATTAAACTCTATGTAAAGAAATCTACTAAATCCTTAACTTCATTAAATAAATTGTAAATATATCGTAATGCCAAAATCTGGATTCTGCTGTTATAATTATATTATAAAAGATGAAGGAGGACAAATCTTGAAAAAATTTTTAAAGTTATTGTTAACCGGTATAAGCTCTTTCGCATTAGTCCTATCAGCGAGTGCTTTTACAACACAAGCAGAGGAACAGGTTTCATTGCCAAGCTCTATACGTATTTACGGAACAGTAACCCAGGTTTCTGAAAACAGACTCCGTATGATAAGGAAAGACGGTGCCGGTGCAGACCAGGAAATCATTTTAAACCTTTCCTCTGAGACAAAGATTTTAAACTCCGTCAGTGGAGATCCAGCTGCAGTTGATCAAATACAGGAAGGAGAATTTATCTACGCTGACATTAGCCCGGTTATGACCCTTAGTCTGCCGCCCATTTCAAATGCCTTTACTGTGCTATGTAAAGTCCCAGCTGACTATCAGGTTCCGGAATACTTAACAGTAGCGTCTATGTCCATAAATTCAGATGGGCAGACGGGTATCCTTACTTCTGATACAGGGAAGCAATACAGGATAACGGAACAAAGTAATCTGTTTCCATATTTGACCCGTAACATTGTTACGGTCCATAACCTGTCAAAAGGGCGTAATTGCCTGGTCTGGTCAAAGGATAATACGATTTCAAAAATCATGGTATTCCCAAATTCCGGCACATCGGATATGCAAACCGGCTGGATAAAAAAAGACGGTAACTGGTATTTCTATGATATCAATGGCTTATTATATACGGGCTGGCTCAATGATAACGGTGACTGGTATTACTTAGATCCTGACAGTGGAGTTATGCAAACAGGGTTCATCACCCTGGAGGGCAAAACATACTATCTTCAAAAAGATGGCCGCATGCTTACAACGGCCAAGACATTTATTCCCGATGAAAACGGGGTATTAAGATAATCCATTGCAAACTTTCAAAAAATAAATATAATTAATATAATAAGCATTAAGGTGAGAGTAATCCCCGCGCCTTAATGCTTATTTTTGTAATAGATAACCCGCCATATACCTATCCATTCAAAAAAAGTGAAGCAAATTGGATTTGTTGATGATTTCAATGGAATGCTATACTTATCACATAAAGGAGGAAACCATGGAAAACCGACTTTTAGAAATATTCCACCTTGTATGCCAGAGCAATCGTGAGTTTACCGTTCGGGAGCTGGCACAGCAGTTTTCTGTAAGCAGCAGGACTATTTACAGTGATATAAAAAAATTAAATGAATTACTGGAGGCTTCCGGATACCCTGAAATCAATGCAGATAAGGGGAAGATGTTTTATACGGAACCGCTGATGATTGAGTTTGAAAGTCTGATCCATTCAACCCCGGCTTTTATTTTATCGAATTTAAGAATCCGGCGCCTGCGGATCGCTACGTCCATTCTTTTGTCCGGCGATCAATTTACGGTGGATGATCTGTTAAAGGAGCTTGATATATCAAGAAATACCCTCATCGGCGATTTAAAGGAAGTAAGGGAAATGCTCAGCTTTCATTCCATTGCAGTAGAGTCCACGCCCTTTAAGGGGTACCGGATCTCCGGTAAGGAACAAAACATCAGAAATCTACTGATTCTTTCAATCAGTGAAGATCCGCTGTTCTTTGAGGACAGGGCAGGAAAAGAAGATATGCAGATTCTGTATTCCTGTGAGGCTTTTCTCGACGATGTAGCCAGACAGCTTAATGTAGAACTAAGCGATGTATCATTTAACCGTATGCTGATCGCATGTTATGTTACTTATGCAAGGATCTCCATCGGAAAGGCTTTCACCGAGGGACCCAGGGATGTTTTAACGAGAGAAGAAAAGGCATTTGTGGAGCGGCACGGGGAGATTGAGGAAATATTCGGCAGGGAAGTATCTCTTGATGATTGCTTTTATCTGGCAAATAAACTGGCAGAAGCATCAGTCGTAAAATCCGAGGAGCTACTGTCCGAAAAATGGCTGCCATTTAATCTGGTTACGAATCAGTTTATCGATGCCGTGGCACAAGAATACCCGTTTGAAGCGTTCCGCACCGATTCCAAGCTTTATGAGGGATTGCTCAATCATCTGCGTCCTGCTTATAAGCGGGCTTTGGCTGGGGAATGGGCGGAAAATCCATTATTGAGTTATGTTCTGGAGAATTTCTCCCAACTTAACATTGCGGTTGCAAAAGGCGTAAAGGTGCTTGAGGAAAAGCTGAAAGTTCATTTTAATGAGCATGAGATATCCTACTTCACGTTGTTTTTTGCTTCAGTAATCGAACGAAATGAAAAACAGATCCGAAGGACGCCGAATGTCATCATCGTCTGCAATGCAGGGATCAGTACCTCTGAGATATTAAAAAGCAGGCTGCAGGCCATTTTCCATGTGAATATATTGGGAACATTCAGTGTCAGAAATGCGGCACTATGGCTGAAAGAGCACATTCCGGACCTGATTATATCCACGGTTCCGTTTAAATGGAAGGACACAAAGGTACTAAAGGTAAGTCCTTATTTATCAGACTATGATATAAAGGAAATACAAAGCCAATTATCGTTTCTCACTGCCAGGATCCATATCTCAGAGGTGATGAACATTATTGGCAAATATGTAGAGATCGAAGAACAAAAGCTGGCTCCTTTAAAAAATGAATTGAGTATATATTTGGGAATTACAGAAAATTCGCAACCAAAGAAAGGAATTTATCAACCGATGTTAAAAGAAATTTTGACTACAGATTTAATTAAAGCAAAATTTGAGGCGGCCAATCGGGATGAAGCCGTTACGGAAAGCGGCAGGCTCCTTGTTGATAGGGGACTGGCAGATGAGTCTTACATCCAGGCAATGCTAAAAAATGTTGAGGTGAATGGAACTTATATCGTGATTTCACCAGGAATCGCCATGCCTCACGCCAGACCTGAGGAAGGGGCACTGGATATTGGCCTGAGCATTGTTACACTAAAAGAACCCGTTGTTTTCGGACATCCGAAAAACGATCCGGTAAAAATCGTGGTAGGCCTTTGCGCCATTGACCACCAATCACATTTAAAAGCGCTTACCGAGCTTGCGGACATTTTAATGGACGAGAAAAAGGTAAATGAAATAACCAAAGCGGATACCGCAGAGGAAATATTACAGATCATAAAGGGGGATTCACTATGTTAAAAATTGTTACAGTATGTGGTGCGGGAGTAGGAAGCTCCATGATGCTTCGCCTGTTTACCCAGCAGATCCTTGATGCAGAGAAGATTGAAGCAACCGTAGATGCTTCGGATATCGGTTCCGTCAGCCCGGATTCCTATGATATTCTAATTACGACTTCAGATTTTGCCGATGTTTTAAGAGATTCTAAAGCGCACATTATCCGGATCGACAATATGATGGATAAGCAGTATTTAAAAGAACAGCTTCTTGAAGCAATAAACAAGAGATAATCGGGAGGCTGATGGCAGCCTTAGAAGGGAGAGAAAAATGGGAGTAGTAATGTATTTGATTAATAATGTTTTCAGCCAGGCTGTTTTCATTATTGGAATTGTAGTAATCGCCGGTATGGTTGCCCAGAAGAAAACCTGGGATCAGATCCTTCCCAGCGTGATCAAGACAATGATCGGCTTTACCATGATCAACGTAGGAGGACAGACCCTCGGTATGTCTCTGCTGCCTTTGCAGGGAATGATTTCAAAGATATTCAATATGCCGCCTGTGTCAGTGGATATTGGTGCGGCTCAAGCCGAAAGCCTTACCGGGATCGGTACGGAGATGGCGTTGATCTTTGCACTGGGCTTTCTGGTGAACCTTTTGCTGGCAAGATTTACACGCTTTAAATATGTGCATTTGTCAGCTCATGTATCCTTCTTTTATGCCGGATTGATTGCGGCTCTGTTAAAATTCGGAACCAATTTGGCTTTTGTACCGCTTGTAATAACCGGTTCCATATTGTTAGGCTTATATATGACCTTTTCCTGCGCTTATGTGGCGGTATTTATGAAGGAAGTAAAGGGAGGAGAGGGCTTTACCCTTGCCCATTCCAGTTCCATCGGTATCCTGATTTCTTCCCTGCTTGCCAAAGCATTTGGGAACAAGGAACATGATCTTGAAAACTTAAATGTTCCAAAGAAGCTTAATTTCTTAAGAGAGATGACCATTTCCTTAACCATTGTTATGACGGTTCTCTTTTTGATCTTAAGCCTTATTGCCGGCCCGGCCTGGATGCTTGAAAACATTACTGGCGGACAGGATATCGTTGTATTCAGCTTTTTACGAGGCTTGTCCTTCGGTATGTGGATCACAGTTATTATAACAGGTGTAAGAATGATGCTTTCTGAGATCATTTCCGCATTCCACGGATTTGCCAATAAGATCATACCCAATTCCGTACCAGGGCTTGATATCCCTCTGCTTTTCCCCAATTATCCTAATTCCGTGATATTGGGCTTCCTGACCAGCCTAATCGCCGGTCTGATCGGTA
>Ga0213825_1000348_pt1 | contig 34649 bp, 42 predicted proteins | sample MC6MC0900MG_FD_179896 | JGI IMG/M metagenome (GOLD analysis project Ga0213825, IMG submission 179896) | Enriched soil aggregate microbial communities from Iowa State University, Ames, United States - MC6-MC0900-MG | ecosystem: Environmental > Terrestrial > Soil > Unclassified | place: USA: Iowa...
AATGTAATAATTATTTTGACCATCGACGGCTATTTCCCGTGGAAATCCAAATTCTCCATTCTCATCTCCTTTCGTTCCCCAGCTTTTTATAAATTGAAATTGAGCATCAAATTTTTGAATACGATAATTTCCAGTATCCACGATTAGTATATTTCCATCCTGATCAATGGCGATTCCAAAAGGCATGTTAAATTGTCCCGGCCCATTTCCTAATGTACCAAATGTTTTTATTACCTTTCCCGAAGTGTCTAATTTAACAATTCGATGGTTGCCCATATCCACCATATACATATAGCCATGCTTATCCCTGACAAGAGCAACCGGAGTGCGAAAGTGAGTCGTATCATCCACTTCACTGCCCCATGATTTTTCATATGTTATTGTAGCCGCGAATGCTTCCGTCACAGACCATGTCAACATTAAAACCATTGATACTAAAAAGAGTTTAATACTCTTCATTATTTCACCCTTTCCATCGAATTACTGTAGCCGCCCATGTATAGCCAGTTCCTGCACTTACAGTTACTGCAATATCTCCAGCTTTCAATTTTCCTTGTTCTTGTGCAACATGAAGGCCTACACATGGATCCAAGGATGACATATGTCCATGATGATCAAGATAGATGGCTTGATCTTCTGTTAAATGTAAAGAGTGTAATAACTCTCTAAACATCGAACGTTTTGTATGCAGCGGCAGCAACAGCTTAATGTCATGGACAGTCAAACCGCTTTTATCTAAAGCTAAACGAACGACTTTTTCGAAATTAGGAATTGATACTGGATCTAATCGCTCCTTCATCCTAAGCGGATTGACAACATCAATAAAATGGTGTTTATTTGCAACTGTTTCGATGCTCGCAAAATTCTTCGATCCTCCAGCAGGAACTCGAACATCATCATGAAAGGATCCATCCGTAATGATAGCGCTTTCTAAAATTTCACTTCTCATTGACCCCCGCTTAACCAATGCCGCTGTTCCTCCATCAGCAAAGTTAAACATAAAGCGTGATCGTGGATTGTCATAATCCATAATTTGTGATTCCTTGCACCCGCCTACAAGTAATATGTTTTGAATTGAGTGATCAGACTTCAGCATATCTTTTGCAACTTTTAGTGCAATTGGGAAGCATGAACTAACATTCATAATTTCAAAGGCATAAGCATTTTTTGTCCCGAGTTCATGCTGAATTTTCGGGGCAATTGACCAAACATAATAATCCTTATGTGGACTTCCAAAATAAATTACAACATCAATCGACATAGGGTCTACTTTGGATAAAATAGGTTGAGCAGCTTGTATCGCTAAGTCCGAAGCATGCATTGAATCACTGGCTACATGCCTTTGATATAATCAGAATTTTTCGATAATTACGTTTTCTGGAATCCCCGTCTTCTCAGCTAAGATGGCCGCTGTTTCTATCGTGTCTGGAAAAAATGTACTCGTTGTTTCTATTCCAATATTGGTCATATAACTTCTCCTTCCATTGGAACCATCATGACTGCGCTGCCTGTTAGAATCAGATCATTCTTTTGATTATGGCATTCAGTCAATAATTTCAGGATTTTTTTTTCTTCAATAAATTTCTGTACAGTCGCAGTGGCTGTAATAGTGTCACCTATAAAAACTGGAGATTTGAACTTGATATTTTGTTCTAGATACACAGCTCCCTTTCCTGGCAGGTGCATTCCTAGTAACTGCGACAATAGACTTGAGGTTAGAAGCCCTTGATAGGGCCTTAAGGGCTTAAATGCGCCGAGTTCCTTAGTCCAAAACCCGGTGCAATTGGCACATTGAAATTGGGGTCAGTCCCTCACTGTGTTCAATAAGCGGGGTTCTGACCTCGGAAACCAGGAAAGGTTCCTATTAAGGGTTTTAAAGTATTAGAACTGAGAATTGTTATCCAAAGGCATCCATCCTGTTAAGATTGCACCGCCATCTGGATGATTCCCTACAAGTAGTTCCCCGCCATGTTGTCTAATAATTCGCTGTGAAATCGTTAATCCTAAACCAGCTCCTCCAGTTGAGCGATTTCTCGATACTTCCCCACGAAATAGTGGTTCAAATACCCGCTTTAGCTCCTCCGCAGAAAAGCCCTCCCCAGTATCTTGTATCGTAAAGGTCACACAGGTTTCATCCTTATTGCAGTTAACAAGAATCTTACCATTCCTAGGTGTATGTCTGACCGCATTATCCATTAAGTTATTCATGGCTCGCTCAAATAAGTGCGAATCTCCCTTAATATTGCAATTACTTGCCAAATTATTTGCTATGATAGAGATATCCTTTTGCTGAGCTTGCGGGCTCAGGCTGTCAATTGACTTCTTTAGGACGAGGCTCAGGTCGATCATACTACGTTTTAGTTCCATTTCATGGTACTCCGTCTTCGCAAACGTGAAAAGCTCCTCAATCAGTCGATCTAACTGCGCTGACTTCTCCTTACAAACAGCCAAATATTTTGCTTTCTTTTCAGGCGAATCAGCAATACCTTGCTCTAAACCGTCCAAATAACCCCGTAGGGCAAATAAAGGTGTCCGTAAATCATGCGCAACAGCAGCAATCACAAATCTCCGTTCATCTTCCAATTTAACCTGTTTCTGAAAAGATTTTTTTAGACTATCTACCATTACTATAAATCCGTCATGAACTTCAGCAATTTCTGAAATTCTTGAAGAAGGTAACTGGATATCCAAATCTCCTTCTGCAATCTGGCGAATTCCTAGGCTCATTTTCTCCAGTGGAATGAGAATATACCTTCGCATTGCATAGGCAACAATCAAAAAGGCCAATAGTAGACCAGCAATTACTGCAATGATTAGGGTCATTTTTGAATTGGCTTGAATTCCAAGATTGAATGACTTTGTTTCAAGAAAATGCCCACCTACATAAAATATCCATGGAAAAAGGAGGATAATTAATAAACTAAGAATGGTGAACTTACGAATGCGAATAGTTTTCATTTTATTCTCCTTTAAAACGATAGCCTATACCCCACACGTTGACTATAAATTGCGGATCATTCGGATCCGCCTCAATCTTTTCCCGGAGTCGGCTTAGATGGACACGAATAGTATGTTTGTCACCAATTCCTTCCCAAAATTTTTTAAGTAATTGGTCGTATGAAAAAACAAATTTGGGATGTTCCGCAAACAATTGCAGCAAATCATACTCTTTCGGTGTGAGTGAGACAGGCTGCTCTTCTACAAATACTTCTCTTGTGGACAAATCCAACGAGAGGCGACCATAATCCAAGACCTTCCTCTTTAATTCTTGCTGAGAACTAGAGCGCCTTAATACAGCCTTCACCCTTGCAACAATCTCACCCGGCGAAGCGGTTTTGACGATATAATCGTCCCCTCCAAGTGCTAGGCCGCGAATCTTGTCCACATCATCACTCAGAGCACTCAAAAAAAGGATTGGTACGTTGCTATTCATACGAATCTGCCGACATAACTCAAAACCATTTTGCCCCGGCATCATAATATCAAGGACGATGCAATCAATTGTTCTTTGCGTTAACACGCTAAGTGCCTGAGTCGTGTCATAAGCAGTTTTCACATAAAAGCCTTCATTCTCTAAGAAATCCCGCAATAGTTCAACAATGCTATTGTCATCGTCAACAACTAGAATCGTATATATTTCCTTCACGAAATCCCACCTTTCTCAGATAACTCCTCTAGATACGAACCTAACAGGTAATATTCGATTTAAGTTTATCATTTTTTCAATAAAGATAACGTTTTATGATGGATTGTGATTATTTTGTGACTGTTTTATATTATCGATTGAGACATTCATAGGTTATTCTTTCATTGTGGAACGATCAGCATGTTTCACTCACACTTTAACTACTTTAAGGGAGGAATTATAAATGGAGCACACTTTCTCATTCTTTCCATTCGGTGCTTTGTTTTGCCTTACACTATTTTGTTTTGTAGCGGTTCGCATACACGCAATACGCTATCGTTATAGGAATCACAACCAAATTGACCGTCTTAAAGACCTTGTGAGCAAAGGGGAACTGACCGAGGAGGAATATCAAGGACTGAAAAATCTTCTTACAAAATAAAGAACATAATCAGTTTGAAATTTATTTTTATTATGGAGGAAAAATGTATGCATATTCAAATTGTGTTGTTTGATGGTTTTGATTTATTAGACGCTATTGCTCCTTATGAAGTGTTTACTGCCGCTGCGATGTACTCAATTGAGGACATAACCATTAAACTCGTGTCTGCTGAAGGTGAACGAATGGTGACAAGCGGAGTCAATCATTTACAAATACAAGCAAGTGGTAAACTTGATTTAACCTGCAAAGGAATCATTCTTGTTCCAGGAGCATCTGGTTCTGTTCATGATAATGGACCAGATTCGATACCGGTTAGATTACAACAAGCAGCTGAAACAAACTTAAGTCATTTACTAAATGAAGCCGCTAAGGAACCCGATATATTGCTAGCCACAGTGTGCGGTGGTTCCCTCATTTTAGCAATGAGTAGTTTATTAGAAGGCCGGTATGCTGTTACCCATCACATGGGAATGGGGCTTTTGAGTGCTACTAATGCTGTTCCAGTTCATGCACGAATTGTAGATGATGGGAATATTGTCACTGGCGGTGGCGTTACTTCAGGACTCGATGTTGCCCTTTACCTAGTTGAGCGAGAATTAGGTCCCCGTATAGCACACGCAGTGGAACAACTATTTGAGTACGAACGCAGGGGTACAGTTTGGAAGGCTGAAGGAAATGTACCGAAAGAAAACCAACAAGAAAATCTAATTGAACCAACGAGTGATGATTCCATTATCCAATCTGATTTGAAAGTTAACTTTCAAGGTAAATGGGATACCACGATTTCCACTCCTCTTGGAAAACTCCCGGTTTTATTGAATTTAATGGATAAAAATGGGCAGATAACAGGGACTGCAATGCAAGGGGAAGATATTGTCACTTTGGACAATCCAATATTAGAAGGGAATCAATTAAAGTGGTCCATGAAAGTATCTAAACCAATAAGTCTTAATTTAAAATTTACCGTTTCTTTAGATGGGAACAATATGATTGGTGAAGCAAAAGCTGGAATGCTTCCTGCATCAAAGTTAGTTGGGCATCGAATTTTATAAAGCGGAGCGGTAAGAATGTATAGTATGGCTGGATTACCTTTTTATTCATAATTGCTGCTGTCTTTATTATGACTAATCGCAGTTTATTTTCCTAAGAACCACCGGAGGAATAGTAATGAAAAAATTCATTCGAATAGTCATTTTAATCATCCCAATTCTATGGGTATTTCATACATTTTCTAAGAATTTTATGGTTGATCCTGCTTTCGAGGAATTTATTTCCAGAAAGGATCTCATTCTGACAGACAAATCCCTATGGCTATTAATGATTCGTATTCATATTTTGCTGGCAATTATTTCGCTTCTCTCTGGTCCATTAGGAGTGATTAAAAGAATACGCGTTAAATCTATCAAGTTTCACCGTTGGAATGGCCAAATTTATGTCTTGTCCATCATTTTAAATTTCATTCCCGGAGTCTATGTCTCTTTCTTTGCAACAGGGGGATGGCCAAGTACAATGGGGTTTCTAATTTTAAATACATTATGGCTTGGAACAACTATCCTCGGGTTTTGGTATATTAAGAGACAAAAAGTAATCCTACATAGTCAATGGATCATTCGAAGTTTCTTTCTTTCCTTTGCAAATATGACTATTTATATAATTGTAGCCATAGCTCATAACGCAATGAATTTTTCCTACGGAAATGCCTATACAATAGCAGTCTGGATATGTTGGATTATTAATCTTTTTATTGCAGAGATAACAATTAGAAAAAAACATTCTTATAAGAAAGAAACGATTGTAAAAAACTAAATCATAAGTTATAGTGCATCATTCTAATTTAAAGCGGGAATATTTATTACCCTCATAGTAATTCTCTAACATCCACAGAAGGATCCTAAATAATAACTAAAGAGGCCGTCTACTATTGACGGTCTCTTTGGATTAAATCAATTTTTTTAGAACCTTGCTATCCAGAGAAACTTCTACTCTCCGCTTTACCACTATTTGTGGTACGGTTCACCCCACCCATTTAAGAGGCAGCTTTTTCGCAAAAAATTACATACTCTACACTACTTATTGGAAAAGACACACCCTTTCGGCAAATTTCAGGTGGTTTCAGGCACTTATAAGAATGCCCAGAGTGCGAGTACCATGAATGGGATGACCCATGTGACTGTTAGGGAACGCTTTTTGGCTTTGGCGATGATGCTTTCTCTTACAATTGGGGTCCCCAGATTCTTTGCGAATGGATGGGTGATGAAGGTCTTCCAAATCCCTTCTTGTATTTTGTATCCTGCAAACAGAATGAACAAGAACACAATAAATTTTACATTTGATGGAATAATTGTCATAGCGTTGAATGAAATGAACAAGAAGTATAGATACAGCTTCAACTGTCTTCCTTTGCGAATATGCCATTTCCAGTACATTTCCGTCAGCACTTTTTCAGGAGACCGCTCAGAAAAGATAGGCCTCGAATTTTTATTTAGAAGCGGGTATTTTCGTACCTTCTGAATGCCTTCAATTTCGCCAGACTGCCTCATAAACATGGCTGTCCATTTCCATTTCTCATTCCGTTCCCGTTCTGCTTCGGCGTCAAAGAATCTTAATTGATAATTTTCCTTTTTTAGACAAAATAACACCATTGCCAAAATAATCAAGGTGGTGGAAATAAAAATAATATACTGGCCGAATAAAGAATAAAAGCCTGTACTATAAACAACGAATGCCACAATGGCAAAAGCCCTGTACCACCATCTAAGCCCCCGCAGCAAAAACCACCTAGTTGCCAACTTTATAAAGAGACTCCAAATTAACACATAAAAATAAATGACAGTGACGAAAGAAGCTGAGAGTTGGTAGCCTAATTTAAAAATGGGCAATATGTAAAGAATGAGTACAGCCGTCTCCAGACTGGTCTTTAAAACTGCATACCATTTTCCAGCTTGAATAAGAGTTTGATAGTATTTGAGATTCTGAATAACAAATAATTCATCAGCCCGCTGGATATACGTTCTTACGGAAGTAAATTGAAAAGTAAAAAACAGAATGATTCCAAGCATTCTCACAGGGATAAAAGATGTCCAGGCCGGAGGGGCTTGCCAAAGCTGAAAATCAATTATACCAAGCGCAATGATGGCCGGGACCAAAATATACATGAAAACCGTCCAATCTATCACGAGCCCGAACGCGGTTAGCTGAAATTTGGCCTCTCGCTTATTTCTTCTTATGTATTCAACCCAAGCCATGGTGAAGATCCTCATCAATCAGATAATCAAAACAATCCAGCAAACTTCCGCCTGGCTGCCGACACTTTGTTTGGAGGTCGACAAGCGTGCCTTGCGTAAACATTGTTCCATTTGAAAGCAGTATGAACTTGTCGCAAAGCTTTTCAGCCGTATCCAAAACATGTGTACACATGAGTATGCCAGTCCCTTTTGACCGTTCGACATCAATCATCTGTAATAATAGTTTGGTAGCACGGGGATCCAGCCCAATGAAAGGCTCATCAATGATTAACAGCTCAGGAGATGAAAGCAATGCCAAAATAAGCATAATTTTTTGCTGCGTCCCTTTCGATAAGCTTTGCGGCAGCTGATGGATAAACTGCTCAACACGAAAAGTTTTCACCAATTCCTTCGCTCTTTCCTTCCAGTTTGGAATTTCCCGCATGACGCCGCTATATTCAATCTGTTCCCAGACAGTCAACTCATCATAAAACACCGGCCGTTCCGGTACATATCCATACGCTTTATCCTTTGAATGGATCGCGATTTCTCCCTCCATCCAAGGAATCTGTCCAAGAATAGCCTTAATCGTTGTGCTTTTGCCAGCGCCATTTTCCCCTATCAATCCAACAAGTTCGCCCGCTTCAACCGTAAAAAAGACATCCTTAATAACACTTTCATCTACACTATATCCTGCCTTTTGTAGTTTAACTATTAACCTATCCATGGGATCCATCCCTCATCTCATTACATTTTCTATATGGATAATAATAACACTAAAATAATTTCCTAGTAAAAAGGGCAACACAATCCAGTTCTATTTTTGACAAAATCCAAGGCAGGCTTACCGCCGTTCTCATGAAGGACAAATCTTTCTTCCCATATTACTAAAATGTCCTTCATCCGGGCTATATAGGACAAATCTTTCTTTAAAACCAGCAAAATCTCCTTCATTCATGGCTATTGAATTCTTCAGAAAAACTGCCTCTATTTGTGATACGGTTCACCGTAATATATCTAAATGAGGTTTACTTACTCCTTTCAGTCCTCTTTTATGTATTAATTAATCCATTTAATTTCCGCTAATATAATTTCTTTTGGTAAGGTGGCGACTACTTTATTTTTACTAGTTATAAATCTCTTTACATACATACTGTTGTACGTAAAATTAGAATAAATAAGATAAACGGGGAAATTACTAAATGGAATAAATGTTAAACTTACTATATATTTTAATTAGTAAATATTATAATAGGCTGTGATAAAATGTCAAAAAATAGTCAAACGCACAATGTGGAAATTATTATGAGAGAAATGCTTGAAATACAACAAAAGTCTAAGATGTTTATAAATCTACTCTCTGAAGGAGAGTTTCTATCCCAAAATCAGCTTATTCTTCTTCTCCAGCTGAAATTCAATGGAGGAATGAAAGCAACTGAAATTGCTGATTTTTTCAATGTTACTCCCGGAGCTGTTACATCAATGTGTGATAAGCTAGAAAAATTGAATTTAATACAACGAGTAAGAGAAAATGAGGACAGACGAGTAGTAAAAATGATTTTAACAAAAATTGGTGAAGTTAAGGTTCATGAAATATTTTTGAAATTTTCACAAGAAAAATTAACAGATATAGCAAAAGTATTAGTAAATGTTAATAAGTTAATGAGTACAATTTTTTAAGGATTTCATATAATTGAAATCCTTTTTTTATTTTACAAGTATGTAAATAGAAGGCTCAAAGCCTTGCTGATGTTGTTTCTTAGCGTTTCTTAATCCTTACCCTTTAAAGTGATTATTCCATAGTGGTTAGGATTAAATGGCATAGTCTTTTGTTCTTGACAAAATGATCATAAATATACTTTAATTAATATATATTTTAATAATTGAAATATATATTAATTGAAGTATGGTGGTGTTTACAATGACTTATGAACAAAGTCAAAAACTACGCAGTATAACCCTTACAAGTGGCAATATCAAAGACTTAGCAACAGAATGTGAACTATTAAAAATTCGTGGATCAGTTACTTTACACCAAGAATTACGCTTAAAAAAGATCTCCACTCATGGATATAGTACTTTTCATTCTCATATTGTGGCAGATGTTTTAAAAAATACCGGAACATGTGTCATAAAAGACAATTGTGAGGTTAAAGAAATTGTAAATGCAGGCAATTTAAAGATGAAGAATGGACAAATAACAAAGATTAAAAGTACAGGGAAGCTGACTATCGAACAAATTCTTCAGTCAGAACAATTTGATTCAATTGGCATTGTTCAAGCGAAAGAAATACATACAAAACACTTTCAGTTAAAATTGTCAGGTAAAAGTGAGATCGAACGGCTTATTACAAATGATGCATGTGTAGAAAAGGAAAGGCAAACTTTTTCATTATTAAAGAAAAAACTGAGTTGCAAACATATAAAAGGGAGAAACTTACAGCTATCATATACAGATGCAGAAATTGTTGAAGGGGATGTTGTAGTAGTCGACGAAAATTGCGATATACAAACACTTTATTATAAAGAAAACTATACAATCTCTCCAAATGCTAAAGTTCAACATATTATAAGGAATGAAGAGTAATGGAACTAATAAAAATGATGCGCACTTTTTTTTACTTTCTAACAATTCCTGTCCTATCCGTCCTATACATAGGATTGATTTTGAGTGCGTTACTCTCAATATTTGCTGGCATATTAAGAACATTCGGTTTTGAACAAATAAATATGAGTATTTGGTATGACGTTGCTCTCCCAGAAGCTTTAAGTATTCCTTTCTCACTCGTTGTTTCTTTCTTTCTAATAATTGGTTCGCTTTATGTAAAACGCTCAATTAAATTTTGTGTTTCCAATCTTAGATATTAATAACCTTCAGCAAATTCATTTACAAAATTGGTAAAAGCTCTTCAATAAATGACGTGCTTTTATACTATTTTAGACATTTTTAATTGCAGTGTTCTGAGAGAATTGTATAAAAAGTAAATGGGTTCGAGAATCTTATTTTTCGTACACATCCCACAGCTCTCTTTTAGATGTAGTAATCGCAGCTGCCCCCGCCTCTAATGCAGCTTGAACTTCTTCTACGGTTCGAATCAACCCACCTGCAAAAATGGGTGTTTTAAACCGATCTTTTATTTCTGTAATCATCCATGGCATTGCACCTGGGAGAACCTCAATATAATCTGGCCGTGTTTTTTCAATCAGCTTGTAGCTTTTTTCAATCGCGTGTGTATCGATGAGAAATATTCTTTGGACAGCGATTACTCCTTTTTGTTTTGCCTTTTGAATAACACTCGCCTTCGTGGATATTAAACCATATGGCTTGAATTCTTGGCAGATGTATTCGGTTGCAAATTCATCATTTTTAATACCATGGATTAAATCAACATGATAAATCATTTTCTTCCCTCTTTGCTTGGCCATCATGTTGATATTTTTTAATTGGGCTATATGCATATCTAAAAATACGCCGATTTCATAAGAGCTTTGCAAAAATCGCTCGAATTCTTTCATGTTAGCTGATGCAGGCAAGATCCTTTGTTCCATCCCTTCCACCCCATTCTGTTCATTCATCAAAGCCGCACTGACAACCGCAAAACCGTCCATCCCAGAACGGCGAAAATACGACATTGGCTTTGGTGCGTGAAGCACCAAAGCCAATGTTTTGCCGATACTATGCATGAGCGGTAATGAATCATTCAAGACCTACAATGCGGAGTAGATCATTAGGTAGATTTAATCTGTATTTTGCCATAGTACGCTCTGGTTGCTTGGCCCCCCACATCGCTAAGGCGAAATCGATTTGAGCCCAGTTCGCGCATTTCTGATCATATACAGTATCTCCGACATAAAGCGTTGTTGTCGGGTTGATCTTGGTTTGTTCTACATACTTGAGCAGTGGATCAGGATCAGGCTTATGCCTAGACGTGTCGTCTGCACAAATAATGTGTGAAAAGAGTTCGCTAATACCATGAGGCATAAAGTCAACTTTGAATTCCTCGCGTGTTTTGGATGTAACAACACCCGTATGAATGCCTTTTCCAACCAACTTTTTAAGCAGCTCTTCAATCCCAGGATAGAGGATCATCATATGATTATTCCTTTTTACATAAAGCGTTAGCTTTTCAACAACGCGCTTTACATCCGAAACCCCCAAGAAGGTAAAACAATTTTCACTAGTCATACCCAATACAGGAATCAATTCTTCACTTGTGTACTCCATTTTCTTTTCTTCTCTTAAAACTTGCTGCAAAGCCAAAATGATCGCTTGGTCTGAATTAAGAAGAGTCCCATCCACATCAAATATAACGGCTTGAATCATATTAAAAACCTCCTATTTTTCACACACATTCCCTCTATAAATCTATTAGCAATTGAAATCATTTTATCGTATAATAATAGAAAATTCCTATCATTGTAGATGTAACACCAAAGGAGAAAGTCCAGTGGAACTGAAGCAATTGGAATACTTCATGACTTTAAGTCAGGAGTTGCACTTTACCCGTGCTGCCGAAAAACTCAGCATCACCCAACCCTCACTTAGCCAGCAAATTCGTTTGCTTGAACACGAGATCGGCATGCCTCTCTTTGATCGCGTCGGCAAGAAAACGATGCTTACCGAAGCAGGTCGAGCGTTGCTACATCATGGATATAATGTGTTTCATGAACTCTCACAGGCACGGGCAGTAATCAGCGAACTGCAAGCTTTAAAGAGAGGTACATTGAAAATCGGCGCGCTTCTGACCGTTGTCAATTACTTGCTTCCTCCAACTGTAATGAGATTCCATAACAGTTACCCCAATGTAGAGTTTTCTGTGCTTGGGCTGCGAACCGGTGATATCTAAAAACGGACTGCTGCAAAATGAGCTTGATCTGGGAATTGTTTTCTTGCCAATGGAGCATGAAGATCTTGAAACCATCCCGCTTTATAAGGAAAATCTAGCCCTTGCGGTAGCTGTAGATCATCCCATCGCCCAAGCAGCGTTTTCGACGCTTGTATTTTAAAGGAAACGCCCTCTGTTCTATTGCCGAATACTTATTTCTTACGGCAAGTAATTAATGAACAGTGCGGATCACTGGCATTCACACCCCAACCAGTGCTAGAAATGACAACAATGGAATCGATCATAACAATGGTTGGCAAAGGAGTCGGTGTTACTATCCTGCCAAAAGGTTACTTGGATTATATTGACAATCCACATATTTGCACGATTCCGCTTAACGGTACTCACTACGCAAATTGGTGTCATATATCGTAAAAATAAACATTTATGTGCGGCCAGTCGTGTATTTATGGAACAATTAATTTCAACTGTTAAAAGCAGAAACTTTTAAGCAATTCTACTTCCTGTAACGTAACAGACTTTAGGTGTTTCGCGATGAAAGCCACGCCATCACATCCGAGGCATTTCGCTCCGGTTGAAACACTGGATAAAACACATGCTCGACCCTTCCATTATCGATGATTAAGGTTAGCCTTTTGATGAGCGTCATTCCTCCCACTTCAAAAAGTGGGAGTTCCAGAGCGCAACAAAAGGCGAGCGAACTATCTGACAACAGAGGAAAAGGCAGATGAAGCCGCTCAGCGACCTCTTTTTGGTAGTCCGTAGCTTGAGTAGAAAGACCGAACAACCGCTCGACACCCACTCCCTCCAGTTCAGTGAAATAATTGCGAAATGCGCAGGATTGCGGAGTGCAGCCGCGTGCGCCGGGGATCGCATCCCATCCTTCCAGAGCGCCGCCGATTACGGGACTAGTACGCGGATACACGTAGACAACGGTTAAGCCGCCTTCAGCAAGATTAACAGTAGAACCATCAGTTGCAGCCAGACCGATACTGGGGATTTGTAGGCCACTAAGATGCGCGGTCTTCCCGTCATCTTCCGGCATGGCTAGATGCCCCGACCCAAATTCCTTTTCAGCCATCGCGACTTCTCTCCCCCCTCTGTTGCAATAAACACATATCGCAGAAACTTTTATAAACGACAAACTAACGGCGTTAGGTCGCCAATAATAGGATAGGATACATTGCTTTTATAAACCAACTCATTCCCCTTATTAAGAGTCCGATAGTTCAGTTCCAATGTATCGAGCAAATGTGCCAAAGTGGTAATTTGAATGCGCTAGCAGAGACATCTGATCCATCATTTGATCTGGATGTTGGACATATCTATCTAGTTCGATTTCATCACTACAATATTCAATCAGCTTTTTGATGCTGTCATTGCTGCTCTCCAGATGAAATTGCAGCCCAATCACATGACCACTATACTCGAATGCCTGATTCGCGCAACCAAGACTGATCGCAGCCGTCTTGACTTCATCAGGTAATTCAAACGTGTCTCCATGCCAGTGAAAAGGATCGTACTCCCGCGGAAATTGTTTGAAAAATACAGAGTTCTGGGACTCTTCCGTCATTTTTACAGGATGCCAGCCAATTTCCATATACGAATTTCTGTATACTTTTCCGCCAAGTGCTTCTGCAATCAACTGCGCGCCCAAGCATATACCAAACACCAGCTTCTGTTGCCGAATCGTTTCTTTAATAAACACCTTCTCATGAACAAGCCATGGAAAACGTTCCTCGTCGTATAGCCCCATCGGACCGCCCAAGATGATGAGCAGATCGAACTCCGACTGAAGTGGGAAATGTGTGCTTTCATATAATAAAGTACCGCTCAACGCATAGCCTTTATCCATAACCCAATCCGATATACGTTCAGGCGATTCAAACGGAACATGCTGCAAGTAATGAATCCTCAGTTTATTCCACTTTCTTAAAGTATTCTTTCGTTTTGTTCAAGGCAAAAAGAAACTGCTCTACATCCGCTTCTGTATTGTATAAATAAAAGCTGGCACGAGCTGTAGCACTAGCTCCAAAATGTCTCATCAATGGTTGACAGCAATGATGCCCCGCACGAATCGCAACGCCATACGTGTCCAGAACCGTAGCCAGATCATGCGGATGTATCTTGCCTAAATTAAAGGTCACTAAGCCAAACCGCCCTTCCTCCGGGCCATACATCGTCAAATGTTCAATTTGCTTCATTTGTTCTACCGCATAGCTGGTCAATTGCTTATCATGCGCTTCGATGACATCCAACCCAATTTGCTCAAGAAAATCAATGGCCGCACCCAAGCCAATTGCGCCTGCGATAATGGGAGTCCCCCCTTCGAACTTCCAAGGAAGTTCCTTCCAAGAGGCGTCATACAGACCCACATCCGCGATCATTTCTCCGCCAAATTCGATCGGCTCCATTTGTTCGAGATAAGCCTTTTTTCCATACAACACTCCGATGCCTGTTGGTCCGCACATTTTATGTCCCGAGAAGGCATAAAAGTCACAATCCAACTCTTGAACATCCACCTTGATATGCGGAATGCTCTGGGCTCCATCTACCATGACGACTGCCCCACGATTATGGGCGATTGCCGCAATTTGTTTCACTGGATTGGCAACACCCAATACGTTGGAAATGTGTGAAATAGATACGATTTTCGTACGATTCGTAATCGTGTTCTCCGCTTCTTCTATTGAAAATGTTCCGTCAGTTTGCAGCGGGATATATTTCAACACTGCACCTGTCGCCTTTGCCGCTTGTTGCCAAGGAAGGAGATTGCTGTGATGCTCCATAGCAGAGACAACAATCTCATCGCCTTCTTTGCATACCGCTCGTGCATAGCTTCTGGCGACAAGGTTAATGGATGAAGTTGTCCCACGCGTAAAAATAATTTCCTCACCCCTTTCTGCATGGATAAAACGGGCTACTTTGACTCGGGCCCCTTCATAAGCTTCTGTTGCACGCGAGCCTAACGTATGAACACCCCGATGGACGTTCGCGTTATCTTGTTCATAATAGTGTTTTAAGGTTTCTATCACCTGAATCGGTTTTTGCGCTGATGCTGCGCTATCCAGGTAGGCAAGCGGATAACCGTTAATGGTTTGACCCAGTATAGGGAAAAGTTTTCTTATATTAGAAGTATCCAAAATTATCACCCTTTATTGCTGATTTTATTTAGTGCTTGATAATGAGCGCTGATCGTCCTTTCGATATCTTCGTCGGAATGAGCTGCTGAAACGAAACTCACCTCGTAATGTGTAGGGGCAGTTAAAATGGCTTGCTCCAGCATGGTTACATAATATGCTTTAAATAACTGCATATTTGAACCTTTAGCTGTATCGTAGTCCACAACCTCCTGCTCCGAAAAAAGGCTGGAACCGACCCTGTTTATTTTTAGCGGTATCCCTGCCAGTTTGGCATTTTGTACAAAACCTTCTGCCAATCTGGCCGCTTTTCTATCCAACTCCACATTAGGTTGCTCCTGTTGGATCCATAAGACAGGTATGATCCGGGATAATTCCATACAGCCCTTGCGCCTCATGAAAACCTACGCGATATCCCGTCATGACTTCGTCAAAAATAAGAAAGCTGCCATACTGCTTCGTAATCTCGCCCAACCCATGGAGAAATCCGGGAGATGGCGAGATGACCCCCATGTTCCCCGGAACAGGCTCGACGATGACAGCAGCAATTTGTTCTCCAAAATGTTCAAATAGAAAGCGAACACTGTCCATGCTATTATATGGCGCTGTAAGCGTATGGGCAGCAACACTATCAGGTACTCCGGGGCTATCCGGTAATCCCATGGTAGCGATGCCCGATCCTGACTTGATTAATAACGCATCGGCATGTCCGTGGTATCCGCCTTGAAATTTTACGATTTTTTGCCGCTTCGTATAACCTCTTGCTAATCGCAATGCGCTCATTGAAGCTTTCGTACCGAAATTCACCATGCGCACCAATTTCAATAGATGGCATACTTTTGTATATCCATTCAGCCATTTTGATTTCAACCTCCGTAGACAAGCCAAAGCTGGTTCCGCGAGACGCTGCTTTCTTGATCGCCACCACCACTTCAGGATGAGCATGCCCGAGGATCAAAGGCCCCCACGACCCGATATAATCGATAAATTTGTTGCCGTCGATATCGAACACCCGCGCCCCTTGACCTCTTGCAGCTAAAACAGGCGTTAAATCTACGGCTGAAAATGCGCGAACAGGGCTGTTTACCCCGCCAGGTATTACTCTCTTGGCTTGCTCAAATGCTGCTATTGAATACGAATCCTTTCTTTTTGTGCTGAGATTCATAAATGTCCCCCTTTGGCTAAATCGCCCTGGTTTCGATAACCACCTTGATATTTTGCACTTTTAAATCTTGAGGTCCTCTTACAGGAAGACCAACTTCCAAATGCTCTCGAATGTATCGAATATGCTGTTCCGCGATGACTTCTCCAGGCAGTAAAATAGGAATACCCGGAGGATAGACATAAACGGACTCTGCCATAATGCGCCCGGCAGATTGCTCAAAAGGAATAAGTTCAACCTCCCCATAAAAAGCATCTCTCGGTGTCAGAGCAAGCAGCGGAATTTCAGGTAATTTTACATCAATGGCTTCAGCTTCCGCTTTTGATTTTTGATGAGCTTTGGCCAGTTCAGTTAAACCGTCCAACAAGCCATTTACCGTTTCTTTCGAATCACCTGGTGTGATTAAGCAAAGAATGTTGTACAAATCGCTCAGTTCTACTTCTATATTGCAGTACTTCCGCAGCCAATCTTCCGCAGCGTATCCGGTAATGCCTAACTCTCGGACATGTACGGTAAGCTTCGTAGGGTCAAAATCAAAGGCCGCATCCGTCCACAGAATCTCCCTTCCGAAAGAAGCCAGACCGGGAATTTGGTTGATTTGAACTCTAGCGTACTCTGCCAGTTGAATTGCTTTTGCAGCCATTTTCGAGCCATTTAAGGCAAGATGCTTCCGTGCTGCGTCCAGGGAAGCTAAAAGAATATAAGAAGTGGATGTGGTTGTCAGCATGCTAAAGATGCTTTGTACTTTTTCACGTTGAATAAGCCCTTTTTTGATATGGAGCAGCGAGCTTTGTGTCAGCGATCCACCAAGCTTGTGCATGCTTGTTGCAGCCATATCTGCTCCAGCCTGCATGGCGGATAATGGAAGCATGTTATGAAAGTGGAGCAATGCCCCGTGCGCCTCGTCAACAAGTACCGGTATGCCGTAATCATGAGCTAAATCAACGATGGCTTTCAGATCAGTACATACACCGAAATAGGTTGGATTGATTACGAGCACCGCTTTGGCGTCCGTATGCCTTTCAATCGCTTTCTTCACTGAACGAATAGAGATGCCATGATCGATCCCCCATCGCTTGTCTCTCTCAGGAGTGACAAATACAGGCTTGGCTCCTGCCAAGATGATTGCAGATAAAATCGACTTATGCAGGTTGCGCGGCACGATGATTTTATCGCCAGGTCCACATACAGACATGATCATCGTTATAATCGCACTGCTCGTTCCTTGCACAGAAAATAATGTATAATCTGCGTCAAAAGCATAAGCAGCCATGCGCTGTGCTTCGTCAATCACGCCAGTAGGCTGGTGCAAATCATCCAATGGTGCAATATTAATCAAATCGATGGATAAGGCATTTTCACCCAGAAATGTTTTAAAGCCGTATTCCATCCCTTCTCCTTTTTTATGGCCTGGTATATGAAAAGGAATCGGGTTTCGACTCGCATGTTCTATCAAAGCAGTAAACAACGGTGTACGACGATGATCCATCCTATTGTTCAATTCCTTTCGAAATGAGATATTATAATCAATATTATTAATCATAAATTGAGTTAAATCATTGTTCAATTCAATTAATTATATAATAACAATAGGATATACCTATATAAAGAAAAAGGAAATCAAGCCAGATGCAAGGATGGCGTTCATCCACTGCCATTCTAGAATTTGAATGAGGAAGTATGTTCGGGGCATTCTTGAAGTGAGGCTTCGTGGGGAAATGCTACCCGTTATTGTACAAGAAAAAGTTCTCTATGTGACAGCTATGACCTTCTCCAATTAAATTGTTCGTAAAAGTTGTAATATATCTGTGCCAATTTGATCAGGGTTGCTAGCAAATAATCGTGATCGATAATTCGATAAGATAACTACCCCTATATGTCGTTTTTTTTCAAATCCTAGAAAACTAGAAAACCCTTGAGTAGAACCATTATGCCAAATCGTTTCATCCTCAAGAATCCATCCTAAACCAACACTCGTGTTTTTAACTATTTCCAATGAAGGTTGATGTGTTAATTGATAAGCCTTAGATTCTGAATTCATATGTGCTTTTAAAAAAAGCAACATATCGTTTAAAGTCGAACGAACGGCGCCGGCTCCCATAAATTCATTCATTACTAGTGGTGGTTGTTCTTTTCCTTTGACATCATGCCCTTTTAACAAACGATTTTGTTTTTCAAAAGGAACCGTTATAAAGGTATCTTTCATTCCTAAGCGTTCCGATACTCTTTTTTTAATAGCTTGTTCATAATCTGTGTTTTAGTCGCGTTGCTAAAATATTCCCCAATGTCCCCATACCTGCATTTGAGTAACGAAATTTTAACTTTGGTTCTTTCGGATGTTTATCAAAATATTGAATAACTTCATTTAATGAAAATAAACAATAAGGGTCACGAGGCGTTTTTGAACTAAAAAGATTGGCGATGGATTTCCTTAGACCTAATGCAGGAAGCCCAGAGGTATGATTCGCCAAATGCTTTAGTGTTACGGGATGTTTATCGGACAATTTGGGAATATATTGACCGATTGAATCGTTCTCGGAAAGTATTCTATCCTGAATCATTTCCCCCAACAATGTAGTCGTAAATAATTTTGAAATGGAACCTATTTCATAAATAAATGGTTTGTTTTCTTCTTCCGGACTTACGTCAGAGCCGGCATAAAGAAAAGAGGCTGTTTCATCCTTATTCAAAACCCCAATCGATAGTACTAAATGATTTCGATTTTTAAAGTATGAATGAACGATTTTCGATATCTCTTGTTGTAATTTATCTTTATCCAAAACTACCTCTCCTTTGATGAATCTAAAATGTTTTTACGAAATAATTTACTTTTGATCGTTCTGTTCATCCGAAACGATTTGTTTTAGTTTTAAGAACGTCTCTTTTAATTTAATCAGTTCGTCCATTTCTAGCTTCGAATAATATTTCTGAATGATTTTAAGTTCAATCTCTTCTTGCTTTCGAAAATAGGAGTGGCCACGTTCATCCAATTCAACAAGTATCTCTCTTCGGTCTTTTTGATTAATGGTTCTTTTAATGTAACCATCCTGCTCTAATCTGTTGACCAATTGGCTCACAGCGCTTGCGGAAGTACCCATTAGTTTAGATAACTCATATGTTTGAAGAGCGCCTTTTCTACGTATTAAATCTAAAAATCCAGCTTGTTTAGCTGTTAGCTTATCATCTAAAAGCGAGTCAAATTCTTCAGTTAACAAGAGATTTGTTTCAAATTCAAGTTGATTAATTTCTTTTACAATCTGTATGAGTTTTTGATTCATTTATTTTACCTACCTTAATAGTTAATATATATTAATGATAAATATGTATTAACTATTTTGCAATGTATTTTTTCATTTTTGTTAAATATAATTGGTTTACCATTATTATCATTTATGATTTTTGCCGACTAATCCGTGCTTCAAAGTACCCAAATCAATAAAACTACAGCTACTATTGAATCTAATCTAATACAGAATCAAGTGGCAATTACTACTTTCTTTTCTACTGATAAATGACTTTTCCTACTAAATAATAAAAGAAACCCATTTCTTTTATAGTGCAAAGAAATGGGATATTATCTTCAATGTATTATTATCTGAATTCGATATTCTTTTTGTATAGGCTCTGTTAAATTATATTGTTTATATTTGATTATAGAAGAAAAATTCCCGTTAATTAAATAAGAGTTATTACATTTCAAAAAAGTTTTGTCTTTCAACTTTACTCACACGGAGGGCGAAATTTTGGTACCAAATTGATTTTCCTTTTTCTTGAGCCACTTTGTGAACAGCGTTTTCTTTCCACTTCTTAATGGATTCTAAAGAATCCCAATAAGAAACAGTAATTCCTAATCCTTCATCACGAGCACTTTCCTCCCCTAAAAACCCCTCTTGCTTCGATGCCAACTCAACCATTTTATCCGCCATTTTCCCGTAACCATTGTCACCTTCAGTACGCTGTGAAGAAAATATCACTGCATAATAAGGTGGTTCTGGAGTTTTTGCATAACCGCTCATATTTCATTACCCCCAATTTTAATTCAGTGAATTCTTACTTTTATTATCATAAATTATTTTAAAATTTTTTCATTTATTTTGTTTCAGTAATTTGACATTTTAGTTATTCAAAGAAAAGGAAACGCTATAACTCAAATGTTGATATTCTTAGCCTTTCATATTTTGTTTTAATTTCTTAAACCATTTATTTTTCATCATTTCTCCCAGAATTTCGTTGTTTAATGTTTTCTGCAATCATATTCTTGATTGCTTCCTTGATTTCATCCGAACTAATTCCTTCAGATTTTAGTTTTTCAACTGCGTACTCAATTTCGCTTTTTTCTTTTAACCGGTTAATATCCATCTTTATCACCTTTCTTTTTATGCTTATATTCTTTTAGCAAGCATATTTAATATTTTGGAAGAATAGCTGAAGAGAAACTCTTCAGCTATTGCATATAAATGATGTCATTTATATTGAATTTCTTTTCTGCAATTCCTATCCGTTGAGCAGCAGTTTCTATCACACCATTTGATTTATAAGCAAAACAAAAATTGTAATAGGTTCGGAGGATAGTTAATGCCATTTGAGCATATTTAGGATTGAAATTGGAATAAATATAACTTTTCCCATCTCCGAGCTGTGGTCAAAGGTCTTTCCAAAATGGATAATCTTCACATATCCCAAAGGAAAATGAGTAATGTACCCAAAACGGTTATTATAGCGATGCCAATCATAAACGCCACTTTTCCGTAAATAATCCATTTATCTTTTGTTTCACTGGCATGCATGAACACAACAAGCTGAAGGAGTGCCTGAACAAATGCAGTTATAAGAAGCACGATGATACCTGCAGCAAAAGACAAATGTAAAAAGTAAACCGCAAGAGCGACTGCCGTTAAAACGAGGGAAAAGACAAAGCCCATGATTTGTTTTCGCGGAAATAATTCGCTCATCTTACATCATTCCTTTCAAATAGATGAAGCTGAAGATAAAGATCCAAACCACATCCAGGAAATGCCAATAAAGTGAGAAAATAAACGATTTATTCGCTGTTTCTGTCGTCAAGCCGTTCTTTTTGATCTGCATCAGGATCGCTGTTCCCCAGAATAATCCGAATGTAACGTGCGCGCCGTGTGTTCCTAATGTAGTCATTAGAATAGCTGTAAACGCACTCGTTTGCAGTGATGCCCCTTCATGAATATAAGTCATAAATTCATCAATTTCAAAACCGAGGAAACCCAGGCCAAGGAAAAGCGTAATCACAAAGAATGCAGCCATTGCTTTTTTGTTTCCAATCCGCATGGCGTGAACGGCAAGCCCAACCGTAAAGCTGCTTGTCAATAATATCAGCGTCTCAATGACAACCGGAGTCATTTCAAAAATTTCGGCGCCGCTTGAGCCATGTCCGACTCTATGTTCTAATGTAAAATAAGACGTAAAAAGTGTCGCAAACAGCATAATTTCAGCTGCAAGGAAAACCCAAAAGCCAAAAATATTCCGACCGTTTTGTTTAGTACTATATTCCAATGGCAGCGAGTGATCGACCTTCATTAGTTAACACCTCGCAATTTGATTTCAGTTTCATCGATTTCTTCAACAGAAATATAATGGCCATGATCTTTTTCAAATGAGCGATATAACATGCATGCAAAGATAGCAATGGTTGATATAATTACCGGAATCCAGAGTGAGAAAATCATAGAAAAACCCCAGATAAAGAATATGGCGCTCATAATAAAAGGAAGTCCGCTGTTATTCGGCATATGAATTTTTTCTGGTTTGCCCGAGAACAGCTCATGCCCCTTTTTCTTGGCATCCCAGAATGCTTCACTTGAAGCTACTTGCGGTTCTATCACAAAGTTATATTCCGGCACCGGTGTATGTGTGGCCCATTCAAGCGAGCGGGCATCCCATGGATCGGCACTGATATTTCTTGGTGAATAACGAATACTGTAATAAATGTTGTATACAATTAACGCAAAGCTGATGGCCATAATACCTGCGCCAACAAATGAAACCATATTTAATGGACCATAGCCGGTAGCTTCAGAATAAGTGTACATCCGGCGTGCCTGGCCGTCTAAACCGGTAATATACATCGGGAAGAACGCCAAGCAAAAGCCGATGGATAGAAACCAGAATGCCCAATTCCCAATTCTTTCATTTAACATAAAGCCAAACATTTTTGGCCAATAGTAAGTAAGACCGGCAAGCATCGCAAAGACTACGCCAGGAATAATCGTATTATGGAAGTGTGCTACTAAGAACATCGTATTATGATACTGATAATCTGCAGCCGACATAGCCAGCATTACCCCTGTCATTCCGCCAATTACAAACAACGGAATAAAGCCAAGGGAGTAAAGCATCGGAACAGTATAACGAATCTTCCCTTTCCATAATGTGAATAACCAGTTAAAAATCTTCACACCTGTAGGAACAGCAATCATCATCGTGGTAATCGAAAAGAAGCTATTGGCCAGTGCCCCTTGCCCCATCGTAAAGAAATGGTGGGCCCAAACCATACAAGCAAGAGCCGAAATAATGACCATGGACGCTACCATTGATTTATAGCCATAAAGGTTTCGGCCAGAGAAAGTTGAAATAATTTCACTATATAATCCAAACGCAGGTAAGATGAGGATATAAACCTCGGGGTGTCCCCAAACCCAGAACAGGTTGGCCCAAAGCATATCCATACCGCCGTTTGTAGTGGTGAAGAAGTATGTTCCAAATAATCTGTCCATGGTTCCCATAGCAAGTGCAACGGTAATGACAGGGAAAACCGTAACAATGATAAGGTTCGTCACTAAAACAGACCATGTAAACATCGGCATTTTCATTAAAGTCATGCCTGGTGCTCTCATTTTAAAAATGGTTGTGATCATGTTAATACCGGTCATCAGTGAGCCAATTCCGGATATTTGAATCGCAATCATATAATAGTTCGTTCCTACTGATGGACTGAACTCATTCCCTGCCAGCGGGAAATAGGAGGTCCATCCGGCATCAGGCGACCCGCCGACAACAAACGAAATATTAAACAGCATCGCGCCAAAGAAGAATAACCAAAAGCTTAAGGCGTTTAATCTCGGGAATGCTACGTCTCGGGCGCCAATTTGTAATGGAACAACAAAGTTCATAAACGCAAAGATGAATGGCATCGCCATAAACATGACCATGATAACCCCGTGTGTGGAGAAAATTTCATTGTAATGCTGAGCGTCAAGCAGCTTGTTATCAGGAACAGCCAGCTGCACCCGCATCATGATCGCGTCCACTCCGCCACGGAATAACATAATTAAGGCAGAGAATAAATACATGATGCCAATTCGTTTATGGTCAACCGTTGTTAACCATTCACGCCATAAATAGCCCCATTTCTTAAAATAGGATAAACCTGCAATAATAGCAAACACTGTCAGGCCAATGGCAACCATTGAGGCATAGATTGCAATACTTGGATTTGGTATGGCAAACCGTTCAAAGAATTCCATCCTTTATTAACTCCTTTCAAAAGTCGGCTCATTTCATTTCAGCCGTTCAACAGTTATTCATGATTTTGGTGATCCGACATGTCCATGTCCATGTTCATGTCCATATTTGATTCGTCAGAATTACTATTCTTCTCGGTTGCGGCCCCGCTATGATGATGTTCCGGCGGAGGATTGAAGCCTAAGTGGGTGCCTGTGAACGTCATTTGCCCATAATGTCCTGGCTTTAGCAGCTTATTAAATTCTTCCTTTGTCAGCGGTTTTGCCGTTTTCATGACGTCTTTTACCCATTTATCAAAATCCTTTTCAGACATTGCGGTCACATTAAACATATTTTCAGCAAACCCTTTTCCACTGAAGTTTGCGTTACGGCCCATTAATTCACCAGGTTCATCTGCAGCCAGATGCAAAGTCGTAATCATATCAGACATCGCGTATTTTTGTCCGCCAAGCTGCGGAATCCAGAAACTTGTAATCGGTCCATATGAATAAAGCTTAAATTCAATTGGACGGTCTGTTGGGATATACAAATAGTTTACTGTTTCAATATTTTCTTCCGGATAACTAAAGTGCCATTTCCAGTCAGAGGAAGAAGCATAAATAACTAACGGGGCTTTATCCTCATATCCCTTCGGTTTGGCTTCAACTATATAGTTACTTTGAACAGAAACAATAGAAAAGTATGTTACTATAATGATAGGAATGCCCACGCAAAGAATCTCAACCCACTTATTCCCTTCGATGTGAGGCGGTTCATAATCCGGACTTTGCCTTGATTCACGATACTTAATTAACACATATATCAATATGGCGAAAACAACAATGACGATAAAGGACATGATTCCAATGGAAAGAATAATATCATGTGCCTGTCTTCTAGCTTGCGGCCCCTTAGGATCAAGAACCATAAGCGGCTCACACCCTGTAAGCACTGTGGCAATAGTGAAAATAAGCAATAGTAAAGCTGATTTTACTTTCATTCTAGTACCCCTTTCATTATTCTAAAAACATTTATTTAAAAATATTTTTTAAGTTTGTGATATACATCACATATTTTATCAATATTTTGATACCAATCAGTTTTTCAGAATACCCCTATAGCAAATATGTCACCAAATGTTCATAAAACATTTGACATTTTGTTTGATATGAGAAGCTGCTAGATCGCCGGTATTCGGGAGAAAATGAATGCAACCTAGACAGGGGTCCGATACAATGAGATGCCCCTCCTTTTGCAGGGTAGAAATAATAGAGCCAATCCCAATCTCGAAATGTGCCAGCAACTCCTCCGGAATAGGCTGGAGCGCATCATCTACTAGATGTCCCCAATTGTCAAGCTTGTTAACGATCTCCCTTCCCTTTGAAGTTAAAGAGAGCAAGGTCACTCGGCAATCTTCGGCTTTTTGCGATTTATTGATCAGTTCGCTTCTCACAAATCCATTGAGTATTTTCACAGCCGTTACATGAGTCGTACCGATCGTATTGGCGAAGTTGCCTACCGTAGCCACATCGCTTCGTGTGTGAGCAGCGAACAGCATTGCCTGGGATTTGTACAGGGGATAATCCCAGAGTATCACTCTCGGCCTGCGTCACTTTTTTGATCGCCTGGGACATTCGGAACAAGGCCATGCCGATGCGCGCTGAGCGATTATCCTTTCGATGCTGAGGATCAAATATCGTTGCATGTCTTACCTTCCATATTCAATTTGCTTACCTCTGACGGTGCCCCGTAACAGCGGGATAGATGTCACTTATGTATATTACATTCAAAATAAGCCGGATAAAAGCAGATTCATTGAAATGTGTTGACAAAAGAAGGTGCCGCTTAAGGCACCTTCTTTTGCGGTGTTTAACCTTTTACATCCTCGAGACTTGCACCGAAATTGATATGATATACATTTCCGTTAATCACCAAGGCTGGAACGGATTTAACACCTGCCTTCTCCGCTTCTTCAATCCGATTTCGCGCTGTACCGAGATGCACAATCTCCGTAGTAATTTTTGATTTGTCAAGATAATCAACCACCACTTGCTCTGCATCTACACAAACTGGACAACCTGCATGATAAAAAACTGCTTGTGCCATTGACATTCACTCCTTCGTTTTTAATGTAGCTTTGCTACTTAATTTAGATTATAAAAAAGGATATGGGCATGTTCAATCTCAAATTTCTTATCGTTAACATAGGTAAACGTAATGGTTATTCAGCCGTTCCTCTTTTGGAACTCAGTCAGAAAATCCGCCAGGGCTTTGCAATGCTCATAAGGTACCGCATTATAAATAGAAGCACGGAGATGCCCCGCATCCCGATGGCCTTTTAGTCCCATGAACCCTTCCTGCTCCAGTTCAACAAGCAACTTATTCTCAATTTCCGTACTGGATGCACGGAAGGTAACGTTCATCAAGGATCTGCTGTCCTTATGAGCCAATCCTTTATAAAATCCGCCGCTATTATCGAGCACATGATAAAGCAACTCCGCTTTCTGCTGGTTGCGGACAGACATACCCTGTACTCCCCCCTGATTCACAATCCACCTAAGCACAAGGTTCACCATATACACAGAAAAAACTGGCGGTGTATTGTAGAGCGAAAGATGTTTGACATGTGTGCTATAACTTAATATATCGGGGATCGTTTCAGGAATGCGCTCTAGCAAAGAGCGGCGGACAATGACAATCGTAACTCCCGCAGGTCCCAGATTTTTCTGAGCGCCTGCGTATATCAATGAAAATCGGGATGCTTCAATCGGACGGGAAAAAATATCGCTAGACATATCCGCTACTAAAGGAACATGTCCGGTATCAGGGAAGCCTCGGCATTGTATGCCGTCAATCGTTTCGTTTGATGTGAGATGGACATACGACATATCCTTCGGAATATTCAGATTGTCTAAATCAGGCATCTGTTTGAAACCTTCTTTCTCCCCGCTTGCCAAAACGAGGGTCTTCCCTATTTTCTGCGCTTCTTGCCACGCCTTTCCCGACCATGTCCCACAGTGTATATACCCCGCTACTTTTCCTTCTGTCAAAAAGTTGATCGGCACCATCGAAAATTGCAGGCTTGTCCCTCCATGAAGAAATAAAACCTCGTAATCTAAAGATAGACCCATCAACTCTTTAATCAACTGTTGTGCTTCATAATGAATGGCTTCGTATGCTTTGCTTCGATGGGATATTTCCAAGACGGATGCGCCAATCCCTTGAAAATTTCGCAATTCTGCTTGTGCTTCCTGCAATACTTCCGCCGGCAATGCTCCCGGACCGGCATTAAAATTATAGGTATTGACCATAGCTCATCACTCCAGTAGACCTTCATATAAAGGAAATTGCGACGTGATTTCATGCACTCTTCTTAGTATTTGCTCCTTGATGACTGAGCTCTCGGAATTTTTCAGAGCAAGTCCAATAAGCTGAGCGATTTCTTTCATTTCTTTAGGTCCCAATCCTCTCGTTGTCATAGCTGGAGTCCCGAAACGAATGCCGCTCGTCACGAGCGGGCTTGCCGTATCATGAGGAATCGCGTTTTTATTCGCTGTAATCCCCACTTCATCGAGTATGTTTTCAGCTTCTTTCCCGGTTAATCCTATCGGGCGTAGGTCGAGTAAAATAATATGATTGTCCGTTCCTCCCGATACAACAGTTAACCCTTCATTTAATAATGCCTCAGCCAATACTTTGGCGTTATCCAGCACTTTTTCAATATAAGATTTGAATTCCGGTTGCAACGCTTCGCCGAACGCAACCGCTTTTGCCGCGATGGCATGCATAAGAGGACCGCCCTGGACTCCAGGAAAGATCGCTTTATCAATCGCTTGCGCCCACGGCTTGCGGTATATGATGATACCGCCTCTTGGACCTCGCAGCGTTTTATGCGTTGTCGTCGTAACAAAGTGCGCGTGCGGCATCGGGCTAGGATGAAAGCCTGCCGCGACAACTCCGGCAATATGCGCCATATCCACAAAGAAAAGAGCTCCCACTTCGGCTGCGATTTGTGCAAACGGCTCAAAATCGATTGTTCGCGGATAGGCGCTGGCGCCAGTAACGATCATGCGCGGGCGGTGCTTATGTGCAAGTTTTCGCACCAGCTCAAAGTCAATGCGCGCCGATTTTTCGTCTACACCATAAGGCACAAAATTGTAGAATCTTCCGGAAAAATTAACCGAGCTCCCGTGTGTCAGATGGCCGCCATGAGATAGATTCATGCCTAAAATCGTATCTCCTGGTTCAACGGAAGCAAAATAAACCGCCATATTTGCCTGAGCGCCGGAGTGAGGCTGAACATTGACATGTTCTGCACCAAAAAGGGTTTTCGCACGCTCTATAGCCAGTTCCTCGACCCGATCCACATATTCACAACCGCCATAGTACCTTCTTCCCGGGTATCCTTCGGCATACTTATTGGTCAATACCGTACCCGTTGCTTCCATAACCGCCCGGCTTACAAAATTCTCCGAAGCAATCAGCTCTATTTTATTCCGTTGACGAGCAGCTTCTTGCCAAATGGCGTTCCCAATGGATTTGTCCTGTTGTTCCAATAATTTCACAGATATCTTCCTTTCCACCAACGCGTTGCAATAGCAACGATTTTCATGATAGTATATCAATCGATGGATTATAAATAACTATCCATATCCAAATATCATAAATCTGAACAATCCATAATTTCAAAATAAATGTTGGAGGTGAATCCGATGCTCAAAGTTAACCGAGATGATGAACGTCCCATTTGGCAGCAGTTGCTTGACCAAGCGATCCATAATATTACGACCGAAAAATGGCCGCCTGGCGAATTGCTGCTCCCATCCCGCAAGCTCGCGCAACTAATTGGGGTTTCCCGTTCAACCATCCAAAGTGTGTATGAGGAGCTATTCAGTCGCGGATACACCGTAACCTCTCGCCGCGGCGGAACAAGAGTTAGTGAATGGACGTATAGGCCACACTCTGCCAACGGTCTGAGGATCGTTCTGTGATCCAATTTGGGCCAAGCGACTTTCAATTTTCATCATGATTCATGTTGCCTCCTAACGATGAAATCCAATCCTTCATCATGTCAAAGCTTCTTTCCCCTGAATCGATCCCTTTCCAACTAATACCGATCCAAGCCTTAGCCAGGTAGCCCCTTCTTCGATCGCAACTTCGAAATCATTGGACATCCCCATGGAAAGATGTTCCACAGGATAGGAAAAAATATCTCTTGCATTAAGTTCATTGCGTAATCGTTTCAATTCTCTAAAAACCGGTCTAGTCGCTTCAGCATCGATCTCGTACGGTGCCATTGTCATCAACCCCACGACTCGAATCTGTTTCATCCGTGAAACTTCCTGCGCAAATGAAAATAAAGCTTCCGGAGAAAGTCCTTGTTTACTCTCCTCCCCCGAAACGTTAACCTGAATAAAACAATTTACGACGATATTCAAATCAGCGGCCTTCTTCTCTATTTCTTTCATCAAGGATAAGCGGTCTAATGAATGTATATACTCAAATTTACCGATAACATCTTTTACTTTATTGGTTTGCAAATGACCGATAAAATGCCACGTTCCTCGTGGATGGAAGGCCTCCCATTTAGATTGAGCTTCTTGCGTACGGCTTTCGCCGACATGGCCTATACCAGACAACAATACTTGCTCCACGGTTTCCATCGTCGTATATTTCGTCACAGCTATAATCTGGATCTCCTCTCCGCTTCTGCCGCATCGCCCGCAAGCTTCGCGGATGCAACGTTCGACCATGGACAGACGATCTTGCACATTCATTGGATCACTCCTATCTTCCGTGTTGTTTCTTCGTCATCACTATTTTTTGCCCATTTCGTGAAAGGAGGCTTCGGCCGCCTCAAGCGTGTCGTCGATATCCTGCTCCGTATGGGCCGTCGTCAGAAACCAAGCTTCGTATTTCGACGGTGCCAGATTGACGTTGCGATCGAGCATATGTCGAAAAAAAGCGGCAAATGCTTCGCCGTCCGTATCCTGCGCCTCTTCATAATTGGTGACCGGATGATCGCAAAAATGGATGGACAGCGAACCGCGAATGCGGTTGATAGTCAATGACACGCCATGACGGTATGCCGAAGTTTGCAGCCCTTCCGTTAGCTTGGCCGCAAGGCGATCCATTTCCTCATAAACGCCTTCGCCCTGCAGAACCTCAAGGCAAGCTATGCCGGCTGCGATTGAAGCCGGGTTGCCGGCCATAGTACCCGCTTGGTAAGCGGGGCCGAGCGGCACGATCTGCTCCATAATTTCCTTACTGCCGCCGTAAGAGCCTATCGGCAGCCCGCCGCCGATGATTTTGCCGATCGCGATCAGGTCAGGTTTGATAGCCTCGTGATTGGCAATGCCGGCAAATGTTTGGGTAGAGCCGTAATGGAAGCGGAAAGCGGCGATGATTTCGTCGTAAATGACAAGCGAGCCGTTGTCATGTGCCATTTGGCAGAGCCCCTCGAGGAAGCCAGGCTTCGGCATAACCACACCGAAATTTCCGACGATCGGCTCGACTATAACAGCGGCGACGTTTTCGCCCCATGTATCCAACGCTTTACGCAATCCATCCAATTCGTTGAACGGAACGGTAATGACTTCCTGCGCGATACTGAGCGGCTCGCCTGCACTGTCTGGCATCCCCAGTGTGGAAGGCCCGGACCCTGCCGCAACGAGCACAAGATCCGAATGGCCGTGGTAGCAGCCAGTAAATTTGATAATTTTACTCCTGCCCGTATAATCGCGAGCGATTCGGATCGTCGTCATGATCGATTCGGTACCGGAATTGACGAAACGAACCTTTTCCATGGAAGGAATGGCTTCTTTAAGCATTCGAGCCATTTCGGTTTCGAGCTCGGTAGGCGTGCCGTATAGCAAGCCGTTTTCTGCGACGCGCGTGATCGCCGCCGTGATGTGGGGATGGGCATGTCCGGTAATGATAGGGCCAAAGGCCGCCAAATAATCGATATAACGGTTCCCGTCTTCATCCCAGAAGTAAGCGCCTCTGGCCCTTTTCATAAATACGGGCGCTCCGCCGCCTACCGCCTTAAATGAACGAGAAGGGCTGTTGACGCCGCCGGCGATGTGCTGAAGTGCTTCCTGGTAAAGCTGTTCAGAACGAGCACGATTCATTATAGATTCAATTCCTTTCTTCAAATCATTGCAGATTCATTGCCTTACGTGTTACCTGTTAGTCTTTCTCGAGAATCCGTCTCGGTTCCCGCCAAACGTTTTAGAAACGTATTTCTCCAATTCAAGGACAATTCTTGCACTTCGAGGATTTGTTTGATGCCCTCGATATTATCCTTCTCTCGGTGCATAATCCGATTGGCAAATGAAACCGTAATTTCCTTAGGATGACGATGAAGAAGCGATAGTCCGTCGTCTTTAGAGACGACCCCCTCTGCCAGAACGCGGAAGTAAAATCCCGTGTAGCCCGTTTGCTGCACCTTCAAGAGCATATCCGGTACACCGTGCCTGATCGTCAACTTGTAACAAGGCTGTCTCGGCTGACTAACTTGAACTATTGCTTTACCAAGCTCAAAAACGTCCCCGATGCACACATCAGTCTCCAACAAGCCCTTTATCGTTAAATTTTCCCCTAAGGCCCCGTACTCTAACGGTCTTTTCAATTCGTCTTCCCAAAATGGATAGTGTTCGTAAGGATAGACACATACAGCCTTCTCCCTGCCTCCATGATGAACAAGATCTCCTTGCCCATCCCCTTCAAAGTTTAGATAAGATAGATACAAAGCTTCGTCTGTAGCCGTTTTGAATATCCCTGTGGAAACATCTTTCTGTTGAAATTGGACCTGCTTGGGCATGCCCACATTCAATGAAAGAATTTCAATAGATGCCATTTGAATCACCTCACTCAAAGATTTAGATCAACAAGTTTGCTTATGCGACTATATACCACGTTCTTGCATTCGTTTACGACGAATCTCAACAGCAAGCCCTGAAAAATGAATAGCAACCGGAGGATTCGGCTTGGTCACACGAATCGTAACCTCACTGATCCTGGAATACGAATCCAGAAGGGTGGATGCAATGTTTTCGGCCAAAGCTTCTACCAGGGCAACTGGTGGACCCTCGACTACTTTTTTAATCACCTCATACAAATCGGCATAATTTATCGTCAACTCCAAACCATCTGCCCCCCTTCGGGAGACGAATCAAGATATAAAACTACATCGACAACATATTTTTGACTCAAACGGTTTTCTTCAGGCAACAAACCATGACAACCAAAGAACTCTATAATACTTTAATCATCGACCGTCCACTATGCGAAGACTGTACGGCATTGCATGGATGAAGAACACTATGCTAGTATATCAATAGATGGATTGGTTACACACATCCAAAAACCGTTCATTTAAACAATCCAAAAAGCACTAATTTCATTTCAATATGTAAAGGGGGGATCGAATTGCTGAAAGTAAACCGGGATGATAAAAGACCTCTATGGCTTCATATTCATGAGAGAAAGATGAGCTTCCTCACCACTATCTATTTCATTGGCAAGAACAACTAGTCCTGCCCAAGTACCAAATACAGGTTTTCCAGACATGGCAAACGATCGAACCTCCTCTATGAACCCATATTTCCTCATCATTTTCCCTATTGTTGTGCTTTCACCTCCAGGAATGATTATGCCATCTATACCGGTTAATTGTTCTTTTCGTTTTATGGCAATGCCAACAGCACCCACTTTATGAATCATATTCAGATATTCTTCCACTGCCCCTTGCAATGCTAAAACGTCTATTTTCGTCTCCATTACAGCCGCCCTCGTTCCTGAATGCTATCTATTTACTTGAAATTTTAAAATCTCGATACAAGATCATAAGTTGATTATAATATCGAATTTACGATAAGACTATTCCGTTAATATTATAAAAATAATAGTTTTCTCCTATGATTCAATATTTCTTACAACACATCATACATCACCAGAAGGGCTCAAGAGAAATGAACATCGTAATAAGCAAGCCTATCATTACGATAGGCAAATCATAATTGATGCGGCGTGAAAGCCTAACATATAATGTTTCTTAGATCATTCTATAATCCAAGAAAAGTTGGCGATATTTATGGCGATTCAACGTTTATTTCATGCATTAACTGAACTGACATCTCATAAATGGTCCTCAAAGTTAATTGGGGCATTTACTAAAACAAGAGCCAGCCGCTGGCTTCTTCCATGGTATTCGAGAACGTATGGAATTCGTACCGAGGATGCTGAAAAACCATTGAAAGCTTATCAGTCATTAAACGCATTTTTTATTCGACGTTTGAAAGACGGCCTTCGTCCGATTAATCAAAATAGCGCCGCATTAGTCAGTCCCGTGGATGCTACCATTACTGGAATAGGTCAAATAGATGCTAAAAGAACAATCCATGTTAAAGGTCAAAATTATACTACAGACGAATTATTGGGTTTTGATGCAACCTTTAACAGATATAATGGAGGTTTCTTTATTGTACTTTATTTGAGTCCGTCTGATTATCACCGCGTTCACTCACCGGTAACTGGAACGATCATTGCGAAGAATCATATTTTAGGAAGAACATATCCCGTAAACGAGTTTGGGTTAAAGCATATGAGCAAAGTATTAAGTCGTAACGAGCGGCTGATTACTTATATGGGGCATCTATATGGCATTTTATCTCTCGTCAAAGTCGGCGCAATGAACGTAAGCAGTATCAAGTATACGAACTCGCTCGCGACTCATCTCAATAAAGGGGATGAGCTTGCTTATTTTGAGTTTGGGTCAACCGTAGTTCTTTTGATTGAGAACGGAGCCTTCGAGTTTCTCCAAGAGCTATGTATAGGAACCCAGGTACGTGTAGGTGAACCACTTGGTTATTGGGGAGCAGGCTTTCAGAAATGACAGAAAACGGATGCGGGCAACTAACAACGTAATTTTAGTTACTTGTCTTGTTTTCACCTAATAAATAGAACAAACCGGAAATATACTCAACAAAGGCGGCCCAGAATGGAGTTGGGAGGCTTCACAATATACGTTATGTCTGCTCAAATGGATGCTTTCAAAGTAAAAAGATAGCGGCTGGTTCTTGTCGAAACTAACCGCTTTCTGTGTTTTAATTGGGGGTCGATCAGGATAATATCGTCATCGTTGGATAACACCAGATTGACGATTTCACGCTTGGCTGTAAAGCTTTTGCCTGACCCCGATACGCCGAGAATGAAACTGTTTCCGTTCAGTAATTGCTTGCGATTGGCAATAATCATATTTTTGCTGATGACATTCTGTCCGTAATATATGCCGCCCGGATGAGGTGGGAAAGGTTCCCCACGCGCTACTCGTAGAGTAGTTACCAGAGATCAGGATTGCCGCCCTGAAATTAACCTTTTGTTCTTACGAAAGGCTACCTTTTTCGAAAGGTAGTCTTTTTACATTACTCTTGTTGAATGATGGGGCCCCTCTTTATGGTAGAGATTGTTAAGTGAAAATAAAGTTATTTAATTTTAAACCTCTAACACGCATAACCCCATGCTGAACTTTAGCATGGGGTTAAAATAAAATAAAGGAGCAGGTTAGTCATACCTGCTCCTTTACTATTTTAGTGATAAGTACCGGCTTGATTTTATGCTTCCACTGGAGTTGGTCCTTCAAACCATTCCATAGCATTTGAAGGGAACTTCTCAGCTTTGATATATGCCACATCTTCATTGGTCAATTCAAAAATATCTCCGTTTATACGATTAGA